>Ga0214472_10001804_pt1 | contig 23339 bp, 23 predicted proteins | sample RVTome_6_FD_207662 | JGI IMG/M metagenome (GOLD analysis project Ga0214472, IMG submission 207662) | Soil microbial communities from uranium-contaminated site in the Upper Colorado River Basin, Wyoming, United States - RVT140D175 | ecosystem: Environmental > Terrestrial > Soil > Contaminated >...
GGCGGCGCTGCGCGCGGCGAGCCTCTTCACCTACCTGGTCACGAGCGACACGTACCGAACCGCCCAGGCGGTCGACGAGATCCTGGTCAAGACCCATCCCACGGATGCCGACAAGATCGAAACGATCATCCAGCTGGTGGGCGGGTCCCTCGACATCGGCGATTTCCTGGCGCATCTATAGCCGCCGGTGAGGCGGCAGGGGGTAGCATGCCGCCCATGACAGCGACGAAGCCGGCCGTCGATCGGCTCCACTTCACCGGCGACGACGAGGCCGATCGGCTGCTCGCCAGCGAACCGCTGGCGCTCCTCATCGGCTTCGCGCTCGACCAGCAGGTCTCGGTGCAGAAGGCCTTCTCCGGGCCGGCCGAGCTGCGGCGCCGCATCGGCCATCTCGATGCCGCGCGGATCGCGGCGATGGATCCCGACGAGCTGGCAACCGCCTTCCGGCAGCGTCCGGCGCTCCATCGCTTCCCCGGCGCGATGGCGGGGCGGGTGCAGGCGCTGTGCGCCCACCTCGTCGCCAACCACGGTGGCGATGCGAGCCGGGTCTGGACCGACGCGCGCGACGGGCGCGACCTGCAGGCGCGGCTGCTGGCGCTTCCGTCCATCGGCGACATGAAGGCCAGGTCGCTGCTCGCCATCCTCGGCAAGCGCTTCGGGCTCCAGCTGCCCGGGCTCGACGAGGTGATGCCAACGCACCCGACCCTCGGCGACGTCGATTCGGCCGAGGCGCTGGCCAGCTACCAGGCCAGCAAGCGAGCGTGGAAGGCGGCGCATCGGGCCGAGAAGGGCTGAGCGCCGGAATCCGGACAGGGAAGGAGGCCGGACGTGGGCACTCGCCGGCCTCCTCGTACGCCGCGGCGCGACCGGCCGAAGCCGAGGCGCGCGGTGACAGCCAGCATCATAGGGAGCGGACCCCCGACGTCACTAGTACTTTGTTACGGGTGCGGGCTCAGGCCACGTCCCACGCCAGCGGCATGTTGTCGGTGAGCCGGGTGTGGCCGATCCAGACCGCCGCCAGCGCCAGCGCCGGGCCGCTCACCCGCTGCAGCTCGACCAGGCTCGCGGCGTCCGCGATGCTGATGTAGTCGGGGCGCGCCATCGATTCGGCGGCGATCAGGTCGGTCATCAGCGCTCGCAGCACCTCGGCTGAGCGCTCGCCGGCGTCGTAGGCGGCGCGCGCGGCTTTCAGGGCGGCGAAGATGCAGGTTGCCGCATGGCGCTCCTCGATCGAGAGCTGGGCGTTCGCGCTCGACAGGGCCAGCCCATCGGCCTCGCGCACTGTGGGGCACACCACCAGCTCGATGTTCATGAACAGGTCGCGCATCATCCGCCGCAGGATCACGATCTGCTGCGCATGCCGTTGCCCCAGGTAGAGGTTGGCAGGACCGACCAGGTTCAGCATCTTGAGCATCACCGTGGTCAGCCCGTCGAGGTGACCCGGCCGCGACGCGCCCTCGAGCTGACGCGTGAGACCCTCGACGGTGACGCGCGTCACGTCGTCTGGCGGATAGAGGCTCGACACGTCCGGCATGAAGACGATCGTCGCCCCCTCGCGCTCCAGGAGTGCCAGCTCGCGGTGCTCGTCGCGGTGCATCGGGCTTGACTCGTCGAGGGTCGGAAACTCCCCGGGATTGACGAACGAGCTGACGACGACGCAGCCGTTCTCGGCCTTCGCCCGCCGGACAAGGGACAGCTGGCCGTCGTGCAGGACGCCCATGGTCGGGACGAATCCGACCGACTCTCCGGCCAGGCGTCGTTCGAGGATCGCGGCTCGCAGCTCGGGGACGCCGCGCAGCACCTGCACTTCAGCGTCGGCGGGAGCGGGCCGGTCGCTCGGGACGCTCTGGCGGGTGTGCCTTACGGTAGCGATCCACGATCAGGTCCCAGAGACGCTCGGCGACCTGCCGCTTGGGGAGCATCGGCCAGTCGCTGAGCTCGCCCTCGGCGCCGAAGACGATCACCTTGTTCTCGTCGGAGCCGATGGCGTCGAACGGTCCGCCGACCTTGTTGCCGACGATCAGGTCGAGCCCCTTGTCCCGCAGCTTGCTGCGCGCGTTGGCCTCGAGGTCGTCGCTCTCGGCGGCGAAGCCGACCAGGAAGGGTCGTGTTCCGTCCGCCATCTCGCCCACCTCGGCGATGATGTCGGGGCTCGCCACCAGGTCGATCTGGAGGTCGCCGCCGCCGCGCTTGATCTTGCTGCTGCTGGCCCGCTTCGGCGCGAAGTCGGCCACCGCGGCCGCCATGACCAGCACGTCGGCGGCCGGGGCCGCACGAAGCACCGCCTGGCGCATGGTGGCGGCGGTGGTGGCCTCGACCACGTTCACGCCTCGGGGTGGCGTCACGCTCATCACACCGGCGATCAGCGTCACGCTCGCGCCGCGGTCGCGCGCCGCCTCGGCGATGGCGATCCCCATCTTGCCGCTGCTCCGGTTGCCGATGAATCGCACCGGGTCGATCGGCTCGCGCGTGCCGCCGGCACTGACCACGACCTGCAGCCCGTCAAGGTCGCCGGCGCGGGCGAAGAGGCGCTCCACCGCCTCGACGATCGTCTCCGGCTCGGCCAGCCGCCCGACCCCGGTCAGCCCGCTGGCCAGCGCCCCGACCTCCGGCTCGACGATCCGGTGCCCGAAGCCGCGCAGCGTCTCGACGTTGCGCTGGGTGGCGGGGTGGGTCCACATCCCGGCGTCCATGGCCGGGGCCACGACCATCGGGGCGCGGCTGGCGAGGGCGATCGCGGTCACCGCGTTCCCCGCGTTGCCGGCCGCCAGGTCGGCCAGCAGGTTGGCCGTGGCGGGCGCGATCACGATCGCATCGGCTCCCTCGGCCAGCTCGACATGGGCGATCTGCGAGTCGGTGTCGAGCGCCATCACGTCGTCCACCACCCGGCGATGGGTGAGCGAGGCGAACGTCAGGGGGGTCACGAACTGGGTGGCCGCCGGGGTCATGGCCACGTCCACGACCGCACCGCGCTCGGCCAGCAGGCGGACGAGCGAAACGGCCTTGTAGGCGGCGATGCTGCCCGCCACGCCAACCACCACGCGCCGGCCGGCGAGCGAGCCGCGATCCTCGGTCATCGCTCGGCTCCCGCGCCGCGCGGGCTCGAACCTGAAGCCGCGCCCTCGGCCTGGCGAATCGCTTCGTACGCGTAGCGGATCCCGCGCAGGGTCAGGTCGGGCTCGATGGCGTCGATCCCCGGCACGTCGCGCAGCCACGGCTCGTGGGTGTAGCCGCCGGTCGCGATGACGGTGACGCGGCTCTCGGCCGGGGAGCGCTCCAGCAGCTCGCCGCGCAGCGCGGTGAGGAGGCCGCTGACCAGGCCGATGTAGCCCAGCACCGTGCCGCTCTGCATCGCATGGATGGTGTTGGAGCCGATGGCGTGCGGCGGGCGGCGCAGCTCGATCCGGGGCAGCTTGCTGGCGTAGCCGACGAGCGCCTCCAGCGAGAGGCCGAGGCCCGGGGCGATCGCGCCACCGATGTACGCGCCCTCTGCGCTCAGCAGGTCGAAGTTGGTGCTCGTCCCCAGGTCGATCACGATCGCCGGGCCGCCGAACTCGGTACGCGCCGCCAGCGCGTTGCAGAGTCGATCGGCACCCGCCTCCGCGGGCCGATCGATCTCGATGCGCAGCGTGTCGGCCATCGAGGCGGCGTCCACGATCATCGGCTCCAGGCCGATGCGGCTCCGCACGAAGCGCTCGAAGGTGTCCGTCAGGGGCGGGACGACCGAGGCCAGCGCAACCGCCTCCAGCTCGTCGAGGCCGTGGCCTTCGAGGGCCAGCATCTCCGCGGTCATCGCCGCGACCTCGTCCGGGGTCGCCCCGGTGTGGGTCGTGGCACGCCACGAGCCAGTCAGCTCGCCGTCCGTGAAGAGGCCGAGCGTGACGTTCGTGTTGCCGACATCGGCGGCGAGCAGCTTCACGCGAGACATCCTAGCAGCCGTCCGGCGCCCTCCCGCGTGCGGAGTCCGGTGCTAGACTCGCCCGCGATTCCCCACTGCAAGGCGCAGCCCGTGAGCGACCCGATGACCAATGCCCGAGCGAAGCTCTACATCAACACGGGCGTCGTCACCGACAAGAGCGACATCTACAACATCCTGCGCCCGCTGCTGAAGCAGACCGTGACGTACACGTACCGGCGCGGGAACCAGGTGACCGGCAGCGGGACGGGGTGGGTGGAGCGGATCGTGGTCGACCACCCAGAGATCGCAAGCTACTTCACGCCGCTTGCGATCTGCCTCAACCTCGACTCGTTCGACTACCTCCAGTTCGACACGACCTCGGACCAGCTGCTCGTCTACACGCTCATCATCGGCGAGGAGCGGGTGGTGCTCGAGTTCGCCACGGCAGCGCCCCGTGCCGACGTTCCCGACGACACGGGCGAGGCGCGTCCGCTGCCCCGCACCGCCGGCGAGCTTGCCCGCGACCTGCGCTTCATCCAGATGGAGCTGCTGATGTCGCCCGAGGCGAGCGACGACGAAGAGGAGGCCTGAGGTGGCGGCCGGCGTGGCCGCCGGACGCGTCCGCGCGCCTGCCACCCTTCCCTACCAGCGCAGCGTCCTCGGCAACGGGCTGCGGGTGGTTACCCAGCCGATGGCCACCGCCCGCTCGGTGGCGGTCGGCCTCTTCGTCGGCGTCGGCTCGCGACGCGAGGACGAGGCGCACAGCGGGCTCTCCCATCTGCTCGAGCACCTCGTCTTCAAGGGGACACGACGCTATCCGGAGCCCGGTGGCCTTTCCGAGGCGGTCGAGGGATGCGGCGGCACCGTGAACGCGGCCACGGATCGGGAGCTGACGATCTACACCGCCCGCGTCCCCAAGGAGGCGGCCTCGCGCGCCCTCGACGTGGTCGCCGATCTCGTGCTGTCGCCGCTCCTCCGCAAGCGGGACCTGATCGGCGAGAAGCCGGTGATCGTTGACGAGATCCGGATGTACGTCGACTCGCCCGGCGACCACGTCTTCAGCCTCTTCGACGAGCTGCTCTTCGGCAGCCACCCGCTCGGTCGGGAGATCGCCGGGACGCCGCGCAGCGTCCGGCGGGCGCGTCACGACACGGTGGTCGGCCACTGGGAGCAGTGGTATAGGCCCTCGAACCTGGTGCTGGCCGCCGCGGGCTCGATCGCGCATGCCGAGGTAGTCGAGGCAGCCGGGCGCTGGTTCGAGGCCGATCAGCCCGCCGCGCTCCCAATCCAGCTGCCTCCAGCGCTCGAGGCGCCGATGCCGGCCCCGGCCGGGTCGGTCCGGGTCGCGTTCCGCCGCCTTTCGCAGGGGAATCTCTGCATCGGCATGCCCGGGGTCGCCCGCGACCACGCCGATCGCTGGGCGCTCGACCTGCTGGGAGCGGTCCTCGGCGACGGGATGAGCAGCCGCCTCTTCGTGGAGCTGCGCGAGCGGCGGTCCCTCTCCTACGACGTGTCGACCTTCGGCGCCACCTACGCGGACTGCGGCACGTTCGGGGTGCACGCCGGGTTCGAGCCGGACCAGGCGCCGGCGCTGCTCGCCGCCATCATGGAGCAGCTCGAGCGGGCGGTGCAGGAGCCGGTCAGCCAGGCGGAGCTGGACCGGGCGCGGGCCTACACCCGCGGCCGGCTGGAGCTGCGCATGGAGGAGACCGGGGCGGTCGCCGCCTGGCTGGGCACCGGGGAGAGCCTCCTGCCACGGATCCTGACCGTCGACGAGGTGATCGAGCGGCTCGAGGCTGTCACGGTCGACGACCTGCTGCGCGTGGCGCGTGCTTACGTGCGCCCCGACCTAGCGCGCCTCGCCGTGCTCGGTCCGTTCCGATCACGCCTCCGCTTCGAGCGGATGCTGCCCGCATGACGCGACGATCGCCAGCGCCGCCGCCACCGCGCTGGGACGCCCCGCTGGAGGTCGTCGATCTCGTCCCTGATGACCTCGCCTTGGCGCGCGCGCAGCTCGGCTCGGGCCTGTACGGCCTCGCGGAGGGGGTCCTGCTGCGAATGGTCGCGGGGCTCGAGGCTGCCGGCAAGGGTGGCCTCGAGGAGCTCGACGAGGCACGCGCTCTGCTCGCCGAGGCGCTGTGGCGCCAGGGCCGGCCGCTGGCCGCCGGCACCGTGATCGAGGCGATCCGCAGCACGAGCCTGGAGCGACGTCGCCCCCTGGTGATGCTGATCGAGGCGGAGGCGGTTGCCGCCGCCGGCGACCCCGACCGGGCGGCACGGCTGGCCGAGCGCGTCGTCTCGACCATCGGCGTCGACGAGGCCTGGAAGCTGCGCGGCGGCGTGGCGACGAGGATCACCTGGCCCGCGCCGTCCTCCTTCCGCTCGCCGGCGCGTCGGACCGAAGGGGCGGGAAGCCTCGCCGATGCGCCGCCCGCGCCGCCGACGCCCGAGCGCACGGCCGCCGCTCACACGCGGCTCGAGGCGGCCAGGAGCGCCTTCGCGGAAGGGGAGCTCGACGACGGAGATCGCCAGCTGGCGGCCGCACTGCGCCTCGACGCCCGGATCGGGCCCGAGGGAGCCGTGATCCTCGAGCCGACACTCGGCAACGAGGCCCCCCCAGAGCGTCTGCTACTCTACGGCGACCTCCTGCGCGCCGCCGGTCGCGAGGCAGACGCCACCGTCGCCTTCGACCGCGCTGCACGCGCCTGACCACCCGCACGGAGCCGACTTCCGCATGGAACGAACCCTCGTCCTGATCAAGCCAGACGGCGTCCAGCGTGGCCTCGTCGGCGAGATCATCGGCCGATTCGAGCGGAAGGGGCTGAAGCTGGTCGGCTTGCGGATGCTGGACGTGTCACCCGCCCTCGCCGAGCGCCACTACGCCGTCCACGAAGGGAAGCACTTCTACGCGGGCCTGGTCGAGTTCATCACCGCCGGGCCGGTCGCGGCCGTCGCCCTCGAGGGGCCCGATGCGATCGCCACCGTGCGACGCATGGTGGGGCGCACGATGCCGAACGAGGCCGAGCCGGGCACCATCCGCGGCGACCTGGGGATCAGCGGCCTCCGCAACCTGATCCACGCCTCCGACGCTCCCGAGACCGCGACCTCCGAGCTCGCGATGTGGTTCGAGCCGGCGGAGCTCGTCGACTACGGGCGGGCCATCGACAGCTGGATCGTGGCCGAGGAGCCGGCCGGCTCGTAAGACGCGGTCGAGAGGCCGTCGTAGGTCGGGTGCTCCACGAAGCCGAGCCGATCCAGCGGGAAGTAGCGCAGCCAGGCGCGTCCCACGATCAGCTCGCGGTCGACCACCCCGAAGAAGCGTGAATCCTGGCTGTCGGGACGGTTGTCGCCCATCACGAAGTAGGTACCCGCGCGGACCGTCCACGAGGTGGTCCCCTCCGCGTCCTTCGGCAGCGTCGGCGCGACCTCGCCCCCGATCGAGTGGACAAGGTACTGCTCCTCGATGCGCACCGGGCTGCCGCCGGGCTGCTGCACGAAGACGCGCCCGTTCTCGAGGCTGATCGTGTCGCCCGGCATCCCGATAACGCGCTTGATGAAGGGGACGCCACCCTGCCCGAAGCCGTCCGGCGGCTGGAAGACCACGATGTCGCCGCGCTGGTAGTCGTTGAATCGGGGCGAGATCTTGTCGATGAGGACGTATTCGCCCGGGTTGACGGTGGGGACCATCGACTGCTGCTCGACCTCGAAGGGCTGGGCCACGAAGTTGTGGATGACCAGGTAGATGACCAGGGTCAGCACCAGCGTCTCGACGATCTCGAGTGCGCATCCGAGCCTGCGACGCGGGGCGGGCGGCTCGCCGCCCGCTGGCAGGTCGGTGCCAGTGGTCGGCGGAGGGGTGTATGTCATCAGGCTCCGTCAGATCAGGGCGTGGCAGGCGGCGCGTAGCATAGCGGGCTCAGTGATGAAGCGCGCCGTGGCCCTCCGAACCGTGGCTGTTCTCGCGATCGGAGTCGCGGTGCTGGGGGCGATCCTGTACTACGCCTCGACCGTGGACGGCCGCGGTCCAACCGTGGTCCAGATCTCGCTGACCCAGCACCTGAGCGATGACGCGGAGCAGGCGCTGACGACCACCAGCATCGAGGTCGACTTCTCCGAGCCGGTGGAGCACGCCACGGCGCAGGCGGCCTTTGCCATCAGGCCCGCCGTCGAGGGCGCCTTCAGCTGGAGCGCGACCAGCCTCACGTTCACCCCGAAGGCCCGCCTGCCCCTGCGGACCGCGTTCGAAGTCTCGATCGGCCCGGGCGTCCGCGACCGCGCGGGAAACGCGATGCCGGGCACGCCGGAGCCCTTCGGGTTCAAGACGGTCGGAAACCCGATGGTCGTCAGCTCCGAGCCGCTTGACGCGGCCGTCAACGTGGCCCTCGACGCGCCGATTGTCGTGAACTTCTCGACCCTGATGGACACCGCCTCCGTCGAGCGGGCGATCCGGGTCTCGCCATCCTCGGAGGTGTCCTTGCGCTGGAGTCGCGAGCGCCTGTCAATTGTGCCGACCGAGCCGTGGGAGGCGCATCGCCGCTACGCCGTCACGATCGGGATCGGCGCCCGCGACCAGGCGGGGACGCCCCTCGAGGAGCTGTTCCGCCTCTCGTTCCGCACCGTCGCCGCCGGCCTGGCGGTCGAGACCGTCGTCCCGGCCGATGGAGTGGCGGGCATCTCGGTCGGGACCCCGATCGCCCTCGTCTTCGATCAGGCCCTCGACCCCGAGAGCGTGGACGACGACCTGCTCACCTTCACGCCCGCGATTGCGGGCTCGCTCGACGTGGTCAACTCGCCAGGGGCGGCGGGAATGCTCGACGCGTCTCCGCGGATCCTGCGATTTCAGCCGTCCGGTCCACTGGACCCGAACACGACCTACGAGGTGAGGCTCGCCCCGGGGCTGCTCGGCGTCGACGGCGCCGGGATGCCCGAGGGCCTCGCCTGGACCTTCACCACCGGTGCTCCCACCGCGACCCTGTCAAACCAGGTGGTCTTCATCTCGGACCGTGCCGGGATCCCGAACCTGTGGGCGATGAATCCCGATGGGTCGAACCAGCGCCAGCTCTCCGCTGAGCTGTCGCCGATCACCAGCTACGCCGTCTCGCCGGAGGGACGGACGTTCATCACCGGCGACGGGGCGGCGATCATCTGGCAGCACGCCGATGGATCGGCCCGCCGTCTCCTCACCGATCCCGGCGTGGTCGAGTTCGACGCCGCCTACTCGCCCGATGGAGCGCTCATCACCTTCGCTCGCGCTGACCCGGTCCTGGGCTCGAGCCTGGGGCTGTGGGTCCGCGACGCCGATGGGAGCGACCCGCGGCCGATCGAGCTGCCCGCGACGACCCTCCCCTCGCCGTCGGTCGGCGAGCCGGTCCCGGTGCCGCTGCTGCGCGCTCCCCGCATCTCCCCCGACGGGACGGCGGTGGCGTTCGTCGACGAGGCCGGACGGGTGTCGATCTTCGACCTCGAGCTCGAGACATTGACCTCCGCCGGGTTCATCGCGCTCTCGGGGCCGACCTGGCTGGCGGATGGCTCTGCCCTCCTCGTCGCCGGTCTGCCGGCCGGCTCGGCAACCGGGGCCGATCGCTACCAGCCGCACTCGCCGGTGGCCGTCCTCGACCCCGCCTCCATTGAGCTTGGGGCGGCGCAGGTGGCGGCCCTGCGCGTCGTTCGCCTCGACCGCTTGGGGACCTCGGTCCGGCCCACCGCTTTTGGTCTGGGTGCAGCTCGCCCGGCCGTCGACCCGGCCGGCCGATACGCCTTCGTGCGTCTGGATGGGACCGAGATCGATGCGGGAACGCTCTGGGTCACGTCGGCCCTCGACGATGGCGGCGAGGCGATCGTCGGCGCCGCCGGCAGGGGAGCGGCCTCCGCATCCTTCGCCCCGGAGCCCGGCTCGATGGTGATCGGTGAGGCGGCCCCGGGCGGCATCTGGCTGCTCGACCTGACGGGCGGCGACGCCCAGCGACTCACCGCCGATGGCTGGTTGCCGCGCTGGGTGCCGTGAAAGTTGACCCGTCGCGAGACGCCGGGCTACCATACCGCCGCATCGCTGGCGGACGCGCTGACGCGACCCTCCGCCGGCGTTTCCGTGTGCGAGAGGATTTGATACGCGAGCCGGGCGCGCCCTGAACGGCAGCGACCGAATCGTCCAGCCCAATTCGGAGGTTTCATGGAGACTCATCCCATCACCTGGGTGATCCCGGTCGCCGGGGTCGTGGCCGTCGCCTTCGCCCTGTACCTGGCCCGAGATGTCCTCTCGCGCGACAAGGGGCCCCAGGCCATGCAGGACGTGGGAGACACGATCCGCGAGGGTGCGGACGCCTTCGTCAAGCGCCAGTACACGACGATTGGCCTGCTGGCCCTGGTCGGGGCGGTGGTGATCGGTCTCGTCATCGGCATCGTGGAGACGCGCGATGTGGCTGACGTGCGCGATCTGGCCGGCGCTCCGATCGGGATCATGACCGCCCTCGCCTTCCTCGTCGGCGCGGCATGCTCCATGGCTTCGGGCATCATCGGCATGTTCATCAGCGTGCGCTCCAACGTACGCACCGCAGCCGCCGCGCGCCGCAGCCTGGTGGAGGCGGTGCAGGTCGCCATGCGCGGTGGCGCCGTCTCCGGCTTCCTGGTCGTCGCCCTCTCCCTGCTGGGCGTGTGGGGCATCTTCATGGCCTACGAGACCTTCGTCGCCGACGTCACCATCAATGAGGCCCCGTTCCTCATCGTCGGCTTCGGCTTCGGCGCCTCGTTCGTGGCCCTCTTCGCCCAGCTCGGCGGCGGGATCTATACCAAGGCAGCCGATGTCGGCTCCGACCTGGTCGGCAAGATCGAGGCCGGCATCCCTGAGGACGACCCGCGCAACGCGGCCGTCATCGCAGACCTGGTGGGCGACAACGTTGGCGACTGCGCCGGTCGTGGCGCCGACCTGTTCGAGTCAACGGCCGCCGAGAACATCGGGGCGATGATCCTGGGCGTCGCCGCCTTCACGATCGCCGAGTCCGCGGGCTGGCCCAACCCGGAGGGCTGGATCTTCTTCCCGCTGGTGGTGCGCGCCTTCGGCCTGCTGGCCACGATCGTGGCGATGTTCTTCATCCGCGGCAGCGAGACGGAGAACCCCATGAACATCCTGAACCGCGGCTACTGGGCGACCAGCCTGCTGTCGGTGATCGGCCTGTTCATCGCCACCAACGTCATGATGAACACCGGCGGCGAGTTGGGCGGCAATAGCTGGCCGGCCTGGATCTGGATGTTCGGGGCCGGCCTGGTCGGCCTGGCCACCAGCGTGGTGTTCGTCTACATCACCCAGTACTACACCGCCGGCAGCTTCCGGCCGGTGCGTGAGATCGCACAGGCGTCGAAAACCGGCCCCGCCACCAACATCATCTCCGGCACGGCGGTCGCCTTTGAGACCACCGCCGTCACCGCCATCACCATCGGCATGGCCCTGATTGCCTCGCATTGGCTCGGCTCCCAGGCGGGCCTGACCAATGCCGAGGGCAACGACGTGGGCGGCATCTTCGGCACCGCGGTGGCCACCATGGGGATGCTGATGACCACGGCCTACATCCTGGCCATGGACACCTTCGGGCCGATCACCGACAACGCCGGCGGCGTGGCCGAGTTCAGCCGCTCCGAGGCCAGCGCCCGCGAGATCACCGACCGGCTCGATGCCGTCGGCAACACGACCAAGGCGCTCACCAAGGGTTACGCCATCGCCAGCGCCAGCCTGGCCGCCTTCCTCCTCTTCAGTGCCTACATCGACAAGGTCAACCTGATCCTGGGCAACCAGATCGAGAACGGCACGCGCGCGGCGGGCACGCTGCTCGAGTCGGTCAACCTGGCGGATGTGAGCGTGTTCGTGGCGGCGCTGATCGGCGCCATGCTCGTCTACTTCTTCAGCTCGCTCGCCATCCGCGCCGTCGGGACCACGGCGCAGGCCATCATCATCGAGGTGCGGCGCCAGTTCCGCGAGATGCCCGGCATCATGGACTACAGCCAGCGCCCCGATTACGCGCGGGTCGTGGATATCACCACGCGGGCTGCCCTGCGCCAGATGGTTGCACCCGGCCTGGTGGCGGTCGCGACGCCGATCGCCGTCGGCCTGCTCCTGGGCCATGAGGCGGTGGCCGGGATGCTGATGGTCGGCACCATCGCTGGCGTCCTGCTGGCGACCACCCTTAACAACGGTGGTGGCGCGTGGGACAACGCCAAGAAGTACATCGAGTCCGGCCAGCTGAAGGACGATGACGGGAACGTCATCGGCAAGGGCACACCGGCGCACGCGGCAGCGGTCGTCGGGGACACCGTCGGCGACCCGTTCAAGGACACCGCCGGCCCCTCGCTGCACGTGCTCGTCAAGCTCCTGGCGACGATCACCCTGGTGCTCGCGCCGCTCTTCATCCGCTAGCCACTGCTCGAGCACGGGGGTGCCATGGACGTCGTCCTCCAGGCCGCGCTGATCGGGATCCTGCAGGGGCTGACCGAGTTCATCCCGGTCAGCTCCAGCGCGCACCTCGAGCTGGCGCCGTGGGTCGCCGGCTGGCCGGCCGGCGGGCTGGTGGGCACCCTCTCGTTCGACGTGTTCCTCCACCTGGGGACCCTGCTGGCGCTGCTCGCCTACTTCGCCGGCGACTGGCTGCGCCTGCTGGGAGCGGCCGTGGCGAGCATCCGCGAGCGGCGGCTGGGCGACGATCCCGATCGTCGCCTTGCATGGCTCCTGATCCTGGCGACCATCCCCGCCGCCCTGATCGGCTTCGTGGGGGAGGACCTCATCGACAAGGCGCTGCACTCCGACACCGACTCGGTTCGCCTCGCGATTGCCGCGTTCGTGGTGGTCGGGGCCGCCGCGCTCTGGCTGGCGGACCGGTTCGGCTCGCGACGCCGCGAGGTCGACGGGCTCAGCATCCCCGGCGCCATGGCGATCGGGCTCAGCCAGGCGCTCGCCCTGCTGCCGGGGATCAGCCGCTCGGGCGCGACCATCAGCGCGGGCCTGGCCCTCGGCCTGACGCGCGAGTCCGCGGCGCGCTTCAGCTTCCTGCTGGCCACCCCGATCACCCTGGGTGCCGGCCTGTACGGCTCGCGCAAGCTGCTCGACGTCAGCCACACCGGGATGGAGTGGCTGGCGATCGCCGCCGGCTTCGCCGCCGCCGCGATCTCGGGGATGCTGGCAATCGGCTTCATGCTGTCGTGGCTCCGACATCGGTCGGTGACCGTGTTCAGCCTCTACCGGCTGCTGTTCGCCGCCCTCATCGTGGCCCTGGTGGTGGCCGGCCGCTGACAGGCAGCCTCGAGCCAGGGCACGTCCCCTAGACTCGCGGGGTCATGGGTCGAGACATCACGGGCTCCATGGTCGTCGATCCGTGGCCGCGGGTGAGACGGCTGGTCACGGAGCTTGTCCGGGCGCCGGCGCCGCTGTTACTGGTCGCGGACTTCGACGGCACGCTCTCGCCCATCACTCCAGATCCGAGGAGGGCGCACATCGAGCCGGCGGCGCGCGTTGCCCTCCGTCGCCTGTCGAGGGTCGGCGCTCTGCGGCCCGGGCGGCTGGTGCTGTCGGTCCTGTCGGGGCGGTCGGTGGTCGACGTCGCCAGCCGGGTGCGAGTCGGCGGGGTGCTGTACATCGGTAACCACGGTCTCGAATGGTGCCTGCTGCCGCGAGGCCGTCATGGCGGGAGTCTCGCGAGCGAGGGACTGCCTCTGAGCGACGGGCCCGCACGGACGGCACGAGACTTCGGCGACGCCGTTGCCGTACGGCTGGGCAGAGCTGAGTGGCTCCACGTCGAGCAGAAAGGGCCGGCGGTTGCCTTCCACTACCGGAGCGCGACCGATCCTGCCAGCGCCCGACATTCGTTGCTTGACGCGATCTCCGCGGTGGAGCGCTCCGGGGGGGAGAGCGAGCTCGAACATCTTGAGGGGCGAAAGGTCATTGAGCTCCGCCCGCGCCGGGCGGCCGGAAAGGGGGCGAGCGTGGAGCGGATGCTGGCGGGTGGCGCGGCTGGGCTCCCCCAGCCGGCCTCGGCCCTGATCCTGGGCGATGATCAGACGGATGCCGTGGCATTCCGTGTGGTCCGCACCGCGCGACAGGATGGTCGGCTGGTGAGCGGACTGATTGTCGGCGTCAGTGGCGGAGAGGAGACGCCGACCGAGGTGTTGGACGCCGCCGACGCGATGGTGGGCAATCCCCGCCAGGTCGCGCGGGTGCTTTCGACGGTGGCCGCGGCGCTCGAGCGCGAGTCGGGAGCCGCGAGGAGCCGGTAGCTGGCGGGGCCCCTATTCCACCCCGCGGACGTCGTCGCGCAGGCTGCGCGAGCGCGGGAGCTCGCCGCGGCGGACAAAGGCGAGGTCGCGCAGCTGCCGTCGCAACCACCAGTCGAGGTCCTCCTCTCGAACAGACGCCCGCAGGTTGCGCTGGCGCAGGCGCCGCTCGTCGATTGGCATGCGCAGCGCCCGTTCGAGCTGATCCGCCGTCCCGCTGATGTCGGCGGGGGCCACCATCAGGCTGTGGGACGCGAGCTGCTCGGCGGCGCCGGCTGTCTCGGAGAGGAGGAGAACTGGCGCATGCTCCCCGACCAGTACAGCCTCCTTCGCCACGAGGTTCATGCCGTCCACGAGCGCGTTCACAACGACCACGTCGGCCAGGCGCAGGGCAGCGATCGCCATCGCATAATCGGTCCCGTCGTAGATCCAGACGGGCTGCTCGTCGGGCTCGGCGAGACCGTTGATACGCGTGATGACCTCCCGGACGGAGCGGGCGTACGCCGCGTACTCGGGCACCTCGCTGCGAGTCGGCTCCTGGACTGCTACGAATCGGACCTGGCTCCGAAGAGTCGGCCGGCGGGCTAACAGGTCCTCGAAGGCGAGGAATCCTCGCAGCGCGTTCTTGGACGGCTCGATCCGGTCAGCCCGCACGATGACTGTCGGGTTGCCTGCCCGCTCCAGGCGCTCCATGATCCGTCGTACCCGATCATCGACTGGCGGCGACGACGCGAAGCGAACCAGCGCGTCCGGATCGACCGAGACGGGATAGCTCCCGACGCGGATCCGCCGCTCCCGCCAGCGAATGGTCCGCCCCTCCCGATCGACGCGAGCGTCGCGAACGAAGCTGGCGACCGTCTCGAGGAAGGCCCGGGCATAGCGATCTGTCTGGAGGCCCACGATGTCATTCGCCAGCAGGCCCTCACAGATCTCTCGGCGCAGTGCCTGGGGGAGCAGCTGCCACTCGCCCGCGGGGGGCCACGGAATATGGTTGAAGTGGAGGATGGTTGCCGTGGGCAGGCGCTCGCGGATGCGGGTGGCAGCAAGGTACAGGTGGTAGTCCTGCAGCATGATGATCGGGCGACGCATCCCCGCTGCGGCTTCGATTGCCGCGTCCGCCAGGTGCTCGTTGGCTGGGCGGTAGCCATGCCGCCAGGCCCGCAGCAGCGTGGTGTCCACGTTGGGACCGTAGGGCGGCGCGTACATGCGGTGCTGGAGGAACCACAGGAACGGGTTCGCGATCACCCCGTAGTGGAGTTGAAACACATCTTCTGGCAATGCCACGTAGCGCAGCCTGAGGTCCTGTCCGGGCAGCGTCTCATCCACCAGCCGGCGCACGTGGCCTCCCCGTCCTCGCCCGCCGACGCCCTGGTCCAGCCCCCGAAGCGCCCGCGCTGCAAGCAGGTCACCGTCCCCCATTGCTGCGGCGACCCAGGTGATCGGAGCATGGCGACCCAATTCACCAAGCGCGGTGACAAGGCCGCCTGAGCCGCGCGCTGCGGCAAGGCCACCGGCAGCCCCGGGCTCGACCGTGAACGTGATCGGACCGCGGTTGGAGACCACGATCAGTCGCTCGTTCTTCCTGAGCAGCTCGCCGAGCAACTGCTGACGCTCGTCCTTCATCCGAAAATGGTACCCCGTGCCAATCGGGAATCCTTTGACACCGCTCAGCCCCGGGCCTACAATCCGGCGACGCCGCCCGACCCGACGCTGGGACGGCCGGACGCACACCTGGCCGACGGCCAGCTTCAGGAACGCCACGGATGAGCCGATGGCCGGGACCTGGAGCATTTTTTGTTAGTGGATGACGATGAACAACAAGCCCGTCTACCTCACCGCCGAGGGGCTCGCCAAGCTCCAGGCGGAGCTGATCCACCTGGTCACCGTCGAGCGTCCGCGCGTCGCCGCGCGGATCCATGACGCGAAGCTCGACGGCGACATCACCGAGAATGCCGAGTATGAGGACGCCAAGCAGGAGCAGTCGTTCCTGGAGGGCCGGATCGGCACGCTCGAGGCCCAGCTCAAGAACGCCGAAGTGATCGAGAAGACGAACGGCGATCGCGTCGGGATCGGGTCGAAGGTGGTCATCAAGGGCGAGGACGGCAAGGAGACCTTCACCATCGTCGGCTCGGCCGAGGCGGCGCCGCGCGAGGGTCGGATCAGCAACGAGTCGCCGGTCGGCGCTGCCCTGATGGGCCACAAGAAGGGCGACACGGTCGTCGTCGAGGCTCCGGCCGGAGAAGTCACCTTCACGGTCGTCAGCATCCACTAGCCGCCCACGACGTGTTCTGGGCCGACGAGCTGGCGGCGCGCCTCACCGGGCCGCAGGTCGTCAACGACTCGAAGACCCCCTCCGGCACCGTCCACGTGGGGAGCCTGCGCGGGCCGGTGATCCTCGACGTGATCGTGCGGGCGCTGCGTGCCCGGGAGCTCCCCACCACCCTCCTGTACGGGGTGGACGACCTCGACCCGATGGACGCCCAGGCGATGCTCACCGCGGATGCGACCGAGCGCTGGATGGGGGCGCCCCTCGCCAACGTCCCCGATCCGGTGGGGGACTGCCACGCCTCCTACGCCCGCCACTTCGCGGCGCTCTTCATCGACACCTTCAGCGGGCTCGGCATCCACCCGGATCGCTACTACTGGATGAGCGAGATCTACGCCAGCGGGCAGGTCGACCCCTTCATCCGCACCGCCCTGGACCGCGCCGAGGTGGTGCGTGACATCTACCGCCGGGTCAGCCGCGTCGAGCGGCCGGAGGGCTGGCTGCCGGTCCACGTCATCTGCCCGACCTGCGGCAAGGTGGGGACGACGCTGGCGCGCGACTGGGATGGCGAGACGGTCGCCTTCGACTGCCTCCCCGACCTGGCGACCTGGGCCAGCGGCTGCTCGACCAGTGGCCGGCTCGCGCCCTTCGGCGGTGCCGCCAAGCTGCCATGGAACCTCGACTGGGCGGTGCAGTGGAGCATGTTCGGAGTCACCGTCGAGCCGTGCGGGAAGGACCTCGCGACCGCCGGCGGCTCCCGCGACCGGTCCGACGCCATCGCGCGCGAGGTGTTCGACCGTGAGCCGCCGCTCAACCTGCCGTACGAGTTCTTGAACATCGGCGGGCGGAAGATGAGCAGCAGCAAGGGTCGCGGCGCGGCCGCACACGAGATCGCCGAGGTGGTCCCCGCGGAGCAGCTGCGCCTGCTGATGATTCGCCCGCGCCCCAACCACGCCATCGAGTTCGATCCCGACGGGACCGATGCCATCCCGCGCCTCTTCGACGAGTCGGACCGGATCGCGGCCGCCAGCGCCGGGATCGAGGTCAAGGGCGACCTGCCTCCTGACCATGACCGCGTCTTCGCCGCCTCCCTGGTCGATCCGGGCGCCGATGTGCACGCCGCCGGCTCTGCCCATCGGCCTCCCTTCGCCCACCTGGCGCTGCTCCTCCAGGTGCCCGGCGTGGACCTGGCGGCGCGGATCGAGGCAGAGAAGGGTGACTCGCTGACCGATGCCGAACGGGAGCTTCTCGACGAGCGCACCCGCGCGGCCCGCGCCTGGCTGGATGTCTACGCGCCGGAGCGTGCCCGGATCGAGGTCAAGCGGGACTCGCTTCCGCCGGCCGCCTCCCAGCTCGACGCCGAGCAGCGCCACGCGCTGGCGGGTCTCGCCGAGACGCTGCCGGCGGCCGATGCCTGGGAGGGCGAGTCGCTGCAGGCTGCGATCTTCGAGGCGGCACGCGGTGCCGGGATCCCGGCCGGGAGGGTGTTCGCGGCGCTGTACCTGGCCTTCCTCGGCCAGCCCAGCGGTCCGCGCGCCGGCTGGCTCCTCGCCTCGCTGCCAGCCCACTTCGTCGTCGAGCGGCTCCGTGCCGCGGCCACGCCCGATACGCTCACCGCATGATCTCGCTCCAGGTCCTCCGCGACGATCCCGACGCGGTGAAGGGCGCCATCGCCCGCAAAGGCGAGGCGACCGAGGCGGTCGATCGGCTAGTGGCCGCGGACGCTCGTCGCCGTCAACTGGAGGCGGAGGCCAACGACCTGCGGGCGGAGCGCAACGCCGGCAACCGCGAGCTGGGCGAGCTGATGCGCAATGGGCAGCGGGACGAGGCCGAGGCGCTCAAGGCGCGCATGGCGCCACTTTCCGAGCGGATCGACAACCTCCGCGCAGAGCTGGCTGAGCTCGAGGCGGCGATCGAGGCGGACCTGCTGTCGATCCCGAACCTGCCGCACGCCAGCGTCCCCGACGGGGCGGGCGCCGCCGACAACCCGGTGATCCGTTCCTGGGGCGAGCCTGCCGCGGCCGGCAGCTCGCCGCCCCACTGGGAGATCGGGGAGCGGCTGGCACTCTTCGACCTCGAGCGCGGCGCGAAGATCGCCGGCTCCGGCTTCATCCTCTATACGGGGGCCGGCGCGCGGCTGCAGCGCGCCCTCATCGGCCTCATGCTCGAGCTCGCCGAGCGCGCCGGCTACCGCGAGGTCTGGTCGCCGATCCTCGTCAACGCGGCCTCCGCCCGGGGCACCGGACAGCTGCCGGACAAGGAGGGACAGATGTACGTCGTCGAGCGCGACGACCTGTACCTGATCCCCACCGCGGAGGTGCCGGTCACCAACCTGTACCGGGACGAGATCCTGCCGGGCGATGCCCTGCCCATCTACCACGCGGCCTACACGCCGTGCTTCCGTCGCGAGGCCGGGGCGGCCGGCAAGGACACCCGCGGCCTGCTCCGCGTCCACCAGTTCGACAAGGTCGAGATGGTCAAGTTCGTGCATCCCGAGACGAGCTGGGACGAGCTCGAGACGCTCACGCGCAACGCCGAAGAGGTGCTCGAGGCGCTCGAGGTCCCGTACCGCACGGTGGAGCGCTGCACCGCCGACCTGGGCTTTGCGCCGGCCAAGGGCTATGACCTGGAGGCGTGGTCACCCGGGGTGGGGAAGTGGCTCGAGGTCAGCTCGTGCTCCAACTACACCGATTACCAGGCGCGTCGCATGAACCTGCGCTATCGAGCCTCGGCCGATGCCCGGCCCGAGCTGCTGCACACCCTGAACGGCTCGGGACTGGGGATGTCGCGCACCTACGCCGCGCTGCTCGAGACGCACCTCCAGCCGGATGGCTCGATCCGCGTGCCTCCCGCGCTCGAGCCGCACTTCGGGGCAGCCGCCATCCGCTGAGGGCGCCGGCCCCGCCTGCTACTTGACGAGTCGGAGGCGCAGCTCCTCGATCAGGTCGTAGCGGCGGGCGAAGCCGCAGGTGCAGCTCGCCAGCTCCGTGTCGCGGCCGATCGCGCCGTAGCCTGGGCAGTCCTCGTCGTGGTCGGCGAACGAGTCGACGAACCGCGTCAGGTCGGCGAGGAGCTCCGCATCGGTGCCCGTCCGCATCTGCTGCAGGAGCTGCGCGTAGACCGGGTTGTCCTTCACGTCACCAAGAGTAGGGCCATCGCCCGGCAAGCGAAGAGGCCTCCGCGCGGGAGGCCTCAGTCTTGCTTAGCGGTCTGCGCGTTACGGCTGGTTCGCGGCCCCGGCCTCGGCCTTCAGCCTGCCGGACTCGGAGGCGGCGCCGCCGTTGTCGCCCTGGGCGGCGGCGTGCGCATCGCCGTTCGCTCGCGCGGCTGCGGAAACCTCCGCGCCGTGGGTCTTGGCAATCGCCGAGACGGCCTTCCCATGCGAGCCGTCGATGACGTTCTCCACGGCCATGGCCACCGCCTTGACCTCGGCCCCGTGGTTGTCGCCCGGTGGTTCCGCCACTGCGACCGCCGCCGAGGCAAGAACGATCGAGCCGCCCAGAATCAGTGGTGTCAGGAGTCGCTTCATGGGCGGCATGATCGCCCAATCGGCTTCACATCGCAACCGCCACAATGGTCCTGATCCTCCCTCCGAGCGCGAGGTCCGCCATCGTGAGCATCCCACCCAGCCGTGCCGCAGCACTGTTTTCCGCACTCCTGATCGTGCTCGCGAGTGGGTGCACCGCTGCCTCGTCTCCGAGCCAGCAGCCGACCGAACGAGCGACCGTGGCCGCCTCCGCGGCCCCCAGCGCGAGCGAGAGCAGCCTGCCGACCCCGGCGCCATCCGGCTTCGCCTTCAGCGTCGAGGCAGTCATCGGCTACTACGAGAGCCGCGGCTTCATCTGCGACGAGACCCAGCCGAGCGCGACTGCCGCGGGCCACTTCTACCAGGGATGCCAGACGGAGGACGCCGATGGGCGAACCCTGGCGGTTGGATTCGTGACCGACCCCGCCGGCGACCTTGCCGACGCGTTTGCGAGCGCGCAGGCGCCACCCGGGGAGCCATTCCTCGAGCCGACCGACGCGCTCGACCACCTCTCCGGATTCCTGGGAGCGATGCTCGGCGAGGTGAGGGGCACCTCGCTGCTCGAGTGGCTCGCCGGCCACCTGGGCGACGCGTATGCACAGACCACGATCGACACGCTCACGGTTGCGACCTACACCCAGTCCGCGACCGATCACTCGCGGCTGTACCTGGAGCTCGCCGATCAGGACTACATCAACGCGCCGGCGCCCAGCCCGTCCTGACCAGCTGGCGGATCGCCGACCCTCCGGGGTCGGGTGCGCCGAAGATGTCGCGCTCCGCCGCCCGCATCGCGCGAAGCTGCTCGATCAAGGCACTCAGCAGGGGATCGTCGCCCATCGACGTCATCGGTCGTCCGGTCACCGGGTCGGGATCACCTGCGTAACATTAGCCCCGGAGGGGTGGCAGAGCGGACGAATGCGGCGGTCTTGAAACTGGCCGCTACTGACGTTTCCGCCTCAGACCGCACCACTTGCACGCTGAAGACTGCTGCACTGTCACGCTAGGGGCCGGTGTATGCCACAGCGTAAGCCACAGCCTCGGGACGGCGCTCGTTATGGCGGCAGTCCCGTGCCCGAGGCCCGCCGCCGCGTCCGGTGGACGGAGCCTCCAGGAGGCTGCGCCTCGCGCCTGGGGCCGGCGGTCCGGCGCCGACGACAGGACGTTCGGCTCTGGCGGGTGCGGGAGGCGGCCCGCACACTCCGGAGACAAAGGAGATTGCCATGACGCTTGCTACGCAGAAGGCATCGATGCCGTTCAACGAGGACATCATCGCCCGCGCGAAGCGCAACGCGTTCTTCCGCGAGGTCGTCTCGACCGGGCCGCACGCCCAGGTCGTGGTCATGAGCATCCCGCCGGGCGGCGAGATCGGCGAAGAGACCCACCACGACGTCGACCAGGTTCTGGTCTTCGTCGAGGGTGAGGGCGTTGCCGTCCTCGAGGGCCAGCGCAGCGCGCTGACCCCGGGCTTTTTCGTCCACGTTCCCGCCGGCACGCGCCACAACTTCGTGAACGAGGGCGCGGTCGACCTCAAGCTTTACACGGTCTATGCGCCGCCCCAGCACGCGCCCGGCACGATCCACCGGACCAAGGCCGAGGCCGACGCCGACGACGAGCACGCCTGAGCCACCTCGTGAACGATCGGATTGCCCTCATTCGAACCGCCTTCGTCTCGACCTATCCCCCGCGGCGCTGCGGGATCGCCACCTTCACACATGACCTCGCCGCAGTCGCGGGCCGGCACGAGATCGTCGCGCTCAGCCCGCCGGACCACGAGTTGCTGTATCCGCCTGAGGTCCACCACAGGATCCGGCGCGACGAGGCGAGAGACTACGCCCGCACTGCCGATGTGCTCAAGCACTGCGGGATCGACGTCGTGTCGATCCAACATGAATACGGGATCTGGGGTGGGGCCGACGGCGAACACATGCTGGAGTTCCTGCACGCCCTGGAGATCCCTGCCGTGGCGACACTGCACACAGTGCTGCGCCATCCAACGCTCCGGCAGCGACAGATCCTCGTCGAGCTGGTCGGCGCGACCGCAGCGACGGTCGTCATGTCGCGCGCCGCGGCCGCGCTGCTGACCCGGGCCTACGGGATCGATCCGAGCCGGGTCGACGTGATCCCGCATGGGGTGCACAACCTGCCGCTGGTCGATCCGGAAACCATGAAGCCGGGCCTTGGGCTTGGCGGCCGCGCTGTGATCCTGAGCTTCGGCTTGCTCGGGCACGACAAGGGCTATGACGTCGCGATCGAGGCCATGCCGACAGTGGTGGCCGCCATCCCGAGCGCTCGGTATGTGGTCCTTGGAGCAACCCACCCCGAACTCCTCCGCCTTGAGGGCGAAACGTACCGCCAGCGCTTGGTCGACCGGGTCGACGCGCTCGGCCTGGCTGACCACGTTCAGTTCGTCGATCGGTTCCTGGGTCGGGTGGAGCTGAGTCGCTGGCTGGGGGCCACCGATGTCTTCGTGACGCCGTATCCCAATCTGGAGCAGATCGTTTCCGGCACGCTGGCGTACGCCATGGGCGCGGGCAAGGCGATCGTCTCGACCCCCTATGCCTACGCCGCCGAGCTGCTGGCGGAGGGTCGGGGCATCCTCGTGCCGCCCGAATCATCCACGGCCCTCGCCGCGGCCTCTATCGCGCTATTGCGAGATACGAACTGGCGCGCCGAGTTGGGAGCGCGAGCGTACAGCCACAGCCGCGCGATGATCTGGCCGGAGGTGGGGACCGCCTACCGTCGCCTTTTCGCCAGGATCGCCGGCAGACCCGCCGCGCCGGAATCCCCTGCGGCGCCGCTGGCCGCGACCAGTGTTTGACCGACTGCCACTCTACGCGGTCAGCCGGCGCCATCTTGACGCGATCTCCGACGAGATCGGGATCATCCAGCATGCGCTGGGCGCCCTGCCCGATCTCACCCACGGCTACTGCACCGACGATGTGGCGCGTGCGCTCCTGGTGGATCTCCTGCATGGTGCAGAGATCGGCTGGGCAGACGTCGCGCCCAGCGCCTGGCGTGCCATCCGCTTCCTCGAGGGTGCATTCGCGGACGACGGCGGACGCGTTCGCAATTTCCGGGGCACGGCTGGCGACTGGCTGATCGGGCCGAGCTCAGAGGACGCTCATGCGCGGGCGATGCTGGCGCTTGGACAGGCGGCCGGGGTCGTGGCCGACGATCGTTTCCGCAGTCTTGCCATCTCGCTCTTCCAGCGGGGCCTGCCCGGCACCGCGCAGCTGAGGTACCTGCGCTCCCAGGCGGCTGCCCTGATCGGCTGCGACGCGGCGGTCCGGAGCGGTCTCGGCGGGGAGACGGAGGCCACCTACCGGCAGTTGGCGACGACGCTCTGGCACGGGGTCGAGTCGGGGACGACGCCCGGTCAGTGGCCGTGGCCGGAGACC
>Ga0214472_10001805_pt1 | contig 23321 bp, 23 predicted proteins | sample RVTome_6_FD_207662 | JGI IMG/M metagenome (GOLD analysis project Ga0214472, IMG submission 207662) | Soil microbial communities from uranium-contaminated site in the Upper Colorado River Basin, Wyoming, United States - RVT140D175 | ecosystem: Environmental > Terrestrial > Soil > Contaminated >...
GAGCGGGTGAACGGCTCGGAGATCCGGCTGATCTTCCTGTCGCTCATGGGTGCCGTCGGGTTCGTGCTCCTGATCGCGTGCGCGAACGTCGCCAACCTGCTCCTCGCCAAGTCGGCGGAGCGCTCGCGCGAGATCGCGGTGCGCGTCTCGATCGGCGCGACGCGGGGCCGGATCGTCCGCCAGCTCCTCGTCGAGAGCCTGCTCATAGCCATCGTCGCGGCAATCGTGGGGCTCGGCATGGCCGTCCTCGGGATCCGCTGGTTCGACTCCGTCACACAGGACGTGGGGAAGCCCTACTGGATGGAGTTCACGATGGACCCGATGGTCTTCGGGTTCATGGCGCTCGCGTGCCTCGGAACCGCGGTGGTCTTCGGGCTCGCCCCCGCGCTCTACGTGTCCCGGACCGACGTGAACGCCGTCCTCAAGGAGGGCACGCGCGGAGGCTCGGGCGGCGTGCGCGCGCGCCGCTGGGCCGCAATGCTCATCATGGGCGAGGTCGTGCTCACGCTCGTGCTGCTCTCTGGCGCCGGGTTCATGATGCGCAGCTTCATGAACCTCTACACGCTGGACCTCGGGATCGACATGGACGGGCTCCTGACCATGGAGATCTACCTGCCCCTCACGCAGTATCCCCAACCCGCCCAGCAGATAGGTGTGTACGACGAGCTGCTCGATCGCATGCGCACCGTCGCGTCGGTGGGAGGGCAAGCCGCCCTCACCAGCGCGCCGCCGCTCGGGGGCGGCGGGGGCGGGGGACTCGAGCTCGATGGCCGGGCGGCGGAGCCGGAAGAGACGCGTCCCACGGTCACCTCGCTCGTGGTGAGCGAGGACTACTTCGACGTCCTCCGCCTCCCACTCCGCCAGGGGCGCGTGTTCACGCGCGAGGACGGCGAGCCGGGCTCCGAAGTCGCCATCGTGAACCAGCGGTTCGTCGATCTCCATTTCGCCGACGGCGAGGCGCTCGGGCGGCGCCTCCGTCTGGTGTCGGGCGAGACGGCCGCGCCGGATGCGCCGTGGTTCACCGTGATCGGCGTCGCACCCAACGTGCGGCAACGCGACATCGAGGATCAGCAGGCCGACGCGGTCGTCTACAGGCCCCTCCGCTCGGCGCCAGTCCGGTCCGCCATCCTCCTCGTCCGCGCGGACGGCGACCCGGCCGCGGCGACCGCGAGCGTCCGCGAGACCATGCGGACCGTCGAGCCGGACGTCCCCCTGGCGGATGTCATGTCGATGGACGACCGGCTGGCCCTGCAGCGCTGGCCGTTCCGCGTCTTCGGCACGCTCTTCGGCCTGTTCGCCGTCATCGCGCTGACGCTCTCCGCCGTGGGTATCTACTCCATCACCGCGAACTCCGTAACGCAGCGGACGCGCGAGTTCGGAATCCGCGCGTCGCTCGGCGCGGAGCCCAGAGCGATCTCGTGGCTCGCGCTGCGGCGCGTCCTCGGTTACCTGCTCATCGCGGTCCCCGTGGGAGGAGCCGGCGCGTACGCGGTGGGGCGGCTCCTCCAGAGCCTGCTCGTCCAGACGACGCCCGGCGATCCGCTCACGCTGGGAGCGGTCGTGCTCGTCATGGTCGCCGTCGCGGTGTTGGCCAGCCTATGGCCGGCCCGGCGCGCCGCGCGCATCGACCCGATGGTGGCGCTCAGGACCGAGTAGGTGACCTACTCGAGCACGTCGACGCGCACGGGCATGGCGTGCGCTACCAGTCCGGCCCTTCGGCCTCGTCCAGCTTCTGCAACGCGGCGCGCAGGCGCTCGGCGTCCTCGTCGTCGAGCTCGGTCACCGGCGCGAGTCCGGGGCGATAAGCCCCGCCCCTGCGCACCCCGAGCCCGATGAGCATTCCCATCGTGATGATGGCCACCGACGGCAGCAGATAGCCGACGAGATTGAACCCCTCGGGCGGCGGCGACATGAGCACCGTGGTGCCGAAGTCCGCGACGAAGCTCGCCTGGATGGCCTCGGGCGACTCGCCGGCCTCGAGCGAGCGCCGGATGCGCTCCGACCAGACCGGCGACACGCCGCACTGCATCTGGAACTGACACGAGTGCGTGTCGAGCGAGCAGCTACCGCAGTTGCATTTGAGGTTCAGCTCGAGGGCGAGCGCGAGCTCACCCAGCTCCCCGATGTGGAAGTGCCCGGTGGTCGACGCCTTCGGGTCGTATCCCAGGTGCACCGGGCCGGTCGACTGCGCCACGAGTGGCACGGCCATGCCGAGCCCGAGCAGGGCGAGCAGCACGAGGCTGACGGACTTCCGTGGTCTGATCATGGGGATTCCAGCTTTTCAGTGGTCCCGACACCCATCCTCGGTCGCCTACCCAATAACCGGGAGCCCCTGCGGCGTTCCCGGAACGTCGCGGCCCGGCTGATTGCCGGGACGCGATCTCCGGGTTAGTCATCCGGCCCCGTGAGCCCGCCGGTTCGCACCGGCGCTCCCCTCGAGGCAGGCAGAGCCATGAAGAGACGCGACTTCCTGAAACGAGCCGGCGGCGGCGCGGCCGGTGTGGCGGCGCTCGGTGCGTGCGACGGCCCTCAGGCAGGCGCCGACGCCGCGGGCGGCATCGACGGACCGAGGGTGAGCTGGCGCATGCAGACCAGCTTCTCGCCGACGCTCGACCTCCTGCACGGCTCGGGCACGCGCATCGCGGAGCGCGTCGAGGCGCTCACCGGTGGCAACTTCACCATGCGCGTATACGGCGCCGGCGAGATCGTGCCCGGCCTCCAGGTGATGGACGCCGTCATGCAGGGCACGCTCCAGTGCGGCCTCACCTCGGGCTACTACTACATCGGCAAGCACCCGGCGCTCGCTTTCGACACCGCGATCCCCTTCGGCATGACCACGCGCCAGACGCTCGCGTGGCTCCACCACGGGGGCGGACTCGAGATGATCAATGGCGTCTACGCCGACTTCGGCATCCTCTCCATCCCCGCGAGCACGACCGGGGGACAAATGGGCGGCTGGTTCCGCCGCCCGGTCGACAGCCTCTCCGAGCTGGCGGGCCTCCGCATGCGCATCCCCGGCATCGGCGGCGAGATCATGTCCCGCCTCGGCGTGACCGTGCAGACCCTCGCCGCCCCCGAGATCTTCCCCGCGCTCGAGCGCGGCGCGATCGACGCGGTGGAGTGGGTCGGGCCCTACGACGACGAGAGCATGGGGCTCCACGAGGTGGCGAGCTACTACTACTACCCCGGGTGGTGGGAGCCCGGCGTGACCGTCGGGCTGCTCATCGGGCAGCGTGCGTATGCGGAGCTGCCGGCGCCGTATCAGCAGGCGCTCTGGACGGTGTGCGGCGAGACGTTCTGCGACCGGCTCGCCGCCTACGACGCCGCCAACCCACCCGCTCTCCGGCGGCTCGTCGAGGACCACGGTGTCAGCGTGCGCAGGTACTCGGACGACATCATGGAGGCGGCGTGGCGCGAGTCGCACGCGTACCTCGATGAGCTCGCGGCGGGCAACGCCGAGTTCAGCAACCTCTACGACTCGTACCGGACGTTCCGCGACTCGCAGTGGGCGTTCGCCGACTACAGCGAGCTCGGGTACCAGCAGTGGGTCCTCGCCCGGGCCGAGCGGGCCTGAGGCGGAGCGTACGAGGTGTGCCGGGCGCGGGTCAGTCCGCCCGCCGCTCCTGTAGCCAGAGGCCCTCGCGCAGCCAGCGCTCGTCGTGCGGAGAGTAGATGAACACCACCGCACCTCCGACGAGCAGCGGGAGCAGTCGTTCGGCCCGTTGGGGCTCCATCGCCGGACACCCTTCGCTCCGCCCGGCCCCGGAGGGCGTCACGTACGGGGCCCCGTGCACGACGATCCCCCTCGCCTCGGCGGAGTCGTTGAAGCCACCCGACTCACCGCGTAGCCGGAGCCCCACGGAGGTGTACGCCCGACCGCCGGCTCGACCGCGGAACGCGTACGTCTCCTGCGTGAGATAGAGCCCGAGCGACGACGCGTGGCTTCCGGGCACGTTGGAGAAGACCGTGGGCACGGCGTCGCGCGTGGCGGACGAGCCGCTCCCGTGGGCGACCGTGAAGGGACCCTCGATCAGCTCGAGTCGCTCCATGTCGAACACGTAGCCCCGAGGCGAACGTGGGTCCAGGCCGAGGTCCACGTAGTAGAGGTAGGGCCTCCGTACGAGCCCGGGTCGCTCCGCGCGGTAGCGGTAGTAGGCCTCGAGCGCGACCTCGAGGGCCTCCGGATCGCTGCTGGCCACGACGTGGTGGGCGAGCGACCGCAGGGCGGCTTCCGCCTCCGCGGGCGGCGTCGCGAGGGCCTCTGCGCCTCCCGTCGGCGGTGCACCGCCGAGGGGGTGTGCCAGGCTGAACAGGAGGGGCAGCCAGGCGGCGAGTCGAACGGACGCGCCTCTGCGCGCCAGGGGACGATCTCGCAAAGGTCGAGCACCTCGCGTTCGTGGTCACCGAGCTCGGAGCACCGGGAGGTGCCCTGCGATCGTTTGGCGACCGCGGCCGCCGTCGATCCGTCCGGTCTACCTCACTCCCCCACCCTGGGTTCCGGGGCCGTGGCGGGCGTCGAGCCCCGCGAGCACCGGCGCGTCGCGTCCGTACACGTCGCGGTGGAAGTGGACCGCGCCACCAGGATCCGTGGCCGCCGTCCAGTAGAGCACGAAGACCGGTACGGGCCTCGCCAGGCGGATCGTGCGCCTGATCCCGCTGTCGATCGCCGCCGCGAGCGTGGCACGGTTCCACCGGAGGGGGTCTCCGAGAACCATCTCGGCCAAGCCCACGGGGTCCTCGACCCGGATGCACCCGTGGCTGAAGAGCCGATCCTCTCGCGCGAAGAGCCCTCTGCTGGGGGTGTCGTGGAGGTACACGCTGTACGGGTTGGGGAACATCAGCTTGATGCGCCCGAGCGCGTTGGCCGAACCGGGATCCTGACGGAAGACGTAGGGGAAGTCGGCCGCGGTGTAGCGTGAGAAGTCGATCTCCGCCGCGTCGATCTCGACGCCCGAGCCGGTCAGGACGCGCATCCCCAGACGCTGTAGGTATCCCGGATCGCGCCTCACCTCGCCCAGCACCTCCTCGACGATCCCCCGCGGGACGGTCCACGTCGGGTTCAGGTCCACGTACAGCATCGGCGCGGTGAACACCGGCGTCTTCGTGTAGTTGGTTCCCACGATCGCCCGCGTCTCGAAGTCGACCGAGTCGCCGCGGAGGAGGTAGGCCCTCGCGCCCGCCACGTTCACCACCACGAGCGTGTCCGGGAGCTCGTGCGCGACCCAGCGTGCCCGCTCCAGGTTCACGCGCACCTGCTCGATGCGCCGCTGCACCGGGACGTTGAGCGCGGCCAGCGTAGTGCTCCCGACGATGCCGTCCTCGTTGAGGCCGTGACGGTGCTGGAAGGAGCGTGCGGCGGCCTCCACCACCGCGTCGAACCGGGGGCTCCACTCTTCGGCCTCTTCGGCCTCTTCGGCCAAATCGCCCGTGATCCGCAGGCGCCACCGCAGCAGCGCGACGCGGGCGTCCACGCTGTCCCGTGCGAGCGTCGGGCCGGCGGGCAGGGCGGCCCAGCCCCCCTCCCATTCGATCCGCCGCAGCTCGGCCAACGCCGCCACCAGTCCCTGGTATACGAAGTGCCGCGGTCTGAGCTCGGCGAGCGCCTCTCGGACCCGGCCGGATGCCACCACGCCGGTCAGTTGCGCCACGCCGTCCGCCCCCCCGAACGTCCATTCCGACTCCGCCGGGGTGGCGGGCCCGTGCGGCTCGACCCTTCCGAACCTCAGGTCGTGGCTGAGGCGCACGAACGCGTCCGTGGCGAGGAGGTCGCGCTCCGCGACGCTCGCGGCGTCCCACGCCCGGGCGTCCGCCTTCGCCAGGGCGCCGGGATTGTACAGCTCCGGATCGAGGCCGTCCTCCCGGACCGCGTCGATCGCCGCAAGGAGGCTCCGCAGGGCTTCGCGGTTCGTCCAGAGCGGAAGGAAGCCGCGTCGCTCATAGACGTCGAGGGTCAGGTCGCTCGCCGCCACCAGAGTCTCACCGATCTGCAGGGGGCCATCGGTGCGCAACTGCTCGACCCTCCACTTCAACTCCACGGCCACGGCCTTCCAGTGCCCGCTCTGGGCCTGCACCGGAAGGGCGGCCAGGAGCGTCACCAAGCCGGCGCCCAGCCGCGAGAACCGAGCCCGAGTGGGTTGCATGCGCCCGTCGATCCGAAAGGGTGACTCGACACCCGGAATCTGACGGGCGCGCGCGGCTCGGTCTGTGGGGAATTTGGAGCGTCCGCCTGTCGGCGATCAGCCGACCGCCCGCACCAGCTCCTCGATGGTGGCCGCGTGGATGCGCACGGTGTCGTCCGGTCGGTGGGCGTACCCACCGGCGAGCACGACGGCGACCGCGACGTCCCGCCCTCGCGCCGCCTCGAGCACCATGCGGTCCCGCCGCCTCAGCCCCTCGAGCGTGAGCGCGAGCCCCCCGAGCTGATCCTCCCGGTAGGGATCCGCGCCTGCGAGGTAGACGACGACCTCCGGCGCGTGGTCGTCGAGCACGCGCGGCAGGCGCTCGTCGAGGAGCGCGAGGTATTCGTCGTCGCCCGTCCCGTCCTCGAGCCCGATGTCGAGGTCGGACGGGGGCTTGAGCGCTGGGTAGTTGTTCTCCTGGTGCATCGAGAACGTGAACACCCTCGCGTCGTCCGCGAAGATCGCGGCGGTGCCGTTGCCGTGGTGCACGTCGAGGTCGATCACCGCCGCGCGGTCGACGCGGTCCTCGTGGATGAGCGTCCGCACGGCGACCGCGACGTCGTTCAGCAGGCAGAACCCCTCCCCGTGCCCGGCGAACGCGTGGTGGAAGCCGCCCCCGAGGTGCCCCGCCCCGCCGTGCTCGAGCGCGAGGCGCGCGGCGAGCAGCGTGCCCCCGCACGTGAGCGTCATCGCCTCCCTTCCCTCCTCCGAGAACGGCACCTCGAGCCTCATGATCTCGGCGAAGTCGAACGAGCCCGTGGCGACCTTGCCCAGGTACGCGGGCGTGTGGACGAGCGCGAGCTGCTCGGGCGTGGCCGGAACGGGCGACACGAAGTGCTCCTCCGTCACGGTGCCGTCCGCGAGCAGGCGCTCCCTCGTCAGCCTGTACTTCGCGGTGATGAAGACGTGCGCGCCGATGTCGATCTCGTACGACGGGTCCCAGACGATGGGAGGTGACGGGGTCACCGCTTCCTCGCGAGCGTGAGCCCGTCACCGATCGGCACGAGACTCAGGCTCACGCGCTCATCGTCCTTCAGCTTCGCGTTGAGCGAGCGGATCGCATGGGTGTCGGCGTCGGTCACCTCGGGGTCGGCGACCCTCCCGCTCCAGAGGACGTTGTCGATGGCCACGAGCCCGCCGACCCGCACGAGCTCGAGCGACCTCTCGAAGTAGGTCGCGTAGTTCTCCTTGTCGGCGTCGATGAACGCGAAGTCGAAGTCGCCGGCCCGGCCGTCGGCGAGCAGCGAGTCCAGCGTCTCCAGGGCGGGCGCGAGCCTGAGGTCGATCTTGTGGCTCACGCCCGCCTCCACCCAGAAGCGCCGGGCCACGCGCGTCCACTCCTCGCTCACGTCGCAGGCGACCACGCGGCCGCTCTCCGGCAGCGCGAGCGCCATCGCGAGCGCGCTGTACCCGGTGAACGTCCCGATCTCGAGCACGCGCGTCGCCCCCAGGAGCTCCACGAGCAGCGCCATGAGCTGCCCCTGCTCGGGGCCGATCTGCATGGCGGCCTGCTCCAGCTGGGCGGTCTCCTCGCGCAGCCGGCGAAGGACCTCCGGCTCGCGGAGCGAGACGCGGATGAGGTAGTCGTAGAGCTCGTCGGTGAGCGGCTCGGTGCGGCGGCTCATGGCACTTCCGTCTCCAACGCCCGCCAGCAGTACCAGGCCGCCGCGCTGCGCCAGGGCCGGTAGGCCTCCCCCAGCGGCTCGAGCTCCTTCTGTGTGGGAGGCTCCTCCAGTGCGTGGATCTTGGCGAACCCCGACCGCACGCCCAGATCGCCGACCGGCCACACGTCGGGGCGGCGCATCCTGAACATCAGGTACATGTGCGCCGTCCACGGGCCGATCCCGCGCACGAGGGTGAGCCGTCTCGTCACCTCCTCGTCCGCCTGGTCGTCGAGATCGCTCAGATCGACCTGGCCCGAGCGCACCTTGCTCGCCAGGTCGCGGACCGCTGCGAGCTTGCTGCCCGACAGACCTGCCCCCCGCAGCTTCTCTTCGCGCGCGCGCAGCACCTTGGCGGGCGTCACCTCGCCGCCGAGCGCCTCCACGAAGCGCCCGTGGATGGTGCGCGCCGCCGCGGTCGCGAGCTGCTGGTAGACGATCGCGCGGGCCAGGTAGTAGAACGGATCATCGCCGAACGTGGGGAGACGCACGGTACCAATGTGCCGCACCCACGGCCCGAAGACGGGGTCCTGCCCGAGCTTCCTCCGCCCTCCGGTCCAGACCGCGGCCTCTCGTTGATTCGGCAGAAAAGGCTCCTAGCTGGGGATGGCGATCCAGACGAGGACGCCGAGGACGGCCAGCTGGATCGCGATGAACGGAATGGCGCCACGGTAGATGGCCGTCGTGCTGATCCTGGCCGGAGTCACGCCGCGCAGGTAGAACAGGCTGAAGCCGAACGGCGGCGTCAAGAACGAGGTCTGGAGGTTCACCGCGAGGACGATCCCGAGCCAGGTCAGGTCGATGCCGAGCGCCGCCGCCGCGGGCACCACCAGCGGCACGATGATGAATGCGATCTCGAAGAAATCGATGAAGAAGCCGAGCAGGAAGACCACGAGGTTCACGATGACGAGGAAGCCGAGCGCGCCCCCTGGCACGCTCGTCAGTGCGCCTTCGATCCAGAGGTCACCGTCGAAGCCGCGGAAGACGAGCGCGAACGCAGTCGAGCCGATCAGCAGGAAAACGACCATGATCGTGAGGCGGCTCGTCTCCTCCATCGCGCGCTGGAGGGCCGCGGCCGTGAGCGACCGGTGGAGCGCCGCGAGCGCGAGCGCCCCGACAGCGCCGAGCGCGCCAGCCTCCGTCGGCGTCGCCACCCCGGCGAAGATGCTCCCGAGCACGACGGCGATCAGCACGAGCGGCGGCAGGAGCGACAGGAGCACGAGCTTCACCAGCCGCCGCCCCGTCTCGCGCATCTCCGGAGGGAGCGCCGGCGCGACGTCCTTCCTGAGGAGCGCGACGACCGCCACGTACACCGCGTAGGCGCCCGTGAGCGCGAGCCCCGGCATCACCGCCGCACGGAAGAGCGCGCCCACGCTCACCCCCATCTGGTCGCCGAGCACGATCAGGACGATGGAGGGCGGGATGATCTGTCCGAGCGTCCCGGCCGCCGAGATGACGCCCAGGCTCAGCTCCCGCTGATAGCCGTTACGCAGCATGACCGGGAGCGAGATCAGCCCCATCGCCGTCACGCTCGCGCCGACCACACCGGTCGCCGCCGCGAGCAACGCGCCCACGAAGATCACGCCGATCGCGAGCCCGCCGCGGAAGCGGCCGAAGAGCACACCGATGGTCTCGAGGAGCCGCTCGGCCAGCTTGCTCTTCTCCAGCACCGCGCCCATGAAGATGAAGAACGGCACGGCGAGCAGCGTGGAGTTCGACATCGTGCCGAACGTCCTGTCGGGTAGCGCGTTGAGGAGCACCAGGTCGAACGCGCCCACGGCCGAGCCCAGGAGCGCGAATAGCAGCGCCGTGCCGCCGAGCGCGAACGCCACCGGGTACCCCGAGAAGATCATCGCGAGCACGCCCACGAACATCGCGGGCCCCCAGAAGCTCATACGCGCGGTTCGGGCTCAGGTGGCGCGTCGTCGGCTCGCCCTCTCCGAATCACCTCGACGTGCTTCACGACCTGACTCACGGCCTGGAGGAGGAGCAGCCCGAACGACAACAGGATCAGCGCTTTGATGGGCCAGCGCGGCAGGCCGCCCGGATCGGGCGAGGTCTCACGGATCTGCCAGGAGGTCCGCACCGCGGGCAGCGACACCCAAAGCATCAGCACCGAGAACGGCACCAGAAGGAGGAGCGTGCCCAGCAGGTCGATCCACCCGCGCGCCCGAGCGCCGAGCCGCTCGTACAGCACGTCGACGCGCACATGCACGTCGTGGCGGAGCGCGTACGCCGCACCGAGCAGGAAGATGACGCTGAACATGTACCACTGCGCTTCGGTCGCGGGCGTCAGGTTCAGCGTCAGGCCGAGCTGACGCGCCGAGTAGCGCGCCAGCGTGCTCACCGCCCCGACGAGGACCATGAGCAGAACCAGCCAACGGACGGCGCCCCCCATGACGTCGTTCAGCCCGTCGATCCTGTCGGCGAGCCGGCGCAGGAGCCCCACTTAGAGGAGATACCCGCCGTCGATGGGGATCACAGCGCCGGTGATGTGACGGGCCGACTCGGAGCAGAGGAAGAGGACGACGTCGGCGACGTCCTTGGGGTCACCGAGCCGTCCCAGCGCCGACTCCTCCCTCGCCCTGTCGAGCAGCTCGGAGGGCACGCCCTCGGTGAGGCGCGTGGTGCGGATGTATCCGGGCGCCACCGCGTTGACGTTGATGTTCCTCGGACCCAGCTCGACGGCCGTGCTCTGCGTGAGGCCTATGAGCGCCGCCTTAGACGCCGCGTAGTTGGAGATGCCAAACACGGGCCGGATCCCGTGGACGGAGCTCACGTTGACGATCTTGCCGTACTCTTGGGCCCGCATGCCAGGCGCGACCGAGCGCGTGAAATAGAACGCACCATCGACGTTCGTGCGCAGCACGGACTCCCACTCGTGGTCCTCCATGCGCCACAGAGGTCGATCGCGACTCACGCCCGCGTTGTTGATCAGGATGTGGACGCCCCCGAGCTCCTCCTGCGCCTCGGCCACGAAGCGCCGCACGTCGTGGGGCTCGCGCACGTCGCACGCGCGGAAGTACACGCGCACCTCCGCCTCGCGAAGCATCCGGGCCGTGTCGTGCGCGTCCACCCTCGAGCGGGAGCCCAAGTCCAGGAAGCAGAACGCGATGTTCGTCCCGCAGCGCGCGAGGTCGAGCGCCACGGCGCGCCCGATGCCGCTCGACGCGCCCGTGACGATCGCGACCTTCCCGCGCAGCCCTGCAGTATCGAACAGCGGGAGCGGCTGGGTCTCGGTGCCGACCTCCTCGAGGAGCGCCTCGACGACACGCGTCACCCCGTCGGCCGGCGATGCCATGGTCTGGCCGCCGGTGGCGCCGCCACGGCCGGCGCTCCCCCGCTCCGCCCCGGGCTCGTCGTGGTATCTGGCCATATCGCCACAGGCTACGTGCGGAAACAGGTGCGCCGCAATGTTCGTGCCCCGTAACCTGCTCGGGATCGACGACTTAGCGCGGTCTCCCTCGGGGGCTCGTCCTCCTTCACTCGGCGCTCGGGACCGCCCGGGCGGGGTCCGACCGAGGCCGTCCGCTGCGCCCGAGGTGCTCGCTCAGGAGCCCGAGGGCCTGCCGGGTCAGCCGGTCGTTCGCGCCCCGCACCTTGGCGACCGCGGCGTGGCCCTCGATCAGAAGGGGCTCGGCCTCCTCGAACCGACCGAGGAGCGACAGGCACGCGCCCAGGAGTGACGCGGCTTCCGCGACCTGCCAGTGGCCCTCGGGGAGCGACGCCTTCCGAAGGGCGAGCCCTTCGACGAGCAGGGACCTGGCGTCCTCGAGCTCACCGTTGCGCATGTGCAGCGCACCCATGAGGACGAGCAGCGTGGCGGGCCGGTCGTGCGTCGCCTCGAGGTCCTTGCTCCGCCAGATGGCAAGCGCGCGACCGTAGAGGGAGTCCGCGGCGACCGGATCTCCGCCGGCCGCCCGGACGGTTGCCAGGTGCTCGAGCACCTCGGCCACGTCGGGACTCTCTTCACCGAACGCCCGGCGGAAGATCGGCATCACCTTCCCGAGGAGCGTATCCGCGGCGACGAGGTCGCCCCTCTCGGCGCGGGCCCGGGCCAAGTACGTGAGACCGGAGGCGACGTCCGTGTGGTCGTCGTCGTAGAGCTCGCGCCTGATCGCGAGCGCCCGGACGAAGGCGCGCTCGGCTGCCTCGGGGTGTCCACGCGCCAGCTCGAGCTCCCCGAGCGCATCGTGGGTGTTGGCAACCGCCGGGTGCACCTCCCCAAGCAGCGCCAGCCGCCGCGCGAGGGCCTCGCGCAGGAGCCCCTCCGCCTCGCCGAGGTCACCCTCGCGCGTGCGCAGCTTCCCCAGGAACGTCAACACGATGGGCACCTCGAGGTCGAGCCCGCTCCCCGCTCGGGTGACGCCGAGCGCCTCCCGCAGCATCGAGTCGGCGACCGCGTAGCTCCCCCGAGCCCTCAGCGACAGGGCCAGCCCGATCTGCGCGCGCACCACCTCGGGGGCCTCGCTGTCCAACCGCGCGCGGAGCGTCGCCAACGCGCTCCGGTAGAGCCACTCCGCGTCGTCGCCCCCGCGCTCGTAACGGAGGCCGGCGAGCCGGGCTCGGCCCCTGGCCACGTCGAGATGCTCCGGGCCGAGCGCGGCGAGTCGCGTGTCGAGCGCCTCTTCGAGGAGGGGCTCGGCCTCGAAGTGCAACCCCTGGAGCTCGAAGACCTCGGCGATCCCCTCCAGGACCCTTGCGCGCAGGAGCGGCTGACCGGCCAGCTCGGCCCGGGCGCGCTCCACCCCCCGGCGCAGGACATCGGCCACGGGGACGGTCGAGCCGCGAGCCTCGAGCGGTTCGAATGCCTGGAACAGATCCACCAGGAAGGCCGTCGCCTGTTCGGCGCGGTCCCGCTCCCGGGCGATCCGGCCGGCCTGCACGGTCATCGTCGCCGCCAACGACGCCAGGAGGACGAACGTGAGCCCGGCCGACGCGACGCCGACGCGGTGTCGTCGGATGAACCTGCCTGAGCGGTAGAGCACGCTGTCGGGGCGGGCGCTCACGGGCTCGCGACGGAGATGCCGCCGTACGTCCTCGGCCAGCCGTTCGACGGACGCATAGCGCCGCTCGGGCGCCCTCTGAAGCGCCATGAGGCAGATCGTGTCCAGGTCTCCCCGCAGCCGCCGCCGCAGCGTGTCGGGTCTCGTCGCCCGGGCGTGGCCGACCGACGCGGCCGTCGGCCCTCGTGCCGCACGCTCCGCAATGCCTGCGGGACGCCTTCCCGTCACGACGTAGCTCGGGTTCGCGGGGAGCTCCTCCTGGACCGCGGGATACGCGTCGTGCCGAGGGAGATCGGCGAGCTCGTACGGGCGCCGTCCGGTGAGCAGCTCGTAGAGGAGGACGCCGAGCTGGTAGACGTCGCTGGCGGTCGAGGCTGGCTCGCCGCGAAGCTGCTCAGGGCTGGCGTACTCGGGCGTGAGCGGAACCACAACCGTTCGTGTCACGCACGTCCCCAGGGTCGACTCCGGGTCGAGCAGCCTCGCGATGCCGAAGTCCAGCAGCTTCACCTGCCCGGCCGCGCGCCCCGAAGACGCCTCCGAGACGAGGATGTTGGACGGCTTGAGGTCTCGGTGCACTACGAGTCTGCCGTGGGCGTACTGGACCGCCTCGCACACGCGGAGGAACAGCTCCAGCCGCGCATCGATGCCCAGCCGGCGCTCGTCGCAGTAGCGGGTGATCGGCACGCCATCGACGTACTCCATGGCGAACCAGGGAAGCCCTTCGTCGGTGATCCCGCCGTCCAGCAGACGGGCCATGCCGGGGTGGTCGAGCGAGGCGAGGATCTGCCTCTCCCTGATGAAGCGGCGCACGAGCGCCCGGCTCGCGATCGCGTCACGGATCACCTTGACCGCTACGCGCACTCGGAGCTCGGGGTCCTCGCGCTCGGCGAGGTACACCGTGGCCATGCCCCCGCGCCCGGCCTCGCGAAGGATCCGGTAGGGTCCGATGCGCTCCGGCCCGTCCTCGGCCGCGTCGTCGAGGGGGTCGGCGGCGGCGACGCCCGGAAAGAGCTCGGCGGCAGGCGACACGAGGAAGTGCCGCGCGTCTTCGCGGAACCGCAGCAGGCGCAGCGCCGCGGAGCGCGCGCCGGACGTCGCGCCGGGCTGTGTGTCGAGCCCGGAGCCCGGAGGCCCGGTCGCCCCGTCCAGGGCCTCATCGAGGAGCTTCTCGATCTCCCTCCAGCGTTCCTGGGACTCGGCCGCCATCACCGCTCCACGAGAGGGGTCGCGAGGGTCATGCTACTGCTCGACCAGCTCCGCGTACAGCCAGAGCCTGGCCTTCAGCCAGTCACGTCGTACCGTCCGCTCCGAAAGCGCGAGCGCGGTCGCGGTCTCCCCCTCCGTCATTCCGCCGAAGAAGCGGCACTGCACGATCCGGCTCAGCCGCTCGTCGAGTGCGGCCAGCCGTACGAGCGCGTCGTCGAGCGCGAGGAGCATGTCGGCCTGCTCCTCGACGGGGATCACGGCGTCCTCGAGCGGGATCCGCTTCCACCTACCTCCGCGCTTGAGCGTAGCGCGCTTGCGGGCGCGATCGATCAGGATCTGGCGCATCGCCTGCGATGCGATCGCGAAGAAGTGAGCGCGATCCGTCGGAGCGACGCGCGTCTGGTCGACGAGCTTGATATAAGCTTCGTGGACGAGGGCAGTCGTATCGAGCGTGTCGCCCGCGCCTTGCCAGCGGCGCTCGCGGCGCGCGATACGGCCGAGCTCCTCGTAGACCAGAGGCAAGAGGCGCCGCATCGCGGCGGCGTCGCCGTTCCGCAGCGCCTCAAGCTCCCTGGTGACCTCGTGCTCGTCGGCGAGCGTGGCCGCCTTCGGCTCCATTTCACGTATGACGTATCAGGAGGTTGGATCGCGGGAGCTGGCCCGGACATACGTCCGCCCGCCGGCCCCGGCCGTCCGCCCTCGGGACGATACGACACGAAATAGTTCCGTCCGCGGCCGCGGACAAGGAAGGTCGCCGTGCCGATCGTGAGAGTCGCGTTGAAGTGGACAGGCCTCGCTCTCGGCGCCCTCGTCGGGCTCGCCGCCGTCGCCGCCTTGGCGCTGTACTTCGTCGGGGGTGCACGGCTCTACAAGAGGTACGACGTGGCCGTCGCTTCGATTCCCGTCCCCACCGACCAGGCGGCCGTCGACCGAGGCCGGCACCTCGCCGAGGCCGTCACCCTCTGCCACGCCTGCCACGGCGACGACCTCGAGGGGAGCGTTCTCTTCGAGGCGCCGGGGATCGCGACCGTCTACGCCTCGAACCTGACCTCCGGGCGGGGCGGTCGAACGGCCCGCTACCGCGAGGTCGACTACGTGAGGGCCATACGCCACGGCATCAACCAGGACGGGCGCGGCCTGCTGATCATGCATTCGGACGCCTACAACGGCCTCGGCGAGGAGGACCTAGGCGCCCTCATCGCCTACCTCGGGTCCGTGCCGCCGGCGGACAAGGAGTGGCCCGAGACGAGCGTCAGGCCGCTAGGCAGGATCCTGGTCGCGCTCGGTGTCTTCGACTCCGACGTCATGCCGCTGATTCCCGCCGAGGTGGTCGACCACGAGGCCCCGATCCCCGACGCGCCTCCCCAGGGCACGACCGCCGAGTACGGACGCTACCTCGCGTCGATCGCGCTGTGCTCGACGTGCCACGGGTCCGACTTCAGGGGCGGGCCGCCGGTCGAGGAGGGCGCGCCCCCGACCCCCAACATCGCCGTTTACGGCATGCGGGGGGGTTGGTCGGAGGAGCAGTTCATCGGCACGATCCGCACGGGCGTCACGCCCTACGGCAAGGTGCTCGACGCCGAGGCGATGCCCTGGGAGGTCTACGCCAAGATGACGGACGACGAACTGATGGCGATCCGCCGGTACCTGGCGTCGATGGCCGAGGGCTAGGCTGCCTCGAGACGACCCCGCCACCCATGCGGAGGTGATCATGAGACGCACACCGCTTCTCTTCGCTCTCCTTGCGCTGGCGGCCGCTTGCGGCGACGCGCCGACGGCGTCGCTCACCGAGCCGGATGGCCTGGCTCTGTCGCTGAGCCGGCATGCTCCGGGCGCCGCCGAGCGTTACACGATGCTGGTCGTCACGTTCGCCGGCGCGCTCGGCTCGGCGCTCGCGGAGGGAGCGGTCATCGGCCACAGGATGACCTAGTCATGAAGCGGGCCGAGCGGCCGGTCACCGATGGGGCCGGTTCGCACCCGCACGAGCGCCGCCCTACGTCCCCTCGACGACCGAATGGTCCGTCACGAGGAAGGTGCCCGACGAAGACGCGATCCGCGCGTGCCCCCCGACGATCGAGTGCCGCACCTTCGACCGCTCGAGGACCGCGTTGGGACCGACGACGGTGTGCTCGATCTCGCAGTCCACGACCTTCGCCCCCTCCTCGAGCGTCACGTTCGGTCCGATGCGCCCACCGCGCACGCTCACGCCGGCTTCGATCCTCACGGGCTCGACGATCTCCGCCCCCTCGACGTTCGCCGACCGATCCACCCCACCGCGACCCGCGCTGATCAGATGGCCATTCGTCTCGAGCAGCGTCTCGGGCTTCCCCGCGTCCCACCATCCCTCGACCGGGGCCGTGGCGATGCGGCTGCCCTGGTCGACCATGTACTGGAACGCGTCGGTCAGGTAGTACTCACCCGCCGGCCCCGGGTCCTGATCGAGTGCCACGTGGATCCCCTCGAAGAGGAGCTCGTGGTCGCGGATGTAGTAGAGGCCGATGTTGGCGAGCTTCGAGATCGGCTCCTTCGGCTTCTCGACAATGCGCGCCATCGTGCCATCGTCGTTCGTGACGATCACCCCGTAGCGCTGGTAGTCCTCGACCTCCTTCGCCCAGATGACACCGCCGTAGGAAGCGTCGAGCGCGCCGATGGGGCCGTAGTCGACCTCGAGCACGGCATCGGGGAAGACGATCAGCAGCTCCTCGTCGATGAAGGGCTCCGCGAGCCCGATGGCACCCGCGGTCCCGTCCTGCACCTCCTGAAGCACGTAGTGGCCCGCGATCTCCGGGTACTCGGAATCGATCCAGGCCTCCACCGTCTCACGTAGGTGTCCGACGATGAACACCATCTCCTGGACGCCGAGCGCCTTCAGGTCGTCGAGGATATAGGCGAGCACCGGTTTCCCTGCGACCTTCAGGAGCGGCTTGGGGGTATGGTGCGTGTGGGGGCGCAGGCGCGTGCCTTTGCCCGCCAGCGGGATGACGGCTTTCATGCGATTTGCCTGGGGATGGACGAGAGCGCCACACTATACCCGTTCATGCCGTGGAGCGGGAGTCTGGCCCGCCTCCTGCAGGGGGGAGCGAACAAGATGATCCGATCTCGACAGCTCTACGTCCTCGTGGCCGCCCTCGCGGCGTGCGCGGGCTCCGGCGCGCAGGGGCCGGCCGGCGCACCTTCGACCATCGAGCGCGTGACGCCGAACATCTACGAGGTCATGCCCGATCAGGTCGCGCCGATGCCGCAGGCGGCGCGCCAGGCGGCCCCCTTCATCGAAGTGAGCGGCCAGGCGACCGTCGAGATGCCTGCGGACCAGGCCGAGATCTCGTTCGCCATGGAGACCCGCGCGGACGACGCAGCCGCCGCCGCCAGCGCGAACGCCGAGGAAATGTCCGGCGTCTTCGCGGCGATACGCTCCGGGGGCTTCGCGGACCTCGAGCTCGAGACGTTCGGTTACTCCCTCCAGCCGCAGTATGCGACGAACGACCAGCGTGTGCGCTCGATCGTCGGCTACGTAGCGTACAACAACATCCGCGTCACCATCTCGGACGTGGACGGCGTCGGCCGGCTCATCGACGTGGCGGTCGCGGCCGGCGCCAACCGTGTCGCGAGCATCTCGTTCTCGGCGTCCGACACGGAGCCGGCACGCGCTCAGGCGCTGGCAGAGGCCGTGCGGAACGCTCGCGCCCAAGCCGTCGTCATCGCGACGTCCCTGGGATACGAGCTGGGCGCGCCGCTCGAGATCCGCGGCGGGGCGCAACGTCCGACACCGATCATGTTCGACGCCATGCGGACCGTGCAGGCTCAGGCCGCGCCTACTCCGATCGAGGCAGGCAGCCAAACCGTCGACGCCAACGTGACGATTCGATTCGCGCTGGGAGGGGAGGTCGCTCGACGTTGAACGGGATCCTGAGGGGTCTCACCGAGAATCGGGCCGCCACCGACCCGACCTCGAGGGACCCACGGCTCAGGGGCCGCACCTACGCCATCCCGTTCGAGGATGTGTGGAGCGCCGCCATCAGGCTCGCCTCGGGGGAGCTGAGGAGATGGAGCCTCGTGAGCGCGGACGACCAGGCAGGCGTCATCGAGGGGACTGCGATGCCGCTTCTCTTCGGCGGTCCGTGCGAGGTCCGGATCGAGATCGGGCTGGACGAGAACGCGCAGACCCGCGTCGACGCGTGGTCGAGCTCGGGTGGCACGCGCGGGGACCTCGGCAGGAGCCGTCGCAGCCTGGGCCGCTTCTTCCGCGCTCTCGACCGCGTGCTCGCCGTCCGCCCGGGTCAGATCCTCGACCCGACGCGCGCCCCGACATGGCTCGCTGAGTGAGAAGGCCCCTCGCGATCGCGCTGTGCGCGCTCGTGGTGGCTTGCGGCGAGCCCGCCGCCGAGCCTCCGGCGACACCGTCGGGCGCCCAGGCGAGCGCGAGCGAGGAAGGCGGCGCCAATCCCACGTACGAGCAAAGCTTCGTGTTCGCCAGCGTGAATGAGGACAGCGTGTTCCTCGTGCCGTGGCTCATGAGAACGACGGCATACCCCGACACCGTTCTGCGCGAGACCCGCGGTTGGCTGGGCCGAAGCGGCATCTGGGACGCGTTCTTCTCCGCCACCTGGAGCACCCCCCCGACCCGCACCCCGTCGCGAATCTTGCCGTACGGCAACCTCAGGCTGCTGGCGCAGGAGGGGGACGTGGTAGACGGCATCATCTTCGAGCAGGGGGCCCGCCACCTCGAAGTCGCGCTCGGCGAAGTGCGCGCGAGCTGGGGCGGTCCGCGCGGCGAGGCGATCGAGCTCCTCGACGGAGCGGCTCATCTGTCGGACGAGCGCTTCGAGGGGGTGATCCTCCACATGGCTCGTGGCTCTTCGGGCGCGGCGCCTCCAGGCGGAGACTGGGGCCTCCTCGCCTCGGGTGACTCCATGGTCCTCGTGCTCGCCGCCTCCGACGAGCACCGCCCGGAGGACCAGCCGGCCTACCGCGCGTGGGCCGAGCTCGGGGAGGACGAGCGGGTGTGGACGGACGTGTCCGTGGCGTGGACCGCGACGCAGGCCTTTCCTCCGGCGAGGCGGGACGTCCCCGTATCCTGGAGGATCACCACGGAGGGGCGGCAGCTACAGGGCGATATCGAGGTCGCGTCCGCGGACATCGAGGCGGGGTCGGGGCCGGGGCCGCTGCTGCCGGTGCGGGCCTTGTACGAGGTGACTGGAGAGCTCTCCGTCGAGGGGCGGCGATACGCCGTGCGCGGCCTCCTGGTGCACGAGAGGCGGTGAGCGGGTGCCCGACGAGCTCGTCCGAGCGCTCATCACAATCGGCTTCGGAGCGCTGGCCGGAGGGCTGACCAACTCGGTAGCCATCTGGATGCTCTTCCATCCCTACGAGCCTCCGCGGCTTTTCGGGAGGTGGCGCATCAGCTTCTTCCAGGGCGCCGTGCCCAAGAGTCAGGCGCGCCTCGCCGCCGCGATCGGACGCACGGTGGGCAACAGGCTGCTCACACCGGAGGACCTCACGGGGACCTTCGCGGACCGTGAGTTCCGAGATGCGTTCGACGAGAAGCTCGCTACCGTCGTGGACGAAGTGATGAACCGCGAGCGTGGCTCCCTGCGGGAGATGATTCCCCCCGCTGTGCTCGCGGACGTCGAGGCGTTGGCCGAGGAAGCGCTCGAGCGCGGGCTCGAGCAGCTCCAGGAGTACGTCGCGTCCGAGCTGTTCGAGGACGCGATGGCACGCAGGACCGACGACATCGTCGCCGCAGTCTCGGACGAGCCCATCGGCGGCCTGCTCACGCCCACGCGGGGCGCCGCCGTCGAGTCGATGGTGGCCGAGTGGCTTCAGAACCTCGTCGAGAGCGAGGACTTTTCGGCTGCTGTCGACGACTACCTCGACCGCGCGGCGGGCAAGCTGCTCATCCCCGGTCGGACGTTCGAGGAGATCCTGCCGGCGGGCCTCGTCGGCTCCGTCGAGAAGGCCATCGCCAGCTATCTGCCCATCGCGGCCGAGAAGCTCGGCGGCCTTCTCGAGGATCCCAAGGCGCGAGCGCGCTTCGAGGCCACGATCCACGACCTGCTACACCGCTTCCTCCGCGACCTCAAGTTCCACCAGCGCGTGGTCGCGCGGCTCGTGATGACGGAGGATACCGTCGACCGCGTCCTCGACACCATCGAAGCCGAGGGGGCCGAGCGCCTTTCCGAGATCCTGCGCGATCCTGCGGTGCAGGACGCGATGGCCCGGGGCGTCAACGAGGCGATCGTCGACTTCCTCCGCCGGCCGGTGGCGAGCGTCCTCGGGGACTCGAACGACCCCAACGTCGTCGAAGCCAAGGCGACCCTCTCCGGGTGGGTCATCCAGATGGCCCGCGATCCTGCGACGCGCGAGTTCCTGGTGGAGAAGCTCCATCAGGGGATCGAGAAAGCCGGCGCGCGGACGTGGGGCGAGATGCTCGATCGCGTGCCGAGGGAGCGCATCTGCGAGGCGCTCGTCACCGCCGCCCGGAGCGACGGCGCCCGCAAGGCGGTCGACGCCGGTGCCCGACGGCTCGTCGCGCGCATCCTCGACCGGCCCATCGGGACGCCCGCGAGGTGGCTGCCCGCCAACGGCGCCGCACGCATCGAGGGAGCACTCGCCGACCCGATCTGGGAGTGGCTCCAGACCCAGGTTCCGACCGTCGTGGAGCGCATCGACGTGGCGCGCCGCGTGGAGGAGAAGGTGCTCCACTTCCCCATGCCGCGCATGGAGGAGATCGTGCGGCGAGTGACCGACAGGGAGCTACGGCTCATAGTACGGCTCGGCTATCTGCTGGGCGCCATCATCGGGGTCGTGCTGGTCGTCGTCGACGGCCTCTTCGGCTAGCGGCGAGGCCGCCCGGGACCGCGCCGCTCTCGCTTCTCGGGCGACTCGAGGCGGAAGCCCTTCCGGCGACTCGGCTGGCGCGGGATTCCGCTGGCACTGAGCTTGCGCTGGATCCAGGCGAGGGGAGAGATCTCGCGCTTGGCCCTCCGGCGTCTGCTCCCGCCACCGCGGGCCATCAGCCTCTCGATGTCCTCGGGCGTCTGATCGTAGCGGCCGGGGAGGCCGAGCCAGATGCCGACCGCGAGCCCCGCGATCCCGATGATGAGAAGGACCATCCCGTGGCTACTTCTGGTGCGTCACCGTCTCCAGAACCAGCAAGCCCAGCCCGATGGAGAGGATGATCGCGACCGCGTTCGTGCCGACGGCGACCATGGCCACGACGGTCCAGAAGATCAGGTGGGTGAAGACGTAACCGCCTGGTACGAGGTCGCGCATCGGTCGCCGTGGATGAGATGGTCGAGTGGGCCGAAATATGCCCCTCGGCGGGGGCGGTGTCACCCCCGTGGAAGGACCCGCCTCTGCTCCGCCTCCAGAGCAGGGTCCATCATGCCGGCCTCGACCTCGGTGCGGATGCCCTCGAGCAGGGTGCCGAGCAGTCGGCGGCGCTCGCGAACCCGGAGCCGGTACGCCTCCCGCGCGGCGATGTAGGCGATTCCCACCGCGCCGAGCGGAAACACCGTGGCGAAGAGCGCGGAGCCCAGCACGCCAACGCCCACCCCCACGCCGACCCCGACGCCCACGCCCGTGCCTGCGCCGCCGACCAGGCCGCCGAAGAGCTGCTTCGCGAGACCATCCAACCGCTCCTCCACCCGTATGCGGGTCTCGCCGGCCCGAAGGGTCACGACGACCATCGTCGAGCGCGTGGCGTCGCCCGACTCGCTTCGCCAGGTGAGGGTGCGACCGACCAGGCTCGCCTGTCCGTGATCGCGCGCAACCTGCTGGATCACCGGGACGATCCGCTCGAGGTCAACCGCTCCGAGCTCTCCCGGGACCGCCGCTTCCAGGGACAGCTCGAGCGGCTGCCCGACCAGCCGCGACCAGAAGGGCCGCTCGCCCCCGCCGCCCTCCAGCTCGAGGGCCGCGCGCCGCAGATGGAGCGGGTCGATGCCCGCCTCGACGGCGATGTCTTCGAGCTCGCGCAGCGTCATGCCGGCGGCGCCCGCCGAGCTGGGCTCGGCAACCTGGATCTCGGTCGCTCGCTTCAGGATGCGACCGATCTCTTGCTCGGTGTACCGCCGCTGCCCCGGGCCCGGGTCGGTCATCTCGTTGCCTCGAAGTCTGGGCTGGCGCTGCCGCTAGTCCATCGCCCCCGAAGCGCCCTCCCCGCTCCCCTCCTCCACCCGCTTGCGCGCCTCGGCGAGGTAGCCGGGCTCGAGCCGGAGAAGGTTGCAGATCTTCCGCATGAGGTAGTCCTCCTTCCCGGCCAGGTCGCCGTCGGAGTAGACCAACCCCCACATGATCTCGGCGAGCACCATCTTCTGGCCGATCGAGTAGCTCTCGGCGATGAGGTTGGTGAATTGCCACAGGTCGACCGCCTGGGCCCGCTCCTGCTCAGCGAGTTGGAGCAGCCGCTCGGCGTCGGCCGCCGCGAGACCGAACTGGCGACGCACGGCCGACTCCAGGTGCTGGCGCTCGTCCTCGCTGAAGTCCTCGTCGGCGTGCGCGAGCTCGAGCAGGAGGGCACACGCAGCGAGCCGGATGTCCTTGCGGGCCTGAGAAGGCTCGGCTTGGACTGCAGGGTTCATGGACGATCCGAAGAACTTCTTGATCGCGTTGAGCATCTCCGCCCTCCCTTTCTCAGAAGTCGACCGTGCGAACCTTGGCCATCCCCGCCTGGAGGGGCGCCCAAATCGCGACGGCGGTCAGCGCGGCAGCTCCGCTGACGCCGAGCACGAGCGGCAGCCTGCTCAGCTCCGCCTCACCGCCCGCGAACCGCGAGTTAAGGAAGAGGTAGACGGGCCACGCCTCCAGGACCACCACGCCCGCAAGGTAAGACACTGCGGCCATCATGAAGAGTAGACCTCCGAACGACGTCGGGATCTCCGCGACGTTCTCGGTCTCGTAGTTCGGGTAGAGCGCACCGAAGCCCAGCGCGAGCGCGGTGAGCGCGAAGGTTACTCCCGCCATCGTCAGCGTGGTGAGGATCAGGATGAACGTCGAGGCCTCGAGCACGATGTTCGTGATGACGATGAGCGGGAGCGCGATCGCGAGCAGCGGGACCGTCCCGATCCAGTACTTCGACCAGAAGAGCTGCCGCACGTCGAGCGGCGAGGAGCGCAGCAGCCACATCATGCGGCCCTCGATCGACATCTGGGGAAACACGAAGCGCGCCGCGATGGCCGCGACCACGAAGCCGGCCAGCCCCAGGTTCAGGAACGACACCACGTTGATGAGCAGGAAGGAGACCTGCTCGCCCGTGTAGAGCGGGAGCA
>Ga0214472_10001806_pt1 | contig 23318 bp, 22 predicted proteins | sample RVTome_6_FD_207662 | JGI IMG/M metagenome (GOLD analysis project Ga0214472, IMG submission 207662) | Soil microbial communities from uranium-contaminated site in the Upper Colorado River Basin, Wyoming, United States - RVT140D175 | ecosystem: Environmental > Terrestrial > Soil > Contaminated >...
TTTTTTGCATCAAATAGGAGTCCGAACAATGATGCCGAGTTGGGGAGCAGGGACGCGCGGGGTCGGCCGAGAAATCGTCGGGATGCGTGTCCACCATCTGATTCTTGCCGGGCTGCTGGTGCTCGCTTCGGGGTCCGGCTCCCACGCCGGTGCGACGCAGACCGTCCAAGGCCGGATCGAGCTGGCGACATTCGGATCGCCGGCGATTCCCCGCATGACCTACGCCGCGACGCAGGTCAACGGAATCGCCGGCTGGGTGTTCGCGGTCACCACGCCCGGCGCGGCGTTCCGGCTGGAGACGCAGGATGGAGTCACCGGCCTGGAGGACGTGGACGTCGCGTTCTACGTCACGCTTGACGACACCGAGCCCGTGGGTGCGTTCGCCGAATCCGGTGACGAGGCCGGGCGGGTTCCGGCCGGCGCGTCCTGGGCGGTCGTCACGCTCGCCGCCGGTGCCGGTGGCTCCTTCGTCTACACGGCTGTCTAGCAGCCGACCCCGTCGCATGTAGTCTGAGTGTCGTGCGGACCCGCATCGTGCTCGCCGTCGCCGGGGCCGGGTGCGCTCTCCTTCTTTCCGGAGTCGCGTCGGCCGCTTCCGGCTTGTCGGTGTCGCCGACAACGCTGGCTTTCGGGACGTCGTGCGTCGGCGCTCCGATCGACGCGCGTGCGGTGACGATGACCAACACCGGCAGCGACCCGCTCACCGTGTCGGGCATCGCGCTGACCGGCTCCCATCCACAGGACTTCTCGCTGGCCGACGCGCAGCCGCGCACGATTCCCCCGGGACAGAGCGGCTCGTTCAAGGTCGGGTTCCTGCCGCGCGTGGCCGGCGACCGCAGCGCGATCGTGCGCATTACCTCCGACGCCCCGGAAGGGCCGGTCGAAATCCCGGTTTCGGGACGCGGCGCAACGCGCATTCTCGATGTCAACCCGGAGGCTCTGTCGTTCGGCGATCAGCGAATCAAGACCACGTCCGACGAGCTTGCATTGTCGATCACGAGCATCGGCGGCGATCCGGTGAGGATCACCGGCGTCGCTGCCGCGGGGACCAATCGCTCCGAGTTCACCGTTCGCGGATCGGGAGCGCAGACGCTCGACTCCGGCGAGGACGCAATCGTAACCGTCGCTTTCCGCCCCGGTGCCGTCGGGCGGCGCACCGCGACCATCACGATCGACTCGGACGCGTGCGTGGGGCGAATGACGATCGCAGTCGAAGGAAACGGAACGGCGCCCGACATTAAGGTCAACCCGTCGCCGATCGACCTCGGTCATGTCGCCGTCGGGACGCGAAGCCGGGGCGTTCCCGTGGTTATTTCCAACGGGGGCCGCGCACCGCTGCGGATCACGCGAATCATCGTCGAAGGTGATGCGCCGGCCGACTTCCGCTTCGAGTCCTTGCCGTCGACGCCCAAAGTGCTGGGTCCCGCGGGCGAGCTTCCGCTGACGGCGACTTTTACCCCCGGGCAGGACGGGCCGCGGACGGCGATCCTGCGCGTGGAAAGCGACGACCCGGATACGCCGGTCATGACGATCGAGCTTCGCGGCAACGTCGGGACGCCGTCGCCGTCGCCGTCGGCGAGCGAGACCGCGTCGGCGTCTCCGGCACCGACGCGGAGCGCCGCCGCGACGCCGAGCGAGGAGGGACGGACCGGGTCGGGCGGAGGAGCCGGCGACTGGTTCGCCGTCGCCGTCGTGCTGCTCGCGGGTGGCGGAACCTTCGGCGGCCTCTTCGCGATCGCTCGCCGCCGGTCCGTCGAGGACTGATGCGGCGCGCTTGCCTCGTGTGGGTCGTCGCGGCTGCGGCCGTGGCCGCCTGGGCAAGCCCGGCTGCGGCGGAAGGACGTCCGCCGCGCCTCGACCGATTCGTCGCCCGGTACAACCCGACCAGCACGACGACCTTCTATATTGCCGTCGCCGGCGACCCCGACGGTGGAAAGCTGAGCTATCGCTGGGCGCTCGAGGCAGAGTGCGGATACTTGACCGATCCCGAGACGACCGGACCGTCGCAGGGATTCCAGCACGGTCCGCCGGCGCGTCGTCCGGACGGATGCACCAACGAGCAGGACGGCCGCGCGAGGATCACGCTTCGGATCACCGACCCCGAAGGCTGCGGGATCGTCTACAGCCAAGGGGCTCGCGACGAGACCGAGCACGTGGCCCCGCCTGTGCAGTCCATGCCGTGTCCGCCGGCCGGCGAACCGCAAGCCGCGCCGCCGCCGGCGGCGGCATCGAAGCCGCTGCCGGTCGCTGCGATCCTGCTGGTCGCCGCGGCGCTGCTCGGCTTGTTCGCGCTTGCCCGCGTGCGCCGCCGGATGCCGCGACCCGCGCGCGCGAACACCGAATGGGATGCGTCGCTCGCCCGCCCGGACGTCCTGGATGCCTCACCGGCACCGCGAACACTGCGCGACCGCGAACCGACCTTCGAGCCGCCCGCGCCGACCGATCCGGCGCCGCTTGAACCCGAGCCGGCGCCTGCGCCTCTCACGCGCGATGATCCGGACCTGCTGATCCGATCCTCCTCGGGGGACGTTTTGCCGACCATTCGCGCGAGCGAATCGTTGATCGAGGATGTGCCGTCGTTCATGGAGGAAGACGAGTTCGACATCGACGTGCCGCCGCTGTTCGCCGAAGACGAGCCGGAGGCGGCCCCGTTGGTTTCCGGTCCCGTTTCTGTGCCCGTTTCCGGTCCGGTATCTGGGGCCGTGTCTGGGACGGGCCGGTTGCCGGCACCTTGCCGAGAAGGCGCGGTCCGCAAGCTCGACAACGACTTCGTCGCGCACGACACCGTGCTCGCCGGGGCGGTGCGAGCCCGCGCGCTCCGCAACGAAGCGACCGTCGAGATCCCGGCCGACGACCCGGCCGAGATCCTGCGACTGGCTACGGGCATGTCCGACGACGCGCCGCTCGAAGTCGAAGTCGAAATCCCGCTGCGACTCGTGACGGTCGTGTCGACGCGGCGTGAAGTGTGCCGCGACGGAACCTGGGTGCCCGAAGTCGAAAGCGCCACACACGACGGGGCGCCGCGCATCGAACGGCTTCGCGCGATCGTGACCGGACCGGACGAGCTGGAGCGGTTCGCGCGCGACATTCTCGCCAAGCGGCTCCGAACACTCACCGGCGCGCGGCGCCGCCTAGAATCGGCGCTCGCGGCGATGCGCGGCCGCACCTAGGAGGATCGATGGAGTTTCAGCGCGTCATCGAGCGGCGACGCATGGTCCGCTCCTTTCACGACCGTCCGGTCGCCGAAGCCGTCGTCGAGCGGATTCTTTCGAACGCGACGCGCGCCCCGTCGGCCGGCTTTTCGCAGGGATGGGGATTCCTCGCCCTCACCGAGCCCGCGGATCGCGAGCGGTTCTGGGATGCGGCTTGGCCTCGCGGCGAGCGAGGCGAGTCCAACAGACGGGGCGTGATGCGCGCGGGTCTTATCGTCTTGCCGTGCGCGAACAAACAGGCCTATCTGGATCGCTACGCGGAACCCGACAAGGGATGGACCGACCGCGACGAAGACCGGTGGCCGGTTCCCTACTGGACGGTGGACACCGCCTTCGCAACCATGACGATGCTGCTCACCGTCGCCGACGAGGGTCTCGGTGCGCTGTTCTTCGGCCTCCGGCACGAGCGCGACGTGAAGGACGCGTTCGGGATTCCCGCCGAACTCGAACCTATCGGCGCGATCGCGGCCGGCCACGCCGCCGCGGACGAGCCTTCGCTTTCGCTTTCGCGGGGCCGCCGCCCCGCGAGCGCTGTGATCCGGCGGCGACGCTGGTGACCTTCTCCGCGCCTCGCTTCGTCGCGGCGAGCAACCGTTCCAAGTTGGCGAGCAGCTCCGAGTAGCGACGTTCAAGCTCTTCGATCGACAACGACCGAGCGCCCACGCCGAGCGCGGTTCCGCCGGCCGCCGCGCGATCGACGTCCTCGCCGTGCACGAACACGCCGCGGATGCCGGCACGACGCGTGGTGCGAACCAATCCGCGCCGCTCCCAGTGACGGATCGTGTTGTAGTGAACGTCCGCGCGTTCGGCGGCTTGCTCGCGCGTGATCCAGGGCGCGCCGGGGGCTTGCGCCTTCGGCCGGGCCATCGCGGCGCGCTTGGGAACCACGCCGTGCCGCGCCGAGCGGTGGCGTCCGAGTCCCATAGCGTGCTTGGCGACGAAATCGCATTCCGGACACGGAAGCCCGCCGGCGACCTTCCGTGTCGCGCCGGACGGCCGCTTCGCGACCTTCTTCTTCGCCCCCATCGTGACCTCCCATGGACTCTGTTGTGATCTGCGCCTTCGGTTGAGCCCCGATGCTAACCCATCGCCGTGATCTTCCCAATACGGGGAGGCGGATCTCCCGGCGAACGCCGCAGAGCGAATGCGTTCACTAGAATACGGCCGGAGCGATCGATACCCGACATGAGTGGACCTGCGAGCGGTGGGCCGTTGCGAATTCTCGTCGTCGACGACGAGGAGGAGTTGGCGCGCGCCGTTCGTCATGCGCTCGAGCGAGAAGGCTACGTCGTTTCGGTATGCGGAACGGGGGCCGACGCTGAGAAGCTCGCACGCACGTGGCGCCCGGACGTGATTTTGCTCGATCTCGGGCTGCCCGATATCGACGGGCGGGACGTCGCTCAGCGGATTCGATCGAGCACCGGAATCCCGATCATCATGGTGACGGCGCGCGGCGGTGAATCCGAACGCGTCGTCGGCCTGGAATTGGGAGCCGACGACTATGTGGTCAAGCCGTTCTCCTTGCCGGAGCTGGTCGCTCGCGTTCGCGCCGTCGCGCGTCGCGCCGGCGGTCCTCCCGCCGTTCATCCCGACACGCTCTCGTTCAAGGACTTGACGTTGGACACGGCCACCTACCGCTGTCATCGAGCCGGTGCAGAGGTGACGTTGACCCAAAAGGAGTTCGAGCTGCTCCGGATGTTGATGCAGCGGCCCGGTGCGGTCGTGCGCCGCGATGAGATCGTCCGGGCCGTGTGGAACGCCACGCCCGCCGAGGCTGCGAAGACCCTCGACGTGCATATGTCCTCGCTGCGCAAGAAGCTGTCGGACGATGTGAAGGAACCGCGTTACATCGAGACGGTGCACGGCGTGGGCTTCCGGCTCGCTGCCGTCTGACCGGAAGGCCGGTGTGATGGGATACGTGAAGGATTTCTTCTCGAACTGGAAAACGGCGGAGGGCCCGGTCGTCGACAAGCTTCGTCGTGCGACGAAGAACCGCATGCGCGCGCTTGCGGCGGGGTGTTGCGGGCACCCCGGCGAGCCCGGCTGCTGAAAGGCCCCGCCGTCGGAGCCCGGTCGGGACTCCACACACGATCACCCGGATTCTGAATCGGATCCGAGCGGGTGACGGCGCGCTGCGCGAAGCGCGGCAGTCACCATGACCAACCACACGACGGCGAGCGTGACCGCAAGTCCCGTCCCGTAGGCGCGCGGCAACAGGCTCGGGTTATCGGCGCGGCGACCCAGGCGGAGCACGATCGGCAGGGTGGCGATAGTTACGATCGCGGAGCCGATCAAGCCGGCTTGTGCTGCTGCAAGCCATCGCGGTGCGACGATGCGCCGCAACGCATGGGCGATCACGATGACGATCGGCGCGACGAGCGCGTCGTGGGCGAGGACGGCGCCGGCGATCCACAACGCCGTCTCGGATGGTTTGGCGAAGCGCGCCTGCGCGATCATGCCCACCGCTCCGGCTGCGATGAACGCCCATCCGATCGCGACGCCGGACCAAAAGAGCGGGCCGCGCTTCATTCGACGACCAGCCGCGTCACCCACTTGGTCTGCATCACGCCCGGCCGGTTCGGGCCGATCAGTCGAAGCGGGTAGCCGTGGTCCAGGTGGAGTGGCGCGCCGTGAAGATCGTAGGCGAGCAGGGTGTCGCGGTCTCGAGCGTGAAGCCGGTTGACGCTGGAGGCTCGATACTGCCCGGCCGGCTGAAGCGATTCGACGCGAAGGCTCGCGTCCGGCGACGCGCCGGCCCGGTCGAGGACGTCGGCTAAGCGGACGCCGCGCCATCGCGCCGGCGCGCTCCACCCTTGCACGCATGCGATCGGCAGATCGGCGGTGTGCGCCGTCATGGCGCGCACGTCTTCGAGCGAGAGCTCCAAGGGCGCCGGCACGTTTCCCTCGATCCGGAGTCGCCACGCCGAATCGGTTGCGGCGGCGATCACGCCTGCGGCGCGGGCGGTCTTGTTGACCGGGACGCCCTGCGGCCCCGTCTTCGGATCACGAGGAGCCAGCAGCGCGAGGCGTCGGAGCGGTGAAACGGTTTGGCCGATCGTGGTCACGGTCAGCGCTGCCGAAGCGGCTGCGATCGCGCCGATGAACCCGCGCCGGGACAGTCCGGCCTCCTCGGGCGCGGCGGCCCCGCCGGCCCCGCCGGCAGGACGCGAAAGTCCGCGACGCGTGACGGCGGCCTTGGCAGCGACGTGGGTGATGAGCGCACCGATGGTGATGAACGAGCCCCAGTAGTGGGCGACGGGGAAGAAGAAGCCCCACGGTTCGAAGCCGGCGACGTTCCACAGGCCGGACGCGAGCATGAACAGCGTTCCGCCGACCAGCGGGAACAACGTGAGACGCTCGATGAGGTGGGGGATGTCTCGAGCCGGCGGCCAGACGAAGAGCTTGGGATAGATCACGAACAGCTTCGCCAGCAGCAGCGGCACCGTCGCGATGCCCGCGGCGACATGGATGCCTTGCGTCACCCGATATGTGTTGGCCGGGCGGGCCGGCCAGGTGAGCCACCCGGGCGGATGCTGGATGAGGTGTGACACGAGTCCGGTTGCCATGAGGATGAGCACCGAGATGCCAAGTGCCACGCCCAGCAGCGCAGCGGTTCGCTCGTCGCGCAGCCGCATCGAGAACGCACCTGGTCGAAATGGCCCGCGCCGAAGGCGATCGGGCGGAGCCGGCAGGCGCATCATGCGACCGGCGCGGCAGCGTGGCCGATGCGTTCCCGAACGCGCGCGGTCGTGGCCGCGAATCGAGTCCCGGGAGCGAGAGCGGCCACCGCGAGCGCGTCGTCGAAGGTGTCAACGTCTCGCATCGACGGCAGGAAGGAGTGACGAAGGCCGAGCGCATGCAGCCGGAGATGTTGTGCATCGCCGGTCTGGGCCGTTGACATCGCCACTCCCCGGGTGATGCTTCGGGTGATGCGCGGCTCCGGACGGCGCAGCCCCAGACACCACCAGCCGCCGTCCTCCGCGGGGCCCAGCACCGCATCGCAGCCTGGTGTGGTCAAAGCGGCGGCAGCCGATCGCAGGCACGCCGGGGAGATCTGCGGCGTATCCATGCCGATCAGGAGCGCCGGTCCGCCGGCCGCGTCGAACGCGGCCGCGATGCGCTCGCTGAGGGAGCCGGGCGCCTGCGCGACGACGGCAATTCCGGGTGGGAGCCAATCGCCCGCCGGTCCATCCAACGCCAGCATCGGGGAAAGCCGCGGCATCGGGGAATCGCTCGCCTGCTCCGCAGCACGCAGCGTGTCCTCGAGCGCCGCCTGAGCGATCGCGGCCGCATCCGCCGGCGTGCACGGCGGCGTCAGGCGCGTTTTGCTTCGACCGGGCATCGGAGCCTTCGCGAGCACGATCACGCGGACGCATGCCGGCGCATCGTCGCGTCTTTGATTCCGTCTCATCGTGCGATGGTCTTGAGGATGCGACGCATGTCGCGCACCGTTCGCATCGTCCCTGCCACCGTTCCGGTCACCTTCGATCGTCCCATCCTCGGGGCGTACGGAACGGGGACGTCGGCGATGCGCCATCCGGCGTTCGCGGCGCGCAGAACCATCTCGAGCGGCCAGCCGAATCGACGGTCGGTCAATCCCAGCGCGAGCAGCTCGTCGCGCCGCGCGGCTCGCATCGGCCCGAGATCGCGCACCGCCGCGCCGGTGCGGCGGCGAACCGTTCTGGCGAGGGTGGCGTTGCCTGCGCGGGCGTGAAGAGGCATCGACCCTCTTCCCGGCAGGCGGGATCCGATCGCGAGATCGGCTCGCCCGCGCGTGATGGCTTCCGTGACCAGCGGCAGGGATGCGGGGTCGAGCGACCCGTCGCAATCCATGAAGCAAACGATCGGCCCGCTCGCGGCCAGCAGCCCCGCGAAGCACGCGGCACCGAATCCTCGCAGCGGCTCGAAGACGACGATCGCACCCAGTTCGGCCGCGATTCGATCCGATCCATCGCCCGATCCGTTGTCGACCACGATCGAGCGATAGCCGGCCGGCATTCGGCCGAGCACCCACGGCAGCGCCTCGGCTTCGTTCAAGACCGGCAAGATCACGTCAACCATGGGGCGAGCGTAGGGGGAAGATCTTGGCTGCCGATGAACGAATGCTTACGTTTCCATGACGAACGGCGGTGTCGCGTCGCGCCTCGACGAGCAGGGGGCTAGCATCGCTGCGATGTCCGTCACCGCCGAACGATTCGCCGACGTCATCCCGGCCGCGCGCAACGAACGCATCGCCGTCGGCGCGTGGGCGCTGCTGGTCCTGCTCGCGTTGCCGGGCGTGCTGGGCCCTTGGGATCCGCGCATCGGAGCGGCGACGGTGGTGCCGATCGCCGCGGGCCTGATCGGGTGGCGGCTGCTGCCAGGCGTTGCGGATCGAGCATCCTGGCGCGCCCTGTGTTTCGTGGCCCCGGTGGCGGCGGCGGCGTGGGCAGTTGCGTTGGCCGGAGCCGACGGGTTCGCAGCGCTCGCCGAACCGGTGCACCGGGCGGGCGAATACTTGACGACGGCCGCGGCTCTGGACTCCCCGTCGCGGTTTCTCGGGTCGTTCTCGGACTCGCTCGCCGGGTACGGAACGCATGTGCGGGGCCATCCGCCGGGGATGCCGCTGCTGCTGTGGGCCATGTCGCGCGCCGGGCTGGGCGGCGCCGGCTGGGCGGCGGCGATGATGATCGGCGGCGGTGCGGCGGCCGTTGCCGCAGCCATGATCGCGGTGCGCGAAGTGGCCGGCGAACCGGCGGCGCGCGCCGCGACGCCCTTCCTTGTCTTTGCGCCGGCGGCCGTGTGGATCGCGACGTCGGCGGACGCGCTCTTCGCGGGCGTGGGCGCCTGGGCGGTCGCCCTCGGCGTGATCGCGACCGGCCGAGAGGGTGCCCGATCGCGCGGTGCCGCCGCCGCCGGCGGCGTGCTGATGGGCATCGCAATGATGCTGACCTACGGCGCGGTCCTTCTCGCCGCCGTCCCCGCGGCGATTGCGTGGCGACGCCGCCGGCTCGACTGCGCCGCTTCGTTCGTCACCGGCACGCTGATGGTGCTTGCCGTGTTCGCGGCGGCGGGATTTTGGTGGCCGGCAGGCCTGCTGGCGACGCGCCGCGCGTATCTGTCGGGTGTGGCGCAGGACCGCGGCTACTGGTTCTCGCTCGCTGCGAATCTGGGAGCATTGGGCCTGGCGATCGGACCGGCTGCCGCCGCGGCGATGGTCCGAATGCGCCGGCATGCTGCCGGCGCCCTCGTCGCGGGAGGTGTCGCGGCCGTCGCGCTGGCCGACCTTTCGGGCATGTCGAAGGGGGAAACCGAACGGATCTGGCTGCTGTTCGTGCCGTGGCTGGTGATCGCGTGCGCGGCGCTTCCCAATCGGCGCGCATGGTTGGCGGCGCAGATCGCCGTCGCCCTCGGCGTTCAAACGATGATCGCGACGCCATGGTGAACATCCTCGTGACCGGGGGGCTCGGCTTCATCGGGTCCCACATCGTCGATGCGCTCCTCGCCGACGGTGCGTGTGTTCGGATTCTCGACAATCTTCATCCCGGTGCGCACGCCGGGATGCCGTCGGCCGATCCCGCCGCCGAGGTCATCATCGGCGACCTGCGCGATCCCGAAACCGTGCTTTCCGCGCTGCGCGGTATCGACGTGGTCTGTCATCAAGCGGCGATGGTGGGGCTGGGGGTGAACTTCGCCGACGTCCGCGATTACGTGTCGCACAATGATCAAGGGACCGCGACGTTGCTGTGGGGAATGGATGCCGCCGGTTTCCACGGCCGGATGGTGCTCGCATCGAGCATGGTCGTCTACGGCGAAGGCGGCTGGCGCTGCACGCGCGACGGTCAGGTCGCCCCGCCCCCACGCTCGACAAAGATGCTCGCGTCCGGCCGCTTCGACCCGCTGTGCCCGGCGTGCGGCAACGACCTGGAGCCCGAGGCCGTTCCCGAATCGGCGCCGGCTGATCCGCGCAACGTCTACGCCGCCACGAAGCTTCATCAAGAGCACTTGTGTGCGGCGCTCGCGCGCGAGCGGAACATTCCGCTGACCGTGCTCCGCTATCACAACGTGTACGGGCCGGGAATGCCTCGCGATACGCCCTACGCCGGCGTGGCGAGCATCTTTCGAAGCGCGCTGGAGCGCGGAGAGGCGCCGCAGGTGTTCGAAGACGGACGGCAGGTCCGCGACTTCGTGCACGTGCGTGACGTGGCGCGAGCCAACGCGGTCGCAATCGCTGCGTCCCGGCCGGCCGTGGGCGCGTTCAACGTCGCGTCGGGCGAGCCGCACACCATCGGGGAGATGGCGCATGCGCTGTGGTCGGCGACCGGAGGGGTGGCGCCGGTCCCGGTCGTGTGCGGTCGCTTTCGCGCGGGCGACGTCCGGCACGTCTTCGCTTCGCCCGAACGCGCGGCGCGCGTGCTTGGCTTCAGGGCCCGCGTGAGGTTCGCCGACGGCATGCGAGAGTTCGCCGGTGCCGCTCTGCGGGAGCCGGCCGGTCGCTAGACCCTTGCTCCCGCCCGGGTTCGCCCGTACGATCCGTTTGCCCTCAAGTGGTGGATTTCTGTGCCGATGACCTCATCGACGGGCCGGAAACCGGCTCGAAGGGGGGAGGAGGTTCCCGTGAAACGTGTCTTGACGACCGCCGCCATTCTGGGGGCCATGGTCGTGACGTCCCTGGCGACCGCGCCGCAGCCGATCGCCACCGCATCCTCGCCGCCGCCGGGCAGTTGGTCGGCGCCGGGATCGGGGGCCGTCGCGGTCGATGCGACCTTGTTCGGGCCTCCGGCCGGCGAGGCGAAGCCCGTTGCGGCCAAGCCGCCGGCCGCCAAGCCGGTCGCCGGCGCGAAGCCGGCGAAGGTTCCCGCCACCGGAAAGATGATCGAAGTCGCGATCGGTTCGCAGACGATCACCGCGTGGGAGAACGGACGCGCGGTGATGGCCTTCAAGGTTTCGACCGGGCGTCCCGGATACCGCACGCCGAAGGGGACGTTCAAGGTTCGCGCGAAAGGCACCAAGTGGTGGTCGCGCAAATGGAAGGTGTGGATGCCGTACGCGATGAACTTCTATTCGAACTACAACCTTCACTCGCTCCCGTACAGCAACCCGAAGCGACTGATCGGCGCGTCCAAGCTGGGACGGCCCGATTCACACGGCTGCATTCGCATCGGCCCCGCCAACGCGAAGCGGCTGTACTCGTGGACGCCGATCGGCACCCCCGTCTGGATCCACTAGCGTTTCGGTCGCTGTCCCTCGACGATGTCGAGGCGGTCGTTGCCGTCGTCGCCGCGTGCGAGCGTGACGACGACGGAACCGTCGAGATCGACGCGTCCGATGTGGCCGATCACTGGAGGCGTCCCGGCTTCGACCTTGCGGTGGATACCCTGGGCGTCTTCCACGGGCGCGATTTGGTTGCCGTCGGCGAGGTCTTCGAAGGGCGATCCGACACCGACGTGCATCCCGCATGGCGCGGCCGGGGCATCGGTGCGCGCCTGATGCGGTGGACGTGGGAGCGCACGCGCGCCGCCGGTCGCGACGAGATCGGCCAAACCCTTCCCGACGTCCGAACCGATGCGGTCGCGCTGCTTCGGGCGCACGGGTACGAGTCGCGCTGGACTTCGTGGATCCTTTCAATCGATCTCGGCGAACCACCCGCGGCGCCGGTTCTCCCCGACGGCTTTGCCATTCGCAGCTATCGCGACGCCGACGAACCTGCCGTCTATCGCGTGATCGAAGACGCCTTCAACGAGTGGCCGGGACGCGAGCCATCCTCGTTCGAGGCGTGGCGCGCGATCGCGACGGCGCGAAGCGCGTTCGCTCCGGCGATGTCACCGCTGATCGTGCGCGGCGATGCGATCGCCGGCGTTGCGATCGGCCTGGACTATCACGGCAACGACGAAGGCTGGATCCATCAGGTGGCCGTCGCCCGCGAGCACCGCCGCCTGGGGCTGGGTCGCGCGCTGCTGCATGAGTCGTTTCGACGCGTCTACGCAGCCGGCCGCCGGCGCTGCGGGCTGTCGACCGACTCCCGCACGGGCGCGCTCGCGCTCTACGAGCACGCCGGCATGAAGGTGCGCCGCAGCTACACGCGCTGGACCAAGCGTCTTCCGTGACCCGGCGCTATGCGGCGACGAGTTTGTAGACGGCGCCGGGGCCGCCCAGCGCCAAGCCTAGGTGCGCGACGTAGATCTCGCCGGCCTCGTCGGTGCCGAAGCTGCTGATGCCCAAGCTCGAGGCAAGCAGTTGCGTCTTGCTCCACGTCGATCCCGTCTGCGTCATGCTCCAGATCCGGCCGGTGCAATAGTCGCCGAAGACGTAGGCGCCGGTCAGCGCCGTCAGCGTCGGACCGCGATACACGTCGCCGCCTGTGACCGAGCAGCCTTCGTCGTGGTTGTACTCGAGCGCGGGGAACACATACGGGGTGATCGGCGGGAACAGCTCGATCTGGAATTCGTGATTTCCTTCGTAACGGTTCCAGCCGTAGTTTTCGCCGCCGGGACTCGAAGCAGCCGCCACGTTGATCTCTTCCCACACGTTCTGGCCGACATCGGCGATGTAGAGGTCGCCGGTCGCCGCGTCGAATGAGAACCGCCACGGGTTGCGCAGGCCGTAGGCCCAGACCTCGCCGGAGGCCGCGGGATTCCCGACGAACGGATTGTCCGGCGGGATCGCGTAGCCGGAGGGCACGTCCACGTCGATGCGGATGATCGTGCCGAGCAGCGTCTGCGCGTTCTGGCCGTTGAAAGCCGGATCGTTCGCCGTCCCGCCGTCGCCGATCCCCATGTAGAGGTATCCGTCGGGTCCGAACAACGCCAAGCCGCCGTTGTGGTTCAGGAACGGCTGAAGCTGGGTGAGCAGGATTTCGGCGCTTCCCGGATCGAGCTTGTTCGCGTCGCTCGGGTCCACGTGGTAACGCGCGAGCACGTTGCGGCCGAGCACGTCGGTGTAGCTGAGGAAGACGGAGCCGTTCGTCGCGTAGCCGGGATGGAACGCGATGCTGAGCAAGCCCTGCTCCAGGAAGCCGTCCCCGACGATCGCGCTGATGTCGATGAACGGGTCCGCCAGAACCTGTCCGTCGTCAACGATCTTGACGATGCCGGCCCGCTCGACGATGAACAGGCGCCCCGAGCCGTCGCCGGCGTTGGTGACATGGATCGGCTCGGTCAGGTTCGTTGCAACCAGTTCCAGCGCGACTCCCGATGCCTGCCCCGGCCCCATGGCCAGCATCGATCCGATCAGTGCCAGTGCCGCGATCGCGGCTCGCATCCGCCTCATCGTGCCCTCCCGTCCGTCAGATGCCTCATGCCGGATCGTTCGCCGCGGCCGGCGGATCCTCCTTCCGCACTGCCGCTGCCGCCGACGGCGAAGCTACACTCGGCCACGCGGTAGGGCGTTGTTGAGCGCCGGAAGGAGGAAAGGGTGACGAGATGAGCTTGGAAGATCGCGAAGTCAGGTACGCCACGAGCGGTGATACCCATCTCGCCTACATGGTTGTGGGCGAAGGCCCCGTCGATCTCATCTGGTCCTCGCCCGGCATCAGTAACGTGGAGTTCTGGGACATGCCTTTCCTCAAGGATCTCGGGGAAAGCCTGGCCTCCTTCAGCCGGCTCATCGCCTTCGACCAGCGTGGCGCCGGACTGTCTGATCCCATGCCACTCCAGGCCCTCCCGACGCTCGACGAGCGCATGGACGATCTTCGCGCCGTGCTGGACGCGGCGGGCAGTGAGCGGGCCGTGATCGTCGGACAGGGGCATGGCGGCCCGAGTTGCATGCTGTTCGCCGCCACCTACCCGGATCGCGTGTCGTCGCTGGTCCTGTATGGCACGTACGCGCGGTGGCTGCGTGACGCCGACTACCCGGCCGGGATGCCGGTGGGCGCCGCGGCACGGTTCCGGGATCTCACCAGCGAGACCTGGGGGACGGGAGTCTCGATCCAGCTCTTCCTCCCCAGCCTGGCCGATGACGCCGAGGTGCGGCGCCATTGGGCGCGAGCGGAGCGGATGGGAGCCAGCAAGTCGGCGATCGATGCCCTGATGGCGATGTGGATGGAAACCGACGTCCGTGAAGTGCTGTCGTCGATCAGAGTCCCGACGCTCGTCATGCACCGCCTCGGCGACCTGCAGTTCCGCGTCGGTCACGGAAGATACCTGGCCGAGCACATCCCAGACGCGACGTACGTCGAGCTACCCGGCAGCGACCATGTCTGGGTCGGCGAGGACCTTGATTTGATCTCTCGAACGATCGAGGAGTTCGTCCTGGGCAGGCCGCGCGCGGTTGCTCCGGACCGAGTGCTCGCCACCGTGCTGTTCACCGACATTGTGGACTCGACCGCGACCGCCGCGACGATCGGTGATCGCGCCTGGCGACTCACCCTGAACCGGCACGACAATGCGGTCCGACGCCAGCTCGAGCGCTATCGGGGCATCGCCGTGAAGCAGACCGGCGATGGCGTGGTTGCCACCTTCGACGGGCCTGCGCGCGCCGTAACCTGTGCGCTCGCCATCCGCGATGCGCTGCGGGGCCTTGGGCTCGAAGTCCGTGCCGGGCTGCACACAGGAGAGATCGAGCGCCGGGGCGATGACATCAGCGGACTCGGAGTGCATATCGCCGCCCGGGTTGCACAGATAGCGACGCCGGGCGAGGTGCTCGTGTCGAGCACGGTCAAAGACTTAGTGGTCGGATCCGGCATTGCGTTTTCGGACCGCGGCGTTCACAGGCTGAAGGGTGTGCCGGACGAATGGCGCCTTCTGCGTGTGAAGGACTGACTTCCCCTCGGGTGATTTCCACGAGGCATCCGCCACCGGGGTCAATAGGAGGCGTTTCGCCGCAGCCTAGAAATCTTCCCGGACTCTCGGAGGCAGGACCAAATCGTGGCGGGGGTTTGGGGGCAGAGGGCGACGAGCGAGGCGAGTCGTCCCGGAGCCCCCAATCAGCCAAGCGCCCCCGGCAGGACTCGAACCTGCGCACCCGGCTTCGGAGGCCGGTACTCTATCCTCTGAGCTACGGGGGCAAGAAACGCGATCCTAGCAGGGCGACGAGCGGCCCGAACCGGAATGGAATCCGTCTGGGCGGCGTGCGGCGATATGATGCGCGCGTTCCCGAGCCGGAGGCGCCGTGGCGAAGAAAGTCCTAGTCGTCGATGACGACCGCGTGATCCAGCAACTGCTCGTAGTGAACCTCGAGCTGGAAGGCTACGACGTGGACACGGCCTCCGACGGCGAGCAGGCGCTCGAAAAGATCGCCTCCGTCGATCCCGACATCGTCCTGCTGGACATCATGATGCCGAAATACGACGGCTGGGAGGTCTGCCGTCGCGCGAAAGCCGATCCGGCGACCGCCCACATTCCGATCATCTTTCTGTCGGCGCGCGCGCAGGATCTGGACGTGCGGCGCGGCTACGAGATCGGCGTGGCCGCCTACATGACCAAGCCGTTCGATCCGCTCGAGTTGATGGACGTGGTCAAGCGCGTCCTGGCCGGCGAGCGGATCCTGCCCGCGGAGTCGTGATGATCCGGGACCGTCTGGCCGCCGCGGTGCGCACGGCGGCGCTTGCCGTCGCCGGCGACGCCCTGCCCGAAGGCATGCCGGCGATCTTGGTGGAGCGTCCCGCGCGAAAGGAACACGGCGACTGGTCGGCGAACGCGGCGATGATGCTCGCCAAGCCGCTCGGACGGCCGCCGCGGGCGATCGCGCAGCAGATCGTCGACGCGCTCGAGCCGATGCCCGAGGTCGGCCGGGTCGAGATCGCCGGTCCGGGATTCATCAACTTCACGCTCACGGCCGACTGGCTGGCCGGCGTGGTCCGCGACATCGAGCAGGCCGGCCCCGCGTGGGGTCGGCACCGCGAGCCCGACGGCGAGTCGGTCAACGTCGAGTTCGTCTCGGCGAACCCGACCGGGCCGCTTCACGTCGGGCACGCGCGTTGGGCGGCGCTGGGCGACGCGCTCGCGGCCATGCTCGAGGCCGCCGGATCCGTGGTCACGCGCGAGTTCTACGTCAACGATTACGGCCGGCAAATGGATTTGTTCGGCGCGTCGATCGCCGCCCGCTACCTGACGCTCTTCGGCCGCGCGGCCGAGGTCCCTGAGGGCGGCTATCAAGGGCTCTACGTGACCGACCTAGCGGAGCAGATCAAAGGTGCAGACGGCGATCGATACCTCGAGATGGACGACGACGAACGCGGGAAGCTGTTTCGCGAGATCGGGCGCGAGCGCATGCTTGCGCATCAGCGCGAGGTGCTCGAGCGGTTCGGCGTTCGCTTCGACGTCTGGTTCAGCGAGACCGCCCTGCACGAGTCGGGCGCCGTCGAACGCGCCCTGCAGCGCCTGCGCGACGGCGGCCATACCTACGAACAGGATGACGCTCTCTGGCTTCGCTCGACCGACTTCGGCGACGACAAGGACCGAGTCGTCCGGCGCGGGGATGGAACGACGACGTATCTGGCTCCCGATGTCGCCTATTACTTGGACAAGCGCTCTCGCGGATTCGATCGGCTCGTCTACCTGTGGGGAGCCGACCACCACGGGTACGTGCCGCGGATGCGCGCCGTGGTGCAGGCGCTCGGCGACGAGCCCGAGACGGTGGAGTTCCTGATCGGCCAGATCGTGAACCTGTTTCGAGGCGGCGAGCCGGTCCGCATGTCCAAGCGCACCGGCGAGCTGGTCACGACCGACGAGCTGATCGACGAAGTCGGCGTGGACGCGGCCCGGTACACGCTGCTTCGCCAGAGCGCCGATACGCAGATCGACTTCGACATCGAGCTGGTCGTGCGCCAATCGCAGGACAATCCCGTCTTCTACGTGCAGTACGCGCACGCACGGATCGCCTCGATCGGCCGTCACGCGGCGGAGCAAGGGGCCGGTCGCGGCTCGGTCGAGGATGCCGACCTGTCGCTACTGCGCCATGAAGCCGAGCAGGATCTACTGCGCAAGATCGCGGAGCTTCCCGAGATCGTCGAGCTGGCAGCGCGGCGGCGGGCCCCGCATCTGTTGCCACGCTATGCCGAAGAAGTCGCCGCGCACTTCCACTCCTTCTATCGCGACTGCCGGGTCGTCACCGATGATGCCGCGCTCACCGACGCGCGTTTGCATTTGTGCGAAGCGACGCGCATCACGCTCGCCAACACGCTCGCGCTGCTGGGCGTGTCCGCGCCCGAGCGCATGGACCGAATCGAGGAGAACGAATGACGCATACGCTCAAAGATGTCCTGCCCCACTCGGCGCTGGTCACCGAGAACGGCCATCTGCACATCGGCGGCGTGGACGTGGTGGATCTGGCCGCCGAATACGGCACGCCGCTCTTCGTGTTCTGCGAACGAACACTGCGGGAGCGCTGCGCCGCCTACCGCGAGGCGTTGCCCGACGCGACCGTCTACTACGCGAGCAAGGCGTTCCTTTCCACCGAGGTCGCCCGGATCGTCGCCGACGAGGGACTCGGACTGGACGTCGCCAGCGGCGGCGAGCTGTTCACCGCGCTGCGCGCCGGCGTCGCCGGCGACCGGCTGATGATGCACGGCAACAACAAGTCGGACGACGAGATTCGCATGGCGGTCGAAGCCGGAGTGGGACGGATCGTGGCCGACTCGCTCGAAGAGCTCGAGCGCATCGACGCGAGCGCTGCCGGGATCGGACGGCGCCAGCGCATCCTGCTCCGCGTCACGCCGGGCGTGGAAGCGCACACGCACGAGTACGTCCAAACCGGCCAGGAAGATTCGAAGTTCGGCATGTCCATCGAGGGCGGCGTGGCGCTGGAGGCCGTCAAGCGCGGCGGGGATCTTCCCAACATCGAGATCGCCGGATTCCATTGTCATATCGGCTCGAACATCACCGGCGTCGAAGCGTTCCTGAAGACCGTCGAGATCATGGGCGAGTTCCTGGGCGAGGTTCGCGACGCCACCGGCATCGAAGCCGAGGAGCTGAATCTGGGCGGCGGGCTTGGCATCGCCTACACGCGCGAGGACCCGCCTGCGCGCGTGGATCTGTTCGCGCGCGAAGTCTCCGCCGCTGTCGAGCGCGAGGCGCTCAAGCACTCGTTGCCCCGCCCGCGCCTGGCGGTCGAGCCCGGCCGCTGGCTGATCGCCAACGCCATGGTGACGATCTACACCGTCGGGACGGTGAAGGAAATTCCCGGCGTGCGCACCTACGTCGCGGTTGACGGAGGCATGAGCGACAACATCCGTCCCGCGCTCTACGGTGCGCGCTACGAGGCGTTCCTGGCGAACAAGGCCACCGAGCCGGCCGGTCGCGTCGTGACGGTCGCCGGCGCGCATTGCGAGCAAGGGGACCTGTTGATCCGCGACGTTTCGCTCCCCGCGTCGGTTCGCCGCGGCGATCTGCTCGCCGTGCCGGCAACCGGCGCCTACGGGTACTCGATGGCGAGCAACTACAACAAGTTCCCGCGTCCCGCCGTGGTCGCGGTGGCCGACGGCCGCGCGCGGATGATCGTCCGGCGAGAAACCTACGAAGACTTGGTTCGCCTGGACGTCTAGTCTCGACCGGCCGTCCAGGCAAGCATGTCGGGAAGCAGATCGTCGAAGTCGCGCGGGAAGTCGTGCGCGACGGAGGGATCGACGTGGAGCCGCGAATCGACGCCGGCTTCTTCCAGCATCGCGTGGAGCCGGCGGATCGGCTCGGACCGGTCGGTGTCACGCCCGCCGGCGATGATGGTCACGCGCAGGTCGCGTTTGGCGGCGCCTTCCAGATGCGGCGCAAAGACCGTCGCGTCGCGAAGGGCCGGAACGACGGCGATGACGCCGCAAGCCGCGACCGTTCCCGTGACCGCCAGGCGCAACGCCGCCGACCCGCCCGCCGACGATCCACCCAGCACGAGCCGGCTTGCGTCGGCGACGCCCATTCCCCCGATCGTCTCGACGTGCGTCAGGATCTCCGACGCGACCCGCGCTTCGTCGCCGGCTCCGGCCGCCGCCCAGGTGTATCGCGCGAAGGACGAAGGGCGCGACGATTGCGGCAGCGCGACGAGCCAGCCGGCTCGCTGCGCGGCGATCCAGCGGGGGAGCGCTTCGCTCGCCGATCCGGAGCCGCCGTGCAGCGCCATCACCACCGGCCAGGGCGGGATCGCTCCGTCCGGTGCGGCGGTCATCAGCGCCGGCGCGGCGTGGCGCGCGGCGTTCGCCTGCCGCTCTGCGCAGATCTCGACCAGCCGTTCGAAGTCGGCGTCGCCCTGCAACGAAGCCAAGTCGCTCTCGGCGCGGAGCTTGTCGACGCCGAACCAGATGCCGGTCGACATCGCCTCCTCGAGGATCCACGCCGCCAGCGACGGCTGCCCCGTTCGCGCCGCGAGGCACACGCGGTAGTAGACGAGCGCGTTGCGCTCGGCCGGGAAGTGGCTTTGCGCGGCGGTCGCAACCTCGAGCGCCTCTTCGAAGTCACCTTCGTTGTAGAGGTCGAAAATGCGCGCCTGCGCGTCGGCAAAACTGTCCATCGTGGCCGCGAGCCTATCCCGGCTCGGATTCCTTCGTCACCTCGATCAGCGGAAGGCTGAACTGGAACGTGCTGCCTTCGCCGAGGGCGGTGTCCACTTCGATCGTTCCGCCGTGATCTTCGACGATGGACTTGCATATGTAGAGACCGAGTCCGGTGCCGCCGGGCGAGTCCGTGCCGGGTGGCGGTGGAATCCGCCCGAACTTCTGGAAAAGCATGCCCATGTCTTCGGGCGCGATGCCGGGACCGTGATCGCGGACGGCGACGTGCGCGAAGCGCGCATTCACAGACACGTCGATCTCGACCGGGGCGTCGTCGGGGGAGAACTTGAGCGCGTTGGAGACCAGGTTGGTGAGGACTCGCCAGATGCGGGCCGGGTCGCCGGCGACGATCACCGGCGCGTCTCCGGTCACGACCAGCTTCCGTCCCACCGACGTCTCTGCGATCTCGGAGGTCGTCCGGTGCACCAGCTCGGCCAGGTCGAACGGCTCGGCGGCGATCGCCGGTTCTCCGGATTCGATCCGAGCGACCTGCAGCACGTCCCCGACGAGCTCCGACATGTCGCGGATGGTGCGGGACACGATTTCAATGTAGCTCCGCTTTTTGTCGTCGGGAATTTCGGTCCACCGCGACAGCATCGTGTCCGTGAACCCCGCGACCACGCTCATCGGGGAGCGAAGATCGTGCGCGACGATGCCGACGAATTCGTTCTTGAGCTGATCCAGCTCGGTCAGCCGCCGGGTCGCGTCCCGCTCTCGCTCGAGCATCGACAGTGTGCGCAGCGTCGCGGCCGTCTCTCGAACGAGCCGGTCGAACAGATCGACGATGGCCGGCGGAAACGCCCGCGACGAGTACGAGGCGAACATCACCAGATCGCTGATCGCGCTGCCGGCGACGATCGGGAGCACCACCATCGACCGGATCCCGATGTCGAAGACCATCCGCTGCGCATCCGTCCGAGGCGGCGTGCCGCCCAGTTCGAGCACAAATGGTTCGCCGCGGCACAGGATCGTCATCGCCTCGGGATCGATCGGGAGCTGCCGCCCTTCGTAGTCGATGGCTGCGCCGCTCACGCCGGTGCCCACGACGCGGTCCTGCCCCGCGGTGACGCCGTAGCCGACCAGATCGACCGGTGCGGCGCCGAGCGTCGACTCGCGCAGCGCGCTGAGAGCCGAGTCGAGATCCTCTTGGCCGGCGACGAAGCGCGTCGCCTCGCGAAGGAAGGTTTCGGTTTGGTCACGGTGGACCAGCGAGGTGCGCATCGTCTCCATCGACCGCGCGAGATGCGCGAACTCGTCGGGAAGCCGCGTGCCGGGATGCGGCGGTTCGACCAGGGCGGCGGTGTCGCCGGCGGCGACGCGGGCGGCCGTGTCGGCGAGCGCGCGCAGCCGGCGACCGGTCGTCGCCGCGACCCTGCTGCCGGTCGCCGCAACGACGATGATCAACGCGGCGATCGTCGCCGTTCCGATGCGGGTCAGCAGATAGGAAAGTTCCTGATCTTCGATGCGGAGCCGCAGGATCACCGTCATCACAAGGAGCGGAGGCACGGTTACGAGCGGGATCGGCAGCGTGAAGCGGCGCAGGAGCTGTCCGCGGACCGATCCGTCGATCAGCAACGCGTTGAATGCGCCTCGGCGGTCCGCGACCGTCGCCTGCTGTCCGATCGCCGCGATCCCCAGCAGCGCGATCGCGCCCACCGACGCGCCGAACTCCGTCGCCGGCGCATCCAGCGGCAAGGCCACGCGGTCAACGATCAGGATGGCCAAGCCGATCCACCCCGATGTCGCGAGCCACGCGGCGGCGCGCGACGGCATCCGGGGCACTGCGTCCGCGGCGACCGAAGCGGCGATCAGCGCCGCGACGATGCAGGCACCCCAGGGCGGGAAGGGTGATCGGCCTCCCAACGCGCCGGCGCGAGGAATCTCGAACACGCCGAGGCCGGTCTCGCGAATGCCGAAGGCTTGAAGGAGTACCGGCACGGCGATGGCCACGGCGACGAGCGCGAGGACGAACTGAAGTCGCTTGAACGAACGCCCGGCCGCCGCGAGCGCGCCGCCGAGGGCGATCAGTGCCGAAGCGGTCGGGATGCCAACTAAAGAGGCTCCCGGCAGGAGCGCGGCTGCATCGCCGTTTCCGGTGAACCAGCCGGCGAGAACGACGCTCCCTCCGGCCGCCGCCAAAAGTCCGGCTGCGACACCCCCCTGCCGGACCGCACGGGCGCGGTCCGGTCGTTGCATGAACCCATACTCCGCGCACCGGCATCGAAGGGACAAGAGTGAGAGAGGGAAAAATTTGGCTCCGGGTACGACTTTGTCCCGGTTCGCGCGTGAAGTCCCTCTGTATAGTTCCCGACCATGAGCGATCGAGTCGTGCGAGTTGGGCAACTGGGCTGTGGCATCGTCGGGTCCGCTGTGCTTCGAATGCTGCACGCCAACGAGCCCGACATTCGGCAGCGCATCGGCGCGGGCATCGAGGTCGCCGCGGTCGCCGTCCGATCGGCGTCGAAGAAGCGCGACATCCCCGAGTCGATGCAGTCGCTGCTCGGGGCCGATCCCCGTGCGATCGTCGCGGACCCTTCGATCGACGTGGTGATCGAAGTCATGGGCGGCATCGAGCCGGCACGATCCCTGATCCTGGATGCGCTCGGCAGCGGCAAGCGGGTGGTCACGGCCAACAAGGAACTCGTCGCCTCGCTCGGCAAAGAATTGTTCGACACGGCCGACGAGACCGGAATGGATTTGCGATTCGAAGCCGCAGTCGGCGGCGGGATTCCGCTGATCCGTCCGATCAAGGAAGGGCTGGCCGGCGACAAGGTTCGCAAGGTCATGGGGATCGTCAACGGCACAACGAATTTCATTCTCACCCGGATGAGCGAAGACGGACTCGAGTTCGGCGAAGCCTTGGCCGAGGCGGAGCGGCTCGGGTACACCGAACTGGATCCGAGCGCCGACATCGAAGGATTCGATCCGGCCGCCAAATGCGCCATCCTCGCCTCGATCGCGTTCAACTCGCGCGTCGTCGCCGGAGATGTATACCGGGAAGGGATCGCGAACGTGACCGCGACCGACATCGCTTTCGCGAAACGTCTCGGCTACGAAGTCAAGCTGCTCGCGATTGCCGAAGACCACGACGGCACGATCGCGGCGCGCGTGCACCCGGCGATGGTTCCCGCTTCCCATCCGCTGGCATCGGTTCGCGAAAACCTCAATGCCGTTTTCGTTGAAGCCGAGCGCGTTGGAGAGCTGATGTTTTACGGACGGGGCGCGGGCGGGGACCCGACGGCGACCAGCGTGGTGGGAGACGTGTGCGATGTGGCCCGCAACGTGGTGCGCGGCGCGCGAGGCATCGGCTGCACCTGTTACCTGTCGAAGCCGGTTCGTTCGATGGACGAGTCATACAGCCAGTACTACATGCTGTTGGAAGTCAGCGACGAGCCGGGCGTGCTCGCCGCCGTCGCCGACGTGTTCGCCAAGCACAACGTGTCGATCCGCAGCGTGTGGCAGGAAGGACACGGCGAAGGCGCGCAACTGGTCTTGATCACGCACCGCGCGCAGGAGCGCGACTTGCAGGCGACCGTGGACTCGCTCGGCGACCTCGATGCCGTCACCGCGATCGCCAGCGTGATGCGCGTCGAGGGCGGCGAAGCCTGATGGCGGGCCGGCGATGAAGCCCGCGCATCAGTGGCGCGGCATCA
>Ga0214472_10001808_pt1 | contig 23297 bp, 23 predicted proteins | sample RVTome_6_FD_207662 | JGI IMG/M metagenome (GOLD analysis project Ga0214472, IMG submission 207662) | Soil microbial communities from uranium-contaminated site in the Upper Colorado River Basin, Wyoming, United States - RVT140D175 | ecosystem: Environmental > Terrestrial > Soil > Contaminated >...
CTCAGCAGGACATCGTGCGCGCCCAGGAATCGCTCGTCGACCGCCGGACCCAGACGGACCGCCAGCGCCGCCGGGACGAGATGGTCGAATGGCTGTCGGCGTACCACCAGCAGACGACCCCCACGGCATCGCCGGCGCCCCCGGACGGGACCCGCCGGAGCCGAGGCGGGGCGCCGCCCGCTCCCGACCGATGAGCCTACGACCGGTCCTCACCACCGAAGACTCGCGGCTGCGTCAGCGCGCCCACGCCGTCGACCGGTTCACCGACGATCTGCAGACGCTGATCGACGACATGGTCGAAACGATGCGCGCCGCTCCAGGGGTCGGACTGGCGGCCACCCAGCTGGGCGTCCGCCAGCGCGTCATCGTCGTCGAGTATCCGCCGGAGGGCGGCGACGACGAAGAAAAGCTCCCCGCCAAGCTGTACGTCGTGGTCAATCCGGAGATCGCGCGACACTCCGCGGAAACGATCACCTCCGCCGAAGGGTGCCTGTCCGTCCCCGGCTACATCGGCAACGTCGAGCGCCACGCCGCGGTGACGGTGAAGGGCCTCAACCGCCGCGGCAAGCCGTTCCAACTGAAGGCGCGGGGCTGGACGGCGCGCATCTTCCAACACGAGATCGATCATCTGGACGGGGTGCTGTTCATCGACCGGGCGGAAAGGGTATGGCGTCCGGAGGCGTCGGAAGAACCGGCGCCGCTGGGTTGAGAGCGCCGGAGGGAAAAGCATGCGTTTGATCCTGCGTTGGCTGATCACGTCGCTCGGCCTGGGGGCGGCCGTGCTGTTGGTCCCGGGGATCACCGTGGAGGGCGACGCCGCCCTCTACGTGGCGGCGACGGCGGTCATCCTGGGGCTGGTCAATGCCCTGGTTCGACCGCTGCTTCGGCTGCTCTCATTCCCGTTCATCCTGGTGACCCTCGGCCTGTTCCTGTTCGTCATCAACGCCTTCACCCTGTGGCTGTCCGCCTGGATCGCGGCGACCTACCTCGACATCCCCTTCACCGTCGACGGGTTTGTCCCGGCGCTGCTCGGCGGCATTATCGTCAGCGTCGTCTCCTGGCTGCTCAGCGCCCTCATGCCCGATTTGGACTAGCAAGTCCCCACGTTCCCCCTCGTCTCGGCCGATGGATGGCGGCCTTCCCGCGCGTCGTTGGGGCGAGGGCCGGGTGGCGCGCTCGGCGGCGGCCCCGCGACGCCAAGCGCCATCCGACGCCGGGACGGTATTCGGAATCGTGAGAACGCCGAAGGATCGTTTGCCCGCCGTCTGTCGTCAACGGCGGGCGCACTCTAGCGGCGCCGCCCGAGGAGGCGCAGCAGGAACAGGAACAGGTTGACGAAATCGAGGTACAGCGTCAGCGCGCCGAGGATGCTCAAGCGGCCAAGCATCGCCCCCTCTTCTTGCAACGCCGGATCTTTGGCCATGCGGGCGATCTTCTGGGTGTCGTAGGCCGTCAGCCCGGTGAACACGACGACCCCGGCGATGCTGACCAAGAGGTCCAGCGTCGAGCTGCGCACGAAAAGATTGAGCAGCGTGGCCAGGATCAGCCCGAACAGGCCGACGATCAGATAGGTCCCCAGCTTGGTCAGGTCGGCCCGCGTGGCGAAACCAACGAACGTCATCATGCCGAACAGGGCCGAGGCGGAGAGGAAGGCCAGAGCGATGCTCCCCAGGTCGTAGACGAAGAAGATCGCCGAGAGGGAAAATCCCAGCAGCCCGGCGTAGGCGAAGAACATCAGCGCCGCGACCATCGGCGACAATCGGCGGATGGCCGCCGAGAGGACGATCACGAGCACGAACTCCCCGATCAGCGCTCCCCAAATCACGAGCGGGTTCAGCAGCAGATTGCGCAGGACGGGCGTGGTCACGGTCAACAGCGCCATGATGGCCGTCAACAACACCCCGACGGTCATCCACAAATACACGCGGCGCAGCAGCGGCCGGATTTCCAGACCGAGCATCTCCGTCGGAATGCCCACCGCACTCTGATTCATCGTTCCTCCTTGTGGCGACCTTTCATCCAGCCGAAGCCGCCGGCCGGTTTCTCCACGCTCACGCGGCGGCGCAGGCGCGGCCACGAGTTGATCCCCGGATCGCCGTTTATACGTCGGAAGCGGCCGGCGAGCAACTGTCGCCCGGCCTCGATGCGTTCCTGTGCCAGCGTCATTGCGGCTCGCTCGATACCCCTGGCATGCTACAATGCCGCGGGCATGCTGCTCGTCCACCTCTCTCTGACGAATTTCCGCAACTTCATTCGTCTCGAAATGGAATTTCCCTCCGGCCCGACGCTGGTGGTGGGACCGAACGCCCAGGGCAAAACCAGCCTGCTGGAGGCGGTCGAGTACCTGGTGGCCGCCGAATCGTCGCGGGCTTCCGGTGACCGCGAGCTGGTCAATTTCTTGGCGCTCCATGAGCCGGGCGCCTTCGCCCGCATCGTGGCCGAGGTCCGTCGGGCCGGCCATCCGCAGCGCCTGGAGGTCCGCCTGGTATCGGACCCGGCCGGCCTCGAAGGCGAGACCCGGCTGCAGAAGGAAATCCTGGTCAACGGCGTCCGGCGACGCGCCGCCGAGTTGGCCGGGCTGTGGAATGCCGTCCTTTTTCAACCGGATGACTTGGTGGTCGTCGAGGGCCCGCCGGCCGAGCGCCGCCGTTTCCTCGATCGCACGATCGCGCAGGCCGACCCCGCCTACGCCCGCGCCCAGGTGGAGTACGGCCGCGTGCTGTCCCAGCGCAACGCCCTGCTGCGCCAATGGCGCGATCGGCCGGGTGACCTGCGGCAGCTCGAACCGTGGGACACCCAGTTGGTCGATCTGGCCGTCCACCTGACGCGCGGCCGGGCGGCCGCCCTGGCCGAGATCGAGCGGCTGGCGGCCCCCATCCATGAATCACTGACCGGGGGCAAAGAGCAACTGCGCCTCCACTATCAACCATCTGGACTCGAGGGGGACCGCCAGGGTCAGCTGGGGCTCCCTCTGGAAGGCACGCTCGAGTGGTCGGCCGTATCCGCCGCAACGGTCGCCGAGGAGATGCGGCGGGCGCTCGAGCGGACGCGGCCCGACGAGCTCGAGCGTGGCCAGACCCTGGTCGGGCCGCACCGCGACGACTTTCGGTTTCTTGCCGACGGGGTCGATCTGCGGCCCTACGGCTCACGCGGTCAGAACCGCACCACGATGATCTCGGCCAGGCTGGCCCAGGGCGAATGGCTGCACCGACGAACCGGAGAGTGGCCGATCCTCTTGCTGGACGAGACCCTGGCCGAGCTGGACGAAATGCGGCGCAAGGAGGTCCTGCACCGCATCGCCAGCTACCCGCAGGCGGTGCTCACCGCGGCGGACGTGGGCCTGTTCCCGCGCCCGTTTCTACAGGCGGCCCACGTCATCGAATTGCGCGCCGGACGGCTGCAGCCGATTTCCCCGGGAAGCTGAGAGCGCCGGCCGGCAGGGCGCCGGCGTCCAAACGCGAACTGCCTCAGTGCGCCAGGGGCCGCTTGGTGGGGATGCCCGGCCGGCGGGGATAGACCTCCGGTGTGGCGGCGGTCTTCTCCACTTCGACGATGTAGCGGAGCTCCGCCACGCCGGGCAGCTCGACGAGATGGAGCTGTCGCAAGCGTCCGCCGAGCAGCTCGAGGGCCCGTTGCGATTGATGGGCTTCTACTGGAGCGTTCTCACCCTTCAAGGCCAAGACGCGTCCGCCCACACGAATCAACGGAAGCAAGTACTCGAGCAGCACCGGCAACGACGCCACGGCGCGGGCGGTGGCGACATCGTACCTCTGGCGATGGTGCGGGTCCCGGCCGACTTCCTCGGCTCGGGCGTGCAGCACCTCGACGCCCTTCAGCCCGAGTCCCTCGACGACCGAGCGGCAGAACTCGGCCTTCTTCCCGGTGGCCTCGACCAGCACCAGCCTCAGCCCGGAGCACACAATACGCACCGGCAGGCCCGGAAACCCGGCGCCGGTTCCGACATCAACCATGCGGCCGGTTGCTGCCGGGCCGAGCAAGGGCACGAGGGTCAGCGAGTCGAGGAAATGCTTGACGGCGATCCCCCGCGGATCGACGACGGCCGTCAGGTTCTGTTGCGCATTCCGTCGCAGGAGTTCGTCGAGGTACCAGGCGAAGGCGTCGACCTGTCGGGAGGTCAGGCTCAGACCGAGCCTGTCCTTCGCCCAGTCGCGCAGTCGTTCGATGGCGCCCGCCGGGTCTTCCAGTCGGGTTGGGCTTTCGACCGCCGACGGGGTCGCTTCGCCGTTCTCCGAGGGATCGGTCGAGCCCGGTGCGGCGGTCATGCCTCCGCGTACTGCTCGCTGTACAGATGCACCAGGCCGCTGCGCAACCGCAACAGCGCCTGTTCCCGGCGGGCCACCGGGATGCGGAAGCCTTTCACCAGTTGTGGCGCCAGCCGGCCGGCAGTCTCCTCGTCCTCCTCCCGAGCTTGCAGCCGCTCCATGCGATGGGCCACTTTACGGAGGAAGGAAGCCATGGCGACGATCGCCTCCCGCCGCACCAGGCCATCGCGGGCCGAAACAATCTTGTAGCGCGCAAACGCCGAACTGCGCAGCTCCGCCAGCGCCTCGAGCCAGGCCTCCAGTTGCGCTTCCCCCAGGTAGGGTGGTTCCTGCGCCCAGACGGTATCCCCCACGAAAACGACCCGGGCCCACGGGAGGACGACCCACGCCGATCCGGGCCGCGGTCCCGGCCGGTGGAGGATTTCTACCGAATGCGAACCCAGTTGCAGTTCGAGTTCGCTCTCGAAGCCGACGTGGGGAATGGCGCGGCCCAGGCCGCTGACCCGTTTCAGCCGGTCGGCTTCGGCGCCTTGCAGGTGCGTCGTCGACCGCACCGGATCCGGCCAGGCGGCGATGGCCTCGCGCGCCTGGGTCTGGGCGATCAACGACAGATCGAAACTGCGCGCCCCATAGACCCGGTCGGGGTGATCGTCGAGCAGAACCAGGAAGCGCGGCCGGCCCCGACTCCCGATCTCCGCCAACCACTCACGTCCGTCCTCGATCCGCAGGGGACTGTCGATCAACAGCGCTTCGCCGTCGACGACGACGGCGCCCAGCCGGACTCCCGGGTAGCCTTCCTGGAGAAAGACGCCTTTGACGATTTCGCGCATGGGATGGGGACGGCGGCGCGCCTAGGACTCCGGCGGACTTGCCAAGGAAAAGGCGAAGGTCGAACCCTGGCCCAGATCGCTTTCGATCCAGATCGATCCGCCGTGGGCTTCCACGGCCAGGCGGCAGAAGGCCAGGCCGAGACCCAGTCCTTTCGGCTGCCCCTCCTGGCCCAGGCGGGCGAACTTCTCGAAGATGGCTCTCTGGTCCTGCGGGGCGATGCCCGGCCCGCTGTCACGCACCCCGACCACGATCGCTTCCGCCTCGCGCCGGCCGAAGACGGTGATGCGGCCCGGCGAACGGGTGTACTTGATGGCGTTCTCGAGCAGGTTGACGATCACTCGGCGGATCATCTCGACGTCCATTTCGACCAGCAGCAACTCGCCCTTGGGCAGCGAGAATTGGATCGTGTGACCGCGGGCCTCGGCCACCGGGTGGATCTCTTCCGTGGCTTCGGCGATCAGCGCGCTCATCGAGGCCTGGGTCTTGTGCAGCACCGCCTGACCCGTCTCGAGCTGCCCCAGATCGAGCAGCGACTCGATCAGCCGCGACAACCTGCGGCTCGATCGCTGCGCGATCGACAGCACGGAACGCGTCGTCTCGTCCGAATCGGCCAGCGAGACCTGCAGCATCTCCAGGCTGGAAATGATGTTTCCCAGGGGCGAGCGCAGGTCGTGGAAGATCATCGACGTCAGGTCGCGCCGCAGGTCGTCCAGCGCCGCCCGCTCCGACACGTCGCGGAAAATCCACTGCAGCGTCGGATGGGGAACCGTATCGATGCGTTTGGCGTGCACCTCGAAGGCCAGCGAGCGGCCGTCGCGGTGAACGGCCGTGGCCTCGTAGGCCAGCGTTTCGCCCGTCTGCAGCGAAACCCCCGACGGCGTTTCGGGCTTCGGCGTATGCAGGCTGCGGATATCGCGTCGGCGCAGGTCGTCCAGCGAGGCGCCCAGGTACTCCTGCGCCGCGACGTTGGCGTCGGTCACCTCCCCTTCGGGGGTCGTGATCAACACCGGGTCGACGCTGTCTTCGAATAGGGTGGCATAGCGCCGCCGGGCGGCCTGCGTTTCGGCGAAGAGCTGCGCGTTGGCGACGGCGGCCGCCGCCTGATCGGCGAACGCCATCACATCTTCGGCGTCTTGTTCCCGATAGGCGCCGACCGCCCGGCTGTCGACGTTGAGCACGCCGACGGCGCGATCGCGCACGATCAAGGGCGCCCCGATCCACCCGTGGATCTGCGCCGCTTCCGGCAGCGTGTCGGGCAGAATCCAGCCGGGCTCGGCCTGGACATCGCGCATCACGAGCGGCTGGCGCGTGGCGAGCACGCGGCCGACCAACAGCTTCTCGTCCAGCGGCAGCCGCCTCCCCAGGACGCCGATGTTGTCGGCGAAGCCGCGCGCCGCCGCCAGTTGCAGATCGTCCCCCTCGACCAGCAGGATGCTGGCGCTGTCGAAGGCGACGACGCGTTCGAGTTGTTCGAGCACGGCCGGGAAAACCAGCGCCGGATCGAGCGTGGCGGTGATGGCGCGGGCGATCTCTTGCAGCGTGGCGGCGAAGCGGCGCCGGTCCTGTTCGGCCAGGAACAGGCGGGCGTTTTCGACGGCGATGCCGGCCTGATCGGCGATGGCTTGGAGCAGGGCCAGGTCGTCCTCGGCGAAATGGTCGACCTGCGGGTGGACGACCGTCAGGACTCCGACGACACGTTCGCGCGCTTGCAGGGGCACACAGATGGCCGAGCGCGAATCGCCATCGCCGCCGGGCACAGTCCGGCGCAACCAGCGCGGGTCGTCGCCGGTGTTGCGCACCAGCGCCGCCTGACGGCGTTCCACCACCCAACCGGCCAGACCCCGTTCGTAGGTGTCGGTCAACTGTTCGGCCGTGTGGTCGTGGACCTTCCCGCCGAACGCCAGGGCGCCTTCCTGTACGGCGCCCGTCTCGTTGAGGACCAGGATGCTCCCGCTGGTGGCGCCGACCGATTCCAACGTCAACTGCAGGATGTGCTGCAGCAGGCGACGCAGATCGAGCTGTGCCGCCAGCTCGCGGCTGATATCGTAGAGGAGCTGGAGCGTCGAGCGCGTGCGCTCGCGCGCGGGACTCGGCGGGATGAGAGTCCCGGTGCCCTTCTGGCGGGAGCGTGGCACGTTGGCAGGAATGGTCATTCGCCTTGGTCGGGCCTACTAACCTACGATCAGGCGCAGTATAGCACGGGGAGATTCGGATGAAAACGTGACATAAGTCGGATGCCGCAGCCCCACTGCTGGCAGCACTCGAGTCCAGGCGGGAGCAATCCTGGGGCCAGGTCCAAGTCTGCTGCCCGGCCTGTCTAGGCCTTGCCCCGCCTCCCCTTCTCTTCGTGAATGAACAGCCAGCCGACCACCTCGCCGATGTCGAAGACGTCCTCGGCCGACCACGAAGCGGCCGACGGATAAACCCGGTCGACTCCCGAACCGGCCGGCGCCTCGGCGGCGACTTTCAGGAACGCTCGCAGCCCGGCGATCCTCTCCTGCCAACGCCGTATGTTTTCGGGTGTGAGATCGACCCAGCCGTGTTCGGCATCCTGGGACTTGAGGGTTGGGCCGCGCAGCAGCCGCCGACCGTCGGGCAGGAGGATCGGAATACCGATGGACAGGATCCGCTGGCGCAGCGCGGCCTGCTGTCCCAGTCGCTGCTCTAGCGCGGCCGCCAGGTCGGCGGCTTTCCTCTCCAGCACCCCGGCCAGCGTCCCGCATTCCTGCTGCAGCAGATGCGCCTCGTACAGCAGCTTGGAGAGCCGCGGCGGCCCGAGGATCTCGAAGGCGATCGAGTTGTCGCCGTGCTTCGCCTGCAGCTGACGCAGGCGGGCGAGCGCCGCCTGGCGCAGAATGCCGGCGCGGTAAGACGGCCCCATCACGGCCCCGTCCAGCGCCTGGATCACATCGTGCCCGGTGGCGCCGCCGCGGATCTCGGCCACGATATTGGCGGCGATCTCTTCCGGCGTGACGTATTCCATCTGTCCCAGGGTGGTGATGGCCGCGAACTCGGCGGCGGCGAACATCCCGTTCTCGCCAGTGTCGATGTAGACCGAGCGCAAAATCTCCCCCGTCTTCGATCCGAACTCGCCCTCCGGCGAGCGCGACCGCGGATCGTCCAGCGAAACGGCCTGGGAGATCGGGCAATCGAACAGCGCCAGCTCTCGGCCGCCGCGGCGAATCGGTCCGTAGCCGATGTCTTTCCAGGCGATGACCGCCGTCGGTTTGACCTCCTTCACGATCGTCGGTCCGCCGGGAGTCCGGCCGATCAGGAAGGTCAGGAGCGTCTGCGCCCCGGCCACCGCCGACTTGGAGAGCAGCACGCGCGAAGGCTTCTCTTCGCCGTGGGTGTAGGGAATGTTGAAGCCCATGCCTCCGGTGCCGCTGGTCCCCACCTTGAGGTAGGCCTGGGTGCCGGCGCGCAGCATCGCCTCGTACAGGATTTGCATGTGGCGGACCAGCTGCGGGATGTACAGCGCCGCCAGCAGGCGCTCCACCTCTTCCGGCCAGTCCGTCGGCTCGTCGCGCGCGATTCGATCTTCGAGGCGGCGGGCCGTCTGGAAGACGTTTTGATAGGCGACGGCCGTGGCGGTGTTGACGCAGTCGACAATGATCTGCGCCGGTCCGTCCAGCCCCCGGGCGCGCCCGGTGATGAGTTGATACAACAGCGACGACGTCAGGATTTCGTCGTTGAGTTCGTCCAGGATGTCGCCGACCAGGCGGCGGCGCTTGGCGGGATCGCCCAAGACGACCTGGCGCGGATGCACGGCCGGCTCACCGCCCTGCCACTCCGCCCGCAGCAGGATGTCGCCCCACGCCGGACGAATCCGCTCGGCCAGCGCCGGGTACTCGGCGCGCAGTTCGGCCACCCCGGCTTCGGCCTCCTCACGACGCAGCGAGGCCACCACCAACCGGGCCGGCTGATGTTCGAGCAGGCCGCGGCAGACGGCCATGCCGACCAGGCCGTAGCCGCCCAAGACCAGGGCGTTCTTCCCTTCGATATCCACGTTGGGAACCTCCCGCGGGAACGACGGTCCGGGATGAGATTACCCCACATCCGGCCGACAGAGAAGCGGGAGCGCCGGGGACGGGAAATCCGGCGGACCGGCACCCTCCGGACGTCACCCCGAGTCGAGGCTCGTCGCCTCACCCGGAGGCCGCCGCATGGCCCGGCGGCGTTACTCAGCGAAGATCTCGACCCGCTCGTTGTCCTCCTCATCGACCACATCGATGATCTTGCCGGTCATCCCCTCTTCCAGGGCCTGCGAGAGGTCGGTCAACTCGACCCCCTCCATGTCGGGGATGAACCGCGCCCCCACCCGCAACCCGACATTGACCAGGCGCATCGGGATGTTGACGTTCACCTTGGGCTTCCCGGTCGTCAAGTCGGTCACCCGCACTCGCAGCCAGCGCGACTCGATGTCGGTCGTCGCCGTCCGCTTGCGATCGGACTTCCCCAATGTGCTGAGCAGTCCGGCCGCCTCTTCGGCCGTCAGCTTCCCCTCCTCGACCATCTTCAAGATCTTGATGCGTTCTTCCGATGTCGCCACGCTTCCCTCCACGTGAAGGCGATCTTCGCCCGAAAAGGCCGGTCACCGGCCGACGGCGGCCCGCGTCATCCTGCTTCCACGCCTGCCTGCGCCAAGGCTCGTTGCTTCCGGCGTTCGACGCCATCCAGATTGATGTAGGTGACGGCGGCCGCCAGCCCGAGGAAGAACGGCCGCGGGAAGGCCTCGAAGGTCGCGCGGGCGCGATGCAGTCCGAGCAGGCTCACGGCCCAGCCTCACGTCCGGCCGGGGTCAGCCCGATCCGCATCCACAGCAGCCGGTGGTCCTCCCGAAAGCCCAGGCGGAGCAGGGCCTCGTCTCCGGCGCCGGCCTCGGTCTCGACGACCACGGCCGCGTGATGGTGCCCGCGCAAGGCCAGTTCCAAGAGGGGAACTTCGGCCGTTCCGCGTATCGAGGGGTCGCACAGGAGGAAGAGCTGGCTGCTGCCGGTCGAATCGATCCGTCCCGAGAGGGCCGCCTGCACAGGTCCGTCGCTCGGCCAGACCCAATGCGCCCATGGTTCGGCGGCCGCCCACGACCCGGACCGAAAAGACGATGCCCGCAGCGGGTGCGGCCAGACCAAGCCGATCGGGGCCAGACGCTGGGCCAGCGCGAAGTGGGCCTGCCATTCGTTGGGGCGGCGGAGCCTGGCCGACGGGGAGCCTCCTCCCTCCGGCCATCGGACCGGCCCGGGCAAGCGCCACGTAATGCGCGTTCCGTAGTCGATGAAACCAAATCGCCGGTAGAGCTCACGCGCGGCGAGGTTGCCGGTCTTGACCTGCAGCAGGACTTCGCCGACCCGTTCTCGGCGAGCCAGGTCGAGGCAGGCGCCGACCAGGCTGCGGGCGATTCCTCTCCGTCGAAATTCGGGACGGACGGCCACATTGGCCATCACCCAGCGGCCCAGCGTACCTTGCACGGGCATCAAGCTGGCGTTGCCAACGACCTGTCCCTGATCGATCCAGACGTAGCCTTGTGGATAGGCCGCCGGCGGGAGAAAGAGATGGCCGACCAGCCAGCCGAGCCATCCCCACCGGCCGTAGCGCCGCATCTCGTCCGCCATGCGCCGGCCGGCGGGATCCAGGCTGTCGGCGAAAGCGATTTCAATCACATCCGCCAGCCCGGCCAAGTCGCGGCGCGGGTCGACGGGCCGCATCCCGCTGCGGGGCACGCGGCCTGTGGCGGCGGCGGCCGTCATCCGGCAGCCGTCTTTCTCGCCCTTCCTCGGGGCGGCCGACCTAGCTGCGAATCGGTCACGGCGCCTACCCTGTGCCCTCCAGGGCGCGAAACAAGGCTTCGGCCTGATCGACGGTGATGCGGTGGTCGGCCAACATCGACAGGATCATCTTCCGCTCGCTGTCTGGATCGCCGGAGGTTCCCATCGGCGGGACGGCTTCTTCCCGATCGCGGCGCAGGGCCCGATCGAGGGCTCGCCGCACCTGATCGGTGACGGCGGAAGCCAGAGCGCCTTCCTGGCCGAGATCGCTCTCCAGCTCCGCTTCCGCTTTGTACAGCGCCGCCTCGACCTGAGCCGTGATCGCCCCGGCCAGATCGGAAGGATCGGCATGAGCCGTTTCGGTGAAGGCCAGATCGCCGCCGGCGGCGGCCGTCAGGTCCGCCGCGCCGTCCTGCATGGTCAGGGTCATCGGCCCGTCGCCGGGGAGGCGCGAACCGGAGGCCTCCACCCGCAGATCACCGACGGCTTTGAGTTGGGCCCGCAGCGATACCCCCAAGGGAACGCGCAGTTTCACATCGCCGTCAGCCTCCAGGGCCGATCTTGTGCCGCTGCGCGGGGTGAAGCTGATGCTGGCGTCGCCGCCGACGTGCGCCCGCAGACTGCCTTCGAGCGCCGCCACGCGCAGGTCGCCGCCCACCGAGGCCAAGTGCAGATCACCCTCGACCTTCTCCAGCCGCGCACTGCCGCCGACGGACTCGGCGGATAACGCGCCGCGGATCCGCTGAACCTGAAGATCGCCCCGGACCTGCCCGAGCGAGACCGTGCCCAGTCTCTTCAAGCGCAAGTCGCCCTCGACCGCCTCGACCTTCAAGTTGCCGGTGAGATCGGTCACCCGGCCGTCGCCGGCGATGCGCCCAATCTCGACGCGGCAGCCGGCCGGCAGGAACACCAGACAACCCCCGTCGCACGTCAACTCGACCCCATCGCCTTTGGCCGATACCCGCAGGCCGCCGCGCCGGCCGGCCTGCGCCTCCAGACGCTGAGAATCGGCGCCGGTGAGGCGCAGGTCACCACCGATGGCGACAATGCGCACCAGCGCAGAGCCCTTCAATTCGACCCGGGCAGTTTCCATGTCGCTCCTCCGAAGGGCGAGCTACAGGCCCTCCCCCTCCAGGCGACGCATCGCCTCGGCCGAGTCGATCTCGCCGCCGGCCAGCAGATCCAGGACCTGGTGACGTTCCTCGTCCGACACCGTGGGCAAATCCGGCCCCACGGTGTATCCCATCTGGCGAATCACATCCGCCAGCCGGGAGCGCAACGTCGGATAGGACAGCCCGACCTCACGCTCCATCCGGTTGAGTTTGCCTTCGCAGCGGACGAACGTCTCGACGAATGTCAATTGCTCGACCGTCAGCCGGCCCAGCGGGCCGGGGTCGAACTGACCTTCGATGGAGGTCGAACAGGAACGGCAGTGGAGCCGCGCCACCGTCAGCTTCTCTCCACAGACCGGACACAAGGTCAGCATCGTGCTCATTTGAAGCCTCAACCCCACATGCTGGCCATATCCTAAGACGGGATCCCGGAAAGTCAATATTGACTTTAACTATCTTTAGATTGGTCTCGATTCTTGTCGGGGCAGATCGGATGAAGGGGCGGACGCCGGCGGGGTCTCTGATTGGTGCTTGACTCTCCGGCAGGGCATGCCGGCGCACGCGCCCTGGGCTAGAATGCCCGGCATCGCGGCGAGGTATCCATGGCGCACCTTTTCATCCCCGGTCCGACCGATGTCGCTCCCGAGATCCTGGCGGCGCAGACTCACCGGATGATCGGCCACCGCAGCCCGGCCTGCAGCGATCTGTTCGCCCGAATCCAGCCCAGGCTGCAGCGTGTGTTCCAAACCGGGCGGCGCGTGTTCATCACGGCCTCCTCCGGCAGCGGGCTCCAGGAGGCGGCGCTGCGCAATACCGTCCGCACCCGGGCGTTGGTGTGTGTCGGCGGCGCCTTCGCCGAACGATGGTATGAGATCGCGTTGGCCAACGGCCTCTCGGCCGATCGGTTGGACGTGCCCTGGGGCCGGCCGCATGAGCCGCAGCAGATCGCCGAAGCCGTCCGCGAGGGCAGCTACGATGCCGTCGCCGTCGTCCACAACGAGAGCTCCACCGGCGTCGAGAATCCCGTGGCGGCGATCGCCGCCGCCGTCCGCCAGGTCTCGCCGGACACCCTGCTGCTCGTCGACGCCGTCTCGTCCGTCGGCGGCGTCGACCTGCGGCCCGACGCATGGGGACTGGACGTCCTGCTGACCTCTTCGCAGAAATGCCTGGCGCTCCCGCCGGGCCTGGCCTTCGCCGCCGTCAGCGACCGCACCCTGGAGCGGGCGGCCGAGATCCCCCACCGCGGCTGGTACTTCGACTTCGTCCTGCTCGATCGGTACCTGAGTCAGCACAACACACCGGCCACGCCGGCCATCTCGCTGCTGTACGCGCTCGACGCCCAGCTGGACCGCATCCTGGCCGAGGGCCTGCCGGCCCGCTTCGCACGGCACGCCCGGATGGCCGAACGGACTCAGCAGTGGGCCCTCGACCACTTCGGGTTGTTGGCGCCGGAGGGCTTCCGCTCGCGCACCGTAACCGCCATCCTCAACACGCGCAAGCTCGACGTCGGCGCGCTCAACGCCCACTTGGCGGCGCACGACATGGCCATCGCCGGCGGCTACGGCGCGCTGCGCGAGACGACTTTCCGCATCGGACACATGGGGGAAATCCAGCCGGCCGATCTCGATCGACTGCTGTCCGCAATCGATGCCTATCTCGCCGCCGACGCCTGCTGAACGGCCGCCGCTCCCCCCCCGCCCGGCAGCCGGCCGCTTGGCCGGCGTGTTCCTGCTGGCCTGGATTCCGCGGCTGGCGCTGGCGCTGGTCTTCCTCGGCCTGCCCATCGGGCTCGACGACATGTACCAGTACGACATGCTCGGCTTGTCGCTGGCGCGCGGGGACGGCTATCGCTGGTATCAGCGCGACTACGTCCGCCAGCTGCAGTCTTACATCCGCCTCAACTACGAGATCGACCTCCCGCCCGAGTCCGTCCCGGAGCAAGGCTTCCTGACCGTCTACCGCCCTCCCGGCTATCCGGTGATGCTGGCGGTGATCTACCGCCTCGTCGGGGAGGCCGACCGCCTCGCCGCGACCCGTCTGGTGCAGTCCGTGCTCGGCGCCTTGTTGGCGCCGCTGACCATCCTGCTGGCGCGCCGGCTCCGCATCGCCCCGCGGGCGGGGCTGTGGGCGGGAATCGTCGTTGCGCTTTATCCCATTCTGTGGATGTATCCGATCGGGCTGGGATCCGAGAACCTGTTCTTCCTGCTGACGCTGGGCGGCGCCATCCTCCTCCTAACGGCCGGCGATGACCGGCGGCCGGCGACGACGATCACCGCCGGCGCCGTTCTCGGCGCCGCGGCATTGACGCGCAGCATCCTCTCTGTGTTTCTCCTGCTCGGCGGTTTGTGGCTAACGCAGCGCGCCGGTTGGCGCCGCTCCCTGCTGTTCGGCCTGGCGGGCGCTGCCCTGATCGTCCCGTGGGCGGCGCGCAACAGCCTGGTGATCGGCCGGCCCATGTTCATCGAGAACGCCATGGGTTTCAACCTCTTCGTCGGCTACCACCCTCAGGGCGATGGTGGTTTCGTCGCCCAGGTAGCTTTGATCCCGACGCGTTTCATGGACGATGGGGAACGCGACCGTTGGACGACCGAGCAGGCGATCGGCTTCATCCAGCAAGACCCGGGGCGCGCCCTGGCGCTGCTGCCGAGGCGCCTGGCGTACCTTGCTGGATTCGAGACGCGTGAGCTGATCTTCTTCTATTCGAGCAACCTCTTCGGCCCGATCCCCGTGCCGCTTCTCCTCATCGTCTACTTGCTGCTGGTTCTCCCATGGGTGGCGGTCGCCGCCGGCGCGCCCTTCGGCCTGGCGTCGGCGCCGGATCGCCCCGGTCGCGACCTGACACTCTTACTGGTCGCGGCCACACTGTTGGCGTACGTCCCCGTGATGGCCGAGCCGCGCTTTCACCTTCCCTTGGTGCCGTTCCTCGCCCCGTACGCCGCGACCGTCTGGCTCCGACCGGCGAGCCTGCTGCCGTCTCGATTCCCGGGCTCGCGGCGTGCCTATACGCTCGTCGTCGCCGCCGGGCTGATCCTCATCGCCTTGTGGTCGTGGGAATTCGCCCGCCAGGCGCCGAAGCTGATCTCGGTATTGTCGCCCGGCGGCAATCTCCTGCGCCTCGACTACTGAATTCGACCCGTTGCCAAGGAGCCCCGAATGGTGACACGTCCCAGCCCCCGGCCCCGCACCTTCCGCCTCGCCGGGCTCGAGTTCGACTTGCGCGCCACCGTCGCCTTCGTGGCCGCCACGTTGCTCCTCACGCTCGAGCGCTACCACGACCTGGTTCCGGCAACCGATTCGCTGCAGGCACTGCGCGGCGCCGCCGCCGACAGCAGCCTTTACTATCTGTTGATCCCGCTCCTGATCATCCACTTCGGCTTCGGCGAGTCGCCACGGGCCTACGGCCTGACGCTTGGCGACTGGCGCCAGGGGCTCAAGCTGACCCTGGTCGTCGGCGGCGGCGTTCTTCCGCTGGTGGCGTTCGCCTCCCGCTCGCCGGCGATGCAGGCCTACTACGCCGGAGAGGCGGGGCAATGGCTGGAGCTCGTGTCTCCGATCGCCGTGTCCCTCATCGGCTGGGAGTTCCTCTTCCGCGGCTTCCTGCTTTTTTCGCTGGTGGCGGTGATGGGGCCGACGGCGATCATCGCTCAGGCCGTCCCCTTCGCCCTGGCCCACCTGGGGAAACCTGAGATCGAGACGATCACGACCATCGTGGGGGGCTCGCTCTTCGGCTGGGTGGCGTGGCGGACCCGCTCGTTCGTCTATCCGTACCTGATCCACCTGGCCATCTACACGCTGACGGTGGTCTTGGCCACCGCCTTTCCCATCTGAGGTAGATCCGATGACGGAAGATGCGGCCTCGACGGATGTGATCGTGCGCTGCGATCTGGCCCTCGACCTGGCGCGCCGCGCCGGCGAGATCCTGCGCGGCGGCCTCGGTCGGGCCACCGTCGAACACAAGAGTCCCCTGGAGCTGGTGACCGAGTTCGACCGCGCCTCGGAGCGCTTCATCGTCGAGCGGGTGACGGCCGCCTTTCCCGACGACGGCCTGTTGGCCGAGGAGGGCAGCCGGCGGCCGGGCACCCGCTGGCGCTGGCATATCGACCCGCTCGATGGAACGACCAACTTCGCCCACGGCCTGCCGCACTTCGCCGTCTCCATTGCAGGCGAACAGGACGGCGTGCTCGAGTTCGGCGTGGTCTATGATCCGATGCGGGACGAGTTGTTCCGCGCCGTTCGCGGTAGGGGAGCCTTCCTCAACGACCGGCCGCTGCGCGTCTCGGCGGCCGCCGCGCTGGAGGAGAGCCTGCTGGTGACCGGATTCCCCTACGACCTGCGCCACAACCCGGACAACAATCTCGCCCTGTTCGCCCATCTGGCACGACGTGCGCTGGCGGTGCGAAGATTCGGCGCGGCGGCGCTCGATCTGGCCTACGTCGCCGCCGGCAGGTTCGATGCCTACTGGGAGCTGCGCCTGTCGCCGTGGGATCTGGCAGCGGGCGTCGTCCTGGTCCGGGAAGCGGGCGGCGCCATCAGCCGGGCCGACGGCGAGGGGGATCCGCTGCGCGCTCCGTCTTCGATCGCCGCCAGCAACGGCCTCCTGCACTTTCAGCTTCTCGACGCGCTGCGCGAAGGGCGCACCTGAAGGCGGCCCCGAGCTCCGCCAGGGACGTTCCCGCCCCCAGGGGAACGAGAGTCGCAATCCCTGGCTCTTTCGTCAATGCGAGCCGTCCCGAGCCCTTCGACTTCGCTCAGGACCGAGGAACGGCGACTCCCCTGAGCCAAGCGCAGGGTGGCAATCTCCCCAACACAAGAAGATTGCCAGGCGTCCTTCGGCTTCGCTCAGGGCGCCTCGCAATGACTTAGAAATGAGCTCGATCCGCTTGCCGACCGCCGACGGCGGAGGCGAGGATCACCCAGATCTCAGCCGCGCTTCGAGCGCGGCGAAGTCGACGCGCGAGGTCATGTCGAGGCTGAGCGGCGTGACCGAGACCTTGCGCTCGACGCGCAGAACGTGGGCGTCCGATCCCGGCTCGAGGACCAGCTGATCGTCGGCCACCCGGTAGGTCAGGACGCCGGGCTCGGCCAGAGCGCGGCGCGCCGGCGCCACCGGAATGTAGTAGCGCGCCCGCGATAGCCGCGTGAGACGCCACTCGGTCTCCGGCGTGGCGCCGATCGGCACATCGATCTTGAGCACATCGACGTCGGCCGGCGGCTCGGCGGAGAGCAGCCGCCCGGCGAAGAGAGCGGTGAAGAATGCCGCCGTCCGGAAGTCGACATCTTGCGCGTGCGTTAGGTGATAGCGGCTCTCGGTTTCCTGGGAGACGGCGATGGCCGGGATGCCGGCGGCGGCCGCTTCCAGGGCGGCGCCGACGGTGCCGGAGATCGTAACGCTGGTCGTGACGTTTTCGCCGTAGTTGATCCCCGCCACCACCAGCGCCGGCGGCCGCGGCATGATCTCGAAGATGGCGTGCTGTACCGCCTGCGCCGGCGAGCCCCCGACCGAGTAGACCGTCCAGGTCTTGTCGCCGATGCGGACCGTCTCCTCTCCGATGGCGCCATCGGAGGCGACGGGCATGCTGCGCCCGCTGCCCGACTGCTGCTCGCGCGGAGCGACGACGGTCACGAAACCCAAGGCCGACAGAGCCTCGGCGGCCGCCCACAGTCCGGGCGATCCGATCCCGTCGTCGTTGGTCAGGAGGATGGGCCGCTTGGTCTCCATCATGAGGTCCGCCGGCCATCATACTTGGCCGGCCAGCCGAGTCAATCGCCCCGCAGCAAGGTCCGTGCCAGGCGGTTAACCCCAGCCGCGTTGCCTCGACCGTGCATCATGGCGGGCCCGGCTCATGGGAGGTCAAGCCCTCTGGCCCCAAGGTCATTGCGAGGAGCCCGAGCGATTTGCGAGGGCGACGTGGCAATCTCATCCATGATGCGATGGCCACGCCTCCCCTCGCTCCGCTCGGGGACGCTCGCAATGACGCATTAAGAGGGCTCCGCCCACGGCTGTGCGTCGCGAAAGGTCTCCGTCAGCCATCATTTCCCGCAGCCTCGGCCTCCAATTGCTCGAAGAACCGCTGCATCAACGCCGACCGGGTACGGCCGATGCGACGGCCCGGCTCGGTATGAAGCCGGTCGGCCACGTGGCGCAGCTTGAAGAGGAACTCGTGGTAGGCGCTGTGCGGCTCGCCGTTCTGCTTTTCCCCGCTGCGTTGGAATTCCGCGGACGGCTCGGCGAAGACCGGCTCGCCGGCCTGGAAGGCATAACCGATCGTGCGCGCAACGCCGAAGGCTCCCAGGACGTCGAGTTTGTCGGCATCGTACAAGACCTGGGCCTCGATCGTGACGGGCGCCTCGACGCTGCGAAAGCGGTGCGCCCGGACGCAGTGCGCCACCTGCCGGATGCGGTCTTCCGACCAGCCTTCCCGCCTCAGCACGTCGACGGCGATCGCGGCCGAGGCCTGCTCGTGCGTTGGGCGTCCGCCGCCGGGACCGGGCGCTGCTCCGGCGGCGTCGTGAAGCAGCGCCGCTGCCCTCACGATCTCGAGGTCGGCGCCCAACTCTGAGCCGATGCGTTCCGCCATGTGCAGCACGCGCAGGACGTGATCGAAACCGTGCACCGGGTCCTGGCGGGGATACCACGCACGCGCCTGCTCAACGGTCGGCATCCCTGTCTCCTTGACGGTTCGGTTGGACCCCGATGATACCGGCCTCCGCCCGCCAGCGGTCGAGGGCCTCGCCAAAGGCCGGGTCGGATCGAAGCACGTCTTCGGGCAGACCTTCGGCGGCGATGCGTCCGTTTTCCAGCATCACTGCCCGCGTGGCGTGTTCGGCGACAAAGCCGGGATCGTGGGTCGCCACCAGGACGGCGCAACCGGCCCGACGGAGTTCGGTCAGGACGCGTCCGAGCCACCTCAGACGGTGGCGATCCATCCCTAACGTCGGCTCATCGAGCAGCAGCAGCGGCGGCCGGCCGGCCATGATCGCCGCCAGCGCCAGCCGCTGCCGCTCGCCGGCCGACAAGTCGCGCGGGTAGCGCCGGCGAACCGCCTCCAAACCGAAGGCCTCCAACCACGGCCGGGCGAGAGCGGCCGGCTCTCCGGCGCGATGGCGCAGCGTCAGGGCGACTTCCTCCTCGGCCGTCTCGGCGAACAGCATCGAACCCGGCGATTGGGGCACGAAGCCGATGAGCCCGACGATCTCGGACAGCCGCCGCCCGATGACCGACCGGCCATCGAGGTCGATTTCCCCGGAGTCCGGCCGCTGCAGCCCCACCAGCGAACGCAGCAGCGTCGTCTTCCCCGATCCGTTCCTTCCGACGAGCGCCAACAGTTCACCCGGAGCGAGGTCGAGATCGATGCCGCGCAGGATCGGCCGACGACTGAGAGCCAACTGGACGCCGCGGGCGCGCAGCGTGTGCGGAGCGATGCCGCCCAGTTGCGCCTGCAGGCCTTCCAGCCCGCTCGGCATCGCAGCCGGCGGCCGCCGCTCGGGGCCGATCCGACCGCCGGAACCCAGGTGGATCCAGCGATCGATCATCCCCCGCCAGCACTCGACCCGATGCTCGGCCAGGAGCACGGTGACCCCGTCCTGTTGCGAGAGCTGCTGCACCCAGGCGGCGACGGCCTGCGAGCCGGCCGGATCGATATGCGTCACCGGTTCATCCAGCAGAAGCAGCCGCGGCTGACGTGCCAGCGCGGCGGCGATCGCCAGGCGCGCCTGCTCGCCGGCGGAGAGGTGCTCCAGGCGTCGGCCGACCAATCCGGTCACACCCATCCGTTCGGCGATCGCCTCCACCCGGCTCCGGATCATCCGGGGCCCGGCGCCGGAGAGTTCCAGGGAGAAGGCGATCTCGTCATCGGCCGAGTCGGTCAGGAAGCGCGCCGGGAGATCTTGGAAGATCATACCGACCTGCGCCGCCAGAGACTGCGGCGAGGTCGTGCGCGTGTCCACACCCAGCACCGTCGCCCGTCCGCCGAACCGTCCGCCGTAGAAATGCGGCACCAGTCCGTTGGCAGTGCGCAGAAGCGTCGACTTGCCCGAGCCTGAGGCGCCGCCGACGAGCACCCGCTCCCCGAGTCCGACGCGCAGGTCGACGCCGTCGAGCGCCGGAGCGCTCGCCTCCGGATAGGTGTAGTTGACGCGGTCGAGCTCGAGCGCCTTCAAGGTCCGGTCACCGCCGCCGGGGCCGCCAGGCAGCCGACCGCCAGCAGCGGCGCGACGGCGATCGAAGGCAGATAGGCCGTCGGGTAGGGGTAATACACGAGCAGCCCCTGACCGGCGAGCACGGCCACGGCGACGATAACGCCGGCGGCCATCCCGGTCACGAAGGTATCGCCCGGGCGCCACGGATCGGGTCGATAGCGCGTCAGCGTCTGGCTGCGCCGGCGACCAATCCAATGGACGCCTACGGCGACGGCCGCCAGGATGGCGGCCAACATCGCTCGATCCGGCGCCGCGGCGCACAGCAAGACGGAGGCGCCGATGGCGGTCCAGGCCAGCGCCGCCTCCCAGCGCCGATGGCCGGTCGGGGCCCCACCGGCCCAGCCGCGCGCGGCCAGCGCTTCGGCCTGCGCCATCGCCCGCTCCAGGGCCACGACGACAAGCGGCGTCAGCAAGCGCGGCGCCTCGCGCCATGTGCCCGGTGAGAGCCCGCGCAGCTGCTGGGCCTCGCGCAAATCCAGGAATGCCTGCCGGGCGTGGGGCGCGAAACTCAAGCCGAGCGTCGAGGCGATGCCGACGGTGTAGAGACTGCGGGGGGTGCGACGCAGCAGATCGGCGGCCGTCAACGCCCGGGCGAAGACCCCCATCACCAGGAGCAGAGTCGCCACCTGGATTCCGGCCGACAGACCGAACAGCATGGCCTCGAGGGTGTACGGACCTCCCAGCCAGGCGATCGGCAGATGCAGCAAGACCGTATCGCCGGCGCGGCTGAAAAGCAGGTTAACCACGGTCGAGGTCAGGACGAGTCCGCCGACCAGGTAGACCGTCCCTCGTCCCGGGGGTTCCCCGGTCAGGCGCCAGGCGACGACCAGCGCCACGGCGGCAAGCGCCATCAGGTACCACGGATTGCGCATCAACAGCGCCGCGCCGGCGGCGCTGGCCGTCCACACCAGCCACGTGCTCGGATTCAACCGGCGCAGGCCGGCCGTCCCGGGCCCTTCCGGCGTCACGCTCGCTCCGTCTTTGCGACGATCGCCGAGAGCAAGAGCACCAGGACCAGCAACAAGAAGGCGCCGACGAGGACGCTCGTCGCCGCCGGGTTCGGGGCGGCCGACGAGGCCGACAGGCGCGACAGGTCCGTCAGGTCGACCCCGGCCAACGCCGGGATCGCCTGCAGGGTAGACAGCGCGTTGTCGCCCGGGGTATCGGCATTGAACGCCAGTGCTCCACTCGGCTGCTGCAACGCCACCAGGGCCGCCATGGGATCCCCCCACTGCGCGAGATCCTGTCCTGCGGCCAGCAGCGCCTGGATGACCAGCGCCGTCGAGTTGGAGTCGGTAGCTTCGCCATACGCGCTCGGTTTCTGATAGGTCCATCCCCCGTCAACATTCTGCGTCTCCCGAAAATAGGTGAGCGAGGGGATGACGTCTTCGCCCGAACCGGCGATCAGCAGCGCCTGGACCGCGAGCGCCGTGGTGTTGCTGTCACCGCTCCCGGGGGCCATCGTGCCGTCGAAGGCATAGCTCCCATCCGGCTGCCGTGCGCTCAGCAAGCCGGCGACCGCTTCCGGCCGGACTTCGCCCGTGGCCTGCGAGAGCGCCAGGATCGCCAGCGCCGAGTCGTACGGACCTCCGCCGTAAAAACCGGCTGCCGGGTCGAAGCCCCCGGCGATGACCGCCGTCAGGTCCACCTCGCCAAAGGCCGCAGGATCCTCGCCCGCCGCGATCAGCGCCAGGGCGACTTTGGCCGCCAATCCCGGCGCCGTGATCCCGGCGACGTGCGCCTCGAGGAAATCGATCGGGCTCACGTCCGCGGCTCTCCATTGGGCCGGCGCGCCGCCGGCGCTGGCGATCGCCACGACGGCATCGGCCGTGGCGCCAATGTCGCTCCCGTCCGAGAAGCCGGACGAGAATCCGCCGTCGGCGAGTTGAGTCGCCCGCAGCCAGGCCAGGGCCGATGCTACATTCTCGGACGAAGCGGCCGAGGCCGGAACTACGAAGATCGACAGCACAAGCACGGACGAAACCAGACTCAAAAACCGACGAGGCGTCATGGCTCAGCTCCTTGAAGGGGCGAATCGCCCATCAGGTCATGGGCGTCCAGGAGAAGAATGAAAACCTCCCCATGGCGGGGAGGCGCGGCCTTGATCGGCAGGGCGCCACCTCCTTTCCACGAAGGCGAAATCAGCGCTGCGGCCGAGGCGGGTATCCTGGCTTGGGCAGCTGTCAGCTGTCAGCGGTCAGCACGGATGGGATCCGGCTGACACGTGCACCTGCGCGTCGCTCCGTCGCAAGTGCAGGTGTGGCTGACGGCTGCCCTTACAGTTGCGGGACAGCGCCGGACTTCCACAAACCGCTCTTGTGGGCACCGGCTTCCCCTTGGCGGCCTCCGCATCCGGGCGAGAGGCCACCTCGGCCTGAGTCACTCAATTGTGGCACCAGTATAGAGTTCGCTCGACGACCCGTCAAGGCGAGTCGCCCATCGGCGTCGCCGGTCCTTCGAAGGCGCAACTCGGCTCGATCGGGGCAAAGTCGAACGGGGCGTCGTATGTCGAATAGAAGGAGGAGTCGGCCAGGTCCGGCAGGTCGATACCAAAGAACGCACGCAGGACGAGCCGGAAGTTGTTGACCGGGGAGCGTGTCGCCGAGAGCGACTCCGGGTCGAGCCCGGGAAAGTAGCCGGCATTTAAAATCGCCATGCGTTCGGCGCCGGCGGCCTCGTCCGGCCCGTGATCCCCGTGAAGCAGAATGATCGGCGGGACCGGCGACCCCTGGATCAACCGCTCAAGGATCGGCAGCAACCGGTCGTTGAGGTACAGGACTTGATTGCGGTACCCCAGGACATAACCATCGGCCGCCTGGTCGTCGAAATCCGGCAGCAAGGCCGCCCGGGCCGCGCTGGAGTCGGCCCCCGGCCGGAAGAGGTACGGACGATGGGGCGCGACGATGTGGGCGAAGACGAACTTCGGGCCGGGATCATCCGCCAGCCGCGGCAGCGCGTCGAGGTCGTAGAGAACCCGCTCGCGGTGCACCGCCAACGGTCCTTCCAGCGCGCCGCCCAGGGCCGCCGGCAGAGCCGACGGCGCATCGATCAGGATGCTCAGGGCCGTGCTCTTCAGCAGGATCTCCTCGAAAGCGGTCAGCGGGAAA
>Ga0214472_10001809_pt1 | contig 23291 bp, 19 predicted proteins | sample RVTome_6_FD_207662 | JGI IMG/M metagenome (GOLD analysis project Ga0214472, IMG submission 207662) | Soil microbial communities from uranium-contaminated site in the Upper Colorado River Basin, Wyoming, United States - RVT140D175 | ecosystem: Environmental > Terrestrial > Soil > Contaminated >...
GCTTTCGACCGCTCCAATGGAGGACTCGTCTGGTGCTCTGGGTGAGGCCGATCGAGAAGCTCGGCGCAGGCCTGCTTCTGCTGGCGCCGTTCACCGTGGCCTTGTCGCGGATCCCCTTCGTCGGCCTGGTGACGTTTTTGGGCGGGCTCGCAACGCTCGGCACCGGCACCGTCATCCACCTGTTGACGCTGCCGACGGAATTCGACGCGAGCTTCTCGCGTGCGCTGCCGCTGCTCAGGGAGCGAGGCGTGCTGCTGAACGGAGACGAGCCGCGGGCACGCCGAATTCTCACCGCCGCCGCGTTGACCTACGTGGCCGCTTCGCTCATGAGCCTGCTGAATATTGCTCGCTGGTGGGCAATAATACGCCGCTGAGACTCGGCGACCACCGCGGCTCCGGCCCTAGATCGACGCGGAACAGTTAAGAATGGCCACAGCCGCTTCCGGCAATACCATTTCCAAGCAGCACACGAGGCTCGTCGGCGTCGGCCTGCATTGCTGTTTCTTCATGTCCGGGTTCGCCGCGATGCTGTATCAGATCGCCTGGCTGCGGCAGTTCTCCGTCGTTTTCGGCAGCGGCGAGATCGCCGTTGCCGCGGTCTTGACCGCCCACATGGGCGGACTGGCCGGCGGCGCGGGGCTCGCGGCCAGGCTGGTCGCGCGTATTGCACGCCCCGTCTGGACCTACGGTTTGCTCGAAGCCGCCATCGCCGCGTCGGCATTGGCGGTGCCCGCCCTGCTTGCCACCGCCATGAGCATCTACGTTTGGCTGAGCGGCGACCAGGCGTCGCCGCCGACGGCCGCCGCGCTCGGCCAGCCGCTGTTTCTCCTAATCGTCGCTCTGCCGGTGCTGGCAGTGCCGACCGCGCTCATGGGAGCCACGTTGCCGCTGCTGACACGTTTCGCCGTCCGGCTCGACCGCGACATCGGACCCAAGGTCGCGTGGCTATACGGGCTCAATGCCCTCGGAGCGGCCGCCGGCGCCGTCGTCGCCGGATTCGTTCTGCTGCCCGGCGCCGGCCTGATGCACACGATGTGGAGCGGAGCCGCTATCAACTTCGCGATCTTCGGCGTCGTCGCCGGGCCGCTTCGTCGCGCGCTCGGCGCCGAATCCGCGACGGGCGCCGGACGGGCGACGGCGAAGCACGGAGCCACCGCGGCCGACGGCTTCTTCTCCGCCTGCATCGTGCCGTGGTTGGCTGGAAAGCCGGGGGCCGCCAGCGCATTTCACCAGCAGCCCGCTTGGATCCTGCCGGTGATGCTCGCGTCGGGCGCGATCGCGTTTCTGCACGAGGTTCTGTGGATGCGGCTGCTCACGCACGTCGTGGGTGGCAGCATCACGTCGCTCGCGACCATGCTGGCGGCGTTTCTCGGCGGCATCGGCCTAGGCAGCCTATTCGCCGCGCGGCTGGCCACCGACCGGCAGCGGGCCGCGGGCGCTTTCGTCGTCGCGCAGCTCGCGATCGCGTTGTGCTCGGTTCTGCTGTTCGCGACGCTCGGGCCGTTGCTGCCCGCGACCCGGTCGCTGGCGGCCCTGGCCGCTTACGCGGCGATCGTGATGCTGCCGTCGGCGGTGCTCATCGGCGCGACCTTTCCGCTGGCCGTGCGGATTCTCGCGAAAAACGTCGCCGGTGCCGGCCCGGCCGCGGCGAAGATCTTCGCCTGGAACACTGCCGGCGCCGGCGCCGGCGCCTTTCTGGCCGGTTTCGTGCTGCTCCCTTCCCTCGGGTTCGAAGGCTCGATCAAGCTGGCGGCGATCGCCAACTGCGCGCTGGCCTTGTGGGCGGCTGCGGTAATCGCGCGCCCTCGAGTCGCCACGCTCGGCGCGGCGGCGGGCGGCGTGCTCTTGAGCGTGTTTGCCTACCACCCGTCGCGCCCGGATGCGGTAGTTTCGAGCACGGGATTCCCGCTCGGCTACGCGGCCGACACTGCCGAGATCTTCTACGGCGTCGGTCGTTCGGCAACCGTGCTGGTCGTTCAGGAAAACGAGGTCTACTACCTGCGAGCCAGCGGTTTGCCGGAAGGCTCCGTCACGGCGAAAGGCAGCCCGCCCATGCAGGGCGGGGAAAAATGGCTGGCGGCTTTGCCGGTCGCCGCGCGTCCGAACGCCGAAACGATGTTGCTGATCGGTCTGGGCGGAGGCGTCGCGCTCGAGGGCGCGCCGCCGTCGCTTCGCTCGATCGACGTCATCGAGCTCGAGCCCGAGGTGGTCGAGGCGAATCGAGCCCTGGCGGACAACCGAGATCGCGACCCGCTGCAAGATCAGAGGGTCACACTGATCATCAACGATGCGCGCAACGCCTTACGGCTGACGAGCAAGCGCTACGACGCCATCGTCTCGCAACTCTCGCATCCCTGGACGAGCGCCTCGAGCCATCTCTTTACCCGGGACTTTCTGATCGAAGCCAAGACGCACTTGACGGAAAACGGTGTTTTCGTTCAGTGGATTGACTCGGAGTTCGTCGATGCCGCTGCGCTGCGCAGCATGGCCGCGACGCTCGCGAGCGCGTTCGGGAACGTTCGCCTCTACCACCCTTCCTCACAGATGCTCGCGTTCCTGGCCTCGGACGGAGAGATCGAACCGGAAATGCAGATCGCCGGAACCGGCGAGCCGATCACCGACGACGTCATGCACTACAGCCGCATGGGCATGAACGGCGTCGAGGATTTGATCGCCGCGCTGGTCGTCGACGAAGACAGCATGGAAAGCTTCGCCGACGGCGCGACCGTCAGCACGGACGACAACCTGCTGTTGGCCACGCGAAGCCGAAGCCGCGCGGACGGGCTTACTCGCTCCGAGCTCGGCGAGCTCTTTCGAATCCATGATCCGCTGCGGCGACGCGACAGCTGGATATTCTCGAGGCTCGCGAATCGGATCGACTACGGTTACGTCGCCCGAAAGCTGATTCTGCTGGGACAGCAGGCGCGGGTCGCACAGCTGGCTGAAGCTCATCCCGACGCATCGACCCGCTCGTTGATCGTGGGACTGCTGTATGCCGCCCGCGGCGATACGACTCAGGCCAACGCTGCGTACCTGAGCGCGCTCGAGCGCAATCCCGCCAACGCCCAGGCGCGGTATTACTCCATCGCGCGCAATCTCGCTCAGCTTGCGCAAGGCAGCGCCGAGGGAACCGTCGTCGAGCGCGCCCAAGGCCTTCCGGTCTCGGCCGCCGCCGTCATCCAGGGCTGGCAATTCGCCCAGCAACAGGACTGGCAGTCTCTGGCTCAGATCGACGGCGTGCTCGGGAGAGCGGGCGTCACGGATGCGTGGTATCCGGACGCGACGCGGCTGCGGGTGGAGTGGCGGAGCAAGGTGACGAGCGACCTCGAAAGCTATGCGTTCGACGCGTTGCGGCTGATCGACCGCGCCATCCTCATAGAGCCCGACCGTAACTCCTACTTGCTGCGGGCGGCGATCGGCATCGCGCTCCAAGACGGCGGCGTCACCACGGAATCCTCGCGGCAGGTCGTGCGATTGGTGCGGGAGAGCCTGCAGCAGGCGCACGCGAGTGGCGCGTTGGTGTCGCAGCGAGAGCTCCTAGTCATGAAGCAAAACCTAGCGGCCATAGTGACCAGTCTGCGTGGAGATCTCGTCGCAGCGGGCCGAAGACGGGCCGAGGCCGTATCGCGCGACGCCAACGCGCTCATCAGGTACATCGACAGCGTGCTGCCGCCGCCCGAAGAATGAGGGAGGTTTGCCGCGCGCGCTCATCTGACTACTATATCGGGCACCCATGACAGAATCTGCACACACGACGGAAGTGCTCGAGAGCATGGAGCTCAATGCCCTCGTTTCGGTGAAAGCGTACGTTCCGGAAGACGCAATGACCGCGGGTCTCCTCGGCACCGAGCGCGCCGGGCACGCCGTCCGCATTCGATCCGACGGCCTGCTGGTCACGATCGGCTACCTCGTCAACGAAGCAGACGAGATCTGGGTCAGGAGCGAGGACGGGCGCACGTCTCCCGCGTTCGTCGTCGGCAACGATTTTCGCAGCGGCCTGGCTTTGATCAAGCCGAGCACACCCTTGGACGGACCGTCGCTAGCCGTTGCCGATGCGGACACCTTGCGAGTCGGCGACGCCGTGACGGTCGCCGGTAGCCTCGGCTCCGACCCGCAGACGGTGGAAGCGCGGGTCGTCTCCCGGCAAGAGTTCGCGGGTCGCTGGGAGTACCTGCTCGAGGAAGCGATCTTCACGGCGCCGCCCCACCCGAGCTGGTCGGGGGCAGCGCTGGTGGATTCGCTGGGGCGTCTCTGTGGGATCGGATCCCTGGTGATCCAGGGATTCGAGGTGAAACGCAAGCAGCGAACCGTAAACATGTTTGTCCCGATCGACACTCTATACCCGTATCTCGACGAGATCTGCGAGCACGGCAGGCGCGTCGAGCCACCCCGTCCATGGTTGGGTCTATTGGTGCACGACGAGAGCGGTGAGCTCACGGTCGTCGGCGTGTATCGGAACTGTCCCGCGGACAACGCCGGAATACGCCCCGGTGACACGATCATTCGCGTCGACGATCAGCCCGTCTACAGTCTCGGCCATTTCTTCAGAACTGCGTGGAGCCTCGGGCCTGCCGGCATCGACGTGCCCATCACCGTGCTTAGAAACGCCGCCCGCAAGGAAATCGTCGTCAAGTCGGGGGAGCGTGGCGTGTTTCTTCGAAGAGGCACGCTGCAGTGACGACCTCGGATGCTTGCAGGCCCCGAGCGGGCTTGTTTACGCTACCAGCGCCTCACACTTGGACCCAGGGGAAGCGCTCATGAAACATCCAGGTAACCCAGTCGCACTTGCCCCAGCGGGTGCCATGCTCGTGCTCGTCGCATGTGGTCAAGCGCCGGACGGCGGCGCCGCCGGGCCTCAAGGCGCAGCCAACGTCGACGTCGAGTCGCCCGAGTACGCCGCGATGGAATATCGACAAGGGCTCATGCACGTCATTGCCTTCAAAGCGGGGAAGCTCAGGGACATGGCCGACGGCAATATCCCCGTCGATGAGGAAACATTCGTGGAGTTCGCAGCCGATCTCGCCGCCGTAGCCGGCATGATCGAGGAAGGTTTCCTGTCTGGCAGCGATTCCGAAATGCTCCCCGGCAGCAACGCATTGCCGGGAATCTGGGCGAACTGGAACGATTTCCTGGAGCGCGCGGCGACCTTACACACCGCCGCGCAGACAGTCGCCTCGCAGGCACAGAGCGGAGGTTTTCAGGCGGCCCAAGCCGCCGCTTCAGAGCAGATCGGCCCGGCCTGCGGCAATTGTCATCGAGAATATCGGCAACGCAACGAGTAGCCGCGCGGGCTTCTAGCGTAAGTGAAGCACTGCGTAGATGGCGGCCGCTACGCCGAGATAGATTCCTAAAGCCAGCCATGGCCTGGAGCTAGGAATGGCCTCCAGGTTGCCGGCCTCGTCCGGCTTGCCGCCGACGATCATCGGCGCGATCAGGTTCTGCCGCTTGAACAGCAGATAGTAGAGCACCGCGACGACATGCAAACAGATCGCGAGCAACAGAATGTTGAAATTGAGCTCGTGATAATCCGTCACCCCGTTCCCCGCTGCGCCGGAGATCAAGTCGTTGAGCGGGCCGGCGTAGAAGTCGCCGTCGGTCGCGAACAATCCCGTGGTCGTTTGAAGCAGGGCGAGCGCCAGCATGAGAAACACGGAGATGCCACCGACGGGATTATGCCCGGCGTAGACGGGCGCGGCGCGGCTGAACAATGACCTGGCGCTCGCCACGATCTCCCTGGGCTTGAACCAGAAACTCGAGAAACGAGCGTATCGCGTGCCGACGAACCCCCAGACGATTCGAAACAGAACCAGGCTCAAGATCACTTGGCCGATCAGCATGTGGGTGTCCATATCGCCCGCGACTTCGACCGTGTACCAGGAGCCGAAGATCAGCACGACTAGGCCCCAATGAACGATCCTCACGGACAAGTCCCAAATCAGCTTTTTCGCCATCTCGATCTCTCGGCTATTTCTTGAGGCTCTCGTCGACGACGAATAGATCCGTCAGCAAGGCTCGTAGGTGAATCGATGCGTTGACGTTGTCGATCAGCTGCGAGCTGATCGCCGATTTCGCCGACGCAAGCCGAATCAAGGCCAAGGCCCTGCCGGCATCGATCCGCACCGCATCGAGAAACGGCTCGATCGACTCCGCGACCCCCTCGCCGAGCCCCTTTGCGCGAGCCTGAACCACCTCGCCAAGGCCGTCGAGGGCATTCTCCATCGCCCGAAGATAGCTTCGGAGCTCCGACGCGGCGCCGCCGCCCTGATCGCTCTGCCTGCCCTGCGCTGCATAGGCGAGCATGAACTCATAGGCCGATTCGATCGCGTCGATGCGCCGGTCCAGGTCTTGTGCGTCGTCGCTGCTCACCGGTCTCCGTCCCGATTGCTTTCAAGAGGCCAGCCGCTGGGATCGTAGTACTTCTCGTACTCCTCGCCCCTAATCCAGCCGACGATCATCGATCTCGTCAGGTAGAGCTTCTCCGGCCTGAGGGCGAAATACACGTGCATGATGATCATGGTCACGAGCAGCAGCGACGCGAGGCCGTGCAGAGTATAAATCACGCCCCAGGTGCCGCCACTCAACCAATAGGGATTACGATTCCAGAACGGCGCATCGATCCGCACCAGCATCAGAAGCCCGGTCACGACCGCAGTCAGCAGCACGATAGAAAAAGCATGGTGAATCGCCTTCTGCGCGAGAGAGTATTTCCCGACGATCATCGCAGCGCGATCCGGACCCTTGCCTCCCAGACCGAGGTCTCGCAGGCCGCGCTTCAGGTCTTTGCCGCTGATCCACATGCTCGCGAGGTCTTGATAGCAGACGGCGCGGACGCTATGCGCTAGGACCAGAATGGCCAGAATCAGCCCCGTGATCCAATGGACCGTGACCCAGGCGAACTCCAAGCCCAACACCGGCAGCAGACTCGTCGCCAGCAGCAGCAGCACGCTGCCGCCGGCGAGCCAGTGAAACAGCCGGTCCACGAGCGCGTGGCGGGTCAACCGTCGCGTCCGTCGGGCCGCAGGCGCCGATGCGACTCCCTCCCTCGGCATCGCTAGCTGCGCTTCGGCGCCGTCAACCAGGAGTAAATCGCGTGGCCGGCGATGAACGCAACGCCGGCCCAAAAGAAGACAGGCAAAAGATCCCAGGAAATCCCCAGCAGAGTCTCCTGTCCCCAGACGTCACGACTGTGTCGAAAGATCTCCATGCTCGAGAGGCGTTGCTCGCTGTTTTCCAGGCGTTGATGTTCTGACGGTTGCGGCTTACGGCCGACGCCGGACCGGCCTTGGAGCATAACCGATCCGCGGGCGTGCGCCCACATGAAGCCGGCGTCGGCGGCAGAGCCACGCGACCCCCCGCGCCGGCATGACATTCGGAAGCGAAGTTGCGGTATTCTTGCCGTGGACTGCCCGCACCGCCGCTCGAGCGGCGGCGGCACGCTCCGACAGCCTAGAACAACCGGTCTCGCCGGAACAATACGCGCTGGAGTGCAAACATGCGTCATTCGTTCATTTCACCTAAATCGGGGCGAATCGCGGCTTCGGTCGCGACCATCGCGATCTATCTCGCGATCCCCCCCGCCGCCGTCGCCCAGGCGCAGCCCGAGCAAGCGCCCGCATTCTCGGGCGATCGCCTCCGAGCCCTCCCTAGCGCCGACTGGGTGACCAACGGCGGCAATATCTACAACCAACGATACTCGCCGCTGATGCAGGTCAATCGTGGAAACGTCGCGAGCCTCAGAGGCGAGTGGAGAACGCGGCTGCGCGGCTCGGGCCTGGACGACAAGTATTCCGGCGAGGCGACGCCCCTCGTTTACGCCGGCGTCGTCTACATCATCACGGGCGCCGACGATGTTTTCGCGGTGAGCGTCGAGACCGGCGAGATACTGTGGGCATATACGGCGAATCTCGATGAGAGTATCAACGTGATTTGCTGCGGATGGACGAGCCGGGGCTTGGGAATGGGCGACGGCAGAATCTACGTCGGTCAGCTCGACGGCCGGCTCGTTGCGCTGGACCAGCGCAACGGCGAAGTCGTCTGGTCAGTCCAGGCGGAGCCTTGGCAACGCGGGTTCAGCATCACCAGCGCGCCGCTTTACTACGACGGTCTCGTGGTCACCGGCTTCGCCGGGGCGGAGAACGGTGTGCAGGGGCGCTTGAAAGCCTACGACGCGCGCACCGGCGAGCACGTTTGGACGTTCTATACCGTGCCGAATCCCGGAGAAATCGGGCACGACACCTGGCCCGCCGGCAGCGATGTTTACCAGTACGGCGGCGCGACGGTTTGGCAGACGCCGGCCGTCGATCCCGAGCTCGGCCTCATGTATTTCTCGACCGGAAACCCGGGCCCGGATTTCAACGGCAACGTTCGGGAGGGCGACAACCTGTTCGCCAACTCGATCGTTGCGATCGAGGCGAGAACCGGCGAATACCGCTGGCACTTCCAACAGGTACACCACGACTTATGGGACTACGACGCGCCGAGCCCGGTAGTGCTGTTCGACATCGAGCTCGACGGCCGCATGCGCAAAGCGCTCGCCGAGCCCGGCAAGACCGGCTGGGTCTACATCTTGGACCGCGAAACCGGGGAGCCCTTGATCGGGATCGAGGAGCGGCCGGCGCCACAGGATGCCCACCAGAAGACGAGCCCGACGCAACCCCATCCGATCGGCGACGCCTTCGTTCCGCAGGAGGTGGATATCCTGCCCGAAGGCTACCCGCCGCTGATCAACCAGGGCCGGATCTTCACGCCTTTCGGCCCCGAGGGCGCGGTCATCAAGCCGAGTCACAACGGCGGCGCCAACTGGTCGCCAAGCTCTTATGATCCCGACACGGGCTTTCTCTACGTCTGCGCGACCGATCGAATGTCGTTTTTCCGCGGGGGCATCGAAGAGGAGTACCCGATGGAGGTCGGCGATCGCTACCTCGGCGGGCGATTCGGCGCCCTGCCCGTGCATATCAGCGGAATCTTCGCAGCGCTCGACATGCACACCAATAAGCTCGTCTGGCGCTACCGTTGGCGCGACCGCTGCCATGGCGGTTCCGTGACGACCGCCGGCGGGCTGGTCTTCAGCGGACGCCACGACGGGCGCTTGACCGCGCTCAACAGCAGCGACGGGACCGTGCTCTGGGAGTTCCAGACGGGCGCCGGGATGAACGCACCCGTGGCGATATTCGAGCACGAGGGCTCGCAGTACATCGCCGCTTTCTCCGCGGGCAACGCGTACATCGGCTCGCCCCGGGGCGACAGCCTATGGCTATTCTCGTTGCAAGGAACCCTGGACGAGGTCGCGACCCCTGGGGCCCAGCCGATGCTGACGGCGATCCCCGATCGCACGCCGAATCTCGCGAACGGCCGGACCTTGTTCGAGGGCGCCTGCGCCTTCTGCCACGGCAGCGCGGGGGAAGGCGGCCACGCCGGCGGTACGCCGCTCATCGAAGCAACGGATCTGGAGTTCGTCATGCTGCGGGTCACGCAAGGCTTCAACGCCATGCCGCCCTTCGGCGCGACCTTGACGCTCGACGAGATCCACGACGTCGGCGCTTACGTCGTCGAGGAGCTACCTCACTAGCCGGCGTTTTCGCGGCAAGAACGACCGGAATGAACAAGCCGCCGCCGGCCGCTCCAATGTCGTCGCGCTAGAAGCCGACGGGTTGCAGCGCCGTGTCCCGCGGCTCCGGCTGCGGCTTGGGATAATCGGCGTTGAAATGCAGCCCGCGGCTCTCGTGCCTGCGCCGGGCGCTTTCGGTCACCAGGCGCGCAACGGTCACGAGGTTGCGAAACTCGAGCGCCGCGCAGCTCTGGCGCGAGGCCTGCCCGCCGCGGTCGAGATCGGCCTCGAGCGCATCGAGCTCGAGGCGCGCGCGCTCGAGACCCTCTCGCGTCCGGATGATGCCAACCTGCGTCCACATCACTCGACGCAACCTCGCCGTCCAAGCCTCGATCACCGAGTCCGCCTTCCCGACCACCGCCAGCGCGCTTCGATCGGAGCTGACGGGCACGCGTCCGCGGCCGAGCGGCTCGCCGAGGCGCGTCTCGATGTCGTCGCTGATGACCGCGGCGAAGGCCAGAGCTTCGAGCAGAGAATTGCTCGCCAGCCGATTTGCGCCATGCAGGCCCGTGAAGCTGCACTCACCGAGCGCATAGAGTTGCTGCACGTCGGTCTGACTGCGCGCATCGACGACGATGCCGCCGCAGGTGTAGTGCGCCGCCGGCACCACCGGGACCGGCTGTTTCGTCAGATCGTAGCCGTGCGCCGCGCAAACTTTGAGTACGTTCGGAAATCGCTCCCGAATCATCGCCGCCGGCTCGTGGCTGATGTCGAGATACACGTGATCCAGATCCAAGCGGCGCATCTCCGCGACGATCGCCCGAGAGACGATGTCCCGCGGCGCCAGGTCGGCCCGCTCGTCGTAGCGCCGCATGAATGCCGTGCCGTCCGGGAGCTTGAGCACGCCCCCCTCGCCTCTCACGGCCTCCGTGATCAACACGGAGACGCTGTTGGCGTCGTACAGGCACGTCGGGTGAAACTGGATGAACTCGAGATTGGCGACCCGGCAACCGGCGCGCCAGGCCATCGCGATGCCGTCACCGGTGGAGTAATTCGTCGCATGCTCGTACAAGCCCGAGGCTCCGCCGGTCGCAAGGATCACGGCGTCCGCCCAGAGCGTTTCGGCCAGGCCGCTGAGCTCGTTGATCAATCGCACGCCCACGCAGCGGTCCGGCCCGGACAGCCCGAGCTGCCGAGAGGTCAGCAGCTGAGTCACGAAGCAGTTATCGTGAAACTCGATGCGGGAATGATTCTGCGCACGCGCCGCGAGCACGCTCATGACGGCGACGCCCGTCGCGTCATCCGCATGCACGATCCGACGGCTGCTATGGCCGCCTTCCTGAGTCAGGTGCAGCTCACCCGTGGATGCGTTGCGCGTGAAGCGGACGCCCTGTCCCTCGAGCCAGCGAATGCAATCGGGTCCACGCTCGACGACTCGCGCGACGACGTCCGCGTGGCACAAGCCCGCGCCGGCTTCCTCGGTGTCCGATTGATGCGCGCTCAGGGAGTCCGCGGAATCCATGACGGCGGCGATTCCGCCTTGCGCATGAAAGCTCGCGGCGCGTTCGAGCGGCCCTTTCGTCAGCACCGTGACCGCGTGACCCCGGTCGGCGAGACGCAGTGCGACGCTCAAGCCGCCGATGCCGCCGCCGACGATGAGGATCGCTTTGTCGGTGCTCGCGGACATGGGGTCAGGCCGCCAGACGCTCGGACGCCTCGAGCATTCTATTCACCGCGCCGTAGGCTCGTTTGGCGAGCCCGGGGTCGAGCGTCACTTCGAACTCCAGGTTCTCCAAAGACCGCAGAATCTTGGGCAAGGTGATGCGTTTCATGTGCGGACAGAGGTTGCAGGGCCGAACGAACTCCACCTCCGGAAACTCGACCGCGACGTTGTCGCTCATCGAGCACTCGGTCACCATGACGACGCGCCGGGGCCGCTCGCGGTCCACGAACTTGATCATTGCGGAGGTCGAGCCGACGAAATCGGCCTCCGCGAGAACGTCCGGCGGGCATTCAGGATGCGCGATGATCTGAATTCCAGGCGCGCGCTTGCGGTATTCGCGCAGCTCCTCGCCCGTGAATCGCTCGTGCACTTCGCAGGAGCCCTGCCAAAGAATGATCTCGACATCGGTGTTCTGCGCCACGTACTTGCCCAGATACTTGTCCGGCAAGAAAATCACCCGGTCGCTGCCGAGCGAGTCGACGATCGCGACGGCGTTGGCCGACGTGCAACACACATCCGACTCGGCCTTGACGTCCGCCGTCGTGTTGACGTAGGTGACCACCGGAACGCCGGGGTATCGTTCCTTCAGCATCCGGACGTCGGCGCCGGTGATCGAGCTCGCAAGCGAGCAGCCAGCGTCGAGGTCGGGAATCAGCACGGTCTTTTCCATGCTCAGGATCTTTGCGGTTTCTGCCATGAAATGCACACCGCACATGACGATCACGTCGGCGTCGGTTTCGCTCGCCTGCTGCGCCAGCCCGAGCGAATCGCCCGTGTAGTCGGCGACACCGTGAAAGATCTCGGGCGTCTGATAGTTGTGCGCGAGAATGACGGCGTTTCGCTGCGCCTTGAGCTCGTTGATCGCGGCGATGTAGGGCGCATGAACGGGCCACTCGATATCCGGAATGACGTGGCGCACGCGGCTGTGGATCGCCTCGGTAGCTCTTTTCACGGCTGGCGTGTACGCGAGTGTCTGGGTCATTGCTCCGCCTAGTTGTACTCTAGATGAGTATAAGTTTTAAGGAAGTATAACACAGCCGCGGCGCCTATGCGCCGTATGCACCCGTGCGACGGCTACATATCCTTCGGCGGGTGCAGCGTGGCGACGCCGGGCGCGCGGCGCTCGCGCAGAACCGCGCGCCGGAACCGAAACAGCTCCGCCGGCCGCCCGCCGGTGCTGAGCTCGCGCCGCCCGGTGCCCTCGACCAGGCCGCTGCGCTCCGCCAGGCGGCGGAAATTCTGCTTATGCATCGTAAGGCCCGACAACGCTTCGACCACCTGCTGCAGCCGCAGCAGCGTGAACCTTTCCGGCAGCAGCTCGAACACGACCGGCCGGTAGCGCAGCTTGCCTCGGACGCGTCCGAGGCCCGTGGCCAGAATCCGGCGATGGTCGAAGGCCATGGGGCTGCCGAGGCGCTCTTGAATGTCCTGCGCCGGGGTCAGAGTGCGGTCGGCCCAGTACTCACCGACGAGCCGGGCCTCGTAGAGCAGCTCGTAGCGCTCGAGCACCTTGTAAGCATCCCAGCCGACCTTGCCGAGCCCGAAGCAGATCTCGATCCGCTCTCGTTGCACCCGGCGGGTCTTCTTCGACAACCCGCCCGCCCACTCCATGAGCGCGGCGCCGACCTCGTCCATCAGCGCCGGTCGGCCGCCGCGCCAATCCTCCCAGGGGAAATACTCGTAGCAGTTCTCCCAGCGCGCGTCCTCGGCTGCCTCGAGAGCGCTTTCCTGAGCGAGAGCCAGGTACGCGATCGACAGTATCCGGCCGGAGCCGTCGCGCTCGCGTGGATCGCGTCCCTTGTCGGCAAACGTATACAGCTGCTCGACGAATCCCAGCTCGCCGCCGGTCTGGCGCGTGACGGTCTGCCGAATACAGCGCTCGAGAGTACGATCGTGCAGCGGATCGAACGGCCCGAAAGGCAGCGCCCTGGGGGCGCCGGCAACGCCCGCCGCCAGCGCCGTGGTCGCTCCAGGCGCGACGGTCAAGACCCGCGGCTGGTCGCCCGTGACCGCCATGACGACGGCATTGAGGTCGACGAGCAGCTGCGGAAGCTTCGGCGCTGGGCGCTTTCGGCTCATCGGCCAGGTCTTGCGTTGCTGCCTTGCATGCCGCCCTACTCCGGGATTGGGATGTCCTCCAACCGGCGAGGGACGTGGTAGCCCCTTTGAACCGCCGGGCGCGCGGCGATCTCGAGATACCAGCGCTTGAGCTCCGGGTAATCGTTCATGTCCATTTGCTGGCGCTCATACCGGGAAATCCACGGCCAGGTCGCGACGTCGGCGATCGAATACTCGCCGCCGAGAAAGCGCGCCTGCCCAAGCCGCATGTTCAATGCTCTGTAGATCCGCGCGTTCTCGGCGAGGTAGCGCTGCTCCGCGTAGGGCGCCTTGCCCTTGTTGTAGAAGACGAAATGGTGCGTCTGCCCGAGCATCGGCCCGACATGCCCCATTTGCATCATCAGCCATTGAATGACCAGCCACCGCTCCGCCCCCGCGGACGGCATGAGCCGGCCCGTCTTCTCGGCGAGATACATCAATATCGCGCCGGACTCCATGAGACTTAAGCCCGTGTCGTGGTCGACGATCGCCGGAATCTTGTTGTTCGGGCTGATCTTGAGGAATTCCGGCGCGTGCTGCTCACCGCGATCTATATCGACCGCGATGGTGTTGTAGGCCAGCCCCACTTCCTCGAGCATGATCGAGATCTTACGGCCGTTGGGAGTCGACCAGGTGTAGAGATCGATCACAAAAGCGTCCTCGGAGAGTCTATCTCCCCACTGCTTCGGTGCGAATGTGGATGCCGCGCGCGAGACGCAGCATAGCAGGCCTCAGAACGGGCCTCACTTGGATGCGCTCTGTATTTGCTGGAGAATCTCAGCCTGTGCTCACGCCGCGAAGCAGCCATCGCCCATGAACGACACCATCGCCGAGCTACGCCGGATCCTGGGAGCCAACGCGGTTCTGACAGGCTCGGAAATCGGCGCGAGGCACAACGCGGACTATAGCGCCGAGAACCCGCAGGAGCCATTGGCCGTGGCCCGGCCCCGCGACGTCGAGGAGGTCTCGACGGTATTGCGATTGTGCTCGGCGGCGGCACAGCCGATCGTCGTGCAAGGCGGGCTTACGGGTCTTTCCGGCGGGGCAACGCCGCTGGCCGGCGAGATCGCGCTCTCGCTCGAGCGGCTCACGGGCATCACCGCGCTCGATACGACCGGCATGAGCATCACCGCGCTCGCCGGCACGCCCTTACAGGCGATCCAGGATGCCGCGGACGAGGCGGGCTGCCTGTTTCCTCTCGACTTCGGCGCCCGGGGCTCCTGCCACATCGGCGGAGCCATCGCTACCAATGCCGGAGGCAATCAGGTCATCCGTTTCGGCATGGCGCGCAATCTCGTGCTCGGCCTGGAAGTGGTCCTCGCCGACGGCAGCATCGTCGAGTCGATGAATACGATGCTCAAGAACAATGCCGGCTACGACTTGAAGCAATTGTTCATCGGCACGGAGGGAACACTGGGCGTCATCACTCGCTGCGTATTGCGACTGTTCCCCAGGCTGTCTAGCCGCGCCACGGCGCTATGTGCGCTGCGCTCGTTTGCCGAGGTCGTCTCGCTGCTTCGCGAGGCGCAGCGAAAGCTCGCAGGCTCGTTGAGCGCGTTCGAGGTCATGTGGGCGCCTTACTTCGACTACGTCACGGATCACATCGACAGTCTCGAGTCGCCGTTCGAGCAACGATACCCGATTTACGCGCTCATTCAGCTCGAGGGCAACGACGAACGAAAAGATACCGAGCGTCTCGAAAGCCTGCTGGAAGCCGCCTTCGAGAGCAGCCTGGTGGAAGACGCGATCGTCGCCCAATCGGAGGCTCAGCGCACGAAGCTATGGGCGATACGAGACGGGATCGGCGAGATCACCAAGATGTTGAGCCCGTATGCGAGCCTGGACGTGAGCATGAGCATCGACAGGATGCCGGCCTTCCTTGCCGAGCTCGAGCGAGATCTTGAGATCGCTTTCGAGAACGTCGTGATACTCGTCTTCGGGCATGTGGGCGACGGCAACCTGCATGTCTTCATCACCACCGGAGAGCACGCGGATCTGGAAACCATTCACGAGTTGTCGTACCGCATCACGGGAAAATACAGCGGCTCGATATCGGCCGAGCACGGCATCGGCGTGCTCAAGGCCGGCCATCTGCACCACTCTCGCAATGCCGCGGAGCTGATGCTGATGCGGCGGCTCAAGCAGACGCTGGATCCACAGAGTATCCTCAATCGAGGCCGAGTCTTGCCGTTCGCTCCCGAGGCATGAGCGGCAGCGCCGCAGGTCCCGGCTCGGCGGACAGGGCGCGTCTTGCCGCGCGATCGCAACGCCGGCGCCGGTTTGCGGCCGACCGACGCAGCCGGCCGGAACTCGACAAGGCGGCTGCGGTTCTAAGCCGAAGTGTCAGCGGCCGTCTTTGCGTGCGCTATACTTAAACGAAACGCTATCTCTGTATTCGCCTAGGGGGCAAAACTATGTTGATTCGACCACGTGCGGCACTTACCGTGATTGCAGGCTTTCTGGCCGCACCGGTGCTTGCCCAGGATCCCGTCGACGCGCTGGTCGAGCGCGGTCAGGAGCTGTTCCATTCGCAAACCGGTTGCTGGGTCTGTCACGGACCCACGGCTGAGGGGCTGGTGGGCCCGTCGCTGCATTTCGGACCGACGCCGGCGGACGTCGTCGACCAGCTCGTCAGCAATCCGATGATGGGCGTCATCGTCGAGGAAATGAACCCGACCGACGAGGATCTCGTCGCCATCTCCATGTATATCCGCACGCTCGCGGGCCTGTCCCTCGACCCCGATCTGCCCGAGCAGTGGCTTGAAGCGCTCACCGCAGTGAGATCCATGCAGGGCGAAGAGCAGGAATTCAGAAAGACGGCGCGCGATCGTCAGGTCGAGCAGATCGAAACCTTCGAGTCGGTGGTGAGCACCTGGGAGCGGCGCGCCAAGGAAGGCAGCGTCTGGAGTGAATATCCGTCGCGCATCGTCGCCAGATTCGATCCGGGTGAGCCGAAGTTCGAGCCCCAACCGGGCAAGACGTATTTCTATGAGAACGTGGGCACGACGAGCTCGCCGTCGGTGCTGTTCGAAGGCTACGAGCCGCCGACGAAGAACGGTATCGTCGTCGGCGACGCCGGTACGCTGGAGATCATCGCCAGCTACAAGTTCTCCGAGGCGCTGCGCTCAGTCGTGCATACCTCGGCGATGTCGCCGGACGGCCGCTATGCGTACATCGTCGGCCCGCGCGAGCCCAGCGCCGACGGCAACCCCGATCCGGCCGGGTCGTGGACCATGATCAAGCTGGATGCGTTGACCTTGCAGCCAGTGCTGCAGGTCACCATCGGCGCCCGGCTGCACCACGGGCAAGTGTTCGGCGACAAGGTCCTGTTCGACATGTTCGCGAGAGATCCGGACGGCCTGGGCCTGATCATCTACGATCCGGAAACGGACGCGGTGCTGGGCGGAATCCGCGACGTCGACATGGGCGGCTTCATTTACACGACCTGGACCGATCATGACTACGAGAAGATCTACGCGATGATGGAGCCCGCCGGCTACGCGCCCGGGCGCGCTACCGGGATGCGCGCCGTCACCGAGATCTATCAGGGCGGTCTGGTCGCGATGCGGCCGTTCTGGATCGCGGTCATCAACCCCGAAACCTGGGAAGTCGAAGCCGAATACCCGATACCGGGCTACCGTCCCAACTGGGCGCTGATCGACTCGACCAAAGAGAACATTTACGTCATCAACGCCAGCTCCAACATGTCCAAGGTGAGCCTCGAGACCGGCGAGGTTCTGTGGACGAACGGCACGGGCATCGGGCCTTATGGCGGAAGCTTCAACGCCGATCAAAGCGAGATCTGGATCGCCGATAAGGGCGAAGGCGCGCATCACCTCGGCCGCACGATCACGGTGTTCGACGTCGAGGCCGGGCACGCTAGTCATACGCTTTACGGCGGCTACAAGGTCGACCACGTGCTGTTGTCGCCCAACGGCAAGGAGATGTGGGCGACCAGCAACGGCGAAGGCCGGATTTACGTCTATGACGCCAAGAGCAAGGAGCTGCTCAAGGTCATCGAAATGCCGCAGAACGGCGACGCGCACGGGCTCATCTGGGTGCACTACGACGACAATGGTGAGCCGAGGACGGTCCGCGATCAGGGGAATTTCCACAACGGCGTCAATCCGTTCCTCGGGCGCCCTCTGGACTACTAGCCCAACGGCGGCGATCGGGAGCGTAGGAGAATAGAATCAGCAAACACGGTGCGATCAGGATCAGCGCATGATGCAAGCTTGCGCAGCATTTCGGCACGCGGCACGCGTTGCGGCGGTCGCGTCACTGGCTACGGCCGCCGCCGCCCAGGAGCCGAGCGACGGCCCCGGTGGACGCATGCTGGACCACTCCGGACACACGCTGGACCAGTCACCGTCGGCACTCGAGGAGCACGGCATCGTCGTCGACTTCGAGCTCGTCGACGGCGCGGGCAATAGCGTCACGGACGAGGATTTCCGCGGCCGCTATCTGCTGCTCGGCTTCGGCTTCACGCACTGCGCGCACATCTGCCCGCTCATGGCCTTCAACATGGGCCAGGTTTTGAGCGCCGCAGATGCGTCCATGGCGGGAATCTTCGTCAGCGTCGACACCGAGCGCGATACACCCGCCGTCACCAATGATTACGCCTCCCACTTCGGCGACGGCATGATCGGGCTCGGCGGCAGCATCGAGCAGATCAACGCAGCGGTGAAGAATTTCAAAGTCAGCTACGCGATCACCAAGACACAAGACAACTACACCGTGCAGCACACCGCCAATGTATTTCTAATCGATCCCCAAGGCGCTCTCGTCGACGTTTTCAACTTCACGACCGCGCCGGAGGATATTCTGGCGGCGATCCGTTGAGCATATGCGTGCTCGTGACCTCACGATGACCACCGCCGAGCTGACAAACCCGCTCAAGATCGCGCTGCTCGCACTTGCGGGAATCGTGATCGCTTCCTCATGGCTGGTGTTTCCGTATTTCGTGCAAGGCCAGCAGCTGCTGCGCCATGTCGGCGACGACAGCCGTCAGATCAAGGCCGGGAGCGTTTCGCGCTATCTCACCAGGGAGCTGATCAGCACGGCCGATATCGAAATCACGGCGACCTTTGCGAGTGACGAATACTTCCAATACGTCGATCGCGCCGCCATCGTCGGCAATCTACGCCCCGACCGAAACATGATCTTCTTCGTCAGCGAGACGATTCATCGCGGCGATCTGCCGTCTGAGCCTCCGCGGGCAGTGCTGCGGGTCGGCGAGCGAGAATTTCAACCGGCGCTCACCGACGGCCCGAGCAACGTCGAGCATCACCGACTCAGCGTCTACAGTTTCCCGAAGGTGGACGCCGCCGGGGGGCCGATCGATTTCGAAACCCCCGGCCGCATGCGGCTGTACGTCTCCAACGAATATCTGGGCAGTCCTCGAGAGCTGACTTTCGTCGGCAGCTGGGATGCGCCGTATTCGCTTCCCGGGGAGCTCGCCTCCCGAGCCGATATCACGCCCGTGGCCGTGCTCGCGCTCGGCGCGGGCTTGCTGTCCTCGGTGCTGACGCCCTGCCTCCTCCAGCTCGTGGTGATATTCACGGGCATCATCGCAGGCTTTTCCACGGTTCCGGGGACGAGCGGCGCCGGCACGGCGGCGCTCACGCCGCTCATCCGCCGCAAGGTGATCCAGATCGCCTTCGCCTTCGTCGCCGGGTTTACCCTCCTCTACGTGGCGGCCGGCGCGCTGATCGGCGCCGTCGGCCATCAGGCACAGCTGCTGTTCGCGGAATACAGCCGCATGGTCGCCGTCGTATCGGGCCTGCTGGTCATTCTGCTCGGTCTATGGGTGGGGTTTCGCGGCAGCCGCGACTTTGCCTGCCGCTTGCCGAATCGCACGGCCATGAGCGCGTTGTCCTTCAAGGATCTTGCCGGCACGATGCTTGCGTCCATGGGTTATGCGCTCGGCTGCACCGCGTGCTTCGGCGGCGCCATCGTCGCCACCTTGATCGTGTATGTCGGAGCCATCGGCAGCGCAGCCATCGGCGCGAGCATCATGCTGACGTTCGCCATCGGCGTCGCGATCCCATTCCTGCTCGCGGCGTTCTACGTTTCCAGGGTGGAGAGCATCCTGAATCTTCTGGCCGGGCATGCTCGCTCGCTGAGCTACGCCAGCATGGCGATCATCGTCACTTTCGGCACGATTCTGATCACGGACAATTTTCATACGGTCAGCGACATCATCTACCCTTATCTCGGCCTGAGCTGATCTCGTTTCGATGCGAATACCACTGCCTACGCTAGCAATTCTGATCGCCGGGCTCGGCCCCGCTGCGGTCGGTGCCGTGGATATCTCCAATCCGCTCAAGCTCATGTTCGCTGCCGACGCCGAGGACAACTTGATCGACGTCATCGATCTCGATTCGCGCGAGAAAGTATTCAGGATAGAAACCAAGTATCCCGTGGACGACTTGGTCGTAACACCGTTCGCGCCGGTCCTCGTCTACACGAATATCGAGCGCGGCCTCGTGAGCCTGTACGACTTGAGACAGCAGAAGCTCGCCATGGAGGTAACATTGCCGATCACGCCCAGGCACATGGTCCTGGACACCAGCGGATCCAAGATCGGCTTCAGCGACAGCCGGGACGGCGGCTTCGTGTTGTTTTCCGCCTACGGCGGAAGCGTCATCTTTACGCTCGACGAATTTCCGCCGACGCGTGACGTGCTCTTCGATCCCAACGAGATCGAGATCTATTACAGCAACAGCGAGACGGGCTCGATCGGCATGATCGACACCAACCTGAAGAAAACGGTCGAGATGCAAGTGAGCGACGTCCCGGGGCAGACGCTGTCCGCGCCTAGCCGCAGCCTTGACGGACGCTACGTTTACGTTGCCAACGAGACGACGGGCGAAGTCTACAGCCTGAATGCCTTTTCCAAAGTCGTTTATCGAACGTTCGATATCGGCGATGCGCCGGCGCGCCCGTATACGACGCCGGAAGGCGTGTTTCTCTACATGATGGACAAGGCTTCGGGACGGTTCGTATCGATCGAGCAGAACCGCTTTCAGCAGTACGCCGATACCATCATCGGCGAGGGCATCGATCTGGTCACGGTCGGACGCTTCGACCGTCTCAATCTACTCGTGAGCTCCGAGAACCGGAACTACTATATCTACGACAATATCAGGCGGTCGGTCGTCGATTCAGGGTCGTTCGAGCACACCCCACTCGATACGCAAGGCTCGGTCGACGGCACAACCGCCTATGTCGCTTTCCGCGACGGCCCTGCGGTTGCGATCGTGGACCTGGAGGAACAGGAGATCACTTACGTGCCGGCGACGAACAACGGTATAGGTGCGTTCAGCATCGGCCTTTCGAACAACGTCTGCCACTAGCGCTCACTCCGAGGCGCCGATATCGCCGGCGAGGTTCGTCCCGTCCAAGTCGTCCGGCATCGTCAGGCCGAGAAGGCTCGCAAGCGTCGGCGCGACGTCAACCGTTCGAACGGCCTCCGGATGGCGCGCGGCTCGAATTCCGGGCCCCCAGAAGATCAGCGGCACCAGGCTGTCGTAGTCGCGCGGCGACCCGTGACTGGTGCCGGCATGCTCGTCGGTCAGGAGATGGTTTTCCCGCATCAGCAGCACGACGTCCGGCGACCGATCCGGATGAAAGCTTCGCTGAAAGCCTCCGAGCTGCGGCGAATTACCGGGCGCGCCGCGCAGAAGCTCCGAGTACGTAAACGCATCCTCGACACTGGAATGCCGTTCGAGCTCATCGGCGACGAGCCGGGCGAGACGCTCGCGCTGGTCGTCCGTCACTTCGGCGTCGCCGAAATCGAAAACCACGCCGTATTCGTAGCGCAAGGTCGGCAGCGTCGATATCAGCCCGCGCTCGAGCGCTCGGCTTACGACCGGCTCGACGTATTCCAGCAGCTGCGATGGGTGAATCCGTGCGGCATCGACACCAATCTCGGCCAGGCGCTCCGGCACGGGCATGACTCCGTGATCCGAGGAAAGCACGACAAGGTAGTTGTCGCGGCCCAGCCGATCGTCGAGCTCGGCGAAGAGCTCACCGAGGTAGCGATCCAGGCGCACGAAATGGTCGTGCACCTCGTCGGACCAAGGCCCGTAGCGGTGACCGATGTAGTCGGCCGCCGCGAGCCCGAGCAGCAGCAGATCGGGAGTCGCGCCGGCGCCGAGGTCCTCGTTGTCGATCAGCGCGCGGGCGAACTCGAGCATCACCTGATCGGCGAACGGCGTGCGCCTGAACGAGCTGTAGTAGCGTCGATCCGGGCGCTGCTCCGGGTCACCCAGCCTATGCGGAAACTCCGAGTATCGATGCCGCTGCTCGCCGTCGCCCGGCGCCGTCTCCACGCGGCCGTAGCGGTCGTCCGGCAACAGCGTGGTCCATGTCGATCCGAAGAACGCCTCCACGGGCGCCGCGGCGTTGAAGGCGTCCACCCAGCCGGGCAGCGAATCCCGGTAATAGCTCGAAGTGACGAACCGCCCGGTGCGCTCGTCGTACCAATACGCGCCGTCCGACCCGAGGCCGCTCAGGAAAATCGCCGAGCGATCCTTGAAGGAGACGCCGTAGACCTTGCTGGCGGGTGATCGAGCCTTGAGCCAATCGCCCACGGCCGAGCGCTGCAAGCGCACCGGCGACCACCCGTATCGGCCCTCCGCTCCGACGAGCCGGCTGTCGGGGTCGCGCACCGCCTCGACGATTTCACCCGCAAGCCGGTCCCAGAATTCGTTGCCGACGATTCCGTGACGCGAGGGGAAGGTACCCGTCGCGATCGTCGCATGCCCCGCGGCGGTCACGGTCACGGCGTGATCGTGGCGTGCGTTGAGGTAGATCGCACCCTCCTCGCGCAGGCGCTGGAGGCCGCCGCCGTAATCGCCCGCGAATCGATCGACAAAATCCGCTGGCATTTGATCGACGACGATCACCACCGCGAGCCGCGGCTGTGCATTCAGCGATGCCCATGGCGCCGCCGTCAGCGCGAGCAGCACCCAAAACCCCGGACACGGGCAGTTCTTTCTCATCGGCGTTTGCGCCTCGGACGATGACCGGCTGGAAGTATCCCGCGCTAGCGTGACAAATAGGTTTCACGATGCCCGTTACGGCCGTTCACGAGCGTGAAGCTGCTGCCGTCGTCCGCAACCTCCGTCTTGATCCAGTAGCCTTGGTCGTCGTCCTCGGTCGGATTCGCGGTCATGCGGTCGGCGGTGTTGTGCGCGTCGTCCGAAGCGGAAGCCCGGTGAAGCTGCCAGTAGGCCGCGAGATCCGGCGCGGCGTGCATGGCCTCGTAGCCCTCGGGGCCGCCGCCCTTGCTGGCCCCGGTGTTGGAAACCGCGACGATCGGGTTCAAGGTCGCCACGAAATGCGGCGCGATGTCGTTGCCGTGGTGCGGCGCTTGCAGCAGGTCAATCTCGCCGATGCGGTCGTGCGGGCAAACGAGCTCGTGTTGCACGTCCGGCGTCAAATCGCCAACGTCGGCGAACTCGAACCGGCCCAGCGAAAGCACATAGGCGAGGCTGCGGCCGTTCTCGCCGAGATCCTCCTCGAAGGCGCTCGCGCCTTCGCAGCGGGGATTCGCCGTGGCGGCTCCGGACGGAGCCTCGACAATTTCGTGATGCGCTGCGACGAACCGAAAGTCGTCGACCCCGGCAAGCGGCAACGTGTCACCGGGAACGACGCGCCGCCTCTGACCCGCCGCCGCGCTCACGTAGGCGTCCCAGATCGGCCCGTGGCGCGGGCTGTCCTGCTCGACGCTGTCTCCGTGGTCGATGATCTCGCCGACCTGAACCTGCTCGAGCAACTGCGGAATCCCACCGGCGTGGTCGCCATGGAAATGCGAGACGATGAGGTAGTCTAGCGATTCAACACCGGCATCGGCCATCGCGGCCCGTATGCGCTTGCCGTCTCGATCGTCGTCTCGCCGCCAGCCCGCATCCATGA
>Ga0214472_10001811_pt1 | contig 23279 bp, 29 predicted proteins | sample RVTome_6_FD_207662 | JGI IMG/M metagenome (GOLD analysis project Ga0214472, IMG submission 207662) | Soil microbial communities from uranium-contaminated site in the Upper Colorado River Basin, Wyoming, United States - RVT140D175 | ecosystem: Environmental > Terrestrial > Soil > Contaminated >...
TCTGCGATTCGGTGACGCGCTTGAACGCCAGCTCGCGCTCCGCGGCGTTCTTGATCTCCATATCCTTCAGCGCTTCGGAGGCGCCGAGCATGTCCTCGGCGACCATCTCCTCGAACCTGAGCGCTTCGCCGGCGGCCTTCTCCGCCTCGCGCGCAGCTTTTTCGCGCGCGGCCTGGATCTTGTCCAATGCAACCAGCGCCGGCGCCGCCAGCCCCCCGCCGGTGTTCTTCGACTTGGCCCTGATCGTGCTGGCCGTGCTATTCCACGTCGCATCGAGCGAATCTATCGCCTCGGTCATGCGCTGCGCGGTGTCGCGCACCTGGCTGGTGAGGGTGTGCCACGCCTCGCGGAAGTTGCCTTGCGCGAACTGGCTCATGATCGCCGCCGCGCCTCCGATGCGCTCGCCGACGATCTGGAAGGTCGTGGCGATGATCGTGCCTGCGCTCGCCAGGAGCTTGAGGCCGGTGTTGGCGATCTCCCCGGCGTTGGACATGCCCTGGGTGTCCTTCGCCGCCTGCACCATTTTTCCCGACATGGATTCCAGCGTCGGCAGCACGGCCTTCGCAATGCCCAGTCCCACCGCGCGCACCGAAATGCCGACCCGCGTCAGCTCGTCGTTGAACTTCTCAGCCGCGGCCGCGGTTTCCTTGTCGAGCACCGCGCCGAGCATCTCCGCTTCCTTGCGGGTCTGCTCGAGCTCATTGATCAGCGGGATCAGCTCGGCGCCCGAGCGCCCGAAGATCTTCATCGCCAGCGCGGTCTTGTTCGCGCCGTCTTCGAACTGCGCAAGCTTCCCGGCCACCAGCTCGAAGAGCGCCGCGGTGTCGCCGTTCAGCGCGTTGACTTGTTGCGTGGTAATGCCGAGCGCGGCGAATGCGTCCTTCGCCTCGCCGGTCCCGGCAACGAAATCCGCCTGGTTCTTGGCAAGCTGCTGGAATCCGGTTTGCAACTGCTGGTTCGATACGTCCGCGAGCTGCGCGGCCACCATGTAGGCCGACAGCGACTCGACCGACATCCCCACCTTCTGCGCCATCTTGCCCGCAGCATCGGCGGCGTCGATCTGGCCTTTTACGAGCGACACTAGCCCAACCGATCCGCCAAGCGCGACCAGCATCCCGGCGACGTTGCCCAAAGCTCTCCCAACCTCGCGCCCGAACTTCTTCGCCACGCGATCGGCACGGCCGAGGTCCGACTGGAATTTCGCGGTGTCCGCGGACAAACTCAAAACTAAATCACCCAGCGCACCGAGAGTTGCCATCGAAACCTCCGCTATGCTTTCTTGAAGAACATCGGCCAGGCGCGCTTGAATTCCTCGAAGCTGCGCGTCTTCTTCGGCGGATCCGCCCAGGGCATGAAGGCCTTGGGCTCACGGCCCTGTGTCGACAGGGCGAGCGCCTGGCGGTACCAGTCGCCGCGCGCGCCTAGTGGATAGCCTTCGACGCGCTCGAAGGCGCGCCACTCGGCGATTTGCTTCGAATCAAGCTCGCGAGCGAGCCGGTCCACATCGAGGCGGCCTGTAGCCAGCGCAAGACGGAATAGGAACCGCCGACCCGGTCGCGAACGGAGTTTTTTTCGAGGGCCCTCATGTCCTCCTCGGTGACCGCGTTCAGCTCGGTCGAGACGCTGAACAGGCGGTCCAGACACTTGGACGACTTTTTGCCGAGCGCCTCGACGTCCTCCGAGCCGAAGATGCGCTCGCCGGTCTCGGGGTCCACGGCGCAGCGCGCCACCAGCTCGGCGCGCAGGTTGCGCAGGCGGTCGGTGCCTTCCTTTGCGGCCCGCGAGATGAGCGCCGCGGCTTCCCACTCGTCGCGGTCGGCCGCCGTCATGGTGACGATGCGCACGGCCTCCACCCCGGCCTTCGCCCATTCCGGCGTGGGCACGTCGCGAAACGGCCGGTCGTCGGCCGCGAGGATCTTGTCTTTGAGTGTCATGGTCAGCCGAACGCCGGCGCGCCGGTGCCGTGGAGCGTGAAGGTGCGCACGAGATCGCCGTCCACTTCCTCGGCGCCGCCCAGGTTCGTCACGTAGCCGTCGAACACGACCTGGTTGCCGTCCGGCCAGCTGATCTTGAAGTTCTTCTTCGTCTCGTTGATGAATGCCGTGCGCAGAGTGTCGTGCTGCTGGCCGGCGTCGCTGTCCCAGAACACCTCGATCGACATCTCGCCGATCTCCGGCATGCCAGGCTTGCCGGCGCGCCAGGTGGCATCGAGATCGGTGCGGTCCTTCCAGGGCCGCGAGAAGGTCGGGTCGCTGATGCGCCGGACCTGCAGGACCTGGTCGGAAGCGTCCGGGCTGCCCGACGCCCCGACGTACAGCTTGCTGCCTTGTGCATCGTACATCGCCATGACGGTGCTCCTTTTGCGCTAGCGGTGATGGATGGAAAATTCGACGAGCCTGCGGTAAAGCCGTGTCTCAGGACCCTCGAAGCCGAGGTCCTGGTTGCTGTGGCCGGTGCGGTGCAGCGGCCAGCCCGACTCCGGCACCGCGGCGATCACCGCCAGGGCGATCGCCGCCGCGGCGTCCGCGTCGGTCGCGTAGCAGTCCACCTGCATGCGCACCCTCGATGCGTCGGTGTCGCCGTCGAGGTCGTATTTCCCCTCGGCGAAAATCGGCTGGTAGACCACATAGGGCGCGGCCATGCCGTCCGCGTCGTGCGACGGCGCGATCCGGTCGCCGACCAGTGCGGCGACGCCCGCGACGTTGAGCACGGCGTAGAAGTCAGATTCGAGGCTCATGCGCCGAGCAGCCGCTTCGCCGCTTCCTTCGCCCGCTTGAACCGGATCCGGCGGATGAAGGCGCGCCCCTCGTCGAGCGCCACCTGCACGGCGCGCATCTTCTGCGCCTCGAACGCCGGGCGCAGGAAGGGCTGGGCCTGGTAGTTCGAGCGCCCGATCTCCAGCTCGACCCAGCGCCAGTAGAACGGGTCGTTCGGGTTCTCGGTGCTCGACTTGCCCGCGCCGGTCTTGAACGCGCTCACGGCCTTGCGCGACAGCCCGCGCACCCCGACGTAATAGGTGGCGGCATAGCGCGTGATGCGCTTGCGCCAGATCTTGATCGCGTTGCGCAGCGTGCCGGGCGCGCGGCGCGGATCCGCCACCTTGAGGACCGGCGCGCGCCGGCGCGCATCGTCGCGCATCGGCACCGCGGCGCGGCTCATCATCCGCTTCACCCCGCGCTCGCGCACCTCCTCGCCGAGCAGCTTGAGGTTATGGTCGAGCTCGGCGAAGCCGTGCCACTGGTGGATCTCAGCCAACGGCGGCCCCCACGGAAAGCATCAGCCGGAGCTCGACGTTGCGCATCTTGAAGTTGTCCAGCCCCTCGATCGGGTAGGTGCGCCCGTCGAACGAGACGCGCATCGGCGTGGGCGAGGCGAAGGCGTCCCAGACATCCTGCCGCCAGCGGATGCGCGCCTCGTAGGTCGCGCGCGGCCAGCTCACCTGCGAGGCCTCCAGGCGCTTGCCGGTGATGAGGTTGAGCGAGCCCCACACGGTGGCGAGCGCCGTCCAGGCCGAATCCTTCTGCCCGGTGTTGGTGCGTTGCGGGCTGCCGGCGACCTTCTGCTCGATCGCCAGGCGGTGTCTGAGGGTTCCGGCTTGCATATCAGGATGCCGCCTTTCTCATGGGTCGCTCCTCCCGCCAGGCGTTGAAGACCCGGCGCAGCACCGGCAGCTCGTCGGGTTCCCAGATGAGCCGCTGGTCGGGCCCGCACCAGGGGAACTGCCCGCCGGGCCGGATGCCGATGTTGCCGAGCGCGCCCTCGGCCACCGGCGCGCCGAAGCACATCATCGGATAGGGCGTCAACGAACAAAGCTGCATGGGCCCGTTGGTGACGAAGAAGTTCATCGCCGCGCCGGCGTACAGAGCCACGCGCGCGTGCAGGTCGATCGGCTCGCGGTCCCAGTCCTCGATCACCCGGGCGCCGATCTCGGCGGCAAAGGCGCGCCATGCTCTCTCGTTCGAGTTGCGCTCCGGCCTGCGCTCGGTCTGCCGCAGGGTGACGGTGTAGCGCGCACCCCCGGCGGGCAACACACTGTGCAGCCGGTCGACCTTGCCGCCGCCGCGCACGTGGTTCACCAGGAGCGAGAGGTGAGTGCCGAAGAACTCGCTGCCCCCCTCGCCCTCGCGGCTCGGCATGCCGGCAAGCGCCGGGCCGGGCCTGAGAATGGACCCATAGCGGCGCAGCACCGCCGCCTCGTCCCACTTGCTGGTCCGTGGATAACGCGGATCGAAGATCACCTCGGCGGCGCCGTGCGCCTTGGCGAGCAGCAGCCAGGGGAAGAACTCGAAGCCGGCGATGCGCCGCGAAAGCGGGTAAAGCGCACGCACCGTCACCAGCTCATAATGTAGTCGCCGCCCATCTCGCGGCGCACCGCGGCGCCGAGGCACCTCAGCAGGTCCACTGCGGGGGTGCCCTTGATGCCGAAGTTCGGGCCGAGTTTGTGCGGCTTCTGCTCGACGATCACGCAGGGCCGGCAACGCTCGAGCGTCGCGCGCGCGCCGGCGATGACATGGTGCTCATAGCCCTCGCAGTCAATTTTCAGGAAGTCCACGCCCTGCAGGTCGAACGAATCTAGCGTGCGCATCTGGATGTCGCCCTCGCCTCCGACGTGCGTGCCGCCGGAGTCGATGCCGCCGTCGAGCGGCGGGATGGTCATCGCGACGCGGCCTGGCGCGGAACCGAGCGCGTACGGGTAGAGAAGTACTTCCTCGTCCCAGTCTTCTGGGGGAAGGTTCCTATTGAAACATTCACGATACGCATTGACTGGCTCGAACGCATGGACCCATTCAAAGCGCTTCGCCATCTGCATCGACCACAACCCGACGTGCGCGCCGATGTCCACCGCGGTCCTGAACTGCCGCACCCAGGTGAGCGCTTCGCGCAGCTTTTTGATCTGGTAGGTCCCCTTGCCCTCGACGAGCTCGCCGTGGCGCGTCATCCATTCCGGGAAATGCTTTTCCCCGTCAGGCAGCCAGATCCCTTGATGTTGAAACAAGCAGCGCCTCCAGTTCCTGCAGCACCCGCTCGGGGTGGATCCGTGCCATCGCCGCCGCGCAGTGCGCGCAGCGCACCCGCCAGCCGCAGCCCAGGGGGTGCTGCTCGTCGTGCACGAAGAGGTTCGATTGCCACGGGTATCCGGTGACCGCCGGCGCGATGTAGCCGCCGAAGATCACTACCGCCGGGCAACCCACCGCGGCCGCGACGTGATGCTGCCCGCCCTCTGGCAATACCGCCGCGCGCGCCCGGGCGAGCACGGCCGCCGCATAGCGCATGTTGTTCGTCTCGATGAACTCCGCGCCGCCGAGCCGGCGCGTGTTCGCGGGCCCCAGTTGCGTGGCGGCAAGGCCACGCTCGCGCATCCGCCCGACCAGCACGCCCCACCGCTCCCGGCCCCAGTCCTTGTTGATGCTCGCGCCGCCCTTCAGGTTCGGCTCGATCACGATCCGCCCGGCGTACAGGGCGCCGAAGGCCTTTTCCTTGTCCGTCAGGTACAGCTCGCCCACCGGCGGACCGTAGGCCTTCCAGGTGTAGCGCTGCTCGCTCTTGGCCCGCATGTAAGGCCGCAAATAGTCGGTGCGCGGGCGCAGTTCCTGGAACTCGCCCGCCGCGCCCTTGGGCGCGATGCGCGGGTTGTGCTCCCAGGCCTCGTGCCAGCGGCCGCGCTCATAGAGGATCTTCACCGGCCTAGGATCGGTGCGCTGCAGCTCGCGCACCCGGCCGGTGACCATCAACTCGTCGCCCCAGCCCATCGGCGGAACTCGCGCAGGATGACCTCAGCGCGCGCGTGCTCGTACACCAGGCGCTGGTCCTCGCGCGCCCAGGGAAGCTGCTCGCCCGGTTTCAAGCCGAGGTATTTCTCCCAGTGCGCCCGCCACTCGGCCGGCAGCGCCGCATCGAAGGCCATCCAGGACTGATCGGAAAACCAGCTGAGCACCTGCGAGCCGTTATGGCAATGCAGGTTCAGCGCCGCCACGTCGTAGAGCGCCATGCGCAGTTCGACGTTCAGTTCGTAGAACCCGGTACCCTCTCGCAAGGCGCGCGAGGTGTCCTCGACGACGATCACTTCGTAGCCGGCGGCCTTGATCGCGTCGCGCGCGTCCAGCCATTCGGCGCGCTCGGCATTGCGCCCGGGCTCGTAGGTTTCGCGCAGCGTCATGGTGACGGTGCGCTCGGGATCCTCCAGCAGCGCCTCGACGCTTCGCACGGCATGCTCGCCAGCGGAGAACCGCGGCACCGCCTCGCCCGCACGCGCCGCAGCGATGATCGGGCCGGCGTGGTGCGAAATGAGGGGCCGAAGCGGCCCCGCTTCGGCCCCTAACCGTTTCGTGAGCAGCACCCATGATGGCGGTGGCACAAGGTCGGGCGGCAGGATCGCGACCGTGGCGCGGATCAGGCGGCACAGCGGGATGACGAGGTGCCAGAGCCGCCAGTGCATCTCGCCGGCGCTATACAGCGCCGTCTTGTCGCGGAACCAGCCATCGACGCCGTCGGGCTTGGGCCTGATGATGATGTGCAGGTGGTCCGCGCCCTCACGCTTGCGCGCCATCTCGGCGGCGATCAGCCAGGTGGCGAAGTCATAGCTCACCGGGCCGACGGCGAGGTCGTACACCGCGGTGAAGGTCTTCACGCACGCATGACGAATTCTGCTGGGCATTCGCGCAGGTCGTCCTGGTAGCGGCGCACCCAGTCCACCATCCCGGCTAGCCCCTGCGCCCAGGAGATCTCCGGGGCCCAGCCAAGCGCGCGCACCTTGCCCGCGTCGAGCCAGTAGCGGCTGTCCTGGCCGATGCGATCGCCGGTGATCTCCACCAGCTCGTCGAAGTCCACCCCGGCGGCCGCGGCGCACAGTTCAACGACCCGCCGGATGCTCGTCGGCTCCTCGGGGCCGACGTTGTAGAGCTCGCCCAGCGGCGCGCGCTCGGCGACCAGCAGGATCGCGCGCGACAGGTCCGTGCCGTGCAGGTAGGACTTCTCCGCGCGCCCGCCGCCATGCAGCGGCAGCTTACGGCCCGTGACGGCATACAGGAGCGCCTTCGGAACGATGCGGTGCAGTTGCTGGCCGGGCGTGTAGCAGTTCGACGGCCGCACGATATTCATCGGAAAGCCCAGCACCTTGTGGATCGCCTGCAGGTGCAGGTCGAACGCCGCCTTGGAGGCCGCGTAGGGCGAGGTCGGCACGAGCGGCGCATCCTCGGGCGCCGGGCGCGTCACGGGCCCGTACAGCTCGGAGGTGCCGATGTGGATAAACCGCTCGAGCCAGGGCCGCGACGCCAGGTGCTCGGTCAGCTCGACCAGCGCCACGGCGTTGGTGTGGTAGAAGTATTTCCAGTGCTTCGCGGGCCTGAACGAGGCCGCGCCCTCGCCTTGCGCAGCGAAATTGACGATGACCGCCGGCTTCTCGGCGTCCAGGACATCGAGGAGGAATTCCGTGTCCGGGCCGATGCTGTACTGGTGATACCGCCAGTTCGCGCGTGCGCGCGCGAGATCGAGCGCAAATGCTTCGCCACGCAGCGACGAGCGGCCGATGCCCACGACGTCATGGCCGCGGCCGATGAAAAAACGGGCGAGATTCAGCCCAAAACACCCGCCCGCCCCGAGAATCGCGAACTTCATGCGGCCTCCGGTAACGCCTTGCGCCGCCAGTACTCGACCGTCTCCCCGCGACCTCCGCCTTCGACCACGCGCTCGAGTTCGAAACGGTGCTCGCGCATGATGGCGTGCGCGTCGCAGAAGTTGTTCTTGAAGTGCTTGCTGCGCACGATGCCGTCGCGCACCCCGCCCTTGGCACGGTAGAGCACCAGGTCGCGGCTCGCACGCGCGGCGAAGGTAACGCCCACGTCGGGACGCTGCAGCTTGTGCGTCACGCCGAGCGCCAGGACGATGTCGTACTGCCACACCTCCCCGCCCGCCGTCTGCTGCGCCGCTAGTTCTTCGAGGCCGCTGACGATGAACTTCATCGGCAGCCCAGCGCATACCTTCTGCGCCACCTCGATGTGCCCACGCAGGCTATCGACCCCGAGCACCTGCTTAGCACCTGCGCGTGCGAACTCGCGTCCGACCAAGCCTTCGGCACAGCCCAAATCGAGCACCGTGCGCCCGGGAGCCTCGGCGAGCGCCAGACGCACCGCTTCCATCTGCTCCTCGAGCGTCCGATCGCCCTCCTGGACGCCGGGGATCGCGAACCAGCCTTTACGCTTCATGCAACGCCCTCCAGGCCGCGCCTGCGGCAAGCTCCTCGACGCTCCATTGCGCGCCAGCCAGGCGAGCGGCCCACTCGATGCGCCCGTCTGGCCGGCGAGGGCTCTCGATGTTTTCCAGTTCCGAGGATCCCATCGACAGGGCCGCGCTCGGCCCCGTCAGGAAGACCGGGATGCCGGCAACCAGCGCCTCGTTCGCCGCGGCGCTCATGTGCGTGACCAGCGCCCAGGCGCCCCGTAGATCTTCCTGCAGGTCGCGTAGGCGAGCGCCCTTGTCACGATCCCAGTGACGCACCACGATCGTTCGCTCGGTCGCCGCTTTGATGCGGTTGAGTATGTCATCGGCCCAGGCGAGCGCGCCGCCCGGCCAGCCGCACACGTCGCGCATGAAGTGCTCCGACTGCGGGCAGACCACGATATGCCGCCCGCCCTTCTGCCAGGGCTGCACTCCGAGGCCAAGCTTCGCGAATCGCGCCCAGTCTGGCTTGCCTCCGCGCCACTGCAGCGTGTTGCGCGCGGCCCGGAAATACGCGCCGCGCACGCTGTCGAAGTGCGCGTTGTCCATGTAGTACCAGTCGCGCCCGTCGTTTTGCGCCTGCCGGAAAAGCGCCTCGATCCCGACCACGCCGTAGAAGCCCGATGCCCCGGGCTGCAGTTCTCCGGTCTCATCGACCGTGCCGCCCGCGCCCGCGGCGAAGGCCCTACACAGCCGCAGCGACTTCGGCTTCCCGGGCTGCGGGTAGCAGGTGACCATCGAACCTGTTCGACTTCGCCATGTTCTCCGCCTTCGGTATGCAGCTGAGATTCGACTCGATGTGCAGCCCGCTTACCTTGCGTCCGCGCAGCGGAATTACGTGATCGACGTGGTACTCGACTCCGGTCTGCGCGGTCAGTTCGGAGGCCGCGCGATAGATCGCGCGAATCGCTGCTTGGTTGGCCCAGGGAGGTGTCTGCCTACGCTCATCCGCTCGGCGCCGTGCCCTATACGCATTCCTTCGACCTGGTACCGCCCTCAGGTACTCGCGCACTCTTTGACGCTGTTGTTCCAAATTCTTACCTCGCCACGCCTTGAAGCTCGCGCGCGCAGTTTCCGGGTTCGCCTTCCGCCAGCGCGTGCTGCTGCCGCGTCCCGAGGCGCGAACACGATCAGGGTTCCGCGCCTTCCACGTATCTATGGCTACGCGTAGGCAGGACACGCAGCAGCGCCTCGATACGGTCCGTTCGCCGACATGGCCGTACTTACATGGCTTCCCGGTGAAATACCGGGTGACACCAGCCGCGATAGCCTTAGCCCGCGTCGCTGGCAAGCAAGTGAGCGAATGGCACGCCAAGAGCGATTTCCTCCACGGTCCATTGCGCATAGGCCAGCCGCTCAAAGGCTGCCTGGCGCTCGCCGCGCATCGGCTGCTCGATGTCCTGCAGCCGGTCCGACGCGGCGGCCTTCAGGATCCACCACGGCGAAGTGCAGAACACCGGCACCCCGGCAACGAGCGCATGCACCCCGGCCGAGCTCGCCCAGATCACCATCGCATGGCAGTTCGCCAGATCCTCGGCGAGCGAGCGCTCCGGCGGGTTGCCGTCCGGGTGCGGCCGCACGCGGATCGTGCGCTTGGTGAGCGCGCGCAGGGCCTTGAGCGTGCGCGCCCCCCAGTCGACCGGCATCGCCAGCCCCTTCATGCCGAAGTGCCGGTTCGGGCACATCAAAATATGCTCGCCGCCCTCGCGCCATGCCTGCAGCTCAACCCCGAGCCCGGCCCAGCGCGCGCCGTCGCCCGCCGGCCAGGTGCCGCTGCCGTTGTGCCCATGCACCGAGATCGCATACAGCTGGTGCCCGGCCGCGTCGCGTCCGATGTAGCCGTTTTCCGCCACCAGCACCGTGCCGCCCTGGCGCTCCCAGAGGTCGGCGGTGAGTTCCTTGTCGCTGTAGCGGTTCCAGATCACCAGCACGTCGCCGGGCGCGGGCGGCGTCGACGGGAGCCGGTTTTCGAGGTGGAATGCATTGGCCTTCAGCCCGGCGCAAAACGCGTCGCGCCGGTAGTGCGGCGTCTCCTTGATCTGGACGTAGGCGCGCCTCACGCGGCGACCTGTTGGGGTTCCATCAAAACGCTCTCGATCGCGCCCCTCGGAAAACACTTGATCGCGCTCCCCGGCGTGCAGTTGATCACCTCGATGCCGCGCTTGGCGAGCGGCCCGACGAGCGTCTCGAACCACGGCAGCATGGCATCGAACACGCTCGGGCTGGTTCCTCCAGGATGGTCGCCGAACCAGTGCATCTTCGGCCGGCCGTTCACGAGCGGCGCGTGCATGTCGTAGCCGAGCAGCAGGATCTTCTTCGCGCCCAGGTGCACCGCGAGGTTGATCGCCTGGTAGCCGGAATTGCGCCCGGTGTTCAGGCCGTCGCGGAATTCGCACAGGCCCGCGGTGTCGTTGTTCTTCATGACCTTGATGCGCGGGTCGCCGAAATCGTGATGCCCGCCCGCCATGCGCACGATCAGGCCGCCCCAGTCGGCGAGCTTCTTGTTGTGCCACCGCCACCACTTGTCGTCGCAGAAGTAGAGCACGTCCGCCCAGTGCGCGAGCCGGTAGCCGTCGTTCACGGCGATCGTGCGCACTTTCGAGCCGCCGAGCTCGCGATCGCGGCACCAGTCCACCTGCGCCGGCGTCAAGCTCGGCCCGCCCGCGAAAATGGCGAACGTGGCGCCCGGCCACAGTTCGGGCGCCGTCCAGTATTGCTTCATTACTCGAGCGTGAAGTCGCGGATCTCGTACGGCGCGAGCAGCGCCTTGACCGCGAACGGCGCCTCGAAGAGCTGGCGTTCCGAGAGCAGCTCCCGGTTCTCGTAGAAGTTCCCGACCAGGAGCTTGATCGCCGCCTTGATCGCCTCGGGAATGTTTTCGGCGTAATCGGTCGGGCTCGCGGCGCCGGGCGTGTAGCCGGCGGTGTAGGTCACCAGCACGGCGTTGATTTCGCCGGTCTTGACCGTCGGCCAGATGACCCCGTACGCCGGCACGATGCGCGCCGGCACGCTGTAGGTGTCGACCTGGTACTGATCCGCCGCGAGCGTCGTGAGCGTCCCGCCGGAATCCACGTATTTCACGCTCGCGACGGCGGACACCTTACCGCGCGGCAGGCGGATCTCCCGATACCAGTTGTCGAGCCGCAGCTCGAGCGTGCGCTCGACGAGCGTGCGCCGGCAGTAATTCTCGACCCATTCGCGCGCGCCCTGGACCAGGGCCGAAATCAATGCATCCTGGTCGGTGATATCGCTGTCGATGCGCAGGTGGAGCTTGGCCTCGGCGAGCGTGATCGGCTCCGCCGGCGGGGCGGCCGGCTCGGTGAGCGAGTAGCGCATGCTCTAGAAGAGCCGCCGCTCGCCGCTCGGGCCGGTCTGCACTTCCGCGCGCTTCGCCCCGCGCCTGCGGGTAGGCTTGAGCACCGCGGGCAGCGCTTGCGGTTCCACCGCCACCGCCACCGCCTTCCCCGTGCGGATGAACTCCGCCGCCAGCCGGTCCGGCAGGTCGTAGACCCGTTTCGTACGGTAGGCGAAATTCGCCCCCGCGACGCTTTCCTTGAACTCGACGCGCATGGTTTCTCCTTTTCCAGGGGCGCGCTGCCACGCCCCTGGAAAAGGAGGCCGCCGGGTGGCGGCCTCTTGACCGATGCCTCAGTCAGATCAGTCCGGAGACGGATGCGTGAGGTGCTTGATCGGATCGGTGCCGGCGTCGATGATGTCGCCGTCATGCCGGGAGAAGGCATAGAAACCGATCTGCCCGTTCCCGATATGGAGCTCGTTCGCCCGCACGATCAGCATCTGCGCCACGTCGCGGATCCAGTACTTGCTGAAGAGCCCGAAGCCGACCGACTTGTTCGAGGCCGCGACCGCCGCCATGTGCTGGTTGATGTTGTAGCGATAGCCGAGGATCGTGTCGGGCTCGCGCACCGCCATCCCCGGCACCCACAGCGGCCGGTTGTCGGCGTCGAGCAGCTTCTTCAGGATCTTGAGCGTGCCGTCCGCGAACTGCCAACTGCAGCCGAGCGTGCGATACGCCGGATCGACCGAGTGTTCCATGTCGACCAGGTCGGCATAGCTCACCGACGTCGCCGAGGCGGCGGTCACACCCGAGCTCGATGCCGGGATGAAGCCGTTCGGCTGCGTCGAGCCGTTGCCCACCGTGAAGTGCCGGTTGGTCCCGCGCGCGACCCGTTCGGCGATGAACTGCCGGATGAAGGTTTCCAGGTTGAACGCGGAATCCTGCAGGAGCTCGAGCGACACCAGGCAGAGCGTCCGGTACATGAACGCATTGAGCGTCACCACGCCGAACGTCGGATCCTGCGGCGAGGTCAGCGCCGAACCCTCGCCGATGATCGAGGCCTCCTGCGAGGTATCGTCCACCGTCGGGATCGGGAGCGCGTTGCCGCTGTCCGTCGTGATGACGGTTGCCGCCGGCCGCACGCCGCCGAACGCCAGCATGTTGACCTGCAGCTCGTTCACGAACCCTTCCGGGATCGTGTAGCCGCCGGCCGCGACGGTGGTGCTCATCGCCCGCTGCTCGGTGTCGAAGGGCGGCATGTCCTGGTTGAGCGTCCGGTAACCCTGGCGCAGCAGGATCTGGTCGTCCGGCTCGAGCGACTGCAGCCCGAATCGGAGGTTGCTCCAGAACGCCCGCTTGTAGCGCGCCTTGAGCTCGTTCCGCTGCTCCTCGGTTACCTGCCCCGGGGTATGACGGCCGCTGCGCCGGTCCTGCGCCGGGCGCTGCAGCTCGGCATCGACGTGTTCCTGCTTTTCCGCCCTCTCGATCTGCTTCTCGAGTGCGGTCAGCTCGACGTCGCGCCCGTCCCACTGCGCCTCGAGCTCCTTCACCCGGGCCGCGTCCTGCTCGTCCCCGATCTGCGCCAGGCACTGCCGGTTGAGTTCCGCAAGATTGGCGCGCTTCTCGCGAAGCTCTTTCGATTTGCTGAAATTCATCGAATGTGCTCCTTGTGAATGAAAAAGGCCGCGGATGCGGCCCGGTTTACTGCCAGCGCGAGGTCTACCCTAGCGCGCCACCTGCGAAGCCTGTTTGTTGCGGATCCGCTGGATCGCGGAGCGCCGCACGATCGCCGCCGCGTTCTGCGTGGTGAGCCCTTTCGGCCGCCTCTTGCGGAATTCCTCCAGCGAGCGCAGCCCGACGTCCGTCGTCGGATACGCCGGGAACGTCACCGGCGAGACGTCGAAGAGCTCCACCTCGAGGAGCGTCCTGAGCGGCACGTCGCCGGTTTCGTCCCATTCCTCTTTGCGCACGCGGAAGGCAAAGCTCATCTGCGAGACGTCCCCGCGCTCGATCGGCGTCAGCACCAGGTCGCGCACGAGCTGCGTGTCGGGCGGGAGGACGTCCACCGCGAGGCCCTTGTCGTCCTCGCTGAGCGACAACGTCTGCGCCTTGGTCCGCCCGAGGATCCAGTTCTCGTCGTGGTTGAAGAGCGCGCGCACGTCGTCTTCGGCCACCGCGCGCTTGAACGCCCCGGGGGCGATCCGCTCCCGGAACCAGCGGCCGATGTCGATCGTCGTGTTGAACACCGCGGCGTGGCCGACGATGTGCGGCGTCTCACCCTCCGCGCGGCGCTCGATCGCGAGGCGATCGACGGTGAAGGCGCGGCGCTCGATTTCATCCGATCCGCGCGAGTCACGCAATGCATCCAGCGCGGCATCCAACCCGCGCGTTTTAACATCGATAACGAGTTCGGCCTTTGCCATATCGATCCTTTCAATGCAGCCAGATGGCCGCCGTTTTCCGGTTCCGTTTGACTTGCCGCTGCCGGGGCGAATCCGTGACCGTCTGGTCGAGCCGCGCGTTTCTTACCGTAACCGAAAGTTGAATCGCCATGCCGACGTCTCCTTACTTGTCCAGTGAATCGCTCGCCACGGTCCCGAGCGGGTTGCCGTCCTTGTCGTAGACTGCGCGCCGCGGCTTCTTCACGGCTTTCACGATCTTTGCCAGCCCGGCTTCGAGCTGGCGGTTGCCGTTCTGCAGATCCTGCCGCAGATCGCGTGCGTCCCGGACCATCCGATCCGATGCGGATCGGATGGCTGTCGCGGTCGCAGCCATGTCCGGCAGGTGGTGTTCGTGCGTTACCGAGTGTTCGAATTTCTCGGGAAGGTTTACGGCGACCGAAGGCGGCGAGACATTGACTACCGGAGCCCCGACGTTGACCTCGATGTTGCGTCCGCCGTCGTCCTCGGGATCCCTCGGCGGCGCCGCCGGCGTGGCCTCTGGCGCCGGATCAGGTTTCGCGCCGACCCCCATGTTGAGCGGCGTGATGACCTGGTCCATGCCCTCTTCGCCAAGCGTGTTCCAGTCCTCGATCTCGCGCGCTTCGTTGCGCGTGAGGAACGGCGCGCCAACCGCCACGCGGAAGCCTTCCATGCGGCTCTTGAAATCTCCCCTCTGCAGCCCGTCGAGGTTGAACTTGGAGTAGACCCCGGAGCCGCGGCCGAAGAGCTTGCGGTTGATTTCCTGCTCGATCCGCACGCACCAGGGCGTGATCGTGTGCTTGGCGTAGCCGATGTCCTGCTGCTCGATGCCGGTGCCCCATGAGGTCGATCGCTCCGTATCCCCTCCCAGGTGAGGCGGCACGCCGTAGAGCCCGAAGATTTCCGAGCGCGAGAGCTTCCGTGACTCGAGGAGCTGCGCATCCTCGAGCGGCATCGTGTACGTATGGAGTTTCGATCCCTCCTCGAGCACGAGCACCTTGAAGGCGTCGCTCACGTCGCCGAATTTTTCGGCGATCGAATTGGCGAGGTTTTTCTGCGCCTCCTCTTTCATGCGCCCGGGCGTCTCGAGGATCGCTCCAGGCTTTGCGCCGTTCTTGAAAAAACTCCCCGTGAACAGGTCCATCGCCTTGCTCGTGCCCAGCATGTCGCGCTGGTAGCGAATGACCGACAGCCCCTTGATGCCGTCGTACCCCAGGCCGGGGATGTGGAGTATCTCCTCCGCCGCCAGGCGTTCGCTGCCGCCGGGGATCTGGACGTTGTAGAGCTGCGCGCCCGCGTCGTTGCGATAGGGCTCGACTTCCCACGGCATGAGCGGCAGGAGCTCGCCGGCGGCGCCGTTTTTCAGCCACTCGATGCGGGAGTAATGATTGCCCCAGAGCAGGACGTGGGCGAGCATGAGCTCGCGCCAGGTGAACGAAGTGTGATAGGCGTTCGGGGAATCGTGCAGGAGGGAATAGGCCCAGTGCCGCGGCGCGAACTCGCGCCCGCGTTCGGTCTGGCGGAAGACGTGCAGCGGGAGCGAGGCCATCGTGCCACCGATGATGCGCACCGCCGTGTAGACCGCGCTGATGGTGAGCGCGCGGTCCTCGTTGATGTTGACGCCGGCCGCCGTCTTGCCACCGCCCCAGGCCTCGGTGATGATCTTGATGATGTCGGCGCCGGTCCCGGTCTCGTAGCGTGCGCGCTTCGCGAGCCAGCGCGCCAGCCCCTTCGCCGCCCATGTGCTCACCGTCGACTGGAGATTCATACTGCGATCACTCCTCGCTCTTCGTAGACGCTCTTCTCGGGAACCGGGTTTGCGAGCCACCGCGCCATCGCCATGAAGAGCGCGATCGCCGGGTCGATCTTCTTGGACCGGTCGGTCGGGTCCCGCCGCGGGTAGATGTTGTCTTTCGCGTCCAGGTGGCAGACCACGTTCGAGATCGCCGAGGCGAGCACCGGGTCGCCGTTGTGGTGCAGATGTCTGGACGCGACGAGCTGCTCGGTCTCTTTCATCGCCGGGCTGAAATTCAGCACCGTGGGCCGCAACTCGACCATCGGCACGCCGAGCTCGAGCATCTCGGTGGAGAACTGCTGCAGCTGGTACGGATCGAACGGCACCTCGGCCACCTGGCAGCGCTGGGTGTCCTCGAGCAGCTCCTCGCGCACCGCCTCGATGTCGAGGACGTTGCCGGGAGTGATCCGGATCCAGCCCTCGCGCACCCAGCCCGCCAGGTGCTCGTTGCCCTTCTGCCGGGTGATCTCGGCGTTGGTGTAGTACCGCCCGAAGACGTAGTAATGCTCGCCGCGGCGGAAGACCTTGACCTTGGCGAACAGGTCCTTCTTGAACGCGGCGTCCAGGGCCGCGACGCAGATCTCGCCCGCGAACTGCGACTCCTTGAGCGCCGGATCGCCGCAGGCGTCCCACTGCAGCATGTTCATCCACGCCGAGTCGGCGTTGACCCAGACGTTCAGGCGCTTGGTCAGGAACTCGTTCAGCGCCTGCGCCTGGACGCTCGCCACCTGCGCCATCGAGCGCATGTCGTCTGGGTCGACCGAGACGCCGTAGTTCGGGTTGGCCTTTCGCCAGATCTTCTCGTCGAGCGGGTCGTCGCCTTCGTCGACCGTGTAGATGATCCCCCAGAAGGCCTCGTCCTCGGCGACCTCGCCGGTGACCGGGTAGCCCATCCCGTCGTGGCGCTTGAGCACCGCGTTCAGGATCTTGGTCAGATAGGCGCGCTGGTCATAGCACACGCCCGCGCGGTTCGAGCCGGCGGTCGTGATCTTCCAGATCAGCGGCTGCACCCGGGCCCCGGTTGCGGAGTCGAGCACGTCGTGCACCGCGCGCGTCTTGTGCGCGTGCAGCTCGTCGATCGCGGCGAAGCTGACGTTCAGGCCGTCCAGGCCGTCGCTCGCCGCGAGCGGCTGGAACTTCGAGCCGGTCTCGCGCACCATGATGGACTTGCGGAAGAGCTCGACGCCGAACCGGGCCCGGAACTCCGGAGCCGAGCGCGCCATCTGCAGCGCGATGTCGAAGACGATCCGCGCCTGATCTTCCTTCGTCGCCGCCGAGTAGACTTCGGCGCCGATCTCCTCGTCGTCGGTCAGCATCGACAAACACAGCGCGGCGAGCTTCGTGGTCTTCGCGTTCTTGCGCGGGACCTCCTCGTACACCGTGCGAAAGCGCCGGCGGCCGTCCGCCTTGCGCATCCACCCGAACACGCAGCAGACGCTGAACTTCTGCCAGGGCTCGAGCTTGAGCAGCTCGCCGGCGAGCTCGCCCTTGACGTGGCGATGCAGCTCGATGAACCGCACCCGCCGCGCAGCGAGATCCGGGTGCCACTCGTAGGGCCACGCCGCGTTCTCTTTCCATTGCTCCAGGTCGTCCAGCTGGCGGCGGCACGCCGCCTTGACCCACTTGCACGCCGGGATCAGCCCGGCAACCACCTCCTGCGCGTACTCGATCGCTTCGGCGACGTGGTCTACTTGTATTCGCCCCATCCGCCCTCCTCGGGCTTACCAATTGTTATGCCCGGTTGCGTCCAGAGGAGTCCAATGGTGTCCTATTGCGTCTTCCTGTGACCGGTGGTGCATATGTGCGCCACGTGCGCATTGCGTGTGCTGCACAATTGCGCTATTCTTATTTTATATGACGCCCACAGAGAGAAAACGCGATTACATTCGCCGATGGAAACAACTGCACCAGGCCCAAGTGAAAGCTCAGAAAGCCCGCTGGCGCAAACGGTATAAATTGCGATACCCCGAGAAATGGAAAGCACAGAGGAAAGCAGCGCGCCAGAGGAAGACGGACAGGCCGTGGACGCGCGTGCCAGAGGATCTTCAAACCGAAGATCGAAGGGCATTTATGCGCAAGCGCACAATCTCGGAACTCAGGGATTCTTACGTCCGAGAACAACTGGCTAGATCCATCGGTCTTAGCGCGAAGTCAGTGCCGCCAAGTCTCGTCCAGGCCAAACGAAGTTACTTGAAGTTGCTCCGCCTACTTAAAGAGGAAACAAATGAAAACACTTGACGATGTGAAATCTGAGATGAGCAATTTATACGATTCTTTCAAATCGGGCTCCATGAAGCGCGAGGATGTCGCTGAACTCGCCAATGTTGCGGGCAAATATCTGAAGGCAGAGCAGCTTCAGATCGCCAGGGCCATGCTCGAGATTCAGATCAATCCGGGAGCGCGCACAATTTCTCAGCGGAAGCCTCGCCAGCGTCAACTTCAGAACGCCGCTTAAATGACCGCAGCTCAACTGCGAGAATGGCGTAAGCGGATGAGTTTCACGCAAGCCGAGGCCGCAAATCACCTCGGCTGCTCTAAGCGCAGCATCCAGAATTGGGAGGCCGGCGCCAGCGATGTGCCTCGTTACATCGCTCTAGCGATGTCGGCCGTGATAATGAACCTTCCGGCCTACGGAAAGAAGTGTTGAACGGTGAAACCTAATTATAGTTTCCCCAACCACCCTCTTGTGGCGCTTCCATTCCGGGTAGCGCGAGCTGGGCATCGCTTGGCGTCACCCTCGATCGGTCTGATGGAGACATGCCGAATTTCGCGGCGAATCTGTCCATTGCCTCCAGTGCCCGATATTTGATCTGCATGTGAACCGATGGGCGGCGCAAGCCTGACGGAGTTTCGCCAATCCTCCCGGCGTCTCCGGTGGGGTCGTCCTTGCCCTGCTCCCGTATTCTCTTCCCTGCCCACACGAAATCGCCCCATGCCTCGCAGTACGCGGCCAGCTCGCCGCGATCAATCTGCGACACCAGGCCAAGTTCCGCCAGATACCGCGTCACGCGCTTCCACTCCTTCCGCGCCTCGTCGTTCAGGTGCGCGGGGCAGCTCGGGATCTCTACCTTCGGCCTGATGTTCTCATCGAGCAATGCCGCGGCCGATAGCTTGCTCGGATTCCCGCGCAGCAGGTGCACATTAGCCGGTAACGGCTTTCTACCACGATGCCCCATATTTTTGTCCTCAAAAATTTTCCCGTATTTCCCGGCCGCGAAAATCTCACGGCACACACGGTCTAGAGAGAATCGACCCCGAAGATTTGACCCGCCCCTCCGGGGTTGCCGAAACCGCCATCCTCGGCGGCCGTCTTCCTGTCGTGGCAAGCCTTCGCCATGGACTGCCAGTTGTTGCGGTCCCAGAAGAGCTTCATATCACCACGGTGGGGGATGCGGTGATCTACCAAGACGGCTGCTGACACTCGAATGCGGCCCTCAGCACAGTCCGGGCACGCGCATAGTGGATGCGCTCGCAACCAGGCCTTGCTCGCCTTCTGCCATCTGAATCCGTAGCCGCGCTCGGTCGATGAGCCACGCCGCGCGTCCTGCTCCTTGCGCTCGACATGCTGGTGCTTCTGGCACCTGCCGGTCTGAGTGAGGACCCCGCAGCCGGGCCAAGTGCAAGGTCGAGGAGCGGCTTGGCCCATGGATAAAGTAGCCGCGCTCTGGCTGCGCGCGGCAAAGACCTTGCTCACGTAGGAGGAGGAGATCGTGGCAAGGCGTGCAAAAAACGAAAAGGCCCGCGCGTTGCGGGCCCACTTACCCTGGTACTGAGACTACCCTGCTAATCCAGGCGCCACCACACGAGGAACCTGCCGGCACCGTACATGCACGCGCCAAGAATGAACCCGGTGATGCTCAAGCGCATGTAGTCCGGCTCGCCTGAGACATAGGCGATCACGCTAAGGATGAGCACCAGAACGCCCAAGGTCTGGACTAGCTTGGCGGACTTGGTCCACCTCTTCGCTGGAGCTGGAGCTTCGGTCATGATCGAAAGTTGAGGGCGAGCGAAGGCGTCCGTTCCAGCCCGGGTATCCCATCGTCTGCTCCCGGGGGTTCGCTGGTCGGGGGCTACGCCCTGCCGCCAGCCGGTGCTGCGCTCACAACTACCGCCGTCTTTTACGCCGTTCCAGCTCCGCTGTCAAAGGTCGGTGCACGCGCGCTATCAGTTTTTCGTTCAGCCAGATCAACGCGGCGTTGAAATGCTGGGGCCAGCGCCGCTTCTCGTACTGCTCGCGCGTAAGGCCGAGGATCTTCATCCGCGCAGGATGGCTCGTGGCCTGGCGGCGCGAACCGTGGCAGGCGGTGCAGACGCGGAAGGTGGCGTTGCGCTGCATGCTGCCGCGGGGCCGGATCCAGGAGCCGCTACGGGTGCGCTCGAGCTTGCCAGAGCCACCGCACGCGATGCACCGATCCGAAAGCCACTCGTGCATGACGCGCTCGGCAAAGGGCACGAGCAGCGCCCGGTCGATCTCGACGGTGCGCTGGCGCCAGGTCATCCACTCGGCGAAGAACGCCACCGCTTGCGACACCATGGCGTGCTGCCCGCCGTAGCGGATGTGCCACAGCAGCGCCGAGAGCTCGCCGGCGACGACATCCTGACGCTCTGCTACGTAGTCGCGGTTCGCCGCAACCGGTACGTCCTCACGGTCGGCACGCAGACGCACGGCTAGCGTCGCCATGCCGAGCGCACCTATGCGATCGAGCGCCGTCTCGCCGCCAGGCCGGCGCGCCACAGACCGTAGCGACGAGGCGTTGACCGACACGCCGAGCAGCTCTCGCAGGTCCGGCCGGCCGCTGTTCATGCCGTCACCGTTGCACCGTTGCACCATTGCACCATTGAAATCTCCCCCGAGCGCACAGGCGCGCGCGCAGATACGCGCCCGCGCGCGTGCGCGCGCGCGAAAAAAACAACGGTGCAATGGTGCAACCATCGCCAAAGCATTGATCCGACGCCGATAACCGTTGCACCGTTGAATTTTCGCAATGGTGCGCAACGGTGATCAATGGTGCGGTCCTGGCTGTTCGTCCGGGCGAAAGTAGCTCCAGCCACGCCCGACTTGCTTGCGCTCCCAACCCAAACGCTTCATGACGCGCCCGACGCGCTGCTGATCGGCGAGCGACCAGCGTTCCGGCTTCATGCCAAGGCCGTGTTCGAGGATCTGCGCCGTGGTCGCTTGCGCCTGGCCCTTGAGGTACTCGGTGACCTTGTCCTCGTAGGAGTCGTAGAGATAGCGCCGCTCCTGCTGGCGCTCGAAGAGCTTGCGCTCCCGAGGCCGCACCCACCACGCCATCCCGCGCTTGTACCAGTGCACCGCCTCCGCGAGAAGCTGGTCCCTGTCGCGGCGCAGCGCCGCGATGTCGATGCGCCCGCAGCGCACCGGCCAGATGCGCCGGTTCTCGATGTCCTTGAGGTACTCGTCCGGATTCACGGTGCCGACGAACACGCAACTCCGGGGTACGTTGCCGGCGCGTTTGCCATACCAGGTGCGGTAGCGGTCCGTGTGCGTGGTCAGAAAGCGCTTGACCGTCGAGGCTTCCGCCCGGCTCAAAGATTCGAGCTCCGACCATTCGACGAACCACATCCCCTGGATGATCGCGAAGGCATCCTTGTCCTGCAGGTGGAGGTAAGCATCGGTGAACCACTGCCCGCCCAGCACGCGCCACACAGTGGATTTGAGCAGCCCCTGCGGCCCCTCGAGCACCGTCATCGTGTCCACCTGGCAGCCTGGCCGATAGGCGCGCGCGACCGCCGCGATGAGGGTGCGCACGCCCACCTTCTGCAGGTAAAGCTGCGTGCCGGGATCGCTCGCCTCCTCCACCGTGAACGCGTCGTCCGCATTGAGGTACGTGATGAGCCAGCGCCGCAGCCTGGGCTTGCGATCCCAGCGCAAGCCATCGAGAAACTGCGTCAGCTCGTTGTAGCGATTGCGGTCCGCCGCCGCCGCTACCGCGTCCTGGATGTCCGGCTTCTGGGCCTTGATCCGGTATTCGAAGGCGAGCCACACCCGCAGCCGCGTATCGTCCAGGTCCTGCCATTCGCCGACTTCGCGCAGCGCACAGGGCGCCGCCCGGCGCTTCATCACGCGCGCCGCGAACTCGTCCAGCGCGATCACGCCCTGCCACGCCGCGTCGTTCTGCAGCACCAGGAGCACATTTCGCAGCGACCCGCTCGGGTTGCCGTGCTTGTCGGTATCGAATCCATCGTGCCACGCCGGCGGGCCGCGCCCCTCCACCATCTGATCGGCGAAGGCCTTCGCAGCCGGGTCGATCGGCGGCGCTTCCGGGGTGCCCCGCCCCTGCGTCTTGCCGCCATTCCGCTCCACGCCCTTGGATTTGCTCATGCGCTGCGCGCATCGCGTTCCGTCGTGCGCGCCGCGGCGCGCTTGAATTCGTCGATCAGCGGCAGCCAATATTCCGCGAACGCGCGAAGCTCCGGCACCCAGCCTTCGCGCCACACGGTCCAAACCTTGGCCGCCTCATAATCCACGCACCACAGCGACTCGCCGTGCGGCGCGACCTCGAGCAGCCGGGCGCCCAGCTCCCGCGCCCGCTCCAGGCGCGCCGAGTCGAATGCCACGATCAGGCTCGCGCCGGCAAGCATGCGCAGCTCCAGGCGCGCGATCGGCATGTCGTCGGTGATGACCACGATCGCGTGCCGCGGCCATGCCGGCTGGCGATCGCCAACGCGCGGCCAGAATTCGAGCGCCACCAGCACCGCCTCGTCGATGGACGGATGCTCGCCGCCGAGCCGCCGGTTCATCAGCTCGCGTCCGTAAGCCGGGAATACCCGCCTCATCGCGTTCGCGCCTTCCAGGGCTCGGGCTTCGCCGGCTTGCGTACGCGCAGCAGCTCGACCCTGAGCTCGACCGTCCCGCCCTCTAGATCCAGGTACTGCACCTCGCGGCGACTGTATGGCAGCACGGCGGTGACCAGGCCGATGCGCCCGAGCGGCGTCTCCACGGTGTCGCGTGGCTTGGCGAGCGGATGGTCGAGGTCGACCGTCATGGCTTCCCCCTCAGCGCGTCGCGCGCGTCGTCGATCCGAGCATCGAGGATGAGCTTCGTGTAGGTCACTGCTTGGCCTCTAGGATCACTGTAAGTCTGCCTTCGCGCCACGAATTGACGAGCGCGGCTACTAGGCGATGGTCGGCAACGCGCTCCGAGCCGAGGCTGACTTTCATACCTTCCGCGCTTGCTGTGTTCCCTACCAGCCACGACATCATTGGGCCTTGCGCTACGGTGCCATCACGAAGCTTGATCGTGAGCCGCCTGGGGGCTGGATTCCACGTCCCAGGTGTAGCAGCCTCGCTCAGATTGTTGAGCAGCTTGACCAGAGGATCGTCGACGTACTTGTGCAGTTTCACGGCTTCCCCCTCAGCGCATGCGCTCGGCGTGGGCCTTGGCGAACTCCGGGTCGGCGTGGAGCTTTCGCATGCGCTCGGCAGCGCGCTCGGCGTGGGCCTTGGCGAACTCCGGGTCGGCGTGGAGCTTTCGCATGCGCTCGGCAGCGCGCTCGGCGTGGGCCTTGGCGAACTCCGGGTCGGCGTGGAGCTT
>Ga0214472_10001813_pt1 | contig 23276 bp, 24 predicted proteins | sample RVTome_6_FD_207662 | JGI IMG/M metagenome (GOLD analysis project Ga0214472, IMG submission 207662) | Soil microbial communities from uranium-contaminated site in the Upper Colorado River Basin, Wyoming, United States - RVT140D175 | ecosystem: Environmental > Terrestrial > Soil > Contaminated >...
TCTGAGCCCAGGCTAAAATGGTGTCAGGGTGGAGTGCTTTTTGGATGGGTAATCCCTTGTCATAATAAAAGGGCTTGGTGCCTTCGGCCGCGGTGGCAGGCACCCCGATGTCATTGCCTTCGGCCCGTACGTAGAGCGCCTTGGCGGTGAGGCCCGCTTCGTTCAGCACCGCTGCCAAGGGCACGCCGGTCCACTCGCAGGCGCTGAGGATCATGCCCTCCTGAGTGCGGGAGGGTTTGGGTCCCTCCCCTTTAAAATACTCGAAGAATGTCGCATCGCTACCGGAGCACTCCATCACAGTGCGAACGCTGCGCGCCGGGAAGCGTCTCAATTGGTCGAAGTTGAGGGCCAGGGGACGTTTGACCTCGCCGGTAATCCGCACCTCCCACGTGTCGGTCTCCACCACCGGCGGCACAGCAAAGTGTTGCACAGTGTAGTGGATGTCGGTGGGCGTGATGAGCCCCTCCAGGTCCATCACCGGCGTTCGGATGCGCACCGTGCGGCCCTCGTCATCGCAGAGGGTGACGGGTTCCATGTCCTTGGTGGGCCAGCCGTGCCAGTGGCCGGTCTTTTTGGCGTTGGCCGGATCGGAACTCACCGGTTGATCCATGCGTAAAAAATCGGGAACTGCGCCTTCTGCTTTCGTTGTCGGCATGGTGATCTCTCCTCACGCGTAGGTCGCACATCGCCGGTGCCCGTCATCACCGTGGCGTCAGCGATGTGCGACAGATCCTGTCGTTGCTGCAAAAACTAAATTTTTCCAGGCTTGGCACCTCTGGGCCGGCGTATCGTTTTCACGACCCGGCGGCAACAGTCGGTAGGTGCCCGCCGCCGCCGGGTAGGCCACCCACCTCCAATGCCGATCCGTGGTGACGCCGTACAGATGAAACGTGAGACGACCGCCTTAAACTCCCACCGCGTCACTTCCCGCGCTCGACGCCCTAGTGCGTCGATCACACCGCCTGGTAGGGCAGACGCTTGATGGTCTCGACGTTCACCCCTTCAAACCGAATCAGTTTGGTCGTGGACTCGCGCCGCGGCGAGTGCAGATCGCCTTCGTTGTATACATAAGCCGAACCCGGCGTCAGCGTATACGTTTTGACGGCTTTCACCTTACCCGGCTTGTCTTCTGTCGCGGGTTCAACTACCTCCCAATCCGTCATCTCCGTCTCCCCCCCGGCCTGGCCATAAATCGCCCAGGTGGGGCCATGATCGTGCGGGGGGCTCTCTTTCGCCCCGTGATGGACATGTCCGAGAATGCAGAAGCCCAGTTCGGGGTCTTCATAGAGAATCTTACGCTCGGGGGCATCATCGGCAAGATGCGTGGCGATAAACGCCTCATCCGTCAAGGCGTCTTGCAAGAGGGTACACACTTTCTGCCGCCCTTCAGGACCCGGTTCCGCTTTGAGAATCCGATGACACTCAGCCGAGAATTGTTCAAGTGTATGGGCCATCATCCCACTCCTCTTCTAAAAATGCAAACCGTTGCCCTGATCATCGCTTCTTGACCGGCGAGCCAGGGTTCCTCGCCGGCTGCGCTTGCGGGACTGCGAGCGCGACGCCAAAACGCGACGCTCACGTCAGGGCGGGCGTGACCAGAGCCAAACCCCTCTCCTCCCAGGCCGCGAGCCCACCTACCAAATCCGCGATCTCCGTCAGGCCGTGGTTGGCCAGGATACTGGCGGCAATGGCGGAACGGTACCCCCCCGCACACTGCACGACCACTTTACCACTGCGAGGCACCTCGTCAAGATGGCGCTTCAGACGATTGAGCGGCAGGTGGATGCTGCCGTCGATGTACTTGTCTTGTCGCTCCCCGGGCGCGCGCACATCGAGCACCTGGGGCGGGTTGGGCATGGCGAGCGCCTCGGCCGCTTCGGCGGCGGTCATCCGCTCAATCCGGCGCAAGAGGTCGGAACGGCCGGCAAGGCTCTTCGCCCCACCCGCCAGATAGCCCACGATGTGATCAAAGCCAATCCGGCCCAAGCGCATGGCCGCTTCTGCTTCCTGTCCTGGCTCGACGATGAGGACAATCGGAACCTCGGCGTCGAGTACGGTTCCCGCCCAGGTCGCAAAGGCGCCCTGTAAGCCCACATTGACGCTGCCGCTGAAATGCGCCGCTTCAAAGACCTCGGGATCGCGCACGTCGAGCACCTGCGCCCCGGCATTCATCTGCCGCAGCACCTCGTCGAGGCCCAGCGGCTTGAGCACGTGGTGCAGCATGTGGCTCAAGGTCGGATGCTCGCGTCGATTCAGCCTCGCGTCATAGGCAAAATACGGGGGCGGCTCCGGCTGACCCGCCGTGACCAGCTCGATGAACGCCGCTTTGCTCATCGGTTGCAGCGCGTAGTTGAATTGTTTCTGGGTGCCCAGCGGGGCAAACGTCTCACTGCTTAAATTTTTGCCACACATCGAGCCTGCGCCGTGGGCGGGGTAGACCAGGGTCGCATCCGGCAGAGGCAGCACTTTTTGGTACAACGAGTCGTACAACATCCCGGCCAACTCCTCTTGGGACACCCCCACCGAAGCCATCAAATCCGGGCGTCCCACATCCCCAATAAACAAGGTATCGCCCGTGAGCACCGCATGGGGGTGGTCGGGATCGTGTTGCAAGTCGGTCACGACAATGCAAATGGCTTCGGGGGTATGGCCCGGGGTTTCGAGGATGTCGAGACGGACCTGGCCCAATTCGAGGGACTCGCCGTCGCGAAAGGGCCGAAAGGCATAGTCGGCTTGAGCGCGGGCCCCCAGGCAAATCGTCGCCCCCACGCGCTCACGCAGTTCCAAATGGCCAGCGAGAAAATCGGCATGAAAATGGGTGAGAAAGGTATAGCGAACGTCGAGACCCAGTTGAGAAGCGTCTTGAAGGTACTGATCGATGTCACGTTGCGGATCCACGATGGCCGCAATGCCGGCCGCTTCATCCGCCACCAGGTAAGAGGCATGGGCCAGACAGCCGAGATAGTATTGTTTTAACAGCATAACGTTTTCCTCCGCTGCATATTGATGGCCATTTCACTCCCACGGCATCCCCAGCGCCGATCGGTCACACAGGCCGTATTGGGGTTCATGCTTCGGTTCATCACACACCTTTCATCTCGTACAACCCTTAGAAGAAGCACAATGAAGTTTCACATGTCAAAACTAGGGTCGAAAATTTAAAAACCAGTATAAGCCTACCCTTTCAGCGTTGTCAAGCCCTCAAAGCAGTGGCAATCCCCTCATACGCATGACAAAGATTGTTTTGTATGATAAAAATTCTTTTTATTATACGAAATCTATGGTATAAAATGGGGTTGTGACGCAACGTGTAATCGCTCGTGTGGTGTCCGGCGACGACCCATCCCCATCCAAGGGCAGAGGTGGACCCGATGATGGGGGGCCTCACCCCAACCCTGTTTTGAGGAGCTACAGCCCATGAAAGACGGCTTGAGATTTGTGGATTGCGATATGCATGTGATGGAACCGCCCGATTTATTTGAGATGTATTTGGAGCCGAAATTCAAAGATCGAGTCATCTTGCCCATCGGCGCCGACGGCCGGCCCAAACGGGGTATGATCGTCATTGATGGCGTGCCCACGAGTCGGGACGTTGAGCTGCAGCAGCACCGCAAGCCCAATCGATCCGTCTCGACGGTCAATAGCACCCAGCCCTTGTCGGGATCGCGAATCGCGGCAGCGGGCCGCCTGGACTTCGCCATTGAGCGCGGCTATAACGCCGAAGCCCAGGTGATGGGCATGGAGATTGAAGACATTGATATCGCGGTGCTCTTTCCCACCGTGGGGCTCAGCCTGATTGCTCGCGACCAGATGGACCCCCAACTCTCCCTGGCCCTCTGCCAGGCCTATAACAACTGGATTCACGAGTTCTGCCAGTACAGCCCCGACCAATTGAAATTCGCCGCCATGCTGCCCTTGCACGACGTGAATTTGGCGTGCCGTGAGCTGCTTCGGTGTGTCACGGAGCTCGGCGCGGTGGGCTCGTTTCTACGCCCGAATCGGGTGAATGGTCACTTTTGGCATGCCAATTATTGGAATCCCCTCTACAGCCTGCACGAAGACCTCGATGTGACGTTAGGGTTCCATGAGGGCACCGGGGCTCAGTACTCGCATATGAACACCTTGTACGGCGAAAACCGGTTTTACCGCCATGTGGCCAGTCACTGGATTGAAATGCAACAAGCCCTGATTGCGATGCTCATCGGCGGCGTGTTCGAGTTCCATCCGAATCTGCGAGTAGGGTTTCTGGAAGCTCAAAACTCATGGGTTCCCGGCATTCTGACTCGCATCGAATGGGACTATCCGCAATACCATGACTCCCATGCGCCTTATCTCTCACTCACCCCGAAGGAGTACTTTCGGCGCAACTGCTGGGCCGCGGTCGAGGGCAGTGAGCCCGAGATCGAAGCGACGGCGGGCTTGATCGGCGCCGATCGCATGTGCATCTCGACGGACTACCCGCACTTTGATTCGAACTTTCCCAATGTCTCCAAGAATTTGCTGAACAATGTCTCGCGTGAGACAGCCGCGCAGATTTTCATGGGCGGCGCCCATCTCTATGGGTTTGGGGATGACGATTTTGAGAAAGCCGATGCGGCGGCCCACAGAGAAGCGGCGGCCGAGCCGGTAGGCGATTGATCGTTGCCCGGACATGACCTTGCCTGTTCAACGACGAGGTCATGTCCGGCGGTACGGGGTATGCGAGATGGGCATTGTCATCACCTGGAACCGCGACGCCACTTCTAAATCAGCGCGCCACCGGTGAGGAAAGTCGGACGTTCTCTATTGGGTTGATACCCTTGTTGGGTTTCTATGAGTTTCTAAATGTGGGAGAAGCAATATGAATGAAGCGGTTCGGCACATTAGGGCTGAGGCTCTAAAAGCGCAGTTGCACGATGGTCAAGATAACGCCCTTCGGGCGGACTCTGGCTCTTGATCACCATACCCTAACAGGTTGTCATCGGGGTGCGTTCACCCATCTCCTCGCCCAGGAGTTACGGGGAGTTCAGGGCATCTGAAAAATGAAAATTCCTATACGATCGAGAAATCGCCCTATTGGATGCGCGCGAAGAGGCGACATTCGACAAACGCCATCTGTTTATGGCATCGTGCGTGCCGCTGAGCCGCATGGAACTGATCGTCAACGACCTAATCCCGCGCCGCAGCACCCGTGTGGTCTGGTGCGACGGCGGCGAGGGCTTAGCTGGCTTGGCCGCCGCCCGCCTGGCGGCCCTGGACTATATCGATGTGTCAGTGCTCAACGGCGGCATCGCCGCTTGGGAACAAGCGGGCTATCGCCTCTACAATGTCGTCCACGTCCCCAGTAAAGCCTTTGCGGAAGTGGTGGAGCACGAAGCCGAAACGCCGTGGATCACGGCCGAGGCGCTCCAAGATATGATCGACCGCGGCGAGGATATTGTGATCCTCGACAGCCGCTCCTACGAGGAATATCACAGCAATAGCATCCCGGGGGCTATCAGTGTGCCAGGGGCGGAGCTGGTATACCGCTTTACCGACCTGGTCCCATCGCCGGACACCAGGGTGATCGTCAATTGCGGCGGCCGCACGCGCAGCATTATCGGGGCGCAATCGCTGATCAACGCCGGCTTTCCCAACCCGATTGTATCGCTGAAAAACGGCACCCAGGCTTGGCACTTGGCGGGCTACGAGGTGATCGATGGCGCGACGCGTCAACCGCCGGAAGTCTCGACTGCGGGTCTGGCAGCGGCGCAGGCAGCGGCGGCGCGGGTCGCGGAGCGGTTTTCAATACCCACTCTAGACAAGGCGACGCTCGACGCCTGGCACACGGAGGCGGAGAGCCGCACGCTCTATGTGCTCGATGTGCGCACCCCGCAGGAATATGAAGCTGGACATGTGCCGGGCTCGCGGCCCGCCCCAGGAGGGCAGTTGGTGCAGGAAACGGATCGCTACATAGCGGCTTGGGGCGCGCGGGTCGTGTTGTTGGATGACAACGGAGTACGGGCGACGATGACCGCCTCCTGGTTGCGGCAGATGGGATGGCAAGACGTGGCGATCATGCGCCTCGACGAAGCGGGCGGAGCCAGCGTTCAGGGACCCCATATCCCCCAAGCGCTCGGCCTCGAGAAGGTCTCGGCCTCCACCATCGAGGTTTCGGCTTTACAAGCGACCCTGGCGGCAGGAACCGTGCAGGTCGTGGATCTCGACTGGAGCCGGCACTATGACCAAGGTCACATTCCGGGCGCCTGGTTCGCCATTCGGGCGCGGTTACGGGACGCCCTCAACCAGATTCCTCCGACTGAGACGATTGTGTTGACGTCGCCGGATGGGGTGCTGGCCCAGCTAGCTGCAGCAGACCTCGATGGCGTCGCGTCCGTTTCCATCAAGGTGCTCTCCGGCGGCACCCGGGCCTGGCGCGCAGCAGGCTTGCCTCTCGAACAAGGGGCGACCCGCCTGGCGAACGAGGTTGATGACATCCGGCTGAGAGCCCGCGAAGAGAGTGGGAACCGAGAAGCGGCGATGCGGGCGTATCTGGCTTGGGAAATCGAGTTGGTCAACCAAATGGCGACGGAAGAGGATCATCGTTTTCAGATCGTGACCGAATGATGGTGCGAGGGGGGCAACCCAAAATAGGCAGGTAAGGGATAGGCTGTGTCCAGGCCGGTCTGTATCGGTACGAGCGCTCTCACGACTTTGGGCGCCATGCGGGCTTCTGCCATCTTGACGTTGACATGGAGTTTCACTTGATGGGTCGTGGCCCACAGCTGAAACGCATGACAAGGCTGAAACATACTCCAGGAGCTGCCAGAACTTTTCTGCATACAGTTTCAATAGGATAGGAAGAGCGAATAGAATACATTCGGATGTGGAACGTTGAAACGCCACACGGTAGCAGGCTGCCACGATCTATTTGCGTCTCATCTTCCCGTATACTAAGATAGTGTTCCGTATGATGCAACTTCAGTGCATGTTGCCTATCTGACTCGGCCCTCAGATTGCGCTCTGCAACCGACAACCGACGTGATGACGTGAGATAATGTGAAAGAGGAACCTATGCCAACCTATGTCGACCCACATGCCTGTAACGCCTGTGCCGGCCTAGACCAGGGCCCGCTGTGCGTCTACATCTGTCCCAATGACCTGATGGTCCTGAACCCGGATAGCCTCAAGGGCTTCAATCAGGAGCCAGTGATGTGTTCCGAGTGCTACGCCTGCGTTAAGCTCTGCCCCGAGGAGGCCATCCATGTGCGAGGCTATGCCGACTTTGTGCCGCTGGGCGCTTCTGTCCAACCCCGTCGGGTGGAGCAGGGGCTGACCTGGACCGTGCGCTTCCGCGATGGGCGGGAATTGCAGTTTACTTATCCGTCCCGCACGACCCCCGTCGGTTCCAGCGATCCTTACAAAAGTTTTACCGAGAACCCGGCGCAAGACCTGCAGAATCAGAGCCTGGCTGGCGATTCCCTTTGGCTCGGTGTGGACCACCTGCCGACCCTGCAATCGAACTCGTAGAAACGGTATTCCCCCCCCTCGTTCCTAGCGACAGGAGACATGATCATGGCATTACCTAGCACCGAAACGGTGGAGTGCGACATTTTGATTATTGGTGGCGGCATGTCGGGTTGCGGCGCCGCCTTTGAGGCCAAATATTGGGGCCAAGACCTGCGTGTGGTCATGGTCGAAAAGGCCGTCATTGAACGCAGCGGCGCCACAGGAGAAGGGCTGTCGGCGATTAACTGCTACATGGGGCAGCGATACGGTTGGAACACGCCGGAAGACTTCGTACACTATGTCGTCAACGATATGATGGGACTGGCCCGGGAGGATCTGGTCTACGATGTCGGCCGGCACGTCGACGCCTCGGTGCATTTGCTGGAGGAATGGGGGCTGCCCGTTTGGAAAAAGGACAACGGCGAATACGAGCGCATCGGTCGCTGGCAGATCCCCATTCACGGCGAGTCGATCAAACCGATCACCGCGGAGCCGGCCCGCAAGGCCCTGGGCGCCGAGAACCTCTACGAACGGGTCGCCGTGACCCACCTGCTAACTGACGCCAATGATGCCGAGCGCATTGCCGGCGCCATCGGCTTCGCTGTGCGGGAGAACAAGTTCTACGTGTTCAAAGCCAAAACGGTGATTATCACCACTGGCGGTGCCTCGAACGTCTTTCGCCCGCGCTCGGTGAACGAAGGGCTCGGACGCACCTGGTACTCGGTTTTTGCCACGGGCTCCGCCTACGGCTTGATTATCCCCATCGGGACCGAGATGACCCAGATGGAGCACCGCTTCGTCCCCACTCGGTTCAAAGACGGCTACGGGCCGGTCGGCATGTGGTTCCAGTATTTTCACGCGCGGGTGACCAACGCCCTCGGCGAGGACTATACCGTAACCCGCGAGAGCGAGTTGAAAAAGTACGAGCCTTACGGCCTGGCCGTCCCCACCCCGACACCCTTGCGCAACCACCAGATGTTCATGGACATCCGCGACGGCTTAGGGCCGATGTACATGCACACGGAAGAGGCGATGCAGAACCTGGCCCAGGGCGACCCCGCCAAAATGGATCAGGTGCGCAACGAAGCCTGGGAAGACTTTCTGGACATGACGGTTGCCCAAGCGCTCACCTGGGCCGCCCAGAATATCGCGCCGGAGGTGACCCCTTCAGAGGTCGTCTTGGCTGAACCCTATATCATGGGCTCGCACTCTGGGGAGGCGGGGGCCTGGGTCAGCGGCCCGCAGGACGTGTCGCCGCCGGACTACTTCTGGGGTTATAACCGTATGACCACGATTCAAGGCCTATTCGCCGCTGGGGATGGCGTGGGCGCTGCTCCCCACAAATTCTCGTCCGGCTCCTTTACCGAAGGGCGGCTAGCGGCCAAGGCGGCGGTGGCCTATACTCTGGATCATGCCCAGGAGCCGACCCTGAGCGAGTCCCACATTCGCCAGCTTCAAGAGGCCATCTGGGCCCCGCTGGAGACGTTCGCCGCGCATCGAGGCGTGTCGACTGCCGACGACATCAACCCCAACTACATCACGCCCCATCAGGGCCTGGTACGGTTACAGAAAATCATGGACGAGTACGCTGCCGGCACCTCGGCCTGGTACACCACCAATGGCCCCACGCTGGAGCGGGGTATTGCGTTGATCGAAATGTTCCGTGAAGACTTACAACACTTGGCGGCACGGGACCTGCACGAATTAATGCGATGCTGGGAGTTGGTGCACCGCACCTGGGTTGGGGAGGCTCATATGCGGCATATGCTGCACCGCCAAGAAACGCGCTGGCCGGGCTACTACTACCGGGCCGATTACCCTGATTTGGATGATGCTAACTGGCGTGTCTTCGTCAACTCCCGATACCGTGCCGGTAGCAACCAGTGGGAGTTGATCACCAAGCCCTATATGAACCTGATCAAATAGGTGGAGCACTCTGGAGCGGCTCTATACACCGCCGAGAGGCGCATGCCGCGGTCACACGGCATGCGCCTCTCGGGGCGCTGGCGTCCCGGTCGTTATGCCTTCCAATCTTGGGGGGTGAAGCTGAATCTCCACGGACGATCTGGGATCGAACGAATCGCTTCTTCAAGGGGCCGCTGATGTAGCCAATGCTCAAGCGTCCAGAGGGTGGCGAGATGCCCGATCATCATTACCCGCTGACCCTCGTACGCCGCGGCGAGATCGGCTAAAAAGCGGTGCATCCGAGAGGCAACTTGTTCGTAACTCTCCCCATTTGGGAACGGCTGGCGGATGGCTGACATGCGGGCGGCTTCCATCTCGGGGCGCGGGCGTCCCTCGAAATCGCCGTAGTCACATTCGCGCAGCCGGGCGTCCTGTACGATCGGGATATTGCGGTCGGCAAAGATGAGGCAGCCGGTGTCGTAGGCGCGCTGCGTATCCGAGGTGAATGCCACGTCAAACTGCTCACCGGCATACTGCTGGCGCTGCACCGTCCGTGCATGTTCCCGGCCTTCGTCCGCCAGGGCGACGTCGTAGTGACCGGAGGCGAGGCCGGCAGCGTTGTGATACGTTTGAGCATGCAGTTCGAAGCAGATATCAATCATGTGTCCTCTCCGACAGGGTAGCGTTAGGGGGAGTGTGAGTCGCCGTCCTGATCGGGCCACGATCGGGAGCAAAACGGCTGCACTGAGACTTTCGTATACGAGGGCGCGTTTGCAAACTCCGGTGCTATCACCATAGGCGGGTGGCGGCGATCAACATCGACTCGATTGACGTGAACGCCTTGGGGCACGTGGCCCTCGGCATGGTTATCACCGATTCACAGTCAATGGAGCATCGCCAATGGCGCCGCTGGTAGGGGGGATGTATCCGAGGGCGGCGGATATCTCTTGCGCCACTCTCATCACCTCTGGCCCTAACTCCTGTAGCTTTTCATAGGTGAGCCGTTGTGCTGGTCCTAGCACGCTGACGGCCGCAATGGGACGGCCACTCCAATTCCAGATCGGCGCCGCAACCGCTGATGCGCCGGGCGAGCGCTCGCCCATGCTCATGGCAAAGCCCCGCGTTTTCACCACCCATAGTTCGGTCCGAAGGCGCTCGGGATCGGTCAGGGCGCTCGGCGTGATCGCAGTCAGAGGCAGCTCCTCTAGCAGCGTGTCCAATTCCGCCTCAGGGAGGAACGCCAAAAGGACTTTGCCAGGGGCACCAACGTGCAGGGGCGCGGTCAAGCCCACCGTCTGCGAATATTTGATATTTTGGTCACTTTCCACTTCGTCAACGCAAACACGCTGATCTCCCAAACGGGTGTTTACGTTCACGGTCTCGTTCGTCGCCTGCCGTAAGCGTTCCAAATAGGGATGACAAACACTGCGAAGGTCCTGCTGGTGCAGCACCACCCAGGCGAGTTCGACCAGGCCCGGCCCCAGGCTATAGCGCTGGCTGTTGGGGCAGGTGACGATAAGCCCCTTTTTTTTCAAAAGCGATAGCAGCCGGTACGCCGTGCTCTTGTGGAGCCCGAGTTGGGCGCTGATATCGGTCAGCCGCAGCTGGGGATGCTCGACATCGAAACAAAAGAGAATATCAATCGCCTTTTCGATGGAACTTGGGCGAGGTTCTATAGCGGCATCATCTGGCCCATGGTTTTGCATCGTGAAATCCTCTGTCAAAAGAGGCTCCTATTATACTGTCGTTGGGGATGACAGGTCCAGTCTTTTTGATGCGGAGACGAGATGGCCTCGTCGGTTTGGACACGATTGCCTCGGTTCCCACGGACGACAAGGGGTCTGTTGCGCAACGGTAGCACGGCACCGGATTAGGGATTGCAATTTGCGCCAGAGAGCGTTTAAATAGTGAAACTGGTTTCCACGATGCTAGACAAAAACGATAACGAGGCGGTATAGGAGCCCATCATGACCTACACCGATACCATGGGGTACGCTGTGTCGACGATGTCGTCGGAGGCGTTGGCGGCGTATGAACAGGGAGTGAGTCTGTGGCTGCGTCAGCGTAGCGGGGCCGTCGACGCTCTGAATCGTGCCGTCGCGGTCGATTCCCACTTTGCTCTGGCCCATTGCACGCGAGCCTATGTGGCGTGGCGTATGGGGCAGGTGGAGACCGCTTTGGCGGCGCATCAGCAAGCCATGGCGCGGGCGGATGATGCGCATGACGAGCGCGAACACCTCCATCTGCAAACGGTTGATGCCATGCGATCGAGCAACGGAGCGGCGGCCTTGCACCACCTGGAGGAGATTGCCGATCGCTATCCCGCTGACCGCATGGCCCTGCGCGTGCTCAGCTTCAACTATCTTGCCCGTGGCGATTATCAGAGCGGCTTGACACAAGCGCGGCATAGCCTCGCCGCGTGCCCGGAGGACCCGCAATTCCTCACCATGACGGCGTTTTTCCTGGAGCAATCGAATGCGGATCCCGACGAAGGTCTGGAACTCGGCTTGCGAGCGCTCGCCGCAGATCCCGGCAATTTATACACCTATCATGCCGTCGGCCACAACTACCAGGCGCGCGGGGATTACGTCAACGCACTCGCCACCTTTGAACGCGCCAACTCAACCGAGCGGTATCCCCACAACCTCTGGCACCTGGCCGAGGCGCAAGCCATCTTGGGCGACACTCGGCTGACGCGGGACTATTGGCGCTCGACCGCGCCGGCCCTGCCGCTGTTTGAACGGATTGAACTCCAATGGAGGCGCCTTGAGATGCTCCGCCACGAGCCCGTCTCCGAGTCGGTGTGGCAGGAGTTGGCGGCGCAGGGCGAGCAGTTGCTAGAGATGGCGGACTACCTGACGATTTGGATTCACCACTGGATCGGCCTTGCCTTTGCCCGCGCCGGGGACACCGCCAAGGCGCAGCAGCAGTTGGAGCGGTTGCGCGGTCTGCCCGAGGGCCAAGCGAGTGGGCACTGGTCAACTCTGGGGGCGGATTTGCTCGAGGGCGAACTGGCGTGTATCCGCGGCGACATCGAAACGGCGGTTCGCCTCATGGCTCCAGCCGTGCAGCGCATCCACGAACTGGGCGGTGGGAGTCGAGAGCAAAAGGACATTTTTCAAGATGTGCTGCTGGAGCTGTACCGTTGCCTTGGCCATGTCGACGATGTGATGGAGCTGGCCCAGCGGCGCTTACAGGGGAATCCGAACCACTTTCAATCGCTCGCCGCCTTAGGGTGGGCGTATCATCAAACCGGACAGACGACCCACGAGAAACAAATGTGTCAGGACCTGGTGAGTCGGGCGCAAGCGCTATTCGTACCGGAGGACCTGCCGGCCCTTCGTGAGGCCCGTCAAACCCTCCAACCCACAGCTTGAATTCGTCCCGGTACTGTGGCCTGCTCTTACCGTTTGGGGCGTTGACGGCTGGCGAACGTCACCGGTGGCGACCGCTGGTTGACGGTGGGATGGCTTGCGGCGCCCATTGTGGCTGCACACAGCCGGTGAAGCCAACGGCTGATGCATAGATGCATACCGGTTCCCTGAAGTGAGGGCCACGCGCAGCGGCGAATAACGTCGCGGGTGGAGCGCAGGCTAGGGCTTGTTTGATAAAGAGGAGCATGATCATGGTGCAAACTATTTCCGTTAGCGACCTTAAAACCCTGTTGGATACGCAGGCGACTTTCGCATTGATCGATGTGCGGGAGCCGGGCGAGTACAACGCCTCGCATATTCCCGGATCGAGTCTGGTACCGAGGCGTCAGTTGGAGTTTCGCATGTTGCGACTCGTGCCGTATCGAGGCACGCCTTTGATTTTAGCGGATGACGATGGACAGCGCGCGACGCTGGCGGCCGCAACGTTGGAGGCAATGGGCTACACGCGAGTGAAGGTGATGGATGGCGGCATTGCCCGCTGGACCACGGCCGATTACCCGACGGAGTGGGGCGTCAATGTGCCCAGCAAGGATTTTGGCGAGCGGATGTCGGTGGAGTATCAGGTGCCCGAACTCCACCCGGAAGAGGTGCATGCGCGCCAGCAACGCGGCGAGAACCTGATTATTTTGGATTCGCGTACACCGGAAGAACATCGCCGCAACACCATTCCGCAAGCGCGCAGTGCGCCGGGTGGGGAGTTGGCCCTGCGGATTTCAGACCTGGCCCCTGCTCCAGAGGCGACCATTGTGGTTCATTGCGCCGGGCGTACCCGCAGCATCATTGGAGCGCGGGTTTTACAGCGTATGGGTTTTAAAAACGTTTACGATCTGCGCAATGGAACCATGGCCTGGAGTATGGCGGGGTTGGAGCTGGAATACGGCTCGGACCGGCTGGAATTGCCCGAGCCCACGCGGGAGGGTTTAGAGGCGGCTGAGGCCTTCGCCGCCCGCGTGGTGGAGGAGGACGGGGTGCGTATGTTGAGCGTCGAGGCCCTAGAGTCGTTGATGCATCAGGCGGAGAACGAAAACGTGTATTTAATCGATGTGCGCACCGAGGGTGAGTACGCCGAGGGGCATATTCCCGGTTTTCAGTGGTCGCCGGGCGGCCAAGCGGTGCAGCGCAGCGATGATTTGGTGGCGGTAAAAAATGGCCATGTTGTCTTTATCTGTGATGGACGGGTGCGGTCATCGGTCACCGCGTCGTGGTATCGGCAGATGGGATTTCCCAATGTGTACGCCGTCGATGGCGGGACGACTGCCTGGCGTGACAGTGGACGGTCGTTGACGCAAGGCAAAACGGTGGAAGAGCGTTCGGGTTATGACGAGGGCTTGCAGGATAGTCTGCCGGCTGGTTATCAGGAGGCGAAGAGCCAGGTGGAAAGCGTCAGTGCCGAGGCCTTGAAGTCGAGGCTCGATGGTGCACCTTTGCCCGTGGTGTTTGTGGGTACGAGTCAGGAGTTTAGTCAGGGCCATATCCCAGGGGCACGTTGGGTCTCGCGTAGTTGGCTGGAGCTCCGTGTGGGGGAAGTGGCCCCAGACAAAGGAACCCCGGTGGTGGTGACATGCGACAATGGCCTCAATGCGACGCTGGCTGGCGCGACCTTGAAGGCCATGGGCTACCAGCATGTGTCGGTGTTGGAAAACGGCATGCAGGCGTGGCGCCAGGCGGGATACGAAGTGGAGCAGGGCCTCAGTGGCATCATGACCCCGCCCAATGACGTGGTGGTGATGGGCGTCGAGCGCAACTGGGCAGATGCCATCCACTACCTGCGTTGGGAAGAGGAGCTGGGCCATAAGTATGCGCCGCGTGAAGTGTGAGCCAATGCAGCCTGGCGATTCAAGGCCATGAAGTGGGCATGTTTCAATTCGTCAGGGTGAAAGGATGATTAACAGAATTCATTTGTTTTCCTTCTACGATGAGGAAGTTCGCAATGCCTCAAGAAATCATATCCCTCGACCATCCCATTGATGTCATGTACTTAATTCACAAAGCGATTCGCGCTGAAGCGCGGCGCACCCGACAGGCAGCTGAACAACTTGAAATCGGCGGCAATTTCAAAACGTTTATGAACGCGTTTTACCAGTGGGCCACGGCGCTGGGTTACCACGAAGAAGCCGAATATAAGTACTTGATTCCCCATCTATCCCAATCGCTGCCGGCCCGTCACAACGAGACCGGGCACAAAGCGTTATTAGAGGGATTGGAAGCGCTTCAGGGCTGCCTGCATGAAGAACTTGGACGCTCCATTGTCATTCCGCGGACCCAGCGCCAGCTGTTTGGCAAAGTGATCAATCTCTTGATTGCACAGGCCGACTTATTGGAAGAGGAAGAAGACATCCTCCTGCCGGTGATTCGCCGGCAAATGAGACCGGAACAGCAGTTAGCCATCACCCGGTGTCTCCTGTTAGACCCCGATAGTGAGGATGATCGCTGGATGCTCGACTGGATGGAGCAACACCTGAGCGAGACGGAGCGCCAGGTGCTCGCGTCGCTGGTGGCGCGCTTTGATGACATGGACGCGTCCCCGCCACCTGAGGCTGCCAGCTCCCGGCTGTCGGCCGACGTCGAGTTGGGGAGCGCTGCCCTTGCCGCGCCTACGGGCTTCGACCATCCCATCGATGTCATGATGCTTTTGCACAAGGCCTTGAGTGTGGATGCCTGGCACACCGAAACCATGGCCGAACACCTTGGAGTCGGTGAAACGTTCGAGCCTTTCGTCGAGGCCTTCGAGATCTGGATGCGCGCCCTCAGCTTTCATGCGGATATGGAAGATGCGCACATGACGCCGCTCTTACCCGACTCCCCCTTGGCCCGAGATAACGAAGCAGGTCACGCGCGTCTCGCCCAACGCGCTGAGGACATTCAACGCCATCTACAGCAACTCGAGCACCAAACGGTGATGACCCGCACCCGGCGTCGGTTATACGGGCAAGTGGTGGCGCTACGCATCGACCAAGACGACCATTTCGAAGAAGAAGTGGATCTGGTGTTACCGCTCCTGCGCGAGCACTTAACGACGGAGCAGCAACTCGTAGTGGTGTCGCATCTCTTGCACGATACACATGCATCCGGCTCAGAAGCCGGCTGGGTGCTGGACTGGCTGTCGCACGATTTGACGGACACCGAACGTCACTCCTTGGCCAGCTTGGCGGCGCAATTGCCCGAGATAACTCAGGTTTCCTGAAACATGCCTCCGCCTGCTGACTTACACCTTTCGAGCCAGCAGGCGAAATGTTTCGTACTTCCGGTGCGCGACGCCTCCTGCGTGGCTTATTATCTCTGCCCTTGCTTGGAAAAATAGGGCCTTGTCCGGCTCTGGCAGGTCGCGATGATCGGAAAACATGTAAGCTCGACGTCCTTCCGCATCCAATTGATGGTTGGGATTGCAGAATTTTTCAGCCATCTGGATCACCTTCCAGCCGTTGTCGGGGTAGACGTGCAATCGGTGCATATCTCATGACTGGCATATGCACCGATTGCACGCCTACCCCGTGGTTCTGAGGGGGTCGCAAGAAAAGTACCCACTGAGGCAACTCGCTGGCGGCCTACCCTACCGTCCGTTGCGTTCGGAGGGGGAAACACGTTCCTGCCCACGAGGTAAGCCGGTTCCTACTCTACCGCATGGGGCTCGGTCATGCACGTCATCATGGGCTATCGGGGTTGGTAATGTGAAAGCATGTCAAGAGCTCCAACGAGCGTCAAGTCCCACTCGGAGATTTGTGCACCAACGCCCAGTGCAGCCGCAATCACTAGCAGAACGTACGGGATCACAGCCTCATACACGATCTGTTATCGCGTTAGATCAAGAGGGGTACAATCTCGCCAAGCGTCGTTGCCACGCGTACGCCGGCCTCGGCGAGGACGCGCCGCTTGGCCGAGGCGCTGTCGTCATCGCGCGTGATCATAGCTGCCGCATGACCAAAACTCATCCCTACCGGATAGCGCTCCTGAAACGCGCCAGCGATGAGCGCTACTACTGGTTTGTGGACTTGGCCGCTGCGTACCAGGAACGCGACATCGTACTCATGGCGCGTTCCCGGCTCGCCAACAAAATGATTGCGTCGGTCTCTGCGTCCGCTTCGAATAGCATGACATAATCCGCCATGCCCATCCCGGTTATCCAGTCGCCGCCCATCGATATGCCAATGGGCCGCGTCTTGCCCTGGGCCTTGGGGAGGTGAACACGACGGATCGGCTGATGGCGATACTGCTTAGCCTTAAGCCGCGCGTGCAAATCCTGGAGATTTGCCTCCAGATGCTGCCCGTACTGTTCCTTCGTTACCCCATCCACGCCTGCCGCCGCGCCTGCGCGCTGGCGCTCATAGGCGCGTTTCAAGGCCGGCACGTCAATCAGATGCGCAAGCGAGTGAAACCGTCCCTCGGGTTCGCGTTTCGCTCTGTCCACTACCCTCAACAGTTCCGGTGACATGTCCTCCAATGTCAAGGCATTGGCCATGGTTCCCTCCTGAAGTTCACACCGACACGGGCCGCCTTTGCTCGACTGGGTCCGGGTGCCAAGCCGTTCCCCAGTGTCATCGCTCCTATGCAGCCCTCCGACTCCCTGCCTCCGTCAGCCACAGCTCCGGTTCCCCTTGCCATGGCCTACCCCGATGCAGGTGCTTGTTCTGTGCCCATTGGGCCGACGACACGTGCACCCGCAAACGTGCCGTGCGTCGGAGACCACTCACCGGCTCTCCGCATCACCGGGGTTGGGTCGAGGAGAGGCGAGGGCCTCCCAGGTTACTGGGCCGTCCGCTTCGTGCCTGCCCTGGTCGAACACCCCGCCGGATATAAACCCCTCCTCGCCCACTGACGCAGAGGTCATGATTGCCTTCGATGTATTCCAGCACTCTCGGCATCCGGAAAGATGATAGGTTTCGGGGCCGCAGTCCCACAGCCCGCACGTTCGCATGCCTACGCATCGCCAACCCCATCTCTGGGATCGGCGCAAGGCTTACTACTGGCTCGGGCGGGCTCACCCTTAGCCAGGCAGGATTCGCACCTGCTCGACGACAGACAAAGTTTCATGGTAGCATCGCAGCCTCCAATTCCCTTTGACCAGCCTTGCCTGGTCGCACTGAAATTCCTATTCTCCGCACATTCAGCCCATCCCGTATGGTGTAAAAAGTCGGCCGACTCTACATGGTTGAAACATTTCAGCTTGAGCGTATAATGAATTGATCCATAACGTCGGCATGTTCAACCGTGAGGTGAGCCCATGATCCTCCAACTCTTGATCGCCTGGCTAGCTGCCAGAATCAACCGACAGCAGGATCATGTAATGACCTACCTGCGTGAAGAAAATCGCATCCTAAAAGCAAAGCTCAAGGGCCGACGGGTTCAGCTCACCGATACGGAGCGCCGACGCCTGGCGGTATTGGCTCATCCCATTGACCGAAAACACCTCAAAGACGTTTCAACGATTGTTACCCCTGACACGCTTCAGCGATGGTATCATTGCCTTGTCGTCCAAGAGCCCAGCCACCAATCACAGAGCAGGCCGCTGGGACGTCCACGCGTGGCAGCTGAGATTGAGCAGCTTGCCGTTCGCATGGCGAATGAAAATCCGCGCTGGGGCTACCGCCGTATCCAGGGCGCGTTATCAAACCTGGGCTATGACATCGACAAGACAACGGTGCGCAATATCCTGCGCCGCAACCACATTGATCCAGCGCCTATCCGGGGAAAGATAGGCATGAGTTGGGCTCAGTTCGTCAAGTTGCACCTAGACGCGTTGGAGGCATCGGGTTTCTTTGCAACGCCGTGGTCAAAGATCAAGCGTTCATGGACCAGTATGACCCGGATCGGGTTCAACTTCAGTCTCCAGGGGCGTCAACTTCTCGACTTGGTCTTTTATAAAACCCTGAGCGTATTGACGCGCGTGGCCCAGCAGTGGCATACGCTTTGGTCTAGATGTCTCCCCTCTTTGGTTGCCCAGTACCATTTTATCTTCGGCCGACGACGTGTGCCTGAGGGGTCGTTTCAGTCGGTGACGCCTCAGGTAAAGGCGTGTCTTGTCGAGCAAGACCGTGGTCCTGCAGGAGCGAGACGGATTCTCATCCGTCTTGATGGCGATCTCAATTGTGGGAGAGATGCGACCAATTCACGATTTGTTATGAAGTCAAACACAGAGCGTGAGAGTAGTCAGCGATTTGATCACAGGTATCTGACGACGGCAGAGGATGGCGTTTATCCAATTGCCGCCTGACCGACCATGATTTTCACCATCCGAGATGCAAGTATTGGGCTGATGGAGTCGGCATGGAGCTTCTGGATAAACAGACCTTCATCCGCCGTAAAGCGAGGGAAAATACAAATAGTACTGACGGAAGCCAGGTGTATTGGTCACGCCATGCCATCACCGAGATGGTTCAAGATCAGTTGACCCGCCCCGAGGTCGAGACGGCGTTGCAGGATTGTGATGTGATTGAAGACTATCCAGCAACACATCGTCCTCTACCTGATTGTCTGGTATTGGGGCAATTGCCAAGCACGCATCCCATCCATGCGGTGATCGCCATTGATCAAGCTCGGGATCGGATTTTTGTCGTGACCGTATACCGACCGTCAGCAGAGAGGTGGGAAGATGACTGGCGAACGCGAAAATAGGATTTGCCCCACTTGTGGTGGACACCTTCACCCTGGTGTGGCGACGATTCCGTTTGTACTAAGTGAAGACCAGGTGATTGTGATCAAAGGTGTGCCTGCTGAAACGTGTGGGGATTGCCATGAGCCATTTATGAGCAGCAAGATCACCGATGATGTCATGGCATTGGTGAGCCAGCTCAAGAGGTTGGGAAGCGAAATATCAGTGGTGTCATTTCGCGATTATGCAGTGACCTAATACGGAAGAGTTAAATGAGCTAAGTGAGAAGTCGAGAGCGGCTCGTCGAGATGGCGAGAAACGATTACTGGGAGGCCTCGCGGCCCAGCCCGGAGTGTGCTTAATCTAAGTTAGTTCAATTAGGTAGTCACGATTAGTTTTTTTCCTGCTTGATTTTACTGACCTTAGGAGACTTTAAACCGAGTAATCGGCGGAGCTTTTGCGCCCGTTTGGTCATCTTCTGTTGGCGAATTCGGACCAAGACGGCGCCATTATAGCTCATGACTGTCATGCCTTGTTGCGCCACGGCGCCTTCAAGGCCTTTGTAGCGCACGGTGCCCGCTCCGCGTGAAAGCAAAGTGGCGATGTGGCTTTCGACCACGGGACGGCTATAGCCACTGGCACAGGCCAAATGAACTTGATGGGGCGTTCGCTTGCGATTTAAGCCCGCCTCATTGAGGATGTCGAGGACCTCTTGGGCACTGGGGTGGGGATTGATGGGCTCCACCGTTTTCGGAATGCCGACGCTGAGAATGTGACGCTCATGCAGGGCCTGACGCAAGACGGGGTCGTTGATCCCGAGGTCACCCGCGAGCGAATGAATGGCCCTCTTGGGTCCCTGTTGCACCCGTCCGATAGCCTGCTCGACTTTGTCGATGAGAGGCAAAACATAGCTCTCATCACTGAGGCAATTGAAGAATTATCCCACACCTCGCTAAAAGAACCCGGATAGTTGTGGGCGGGGCCGCTCATATATCGATCGACAATTGGTTGACCTCCTGTACGCATTTTTCAATGGGACTTGATAATAAAGGGCTTAGAATTCTTCAATTGCCTCATCACTTGGATTGCCCTTGGGCGTCAGATTGGCAAAGATATAACCGGTGGCCGGCTCCGAGATGATCCCGGGCTTGCGACCGAACTGAGCCCGACAATTACTCTTGCCTTTGATAATTGGAGCAATCGTGGGATCGTAGGCATTGACGACTTTGAAGTGAGCGAGTTTCTTGCCTTGGGTGAGCTGTTTGGATTGCTTGCGGATTTGCTCATGATGGCACATCGCGGTGGTCAGGTGCTCACTGAGCCGCGCACGCTGGGTCTCACTGAGCGTCGTCGTTTGTTCCAGAGACGATTGAGCCTGCTGAGCCAACGTGGAGATGTTTTCGCCCAGATCAAGGAGCTGTTGTTCGGTCTGGCGAACCAGTTTGACAAAGACTTTGCCTTGGCCACGACAGCCGCGACCAAAGCTGCGCATGACTTTGCTGAGGCTCTACTTCAGGTCTTGCACTTGGATTTGCAGAGCCGTGCGGCGACGACTGCACGACTCGGTTATGTGGACAATGAGGTCTAGCGTTTTTTTTGAGATTTATACAGCGTGGTTGCATCGGTGACGCGTGGGCGCATTCCCATATTCCAGGTAGCCATGTGAAACGAGAGGCGTGTCTGAGCTGAAGACAAAACGAAGCTGACAACAAAACCCGAATCACCGATGATGCTCCAGAAAGGATGTGTAACCAAAGGAGCATGAACATGATAAGCGACTCGGGTTCGCCCAACCAGAATAGCGACTACGCCAAGCAGATACAAGAAGTCCTCGACAAGCTGCACCAGATGCAACAGACGCCGCAGCTGGCCACGACCCCAGAAACATTTGAGGCCTTAGAGCACGAGATACGTCAGTACACCGATCACTTGGGCAGCTTATTGCTTGGTCATCACCTTCAACAGGCCCTGGATTGCGACGCCTTACACGCCGAGCAAGACGACCTCGTGAGGCACTGGCCCAAGGCGCTCAAAAACGATGGCCGGGTCCAAGTGTGGGTTCGCACGGCTCAAGGGGGGGGCCGTGCCGGTGTGGCTGACCTACTACCGCCGCAAGGGCAAGCGGCGAGCCGGTCGGCGTTACGCTGGCGTCTATGCGGGTCTGGTGCTCTTGGGGATATACGATCGCTGCACTCCGGCATTGGCGGCTGAGGTAAGCTTGCTGGCGGCGCTGAGGTAAGCTTGCTGGCGGCGATGTTGGGCTCGTTGGAGGAGGCCCAAGATGTGCTGGCCAACCGGGGGGTGGCCCTCGATGTCAAAACCGTGCGGCTCATTGCCTATCGCTATGCGGCCCGGGCCCGGCTGGAACAACAAATCGCGCAGACGGCGTTTGGAGACACGGTGGCCGGGCGTCGCGTGGTGGTGAGCAGTGATGGCGGCCGCCTTCGATTGCGCGAGACCAAACGGGGCCCCAAGACGAAGAAGGGACGCCGTCGCTACACCGGGGCTTGGCGTGAACCCAAGGTGTTGATCATCTATGTCGTCGATGCCGAGGGCAAACGGGAAGCCAGCTTTGCACCCGTGATTGACACCACTCTTAAGGGGCCTGAGGCGGTGTTTGCCCTGCTGTGCACCTATTTGCAACGGCTCGGGATCACCCAGGCGGATCAAGTGCTCTTTGTCGCCGATGGGGCACCGTGGATATGGAAACGGGTGCCTCAGTTGGTGCGGATAATTCCAACCACCCCAAAACCAGGTAAAATGCCCCCATCTCAACACCTGTGAGAGGGGGCAACGCCATGGTGTCGCATCATTTCTTCTATCAGCTCGTCCTGTTTGCACTCATTTGGCTCTTCATCCTGTTACACCTCATACAACCCAAGCGCGCGGTGGCGGATGCAGCCACGCCGACTGCGGAGCCCGAGCCCCTCAACCCGAAGCGCTCCCGCTCCAATGAGCCCAAACCCTTTAAGGGCCTCACCCAAAAACCGCATTGCCCTCTGTGTGAGCGAGACACCGCGCCTCCCCAAGCACCGCTTCCGGTACCGCCCGATCCCATGCCCTCCACGAACCGACGCCCCCGTACGGTCGATACCTCCATGCACTTTTGCCCGCATGCCGGTTGTGACTACCGAGGCTGGCTCGGTCTAGGCCGTCTAAATCGGCCCATTTGCCTTGCCCACTTTTTGGACCTCCCCATTGGAGTCTAAAATCCAGTAAATATAGGCATTTTGAACGATACAGCCGGGTCCAAAAACCGGTCAAAGAATTTGGCCCAAAAACGGCGTTTTTAGACGGCCTAGGCTCGCTCTAGGCAATCTGCGTGCCAACGGCCATCCCAGTGGCGGCCCCTGGCGCCAGTTCCACTGCACATCGTGCCAGGGCTATTTTCTGGAGACGCATGGCACGATTTTCCACGGCAAGCAGGCAGCGGTCGAGTTGATCGTGCGGGTTTTGGCCTGTCTGGCGGAAGGACTGGGTATCCGTGCCACGGCTCGGGTCTTCGAGGTCGACGCCAACACGGTGCTTAACTGGCTGGCGGAGGCGGCCGAGCAACTGCGCGCCTTTTCCGCTTATTTTCTCTGTGATCTGCACCTGGAACAGCTCCAACTCGACGAGTTGTACGCGGTGCTGCGAGAGCTCAAAGCGGGTGAGATCAATGACGATGAAGCCATCTCACGCCTGGAGCGCTCACCCTATTGGGTGTGGACAGCGATGGACCCCAAGAATAAGTTGCTGGTGGTGGTCGATGTGGGCTGCCGCACCCTGGCGATGGCACAGCGCGTCGTGCATCAGGTCACTGAGATGTTGGCGCTGGGCTGTGTGCCGCTGTTTGTGACCGATGGCCTCAAGGACTACGGCACCGCGTTGCTGACGCATTTTGG
>Ga0214472_10001814_pt1 | contig 23274 bp, 10 predicted proteins | sample RVTome_6_FD_207662 | JGI IMG/M metagenome (GOLD analysis project Ga0214472, IMG submission 207662) | Soil microbial communities from uranium-contaminated site in the Upper Colorado River Basin, Wyoming, United States - RVT140D175 | ecosystem: Environmental > Terrestrial > Soil > Contaminated >...
GATCGGGTCGCCCAGCGACGTGCCGGTACCGTGCGCCTCGACAAAACTGACTTCGTCCGGACGGGCGCCGGCGGCGTCCAGCGCCGCGCGGATCACTGCCTGTTGCGCTTTGCCGTTGGGCGCCGTGAGCGCCGTAGAACGGCCGTCTTGATTGACTGCCGAACCGCGAATGACGGCCAGGATATTGTCGCCGGCGGCCTGCGCGTCGCTGAGTCGTTTCAGCACGATCATCCCGCAGCCTTCGCCGCGGACGAATCCGTCGGCGGCCGCGTCGAACGTCTTCGAGCGGCCGTCGGGCGCCAACATGCCGGCACGGCAGAAGTTGATCGACCATTGCGGCAGCAGGATCAAGTTGACCCCGCCGGCCAAGGCCATGTCGCACTCGCCGGTTCGCAGGCTTTGGCAGGCCAGGTGAATTGCCACCAACGACGAAGAGCAGGCCGTATCCACGCCCAGCGCCGGTCCCGCCAGACCCAGCGTGTACGACAACCGTCCCGGCGCGATGCTCAGCGCGTTGCCGGGCCCGCAGTTGGCGTCGATGCGCTCATCGTCGGCAAAGGCCAGCCGCAGGTGATCGCAATTGACCATGCCGACGTACACGCCGGTGCGGCTGCCGTCCAGTGCGTCGGGCGCTTGTGCGGCGTGTTCCAACGCCTCCCAAGTGACCTCCAGCAAGATGCGTTGCTGCGGGTCCATGCTTTCGGCCTTGCGCGGCGCAATGCCGAAGAACCGGGCGTCGAACATGTCGAAGTCATCCAAGAACGCGCCGTGCCGGGTGTACATCTTGCCGGCGCGGTTGGGATCGGGGTCGTAATAGGCGTCGATGTCCCAGCGGCTCGGCGGAACTTCGGTGACCGCATGACGGCCTTCTTCCAGCAGCCGCCAGAAGGAGTCCGGCGAGTCGACCCCGCCCGGCAGCCGGCAGCCCATGCCGATGATAGCGATGGGCTGGCGCGCGGCGGCCTGCAGGCGGTCGATCTTGGCCTGCATTTTGTCCAGCGCCACCAGCGCTCGCTTCAACCGCTCCGCATGGTCGGCGGGTTCGACGGAATCTGTCATCTCAGTCGGCCGTAAGTTCGTCGATCGCCGCCAGCTTGTCGTCCAGCAGGGCCGCCAATTGCTCCTCGGAAAGTTCGTCCAGTTCGGCGGCCACATGCTCGCGGCGCGGTGCGTCGTTTGTAGGGGTGGTTTCGGTGGTGTCTTCTTCCACGGGGCCGAGCAGTTGGGGGTGGAGAAAATCGGCCATGGCGTCGATCGTCGGACAATCGAAGATCAACGTCGCCGGCAGTGGGCAATCCAATGCCTTGCTCAAACTGTCCCGCAATTGAATGCCGGCCAGTGAGTCCAGCCCGATGTCGTCCAGCGACTGGTTCGTCTCCGCCAACTCGTCGATCTCCATCCCCAACAGCGCCGCGATTTGCTCTTTCACGTGCAGCAGCAACAACTCACGGCGATCGGCGGGGGGCGCGGTCCGCCAGCGCGTCGTGAAATCCGCGGAGGGGGCCGTCAACCGCTGCGGCGCACGACGGGAACCGCCGGCGGTCAGGGAGGTCAACAGCGCCGGCGGCGCCGCAGGGTCGAATTGGCTCACCAACTCGTGCCAGTCCGCGTCAACGACGACCGACTGCGCGGCGTCGGCGGAAATGGCGCGTTCTAGCGCCGTCAGCGCTGTGCCGGGCGGCAAGGCGCGCAATCCGCGCAGCGGTCGGCGTGCCCGCGAGCCATTGGCTGCCGCGGCCATGCCGGCTTCGGCCCACGGACCCCAGTTGACGCTGAGCGCTGTGTCGCCGGTCGATCGTCGGTAATGGGCCATTGCATCGAGGAAGGCGTTGGCGGCGGCGTAGCTGCCCTGCGCCGGTGATCCGAAGGCCGAGGCGATGGAAGAATACATGATGAAGAAGTCCAGCGGCGTGCCGCGAGTGGCCGAGTGCAGCAGCCAGGCGCCCTGCGCCTTGGGCGAGAGCACCTTGATGAAACGTTCCCAATCCTGCCGGACGAGAATTCCGTCATCCAGTACGCCGGCCGCGTGCACAATGCCGCGCAACGGAGGTCCGGATTGTTCGACGTGCGCGATCAACCACTTCACGTCGGTGGGACTGGAAACGTCCGCCTTCAGCAAACATACGTCGATCCCCCGTGACTTCCATTGTTCGGCGACGCGAGCGACTTCGGGCGACGCAGCGCTGCGCCCGCACAACACCACGTGGCGGGCGCCGCGATCGATCAGCCACTCGGCGGTCTGTCGGCCCAGGGCACCCATTCCGCCGGTGATCAGGTACGTCGCTTCTGGCCGGATGGCGAGATCGAATTCTTCGTGAGGCGGCGGCGTTTCGGCAATCAGCCGCGGAACCAATCGTTGTCCGCCGCGCAGCGCGACTTGCGACTCGCGGTCTGCGCCGGTGATCTCGTCGACCAGCCATCGCGCCGTCTCGACGGGCGGCGAATCGTCCAGATCGATCAAACCCCCCCACAGCGCGGCGTGTTCCAACGCCGCCGTTCTGCCCAACCCCCAACAAAGGGCTTGCAGTGGCGACACGACTTCTTCGTTACCGCCGGTGCGGCAGGCGCCTCGCGTAACCGACCAAATCTTGACGTCCCCGGCGTCGGCGGCGCCCGCCATTGCCTGGAGCAAAAAGAAAAGGCTTTGGCAGCCGAGCGTGGCGTCGGCCGTCAGCAGTTCGTCGCCGTCCACAGGCAAGGCGGGAGAATCCAGATTCCAAAGGTGGATGACTCCTCGCCGAGCGTTGCCGGCGACCCGCCAGCTTTCCATCAGGGGTCGATATTGTTCCGCATCGCGCGGATCGATCTGCAGCGCGCCGTCGGCGGACGTGCCGAAGTGATCGCCGGGCTTCACCAACGTGCAGATGTGCCCCGATTCAGCGAGCCGGGCCGCCAACGCTTCGCCGATGCCGCCGGCATCCAGCAAAACGAGCCAATCGCCGGGGGTGACTTTCGCGGATTCCGCGGTCGCCGTCTCTTGGGGCGCTAGTATCCATTGGATGTCGTAGAGCAACGGCGGCTGCCGTTCGCCCGCGGTGCGCGGCAGGCTTTCGCGCGACAACCGCTTGAAGCGCAGCCCTTTGATTTCGGCCACTTGCCGCTCATCGTTGTCGACCAGCAGCACGGTTCCGCGGATCACTTCCTGTTTCGAGTCGGACGGACCATCCAGTCGCACATGAACCCAACGCGCACGTGCGGCAGCCTGAAAATAATGGATGCTGTCCAGTCCCCACGGCACGTAAGTGGCGTCGCCGTCCGATCCGGCGCTGCGGCTGCACACGGACGAGAAAAGTTGAAAACCGGCGTCGACGGCCAACGATCCGGCGTTGAGTGCCGGCCGCGAAACCGCCCTCAGTCGGCAGACGGCCTCATCTGTCCCGAGCCAAACGTCATCCATCACTTGAAAACCGGGGCCGAGTTCCACGCCGCGGGCCATAAACGATTGATAGTACTCGTCGCCGGAAACCTGTTGGCTACACGCGGCGCGGATGTCATTCAGCGATTGGATTTCCGATGAAACAGGCTTCTCGGCCGCCGCGTCCGCCACCGCAAGCGACAACTTGCCGGAGGCGTGAAGTTTCCAAGACGATGACTCGCCCGATGCGTATTCGGCGGCGCTAAAGATTTCGACGGTTGCCTGTTGAGACGATTCGTCGCGACGCAAAATGGTTTGCACGATCCGCGTCTCGTCAGCTTCGAGAACCAGAGCCGCTTGCACGAATACGTCGTGCATGGCAACGACGCGATCGGCCGGAGAATCCTCGGCGGCGGTCAAGGCCATCTGCAGGTAGGCCACCGCCGGCACGACGGCCCCGCCGTAGAACAGATGTTCCTTCAGGAAAGGCATCTCATCGATGCTGAACCGCGACTCGTACATTGCCTGTTGCAAAGGAGATCGCAAACGCCGTCCCAACAGTGGACGATCGGCGAGCGTCTGCGGCGCACTCGCGCCCGAAACGGTATCCTCCGATTCCGTCGAGCCGACTCTCGGACCGCGCGGCAACTCATCGTACCAGAAGCGATCGCGCCGGAACGGATAGGTCGGCAATGAGACCCTGCGTCGCTCGTGGCCTTCGTCCAGCACCGGCCAATTGACGGGCAAACCGGCCAACCACAACCGGCCCAGCGTGGTCAACATGGTTTCCAAGTCGGATGTCTTATCCCCGGCGGCCGCCAGCGAAGGGAGCATGTCCGCCGCGGATGACAGAACCGCATCGCCGTCGTCAGTTGATGGCACGACGTCGCCCGGTCCCAGGTGGAGCAAAAGCCGGTTCTCGTCGCCCGCCAGTGCGTCGATGCCGGCCGCGAAACGATCGGTTTGGCACAGGTGCGCCGCCCAATAGTCTGGCTCGATTGCTTGTTCGTCGGTAATCCAATCGCCGGTGACACCGGAGACAAACGGAATCCGCGGCGCTGAAAGTTGCAAGTCGCGCAATCGCGTGGGCGGTTCGTCGCGGCCGTTGCCACCGGTCGAGGGTGTAGCGACCGACGCGCCACGCCGCCGCCAGGCGACGCCTCGGCGATCGAGTTCGGTTTCCAATTGCGCAACGGCGGCGTCGGGACCAACGACCAGTGCTTCGCCGGGATCGTTTTCGCCCAGCAGCGAAAGCTGCTTGCCCAACAGCCCGGCGATCTCCTCCGCGGGCGCCGCGATGGAAACGGCCGCGCCGGCGGACGATTCGTTCATCTGCCGGCTCCGCAGCGCCACCAACCGTGCGGCGTCCTCGAGCGAAAACACCTCCGCCAGGCAGGCCGCGACGAGTCCCCCAACGCCGTGGCCCGTCATCGCGGCCGGACGGATGCCCCAATGCTGCCATTGTTGGGCCAACGCCCATTGCACGACGAACAGCGCGGCTTCGAGGCAGCCCCGATCGATGTCATGCGGCGTGGCAACCGCCGTGCCACCGTCTGAAGGGCGGATCAGTTGCCGCAGGTCGACGTCGAATTCTGGATTCAGCAATTCACAACAACGGTCGACGGCCTTACGGAAGGTGGGCTGCTGCTGGTACAATTCGCGGCCCACGCTGGGCCCTCGCGCGCACGGGCCGGGAAAAACGAATGCCACCGAAGCCGGCTGCGACGGCGTTTGTGCGGTAAGCACGCGCGAAGGCTCGCGCGACGAGAGCGTCTGGCGGGCATCTTTAACATCGCGGCATACAGCGATCCGCCGATAATCGAACTGCCGGCGGCCGGATCTGAGCGTATACGCGACGTCGGCCAGCGGCGATTGGCCGCCGTCTTCCTCGAAAAACCGCGCTAGCCGGTCGGTCGAGTCTTCCAGAGCGGCCGCCGTCTTGGCGGACAAAACGATAAGCTGGCTGCTCTCGTCCGTGGCGCCGGCCGCCGGCCGCGGGGGTTGTTCGAGCACGACGTGGGCGTTGGTGCCGCCGATGCCCAGCGATGTCACGCCGGCGCGACGTGGGCCGCTCGCCGGTTGCCAATCCGCTAGCTCCGCGCCGACATAAAAGGGACTGCCGGCGAAATCGATCTGCGGATTGGGCTCTTGAAAGTGCAGGCTGGGCGGCAACACGCCGCGCTCAATCGCCAACACAGCCTTGATAAACCCGGCAATGCCCGAGGCGGCGCCCATGTGTCCAATGTTGGTTTTTACGGAGCCGATTGCGCAGAAGCTCTTTTTGTCCGTGACGGCGCGGAAGGCCCGGCAAAGACCCTCGAACTCCACCGGATCTCCCAGCGGTGTGCCGGTGCCGTGGGTTTCGACGTAGCTGATGGTGTCGGGGGCCACGTCGGCCATCGCCAAGGCTTCACCGATGACCCGCGCCTGACCTTCGACGCTGGTGGCGGAAAATCCCACTTTCAGGCCGCCGTCGTTGTTGACGGCCGATCCCTTGATCACCGCATAAACGTGATCGCCGTCGGCCAGGGCGTCTTCCAAACGCCGCAAAACGACGATGCCGGCGCCGTTGCCAAACAGCGTTCCTTCCGCACGGGCGTCGAACGCGCGGCAATGGCCGTCGGGCGAGACAATCCCGCCCGGCTGGTGCAGGTAGCCCGATTTTTCCAATGACCAAATGGAGACCGCGCCGGCCAGCGCCATGTCGCATTCGCCGGCCAACAGCGCTTGAGCTGCCATGTGCACGGCGACCAGTCCGGTGGAGCAGGCCGTCTGCAACGTGACGCTGGGGCCCTGCAGATTCAGTTTGTACGACACCCGCGTGGCCAGAAAATCCTTGTCGCAGCCGGTCAAAATGCTGAGAAAATCGCCGGTCAGATCGGGGACGGCCTGCCCTTTGAGCATATAGGTATTGACCGTCGAACCACCGTACACGCCGACCTGACCGGCAAACGTCAACCCGTCGTAACCGGCGTCTTCCAGCGCTTCCCAGGCACACTCCAGGAACATCCGCTGTTGCGGGTCGATCAGCCGCGCTTCGGCCGGCGAGTAGCCGAAAAAGCGGGCGTCGAACTTGTCGATGTCTTCCAGGTACGGCTGCGCTTTGACGTAATTCGCATCCGACAACAAGGCTGGATCGACGCCGGCTTGGACTAGTTCGTCGTCGGAGAAAAACCGCACGGATTCGACGCCGAGTTTCAGATTCTCCCAAAACTGGCCGAGGGTTGCCGCGCCAGGAAAGCGGGCGGACATGCCGACGACGGCGACGTCCGAATCGCTTACGGTGAATTCCTCGGGCGAACGCGTCATGCGCCGTTCCTCCTTGGCGCCGCCCTAGTGCGAGCCGATAGGCGGCGCGCTCTGCGCCGTCCGGCAGACGCCTTCCGCGCACGCGAGCGGTCCAGGTGTTCTTCGAACGTCGGCCCCGAGTCACCCTGCGAACCGAGATGGCCGGCCAGCGCGCTGACGGTCGGATGCGCCAGCAGCGTGATCAGCGAGACATCGATTTGATATTCGTCCAGCAGCTTGCTGCGCACCTGGGCCAGGTGCAGCGACTGCCCGCCCAGATCGAAGAAGCTGTCGTGGCTGCCGATTCGCTCCAATCCCAGCACTTCCTGCCAGACCCGCACGATCGTCTGTTGCCGCTGGTCCGTGGGGGCATCGTTGGTCGACCTGCGGGCGGCCGCCGCCGCTTGCAGGCGATTCAGGATGGTGTCGAAGTCGCCGTTTTCGAACCGGCGGGCCAGTGGCGCCCGCTGGATCTTGCCGATCGAGGTCTTGGGAATATCCTCGCGCCGGACGGGAACAATATGCGGCGGATTCACGCCCACGCTGCGGACCAAGGCGGTGCGGATCGCCTGTTGCAGCCGCGGCCAGGCCGTTTCGTCGTCCTCGGCTGGATGAAAAAAGATGGCGACAGTTTCGGTGTTGTCTACCGGACGGCGCACGGCGCAGGCCGCCGAATAAGAGACGTCGACGCCGGGAACACGCTGAACCACGGCTTCTAGTTCATGGTTATGGAAGTTGGCCCCGTTGATGATAATTGTCTCTTTTTCCCGCCCCGTCAGCACCAGCCGGCCGTCGCGCACGAAGCCCACGTCGCCGGTGTTGAACCAGCCGTCGGCGGTGAACACTTCCGCGTTGGTCTCCGGATCGTTGAGATATCCGGCGAATACGGCCGATCCCTTGACTTGCAATCGTCCGACGGTGTCTTCCGGCAACGGCCGGTCGTGCTCGTCGGCGATCCGCATCGACATGCCGGGAATCACGGGTCCCAGGTCCGCGAACGTCTTGGCCGCCGGATCGGCCCGGCCGACGTGACGGACGCGCTGGCCCAGCGTGGCAGGCGCGACAGTGTGCGTTTTGATCGAGTCTCCATCAGTCCCGGTGGCATAGGTAACGCCGGAACCGAGTTCGGCCATGCCGAACGCCGGCCGCATCACGCCACGGCCGAGACGGCACGGCGCAAGCACATCCAGAAAACCGTGAACCACGTCCGACGTGACGGCTTCGCCGGCGGTCAACAAACTGCGGATGCAACTCAGGTTCCAAGGGCGATCCTCGCGCTCGCGGGCCGCGTCGCGCACCAAGGCGTACGCAAAATTGGGCGCCCAACTGTGCGTTATCCGGTAGCGATCGATCAGTTCCAGCCACCCGAGCGGATGGGCCAGCACATCGGCCGTCTGCGCGTACACCATCCGGCACCCAATCAGCACACAGCGAATGTGCCAATCGGAGATGCTGCCGATGTGATCAAACGGCAGCCAGTTCAACACCCGGTCGTCCGCGCGATGATCGCATAACCAATTTGTGCCGCGAGCGCGAGACAACAGGTTGTCATGGCTCAGCACGATGCACTTCGGCCGGCCGGTGCTGCCGGAGGTGAGATTCAGTAGCGCCGTGTCGTCCGGCTCGGCCGCGTGATGTTCCGCGGCGGCCGCGTGGTCCGACAAAGACTCTACGTCCGCCACTCTGCCGGGCGACTCGCAATACAGCGCCGCGGAGACGTGCGCCGCGGCAGCCCGCGGGGCGATCACCAGTGGACGTTCCAGAAACTCGTGAACCGCCTGCAACTTGTCCAGCACTCCGTTGGCCTGGCGATACGAAGGGGGCACTGACATGATCAACGGCCGGAATCCGCCCAGCACGCAGCCCCAGAACGACTCGATTACGTCGCGGGCGTCCGATAATTGCAACAACACGATATCTCTTGGCTTCGCGCCCGACGCACGTAGCCCGGCTAGAATCCGCCGCGCGCGTTCCAACAAAGTCGAAAACGGCTGTGTCTGACACGGGCCGTTCGACCGGTGATAGCAAATCGCATCCTCGCGCTCCCCGCGCGCGGCGTGTATCAGGGCCTCGGCCAATGTGCGCGGATGATCGGCCGCCGAGCGCAACTCCTCCGCGTGACACACGGCCATTCGCCCTGAGCCGGCCGAGGAATCATTCCGGGCGGTCGTCTGCCCTGCGGCCTGAGGGCCGGGCGTGGTAGATGCCATGCTGCGTCGAATTATTGCCTGTCCTTACCCCGGTCTCGCGGATCAGCGCTGGAACCAGTGCAATGGGCTGATTGATGCCGCTTCCTCCCAATCACGGCAAAACGGCCAAAATCTGGCCGGTGAGCCGCCACGGGCGTTTTGTATTCTATCGAACACGGCAAAGACGCAAAACGGGAAATGTGGTGGTCGTCAGCGACTGCGGCGACAGCACGCTTCGCGGTAGCCTGGCAATTTACAGTGGAATTTCACTCATTTTTCACCTCCCATCGCGACGCCCAAACGGCGGTGGATCCGGGCGGCATTCCATCTATTTTGACGCCGCTGCACCCGACGGCGGCCAGCCCGGAATCACCTCTCGGCACTCAATCCGCACTTCGCGCTCCGCTGGACGCCGCAGGGCGACGGCCAGCTTGTAACGCGCGGTCAGGCGCCGCAGATCAAACTGCCACGCCCGTGGATCATCTTCAAAGCCGGCGGCGAAGCGAATCTTGGGAAGATGATGCTCGCTCAATTCGAACGAGAAATCCCCCAAGGGAATCGCCAGTCCCATGCCCCGGGCCTTGATGTAGGCCTCCTTGAGCGTCCAAAAATCGAAGAAAGCGTCTTTGCGCCGGTGCTCTGGCAACGCTTCCAGGAAGTCCATCTCGGCCGCCGCGAAGTGCCGCCGGGCAATGTCCAGCGTTGCCGTCCGTCGCCGCAGGTCCTCGACGTCGATCCCCACGTCGTCGTCGCAAACCACGGCGCAGGCGACTACCCCGCGGGTGTGCGAGAGGTTAAAGCGCAAGTGGCCGGCCGCCGAGGGCGACTCGATTTCCGGGCGGCCGTAAGCGTTTTCCACAAATCGCCATGCACGCGGGTCGACGTCTGAATATCGAGACAACGTCGTGCGGACCAGAGCTCGCGTGACCAGACACTGATGGCGGTCTTTGTCGAACAGAAACCGCTGGCAGCGTTGCCGCTCTTCCTGGTTGAGCAAACGGCGGTAAGAATCCAGCAGTTCGGGACCGGTGACCTTGTCGGTGAACACGTACCAGATGTGCAGATCGTCAGGTGGCATGTGAAATCGACGGTACGAGCAGGCGAAAAGTTGACGGGCCGATGCGCATCGATTATACGTGACCTGCCGCGTCGATTAACGGGTCGCAGACCGGTTTCTTGCTGTAGGAACGGCCGCTGTTTGGGCGACGCCGACGCTGACCGTACGTCAAGGACTCCATTGATGTTGCCGAAACACGCACCCCAAACCGCAATGAACGGGGTTCGCCCCGCGTTTATCATCGGTCTATTCGTTTCGACCATCTTCTTATTAACGTTCGTCTGCGGACGATCGATGGCGGCCGAGACGCCGAGGCCGAATCTGATCTTTCTGTTGACTGACGATCAGCGGTTCGACGCGCTGGGATCGATGGGCAACCGCATCATCCAGACGCCGCGGTTGGACCGGCTGGCGGCCGCCGGCGTGGTGTTTGACAACGCGTTCTGCACGACGTCGATCTGCGCCACCAGCCGGGCCAGTTTTCTCACCGGCCAATATGCCGTGCGTCACGGGATCGACGACTTCGCCACGCCGCTTTCGGCCGAACAGTTCGAGCAGACGTTCCCGGCGCTGTTGCGCGGCGCCGGCTACCGGACCGCTTTTGTGGGCAAATGGGGGCTGGGCGGCCCGCTGCCGCGCGAACGCTACGATTTCTTTGACGGCTTCTCCGGCCAAGGGCGCTATTTTGATAAAGAAGACCCGCACCACCTGACCGACAAACTCGCCCAGCGGGCATTGCGTTTCCTGGATACTTGCGAGGGCGGGCAGCCGTTTTGTTTGCAGGTGAGTTTCAAAGCTGCGCATTGCCAAGACGGCGCCGCCTGGCAATTTCAACACGCGCCGCGGTTCCAATCGACGTATGCCGACGTGACAATCCCGCTGCCGGTGACGGCGACGTCCGAAGACTTTGCCGCATTGCCGGAGTTTTTGCAGAACTCCGAGGCCCGCCACCGCTGGCAAGTGCGATTCGCCGATGAAGCGATGTTTCAAAAATCGGTAAAAGACTATTACCGGCTGATCACCGGCGTCGACGAGGCGGTCGGCCGGTTGGTGGAAAAATTGCGCCAGCGACGGCTGGCCGACAACACGGTGATCGTGTTCACTTCCGACAACGGCTTTTATCTGGGCGAACACGGGCTGGCCGGCAAGTGGTTCATGCACGAAGAGTCGATTCGCCTGCCGCTGTTGGTATTCGATCCACGCCTGCCGGCGGAGCGCCGCGGCGCGCGGGTTGATCGGATGGCGTTGAACATCGACGTGGCGCCCACGCTGCTCGATCTGGCCGGCGTCGAAGTTCCTGAAACGGTCCAAGGCCGCAGCCTGGCGCCGTTGCTCTCCGGGGAGGCGCCGGCATGGCGCGGCGAGTTCTTTTACGAACATCGCTTCCGACACGCCGGCATCCCCCGCAACGAAGGCGTCCGGGGCGAGCGTTTCAAGTACGTGCGCTACCTGGATCAGCCGGCCGCCAATGCGGAACACCCGTACGAAGAGTTGTTCGATCTCCAGTCCGATCCCCACGAGCGGCAGAATCTTGCCGCTCGGCCTGAACACTCCGCCGAACTGGCCGAGATGCGCGAGCGTTGGCGCGACTTGCGCGCGGCGGCTGAGTGAACGGGAGCCACTGCGAGGCCCGATGGCGCGCCTTTCAGGCTGCGATGTGTTTCCATTTCAGAATCGCTCTGCATCGGGATTATTAGCCCCGACGTTTACGTCGGGGTGGCGGTCTGCGACGATACGGATTGCGCGAGGCCCGTTCACGGGCCTTCTCTCTGCTTTCCTTTTAGCCGCCACCGCCACCCGCCGTTGCGAGGACGCCGTGTCGAGAAACTACTACAGCGAGATCAACCTGCACATCGTCTGGCACACCAAGGGCAGTTCGCCGCTGCTGACACCTGCCGTGGAACCGGTTGCGCATAAATGCCTGCGAAAGCGGATTGTCGATACTCCCGGCGCGTTCGTGCATGAAATCGGCGGAACTCAGACGCACGTGCACGTAGCGGTGACGGTTCCTCCCACGTTGCCGATCAGCGATTGGATCGGGCAACTCAAGGGCGGCACGGCGCACGACGTGAATCGCGAATCGGGCAAGCGCCAGAAGGTGCTTCAATGGCAAGAGGGCTACGGAGTGGTGAGCTTCGGATCGGGCGATCTGGATTGGGTAAAAGGCTACATTCGCAATCAGCGCGCACATCATCAGCGGAACATGGTCCACGAGCGGTTGGAGACGTTTGCCCGGCCGGATAATCCGTAGCCGCGTCTGGAAGTGGCTGAAGCCGGCCGTCAGAAAGCCCCGTGAACGGGGCTGTTGTACGTTATTCATCGCCCGCCCCAAACCCGCCGTAAACGGCGGGCCGAATACCGCTTCGCGGAAAAGCCCCGCCAGCGGGGCTGAAACACAACTGGCCGTCACCTTTGCAACAGAGAACGACGGCCTGAACTGTATTCTGAATTCAAGCAAGGAAATCGAAGCCAACGGTCCATGACGAATCCGACCGTGCCACGTGAATACGGCTTGAACAGCGATTTTTGGCGATATGCTGCCAAACCGGTTGTTCCGCCATCGTACGATCATTTTGCCATAAGGCGGCTATGAGCTACGATTTCACGAGTAGCGACAATGCGACACCGAGGTGCTTTCCGAAAAAAACCAGAACGAAAAACGCTGACCTCCAATCGGCCCAGAGACGCTTTTTGCATTCATCGCTACGTTTCATTTGGAATGCGGTGAACGTCCGCGTCTCAGCAGGCGACGGCGCACGAATCCTACGTTTCGCGTAATGAACGCCGCTTCACGTTCGTCACGTTCGCGCTTTTCCGAATCGCAACGACTAAATGGACTCAACCGAACTCGAAGTCATCTACGAAGACAACCATCTGTTGGCGGTCGTGAAACCGGCGGGACTGCCGACGATGGGGGTGGCGGCCGAGCGGCCGAGCCTGCTGTCGGTGGCCAAGGCGTACGTGAAGGGCCGGTACAACAAACCCGGCAACGTTTACCTGGGGGCGATGAGCCGGCTGGATTGCCCCACGACCGGTGTGGTGCTGTTGGCCCGGACCTCAAAAGCCGCCGCCCGACTGTCCGAGCAATTCCGCACCCGCGCGGTGGAAAAGACGTATTGGGCGTTGGTATCCGGCCGCGTTGCGCCGGCGGCTGACATGTGCCAGGATTGGCTGGCCAAGGATGAACGGCACCGCCGCATGCACGTGGTGGACCCGACGCACCCGGGGGCGCTTGAAGCGCGGTTGAGATATCGGACGCTCGAATATCTGCAGGGCGCCAGTTGGCTGGAAATATCGCTGGAAACGGGGCGTAAACATCAAATTCGAGTTCAGATGGCTCGTCGTGGGCATCCGGTCGTGGGGGATCGCAAATACGGCAGCCGGCAGCCTTTTCCTCACGGAATCGCGCTGCACGCCCGGCGCCTGGTCTGCGAGCACCCCATCCGACATGAACCAGTGGAACTTTTCGCCCCGTTGCCCGCAAGTTGGCGGACGTGGGGAGTGCCGGACGCCTGACGCCGCTGAAAATACGGGTCCACCGGCGACGAGGCATTCCTCGCCAATCCGGCTGGTCACCGAAGGTTACGACCCGATGTCTACGGCCGATTTTGCCGCAATGTTCACGGCCAGGTGCGAAGAAACGCTTGGCGCAAGGGGGGCGTTCCGATTACCTTGAGCGAGTATTGTGACCGCTTTGTCCGGGATTGGGCCAGTCGCGCTAGCGCGGCGCGTGTCACAAAGTGCGCTGTGCCCGCGCGGTGATCGGAATCGTCGACCCTCGGCAGGCGTGCGGCGCGACATCATGTGCCGCATTCGTTTCGGATTCATTGATCTTCATCCGGTGTCGTCATGTTGCCGACGTCCTGCGGCGGCGTGCTTGTGGCTGTGCGATTGCGGAACGCCGGCGGTTGCCTGCTGTGGCGCTCGTCACAACTCGCGCTGCGATCAACGGCAACAACCGGCGCGCGGATGGAACAACGCAGACCTTTACTCTCGGCGGCGCGAACGTGGTCCAAATTGACCAATCACTGTTTTCCAGGTCGGCGTTGGCCAGCGGCCTCCTGACCAGGGAGGAGTTGGACGAGGCGTGGGAGGCGCTGCGCCAGGAAAAGGGAAAGTCGCCGACCGATGAACAGTTGGCGCGGAAACTGGTCGAGTTGGGACAAATCAATGCCTGGCAGTCGCAGCAATTGCTGGAAGGCCGCACTAAGTTCAATCTCGGCCCGTACCAGGTGATGGACTCCATAGGCCAGGGCGGCATGGGGCAGGTGTTCAAGGCCGAGCACACCATCATGGGACGCGTCGTGGCGGTCAAGGTCCTGCCGCGCGGCAAATCCACGCCCGAGGCGATCGCCAGCTTCAGCCGCGAAATCCGCAACCAGGCCCAACTGCAGCATCCCAATCTGGTCCACGCCTACGACGCGGGCCACGACGGCAACGTGCATTTTCTGGTCACCGAGTACGTGCCCGGAACCGACCTGAGAAAATTCGTGCGCCGCCGCGGACGTCTTTCCATGGAAGCCGCCGCGAGCATTATCGCGCAAGCGGCCGACGGCTTGGAACACGCTCATAGCCAGGGATTGATCCATCGCGACGTCAAGCCGGGCAATCTGCTGGTCACGCCGCAGGGCCACGTGAAATTGTCGGACCTGGGCCTGGCCGCTTGCACCGGCCAGGACTCACCGCATCTAGCGCGACCGGACAAAGTGGTGGGCACGGCCGACTATCTGGCGCCGGAGCAGATTCTCGACCCGACTTCCGTCGGCCCGGTGACGGACGTGTATTCGCTGGGTTGCACGTTGTATTACGCAGTCACCGGCAAGGTGCCGTTCCCCGGAGGCACCACGTCCGACAAGGCGCGGGCACATTGCAACACCGAGCCGTTGAATCCCAAGCGGTTGAATCCGGAGCTGACGGACGATTTTGTCGCGGTGATCGCCGCCATGATGGCCAAGAAACCGGAAGACCGGCTGCAATCAGCCACCGAAGTGGCGCTGCGCCTGTCTCCCTGGGCGGATCAAGCGGCGGTCGTCGAACCGGCCGGCGCTGACCTGGCGGACGCGCACGATGAATCACACGATTCCGCGCCCGTGTTGCGCTCCCCGTTGCGTCGGGCCGTGCCGCCAGCGGAGGCCGACACCGAACCGAATTTCCTCGTGCAGCCGGAAGACGAATCGGGACCGGTCGAAAGCCCCAGCCAGGGACAAGCCGACACGGCGCCGGTCAACTCGGCAAAAGAAGAAACCGTGCCCGATTTCGACGGCGAGCAGCCGGCCACCGAACGGCTGCGCGAGCGCGACATCCCTTGGCTGATCATCCTCGTGGTGTTCATCGGATCGATGGCCGCCCTGGGGACGCTGACCGCCATCATGCTGCGACTGTTCAATTGATGCGGCAATCCATTTACCGTAAAGCGAAAACCAAACGGGCGGATCAACCGCCACCGGTGGCGCCTTCACTGGCGCGGCGGATTTCGGCTTCGAGTTGGCTGATTTCAGCCGGATCCAGATATCGGGCCAACAGCTCTTCGGTGTCGGAGAATAGCTTGTCGATCTTGCTTTGCACGGCTTTGTCCGGCGTCGAAAACAGCGGACGCTGCTGACGCAGGATCTGGGCGAATTGTTCGCGGGTGCGCAACTGACGCAACTCGGCGATCAGTTTGCGGGCTTCCTCCAGCTTGTCCTCCTCGACGCGCGCCCGGGCGCGGGCCAGCAGCACTTCGCGACGGGCCACCAGGTCCACCAGGTTTTCCTGCAAGCCGGTCACGATGCCTTCGACTTCCAGGCGCGCCGAATCGTCGGGCACTTCGGCCACCAGCGTGGGCGTCAAACCGGGCACCATCGGCAGCCGGGCAAGCAGTTCGCCTCCGCTTTTGATCATCAGCACCCGGTACGGGTCGTCACCCGGCGAGACTTCGATCCGGCCGCGGTAATCCGTGCGCCCCAAAAGTTCGGCGCGGCTGGGATCGCGTCCCAGCGAGATGACTTCGTAACCGGCCAGCGGCCGCTTCGGCGCTACGCGCCCCTGGAGCAAGAGCGTTGTCGGCCGCTGGGGCGGACGGACGGCGAGGGCCAGTTGTTCGACGCGGCCGCGGCGGCGCCGGCTGAGCGGACTCCGCAGCCCGCTGATGATCTCGCAGGAGACAAACCCGTCGGTGTTCGACTCTACGCGCAACACGGTCCAGGGGATCTCCTGAATGCCGCGCAAAGTGCCGTCGCGATTGCTCTGACGCGCCACGGCGCGAAAGATGTCGCCTTCGCGGCTCCAATGCAGCGTGGGATCGCGCGGCCGCAGTCGCGCGGCGCGCAGCCGCAGGGCGGCCGTTTTCGCGTCGACCGATTCCACGGCCGCCAGCGGCGCGAAACTGCGCACCAGCAATTCAAAGGCTTGTTGTGACACTCTGCCAAGCGCGTGTACGGAAGCCGTATTGACGCTTCCCCACGATCTGGTGCGGACGTCCAACTCGCGGGCGACGAGCTGATACCCTTGGCGGTCGCCGCTTACCAGCAGCAAGAACAGCTTGTCCAATTCTTTCCAGTCGTCCGGCAGATCATCGAGCTCGACACGCTGCACACCCGACAGCAGTCGGCCGCGCAGATGCGTGGAGGCCGGCACGACCGTCAGTTGCCACGCCGCCCCGATGACGGCCTCCGACCGGTCGGTCAGCTCGCGCTCGAGATCGTTCTGAAGCCGGTCATTCAATCCGGGACCGGCCGCCAGGGCCACGACCGTGCGGACCTGGTACGGCGTCAGTTCCCAAACGGACTGCGCCAGCGCGGATCGCGTCGTCAACAACAGAACCGAATGCACGGCGCAGGCCGCCAGCCAGCGGAAGCGTGAGAAGTCAGCGTGTATCGAATGAACGAAAACGCTCATGGTCCATCAGTCGGCAATCGCAATTGCGGCCGCCACTGCTCAACCTGTTGATAAAGCCCGGTCGGCCGCTCGCCCACGCCTTCGAGACTCCGGTGATACGCGAAATGTTCCGATAGCTGCCACAACGGAATTACCGCCACGTCGTCATGCGCAAGGCGGTGGACTTCCTCGAGTCGGTCGCGCGTCGAAGCCCAATCGTCGGCGACCAGGAGTTGCCGCACCGCCAGCCCCAGATGAGGGCTGGAAAGCCCGATGCCACCCGCCTCCTGAAACAACCGCACGGCGTCGACGATCGGTTCGCGTACGATCCATTCGGCGTAGACCAGGTCGTAATCATCGAAAACGTCGCGCGGGGCCCGCGGATCCAATTCCTCCAACATCACCGGAATGCCGATCAATTTCAGGTTCCGTTGGATCGCCTGGCAGGCCGCGCGGGCAATGTCGTGCGGCGCGTGCGCCAACACCAGCTCCGGAATGCCGGCGATCTCTTCGCCGCGTTTTTCGGCCGCGGCCTGAATTTCGTGCAAGGCCACGCCGGCCAGCGTGATGGCCAGCCGCGGCTCGTAGGGGCGGGTTTCGACGCGGTCGTTGTACGCGTAACCCAGCGGGTCGTCCAATTCCGTCCCGGCCGGAAAGGGACCACTGATCACGCGGCTGCCGCGGGCGTCGTTTCCGCGCAACAATTCGCGATGGAGGATTCGCTGCCGGTCAATTCCATAGACCAACGCCCGGCGAAAGGAGCGATTTGCGGTGAACGCTCGGTTCAAGTTGGGCACCAGACAATGGACCGTAGGCACGGCATATTGACCGACGACGATTTGCTCGTCAGTCGACAGCTCGTCGACCGCCCACGGGCTGAGCCGGTCCATGACGCTGGTGCGTCCTTGCTTGAGCGACGTTAATGCCGCGGCACTGTCGGCAAAAACTCGTTCGACGATTTCACGCGGCTGTCCGGGCGCGGGCGAGCGATAGTTCGGATTGAGCACAAAATGCCGCTCCCGCTCGTCCACCGGCCCGGCCAGGTAAGGACCATACGTTGGTGACGTGCCGTCCACAGGACCGACTCGCAGTCGCGGCGCCAGGGTGAAATCCAACAGCGCGCTGGGCCGCACGTGGCGCCGGGCCAGTTCGATCTCCACTTGATACACGTGCTTTACGTTCACGCCAGCCAACAGTCTCATCCAGGCGGGACGCGACGCGGGGTGTGCGGAGTCGGACAATTCCAGCAGGCGGCCGGCGACGTCGTAACCCGTGATTTCCCCCAGACCGTCCGACCACGTCAGACCTCGTTCCAACTCGACCACGACCGTTTGCCCGGCATTGTCCACCGCAATTTGGGCGATGGGCGAACTGTATTGCCCGCCGTCGGGTCCGTAGCCTTCGAATTCGACCAATTGACGATGGACCAGCCGTCCGGCGCGCACGCTGGCCCAATCGGGCGCCGAGGGATCAGCGGCCGCGCCGGCCGGCAGCGTGACGCCCACGATCACCAACGGATGCCGCTCGTGGATCTCTTTGAGCAACTGGCGCGCCTCGGCCAGGTCAGGCAAGACGGCCAGCGCGTTGACGGCCTCGCCATAGGCGTCGCTCATGCGCCCCGAATCCACGTGCGCCCTGGCCCGCGCCATTGCCGAGGCGGACATGTCGGAAAGCTCGGTCTCGATCCGCTCGACGGCCGCGTGTTGCGGAAGTTTCTCTTTCAGCGCGGCGGCCAGCGAGCGCACGGCCGCGTAGTTTTCTTCCTTGAGCCGCTCTAGGACCAATTTCGAGGTGGCGACGCCCAGCGCGTTTTCGAGACCGGCGAATTGCGGATTGCGGCCGTGTAGCTCGTTGAGGACCGCCAGCGCCATGTCGTAACGCTGCCGGCGCTGCGACTGCCTGGCGTCTTCCATCATATAATGATCGATCGCCTCGGTCAGGCCGGGCAGTTTCGGCTGATTCGCGTCCAGATAGCGATAGTAGTCGTACGCCTCGTCCAGCCGGCCTGCGGCGACCAGCGCCGACGCAGCGTCCAGGATGAGTTGCTCAAACAACTTGATCTCGGCGACCTGGCTCCAGTCCAGTTCGTACTCTTGCTCCGGCGCGTCGAGCAAACGCACTCTGAGCTTTCCGCGGCGGGCCGCCTGCGCGGGCAACTGCCGGTTGGGAAACGCAATTGGCTCGACCTTGATGACCGACGGCTCGCCCGTACTGAGCTGGATTTGATCGAACGGCTCCCGCTCGAACAATCGGACATCATCGTCCGTAGCGGCCGCATCCTGGCCCACGGCGCTCTCGGCCGGCCCACACGTGATTGCGCAGGCGGCCACTGCATAGAAAAGAATTGCCCCGAACTTCCGTGGAAAAAGTCGTTCATCCGATTTTTTCAACGGGCTTTTCAGGGTATTCCGCCAAAACCGCCACATTGCAAACACCACGCCGGTCAGGGGACGTCAATTACATGCAGGCTGCCGTCGTGCCCGGCCAGCAGTAGACCGTCATCCATGCGCACCGCGCCGGTGGCCCAAGCCTGGCTGGACTCTACGGCCGCTTGCTCCTCGCCCGTCTCCGCCGAAATCCGGGTCACGGCGCCCGACGTGTGCGTCAAGATAAACGAATCGCCGTCGGCCAGCGGATCTCCCGCCAATTCGCCGTGTCGCAACGGCATCCGCCAGAGCAGTTGCTGCCGCTCATCGAGACAAAGCAGTTCGTCGGATGTCGTCGCGACCAGGACCACGCCGCCAACCCGTTTCGGTCCCCAAGCAGGCGGCGCGCCCAACGGCCAGTCGGTCCCCGGTTCCAGTTCCGGCAACTTGAAGGCCAACAATTTGCCGGCGGCGTCGGCGGCATACAACACGTCGTTCAGCGCTGCCAAAGGGGCGACGATCGCGTCGTTTACGGTGACGTCTTTGACGGCTGCCAGATGAGGTTTCGGTTCGGCGGCGACGCCCAACAGATAAATCTTCGCCTGGCCGTCGGCCACCGCCACGAGTTCCTCGCCGACGGGTTCCGGCCGCGTCCACGCCAACGACGTGCCGCCGGTGAGCCGCGGCTGGAAAGGTTCCGTCAAGCTGCGTCCGTCGCTTGGATCGACCAACAGGATCATCCCGTCTAAGGTGGGCGCCAACAGGCCGCCGGCAAATCCAACGGGCGACGCGCCGATCGGCTGCGCCAACGGCAGCCAGCGCAAGGCGCCCTCAGCCGCTCCCGGCTCCAAAAGCAGCACGCGTTTTTCACCCGTGGCGGCGGCCACCACCATCAATCCGTCGCCCAACTGGACGCTATCGCCGCCGGAGGGCAACGGTTGCGGAGGACGCAGCACATTGATTTCCGCGACGGGTTCGTCGACGATCGCCGCGCCGTCGAGCGCATCGCCTTCGACGACGAAATACCCGCCGGTCGTCGTGACGGCGGAAATCGCTCCGTCGCTGCCGACGCTTGGAGGCACGGTCAAGGGGGCGGCCAGAAACGTTTCCCAAATCGGATTGGCGCCGTCGTTCCCGGCGACATTGTGGGCCGCGACGATGACCCCTGGGATTTTCCGTTCGCTGCGGACGTGGATCACGGCGTCGCCGACCGGCACCGGCGTCTGCAAGTGCGTGGAATGTCCGGCGATCACGCGGCGCGGCGTCAATCTGCCGCGTGCGGCCTGAATGTCGTAACTTGTCAATCCGCGGCCGGCCACCCAAAACTGCGTGCCGCGCACCAGGGGATAGGCGGGCGCGGGCTCGTCGTCGGTCGCAGCGCGCTGGGCCACCTGGACCAGGTGCCGCCCTTGCCCGGGAGTGCCGATCTCGTACGCGTACAGCGCGCCGCGGTCGGTCGCAATCAACAGCAAGCGGCCATTGCCGGCGACGACGGGCGATACGTCCACGTGTCCGACGATCGCTTCGGTGTGTACCTGTTGCAATGCCAGCCCGTTTTCGTCCGTCAACAACACGCGGATCGTGGCGTCGTGCAGCTTGTCGTTTTCTACGACGATCACGTACCGTCCCAGCGGCACCGGAGGAACGCGGACCGTACCCGGCAGGTGCGCCAAATAGGCGACCTCGCGGCATTGCCCGTCGTCGGCCGAGAGCACGTACAGATTTGAGTGGTCACCCACCTGATAGAGCAGCTTGTGACGCTCGGCCGCGGCCGGGGCGACTCTCAGATCTTGCGGAAACACCGTATGTCCCGGCGACTCGCCCGTCTTCATGTCGATCCGCACCAGCCGTCCCGATCGCGTTGCCACGAGGATCGTATCGCTGGCAATCAACGGGGCGGCGTCGAACGGTTCGCCCAGCGGACTGCGCCAGCGCAGCTCGCCCGTGGCGGCGTCGACGCGGACGATTTCGTGACGCACGGAGTCGGCCAACAGCGCGTCGCCCGCGCCTGCACCGGCCACGGAGATGGGTGTAAAATCGGTGTGCATTCCGACAAAACGGCGCCACAGCACCTTGCCCGTCGCGGCGTCCAGACCATATGCCGCGCCCGCCGCCAGGCAAAACACGACTTGCCCGTCGGCCTGTAGTTGTCCGCCGCTGCGCCGGGCCAGTGTGACGGCGGCGCGAAGCGGGGACTGCGGCTCTTGGGTCAGCGGCGGCGTCGACTGCGGCGCGAACTGAACGACCTGCGATTCGGCCTGTGAGACGCTCAGCACGCTTTCGGCCAGTTGTTCGGCCAGTTGGCGAGTCCGCCGCGCCGCGGTGTCGGCGTCCTCCGCGGCAGACACGGCTTCCAATTCAGGGTAGTCGCGCAACAGGGATCTGCGGACGTCGTAGGCGGTTTGAAAAGCCGCCCGCGCCTCGGCCGCCGGCGTGTCGCCGTCGATCGGCCGGACGGCCGCGGCGATTTTTCCCAGCGATTCGCGGGTGCGGGTTTCGCGCGCCAGCGTGTGCCGCGTGAAGGCCAGCGACTCCTCAATGTTGTTCAGTTGCACGGCGTTTTTCAGCGCCGTGGGAATATTGCCGTGCACCAGTGCCAGCGCCTCTTCCGACTGGTCCACGAGTTTCTGTTGTGGTGCGCGCTGGGCCTGTTGCGCTAAGCCTGCGGCGATCTCCGGCAGCAGGTTGGCCAAATCGGGCCGGACCTTCGAAAAATCAGGCTCTCCTTCAATGTTCGATAGCACCTGTTTGGCCACATCCAAGGCCTGCGGCCAGTCGCTCGTGCCTTCGACCGCCTTGCGGAGCACGGCCACTCCGCGGTTTACCCGGGCCGTGCTGGCCCCGTGATGGGTCGGATACCGTTTCAGGTACTCGTCGTACTTGTTGATCGCCTGCGTGTACGACCCCGATTCGAAGTCGGCATGGGCCTGCGCCAAGGCGTCGTCGCCCGATCCGCGTGAGGTGGCCCAGACCAGCGCGAAAAACAATATCACCAGCAGCAGCAGCGTGCCGCCGCCGATGAGCAACAGCGGAGAGTCCCAGACGCTCTTGCGGACCCGTTTGCTTTGCCAGCCGCGGCCACGTTTGGCGGCCGGCGCGCCGAGCAGATCTCCGTCCGCGCCCGCCGTGGTCGTGAATTCCGGCAAGTCGCCCAACAGGTTGTCGGCGCCAAGCTCCTCTTCGACGAGGTCCCCTTCGTCGAGCGTGACCGCGCTTTCATCGGCCGACGAACCGACGGAAGCAGGCGATTCATCGTCGAGCGGCATCAGGTCGTCGTCGACGAGATCGCCGGCCGAAATCAATTCGGCGTCGTCGTCATCCAAGTCCACGAATCCGGGCGCGACGTTTGCGGCGGGCGCCGACGTGCGGCCGGATGACTTCCTCAGCGGCGGCTCGTCTTCTTCCAGCGGGGCCAGGCCGAGCTCGTCTTCTGACTCGTCGGGTTTCGGTGGCGGCGGCGGTGTGGCCGGTGCAGCGGATTTTTGCGTCGTCTCGAATTCCGCCAGCAGTCGCTTGGCCTGCACGGTGGTGACCAAATTTTTGTCGACCAGCAGTTTCAGAATGGCCCGCGGCGACACGGGACGGGCGGATTTTTTGACCTGCGACCGCAGCTTCGTCACCACGGCCGCATCGACCAGGTGGCTGGTCTCCAGCTTGTCCAACAGGGTATGGGTTTCATTCATATTGGTTCATTCACTGCGGCGACGCCAGCCGCACATTTTCCATTCCCACGGCGGTGCCGGCGTCCAATACCATGACCACCGTTTCGTGCCGGACATCCTCGTCGGCAACGACCAACATGCCACCGGGTCCGCGGGCGCCGTCGGCGCCTCCTTCGCGGGCCTCGCGCAGTTTTCTCAGCAATTCACGCTCGCCGATGACCTCGACGTCGTCCACCAGGATGGTGTCGCGGCGACCGCTGATTTCATCTTTTTCGATAGCCACGATGATGAAGTCGTCTTCCAACTCCTCCAGCGTCGGCGCCTGCGTGCTGGCTTCGGCTTCGTCGGGCGGCGGCATCTCGATCGATTTTTGCAGATTGAACGCGGCGGTCACCATGAAGAAAATCAGCAGCAGAAACGTCACGTCGACCATCGGCGTCAGGTCCATTTCCTCTTCGGCGAAGCCGGGCCCGTCAAACGAAACCGGTTCATCGTCGTAAAA
>Ga0214472_10001815_pt1 | contig 23269 bp, 19 predicted proteins | sample RVTome_6_FD_207662 | JGI IMG/M metagenome (GOLD analysis project Ga0214472, IMG submission 207662) | Soil microbial communities from uranium-contaminated site in the Upper Colorado River Basin, Wyoming, United States - RVT140D175 | ecosystem: Environmental > Terrestrial > Soil > Contaminated >...
GTTTGAATATGTCAAAACCCATACATATCCTAATCCCAGTTCCTAAACCTCCATATGTTGAAGATCAACGTATAAATTCTATTAAAAGCATAATTTCAAAATTAGAAAATTTTGTATCCGTAAATGCAATATGGCTTGTTTATCCACCATCTGAATCCATCTTAGAAGAAACCAATGATGAGAAAAATCTGATTGTAAATTATGATGACTATGAGAACGCTGTAGATATTTTAGATAAATTTCATCCCGATTTTGTATTTGTAAATGGTATGATTGAATTTGTTAATTTATCTTTTATCTTGGCAGCAAAATATGAGAAAATCCCTTTACTGACCACTTTCTTTCTGCCAACATATATCTATAAGCAGCAAAATGTTTTGTCTGGAATAAAACAACAACTTCGCTATGTCATACGTAATAGATATCCCGATGTTCATTTGAAATCTAATTCCCAACCAAAAGCAATGCCTTATTTTAAACAAAAATATGTTTTTTTTAAGAAGACCATCAAAAAAATTAATAAAAATAAAATCTATCTTTTAAAATTTTTTGGATTAATCTTCAAACTTCGTCTATATGGTAGCTTTAAAGTACATCAAATTTTGGAAGGTGATCTTAATTTATGTTCTACATTAGAATGGAGACCTTATCTTGAAAATATAGGATTTAAAAAGAATTCTATAAAAATTGTAGGCAATCCATTTTATGATACATTGTATTTAAAAATTCAATCTAACAATACTTCTGAAGTAAAAAAAAAATCTATCCTTTTTTGTCCTTCTGCCATGCATGAACATGGATTATGGACAAAAGAACAAGAATTTGATTTAATTCGAAATGTTTTAGACGTACTTACAAAGAATCAATTTCATGTGGCACTAAAAATTCATCCCTCAAGTTCTGATTATCATGACTTTCATGAATTTTTAACTAATTCAAATTTTAATATTGAATTATTTCAAAAAGAGAATCTCTTTGAATTACTCACAAATTATGAAATTTTGTTAACGTATGGGCCTGGTAGTGTAACCCTTTATGGTATTTTGATGGAAAAACCAGTTGTTTTTTTGAATTTTTTTAACGAAAGAGATCATGGTCATGCCGATCAATCTGTAACTATCCATTGCAACAGACTTTCTGATTTAATATCAAAAATCAATGAATCTAAATCTAAAACTAACGCTGACATGTTTAATCAATACATTGAAAAAAACCTCTACAAATTTGATGGAAAATGTTCTGAAAGAGCAACAGTAGAAATCATGAATTTTTATAACACTAAAACTAGTTAAAATCTATCTTATTTTGTTCTCATTTTTTTGTTTTTTTATAAATAAGATATACCAAGGTGTATTATTAATTTCTACAACTTTAAAAATCACTAAATTGTCACCGAGTATGCTCTCAATCAATTCTTTTGTTGAACCTCCTTTATACTCTATAAGGGTAACTATAGATTCTTCTGACATATGTTCTACAATTTGTCTGAAAAATTTTCTATGGAAATTCCATTCTTCATCTGCTCCTTGTTTTTCTAAAAGGCTCTTTGCTTTTCTATTGACGTGAGGTGGATTACATGAAACAAGATCAATTATCTCATATTTTGGAAATGAATCTAATACATCTGATTGAACAATGTTGATTTTATTCGATGTAAGTCTATTTTGTATAATTGTTTTTTGAACCTCATTAAGCTCATTTGGATTAATATCAACTAAATATAATTTCTCAATATTTGTTGATTCGTTGAATAAACTAAGTCCAATTGAACCCTGACCAGCACAAATATCCATATGAGTGATATTTCTATTGAATGATTTTGCTAGTATTTTTAATTCTTCAATATATGCATCATTTGCAAAATGTGATGGAATTACTGTATTTTCATCAAGAGAATAAGTCAAATTTCTATATTGTACACTATTGATATTTCTTTTTTTTGGAAATGCTGTTTGATCCTCAATAATTATTTTTGAGTTTAATTTTGTAATTGTATTATATAAAAAATCAACTGAATCACCATTTATACCAAAATCAAAACAATAAATAATTTTTATATTTTTTAAAAGTATTTCTTCTGATAAATTTAAATAATTAGTAAAAAACTTTGATGGCTCTACATTGTGTATCAAAATTAATGTATTATCATCAATAATTTTTTTCTTTAATGCTATTTCCAATAAATCTTTTACATAATTAGTATTACAAAATATGGCAAACGATTTCCCGCTTTTCACAATTTCTGCTAAAACTATTAAATCAATTCTTCTCTTTGATACTAATTTACGTATAATTGGTCGTATGATGGGGTTTTTTACTATTTTCTCCATTTTTCCCAAATTTGCTATAATCATAATGTTAGTCTTTAAAGACTCTTTTTAAATTCTTTTTATTTTTAAACAATATCATTATTGTGTACTATTATACAAAGCAGATACAAATCACATTAAATTTTAATCATTTTTAGATAATTATAATATGATATGATTTGAATGATTGATTATTGAATTCAAAATTTATGAATTTTTTTGGTTCCGTAAAAGATCTCTTTTCATTAGGTTCTACTAAATTATTATCTGCGGTAATTAATTCTCTCTTTTGGTTTTATTTTGCATCAACTCTTCCAAAAGATGATTATGGGCAACTTGGATTCCTAATTTCTTTAGGGACAGTTGGTCATGCAATTTCAATTTTAGGTCTAGGTACTGTAATGGTGGTTCATGGTTCAAAGGATGAAAAAATAATTCACTCTTCATATAAGCTAGGAATAATTTCTTCTGCAATCGCATCTCTGGGAATTTTTGCCATATCACGAGATGTCTTTGCATCTTTATTGGTTATTAGTATGTCCGTTTTTATTCTAATGACATCTGAAATTAATAGTAAACAAAAATATCGTATTTATTCGACATATACTCTTGCCCAAAAAATCATTCAATTTTTGCTTGCAATTATACTATATCCATTTTTTGGATTTATAGGAGTAATTGCAGGGATCTCCTTTTCTTATCTGCTTGGTCTCCGAAATATATTCAAACTTAAAATTTATAGAAGCAAGCTTGATTCTCTTAAACCTAAACTTCAATCCATGACAAATAATTACATTATTGGTTTGAATCAAATTTTATTTTGGTGGGGCGATAAGCTGATTATCGGTTCATTATTTAATTTTGAGGTTTTAGGAAATTATCAAATCGCAACACATTTTCTTCTAGTTTTATACACAATTCCTAGTGCCACATTTGTATATCTTGTTCCTCAAGAATCCAAAGGTATCAAAAATAAAAAAATTAAAATCTACTCTGTTCTTCTTTCTATTGTTATTTCCATTATCTCAATAATATCTATACCGTTCTTCATAGATTCATTTCTTCCAAAATATCATGAATCTATTCTTGCTATGCAAATTATGAGCTTGGCAATTATACCTATTGCAATTAGCATGATCTACGAATCAGAATATATCGGAAAGGACACAAGTCGAATTGTGTTGATAGGCTCTACTGCCCAAACAGGGCTTTATTTTCTTTTATTAATAGTGCTTGGTAATGTCTTTGGTCTCATAGGTTTTGCATTGGGATTTTTAATATCGTCAATTTTTAGATCTATTTTTAATTTTATTATGAAAAGATTTGTAAATTTTATAGACACCAAATGAAAAATCTACTCCTAAATTCTCATATCATTAGCAAGAACCACAAACTGATTTTAAGCAGATACAAATCACATTGATTCTAATCTATGCCTTTTCATTATTTTGCACATGTCAGCCGTTTTATTCTGGAAGTGATGTCTATATGTACAGTGTAACTACTATACAGTTTAGCCACTACAGGAGAATACAATGAACATTCTATAAACTACCTCAAAGAGCTAATTGATAATGGATATGATATACGTATATTCAAAAATAGCTCTAATCTAGATCGTACCCTTTATAATAATCTCTTTAACACATACTCTTTTTGGGTTGATGAATCATCATGCACCAAAACCTTTTGTAGTCTAAAATATGGTTAATGAATGAAACATAGTTTGCTACAGATTAAAATTTAGGTAGTTTAGTTATACAAGTACAGATTTTCATGCTATACTATTTTTTTGTAAAACTTTTACGTATGATGCCAAGAGGATTACTGCGAAAATTTGCATATTCCAAGTTTGGCTCGTCACTTGTATTATCTATAAAAAAGAAAGAATTTGCTAATAAAAAATGGTATCATGTATACGAAGATATTAAAATGTATTCTTCTATTACCAGCCCTAGAACTTGGGATATTATATCCGGTAAAGATCCTGAGTTGAGAATAAAAAATATTTTTTTAAATAATATTCAAGCTGGTGATATTGTTTTTGATGTTGGAGCAAATGTGGGTGAATACTCATTGATTGCATCTAAAAAAGTTGGTGATAATGGCAAAGTAATTTGCATTGAACCTAATGTTGTTGCTTTACAAGAATTAACTGACAATATTAAATTAAATCATTTCACAAATACTGAAATATTAAATTGTGCTGTAGGTGAAAATACCGGAAAAACTATAGTTTACAACAACCCATTAAATGAAATGAGTACAATAGATGTGGTTGCTGAAAGTAAAGACCTATCGTCTTCAAGTGAAATTGAAGTCAAGACTCTTGATGAAATAATTTTCGGCAATGCCTCAAAAATCATAAATCTATTGAAAATGGATATAGAAGGATATGAATATGAAGCACTTTTAGGATGCAAAAATTCATTCTCAAAAAATCTTATTAAAAAAATACTCTGTGAAATACATCCATTATATTTAAAAAATAAGGGATTATCACCTCAGAAGATTTTTGATTTTCTCAAATCATATGGTTTTAAAATTGATGTCTTAGAAGAAACTCCAAAAAATATCTATATTCTGGCAACAAAAGAATAAAACAATTAAAAATCATCATCTTATGAAGTCATTATGAAAAACAGTCCAATAATTCTAGTTCTTGGGGATTTGATGGTAGATAGGTATTATCATGGAACTACTAATAGAATATCTCCAGAAGCTCCAATTCCAGTAATTAAGATTGAACACGAAGAGATGAGATTGGGAGGAGCTGCCAATGTAATCAATAACCTCTCACAGTTTCATGCTACAGTTTATGCTGTGGGAACCATTGGTAACGACATAGAAGGAAAATTTCTTAAAAATTCACTCAAACGTAAGGGCGTTAATGTTGAAGGTATAATTTCTATCAACTCTAATACCACTATTAAGAACAGAATACTTGTAGATCATCATACTCTAGCAAGATTTGACAAAGAAAACATCCACGAACTTTCACATACGGATCAAAACAAGCTACTGCGATACATAAAAAAAATTTCCAATAAGATACAATGTATAATAGTATCCGATTATGACAAAGGAATTGTTAACATACACCTATTAGATTATTTGAAAAAAATATCTCTTCAAAATAAGATCCCTTTTATTGTAGATCCGAAAAAGAAAAACCATCATCTGAAATACGGAAACCAATGTATAATCAAAACAAATTATCAAAATGCAAAATTTGTAGCTTCTAAATTCTCAAGCTTGAAATCATATAATGATGATTTTCTGTTGAAATTTCTCAAAAAAACAAATCAATGTAAATCTGTAATCATCACAAAAGGAAAAGATGGTGTAGTTGCTTTGGATGATAACAAAATATATCGAATAACAAATTCTGAAAAAAATGTATATGATGTTACAGGGGCTGGAGATGTTGTTCTAGCTGTATTTTCATATTGTTTGATCCTAGGTTATTCTTTTGAGTCTTGCTGTAAAATAGCCAATTTGGCAGCTGGAATAAAAGTAGGTAAAGTTGGAACATATGCAATAACCAAAAAAGAATTAGAAGGAATAATTGATAATGAAAGAAAAAATTCTTGATCAAAATTTATCTCAAACCATTGAGAAACTAAAATCAGAAGGTAAAAAAATTGTATTTTCAAATGGCGTTTTTGACATACTTCATCCAGGACATGTTCAATATCTAGAAGAGGCAAAGAAATTTGGCGATGTATTGATTCTTGGTCTAAACTCTGATAACTCTGTAAGAAATCTAAAAGGCCCACAACGTCCAATTAACATATGGGAAGACAGGGCTCTTGTCTTATCTGGATTAGAGTCTGTAGATTATATCGTGAAAATGGAAGACGATACTCCAATAAAATTAATAGAGCAAATTAAACCAGATGTGCACATCAAGGGAGGGGATTACAAAAATAAGACTCTTCCAGAAGAAAATACAGTGATTAAAAATGGTGGTAAAGTAATTATAGTTTCATTTCTTGAAAATTTCTCTACGACAAACATGATAAAAAAACTAGAATCAAAATCCAAGTAAAATTATGTCTCTTCTAAAACTTGATAGCATTAAAAAAATTATCATAATCAGTATATCTGGAATGGGAACAACTATCATGTTCTCACCATTACTTCATTCCATCAAAAAACATATTCCAAATGCAAAAATCACTGTTCTTGTTGGTTCTAATTCTACCAGCAATTTCTTACAAAACAATCCAAATGTTGATAACATAATAGTCTGGGATTTTTTCAAAAATGGAAAACTGGCAACAATAAAATTTTTGTTAGAATTACGCCGAAAAAAATTTGATTTAAGTCTAAATGTCTACCCGAATCTAAGAAAAGAACATAATGTTGTAGCTTATCTAATCGGTTCAAAATATAGATTATCACATGATCCACCCAACTCAAAATTCTCTAGACTATATTTTCTTATAAACAAACGGATTCCGATTAATTTCTCCGTACATGATATAGAAAATAACAAAAATCTTTTACATCATATCGGAATTGATACCGAACATCAAACCCCATTCATTTACCTATCTTCACAAAATCATTTAGATGCAAATAAATTTCTTAGTACTAATCATGTACAAGAAAATCAACTTTTGGTTGGAGCAAGAGTAGGTGATTTGTCATCCACTGAAGGTAGAAACTGGTCACCAGAAAAATTTTCAAAATTATTCAGACTGTTAATACAACAAAAAATAAAAATAATTATTTTTTCAAACTCACAGGATCATGATATCATAAAGAAACTTGACGCTGACATTAAAGACAAATTATTGATATATGAAAATCCAGATATAAGAAATGTTGCTGCGTTGATAGAAAAATGTCATTGCTTCATATCCGATGACTCTGGACTTATGCATGTTGCATCATCAGTTAATACGCCTATTGTTGCATTATTTGGTCCAACAAATCAAAAATGGACCAGTCCAATCTCTAAAAACTATAAAATCATTACATCGGATATGGATTGTAGTCCATGTCTGAACAGAATAAATCCTCCTAGTGGACATGATTCACAAAAATTTAATCTCATACAATGTCACATTGAAGACAAATTTGCATGTATGAAAAATTTATCAGAAAATGACGTCTTTTTTGCAGTAACTAATTTTTTAAAAACTAATGGAGATAATAAATCAAATTGAAAAATGCAATTTTTCTTGATCGCGATGGTGTAATAAATTACGATAGTCCAGAATATATCAAAAGTGTTAATGAAGTTCACTTTATTCCAAATATTATAGAAAATCTAAAAAAATTCCAAGATCATGGATTCAAATTATTTCTAATTTCAAATCAGTCTGCTGTTGGTAGAGGAATTATTTCATTAATGGATTTGAATAATATCAATTCATTTATTTTAGATACACTTGAATCAAAGGGTTGTAAAATTAATGGAATATATTTTTGTCCTCATACACCATTAGATAACTGCCAATGTAGAAAACCTAGTCCGTATTTAATTATACAAGCTGCAAAGCAACATGACATTGATCTGACAAATTCATGGATGATTGGAGATAAACCATCTGATATAGAGGCAGGAAAAAGGGCTGGCTGTAAGACATATCAAATTGTTACTAACTCTTCTATATCCGATGCATTTAATTTTATAATACAAGCTATGTAAAATATCATGGATTCCTTTTTATCTCGAGAAATTTTGGATAGCATTTCTGTAAAAGAGAAATTAACTAAAGATGAAATTTACATAAACCAATGCTTTCAAGCAATATCCAAAAAAATTCTACGACAAGGAAAAATATTGGTATTTGGAAATGGAGGAAGTGCATCTGATGCACAACACTTGGCTGCTGAATTAATCGGAAAGTTTAGAAAACATAGAGAACCTATACCTGCAATTTCTCTTACTGCAAACACCTCAAATCTTACTGCAATATCTAATGATTATTCTTTTGAACATGTTTTCAGTAGACAAGTTATGGGACTTGCAACTAAAAATGATATAGTTATTGGAATATCTACTAGCGGTAAATCTCTAAATGTCATCAATGGATTAAAAGCCGCTAAAAAAATAGGTGCTCTGACAGTTGTATTTACTGGAAAAGGAGGTAAAAAACTAGAGAGCCTTGCTGATTTTTGTATAATAATCCCTTCTTATGATACACAAAGAATTCAAGAGTGTCATATTTTGTTGATTCATATGCTATGTGGCGTGTTGGAGATTTCTCTTGAAAACAAGAAAAAATAAATACAATCATCGCAAAGATCTTGGAAATTTTGATCCCACAAAAAATAAAACTTATTCATTATCTAAAAGAAAACACAAAGTGAGTTTTGAAAGTTTTGTTTGTCCTTCAACCCATTCTACAACAATAGAAAAATTCATATCATCTCTTCCGGATATTCTAGCAGGAAAAGATTTCAAAAAATTAATTTCTTCAATTCATGCTTCTAAGAAACATAATAAACCAATTATCTGGGCTCTAGGTGCACATGTGATCAAAACTGGTCTTAATCCTGCAATCATTAAATTAATGAAAGCAGGGTATGTAGATCTAATAGCATTTAATGGTGCTGGAATAATTCATGATACCGAAATTGCTCTTGTCGGAGAAAGTTCCGAAGAAGTGTCTGATGGAATAAAAGATGGAACATTTGGAATGGTTAAAGAAACAGGTGAATTCATAAATGAAGCAATTGAAAAAGCTGCTCAAAATGATATGGGCTTGGGTGAATGTTTAGGAAAAAAAATAGTAGAAAATAATTGTCCTTACAAATCAAAGAGCATCCTTGCATGTTCATATGAACTCGGAATTCCTGTAACTGTTCATGTAAGCATTGGAACTGACATAATTCATATGCATCCAAATGCAAATGGTGCTGCTATAGGCAAAACCAGCATGAAAGATTTTATGATCTTTACACAAATGGTCTCAAAGATGACCGGTGGAATATTTTTGAATGTAGGCTCTGCAGTGATTTTGCCTGAAGTATTTCTTAAGGCTATCACAATGGCTAGAAATCAAGGCTTTAAGATAGGCAATTTTGATACTGCAACCTTTGACTTTAATCAACACTATAGACCTATGCAAAATGTTGTTCAAAGACCAACATCTATTCTAGGTGGAAATGGTTATTATTTTATTGGACATCATGAAATAATGATCCCATTGCTTTCTGCAGCATTACTATAATCTTCTTTTCTTGTTTAACTCATCAATATAATTTCGTAAATCTTTTTCTGCAAACGCCTGTCTTTTGAAAACAACATTTGCAAATAAACCCATCATCAAATTAACAATTCCTAATATTATAAATCCTGTGGATAATCCAGGCGATATTGTTAATCCACCAAACTTTGTTATAGTAATTAATTTTGCCAAAAAACCAATACCTAAAAGGAAAATTCCAATAATGCTAAATGCTAAAATTGGTCTGTGATATACAAATGTCTTCATAATTATTGATAGTGCTCGATATGAATATCCAAATATGCTTTTTACTACTCTGGATTTTCTTTTTTCATCATACTGTACAGATACGGGAACCTCAATAATTCTGAATCCTTTGAACTTCAAATCTATCAAGACTTCCTGAGTATATGTATACTCGTTTACAATAGAAATATTCAACAAAGATTCTCGTGAATATGCTCTAAACCCTGTCTGCGTATCAGTCAGATGTTGTCCCACACACCATGAAACCAATCTTGAAAATACCTTATTTCCAAAATTCTTTATGATGGGCATTTTTGTAGGTTTTATTTCAAGAAATCTTGAACCTACTACAACATCTGCCTGATTTTGCAATATTGGCAGTATTAGTTCAGGAATATGTTTTGGATTAAATTGAGAGTCTGCATCTAGCGTAATTACAATATCTGCATCTCTTAAAACAGCGTTACGAATTCCTGTCATAAATGATGAACCTACTCCCATATTTCGTTTATGTGAGACTACTTCTGCTCCTGCATTCATCGCAATTTCCAATGTTTTATCAATACTTCCATCATTTACAACAAGAATTTGTATGGAGTCAACACCGTGAATTTTTTTTGGAATATCTCTGATTGTTTTATCAATTATTCCCTCTTCATTGTATGCAGGAATAAGAACTAGAAGTTTCATTATATGCAATAATCTATCCGTGTATATATTAAATTATTTTATTAATCAATAGGTTTTTTTCATTCAATCTTTGTGCTAACTTAGGCATAGATGATGATAAGAACGTTTGTTAGCAATTTAGTACTACATAATTCAACTAAAAATTTATCAGTTTTCCTACGTAAAAAAGGTATTTTCCTAATTCTGATCTATTTTGTAATTATTACGACATCTGTCAGTATCATCACACCTGTTAAAGAAGGTCCAGGTGAAAATTTTCACATCGACACAATTCAAAGATATGCATATTATGAAATAAACACAAATGAAATTGCAACACGTTCTCCATTATATTATTTTTTTGGTTCTTTCTTTCTGAATCTCCTATCTAGCGAAGATATTGGACAAGGTCCTCCTACATATGAACATAGAACCATGAATTTTTTGCATTCAAAAAATGAAATCTTTCCTTTTGATGGATATGAAAAAATCATTCATCTATTGCGATTTTATTCTATTGTACTAGGTGCAATAACTGTATTTTTTACATATAAAATTGCACAGCTTGTTTTTGGTAAAGATTCATGGGGTGCTCTCTTTCCAACATTATTTATCACTTTAATTCCAAAGTTTGTTTACCTTTCTGGAGTAATTCATAACGATAATTTGGGTATTGCATCTTCCGCGATCGTACTTTTTATTCTAGCCATAACAATTCAACAACCATCAATTAAAAAAATAATTCTTTTGGGATTGATGGTATCTTTTGCAATATTTTCAAAAGGTAATGCCTTAATCTTAATCCCTATAATCTTAGCTATTTTTACATTAAATCTAATTTCTAGAAAATGGACTCTATTTTCTTATATCAAAAGACTGAGTTTTATTTTATTATCTTTAATACCGGGTATTTTGTATGTTGTATTTGTTTTTTTTAATGATCAATTTGTAGGCAGAGCTCCTGAAGCTACTAACTTTGTTGTAAGAAGTATTTCAGGAAAAATAATTCCAGAAATATCTGAAAATACGATGAGACGCGTAAGCGAGAACATATTCCACTCTTTTTGGAGTGGTTTTGGATATGGTGTAGGCGATATTTGGGCTGCATCTGAAATTCTATATTCTTTTGCTGCAGTAGCATCTGTTATGATATTTTTCCTAATTGTCTTTTATTACAAAAAAATGAATAATGTTTTTTCAGCTACCCAAAATTCTGTACTCCAACTATGTTTGATATCTACGATCCTGATTAATACTGTGCTTGCATATCTGTTGTTTTTGGGAGGTGGCATGACAAGAAATGTTTTCATTGTTCTTCCATCTATTGTTGTTATAGGTTCTGTTGGTCTTTACTTTGGATCATCTATACTAAAAAAATATAATAAAATTTTTCTCTTGGGAATTTTATCGTTATTGGTATTATTGAATATGTTGACTTATATAGAATATGATAAACAAATTTCTAAAGATTTTCGATATGAAGAAGAAATACATTTTGAAGATCCAATAATCTCTATAATTCATTTATACGCTCATAGACCTGATCTACGACAAAAAATACCATTAACAAATGAAAATATTAAAAATCCACTTTTATGGGTTAAACAAACTGGCGTAAATCAATTTCCATATTTACTGGGAAATCATAAATGGTCATATGAAATGCTGTATCAATATTATGATAGGCCAGATCTACAAACAAAATTTCCTAATTTCTCTCTTCAAAACTACACTGCATTAAATCAATATGTGACATGGGTAGAAAATAATCTACCAACAAATCTGACAGATATTCAACAAGGAAAAGGTGCTATAGGATACATAGGACAAACACGATCAAACACAGGTGATGTGTTATTTAACAAAACTGCCGTCTCTATTACGATTGATGGTTGGTATCTGAATGATGATGTTGGCCCTGTAGATTTTGTTTTTGTCTTTGTTGACAATACGATAAACTCTATTCAAAATTATGGTCTGAAAAGAAATGATGTGGTAAAACAGTATGGTGATTCTACATTTCATCAATCTGGGTGGAAGGGAAGAATCTTCTTTGAAAATATATCTATTGGCTGTCATGAAATTTCAATTATAGCAGTCACAGATCATAAATTCTCTAAGATTAATACACAATCTAACTTGTGCCTATCAGAAACTTAGTTTCTGTTTCATGATTCAAATAATACTGGTAACAATAAGTCATATAATTGTCAAAATATATTCTACAGAGCAATACAGGTATTGATTCAAATTTTTTTCTTCGTAATGGAATATTTCTAATTCTTACATTTTTTATTTTAATTTCATCCTACTATAGCATAATTCTTCCTACACATGAGGCACCAGATGAATGGGTTCACATTTTATGGATAAAGAATTATGCTACAATGAATGTTGATGATTGGACATTTTATAGTCATGAACCATTATATTACTTCACCAACTCTCTTGTTGTTAATTCTTTACATCTCACAGATCATTTAGAAAATCCCCCGGTTAGATTTTCTGGTAACTATCCCTTTCATTGGCTACATGGAAATGAAGAACAATTTCCTTTTTCAGGATACCCTCTAACCATTCATCTATTGCGATTTTATTCTATTGTACTAGGTGCAATAACTGTATTTTTTACATATAAAATTGCACAGCTTGTTTTTGGTAAAGATTCATGGTTTGCTCTTTTTTCTACATTATTAGTTACTTTAATTCCAACATTTGTTTTTACCTCCGCAATCATCAATAATGACATTCTAGGAATTGCAATGTTTACAATTAGTATTTTTTATTTAATGAAAATTAGACAAAATACATCAATAAAACAAAATTTTATTTTATTAGGAATATTTTCAGGACTAGCCATTATTTCAAAAGGTAATACGCTAATCCTGCTTCCTATAATAATATCCGTCATAATAATAATGCTTTTTCAAAAAAAATGGAATATTATTGATGGAATTAAACAAACTTCTTTAATTCTATTGGGTAGTTTAGTAGGTATTTGGTATCCAATCGTACTATACTTTAACACTGCAACTGGTACCATAACGTCTACAGGTGGAGGTGGTGCCCTAAACCTGCTTACAAATTTTGTTTTACATCCATCATTTGAATATCCATTACGTAGGCTAAATATCAAATTATTTGATTCATTTTGGGCAGGACTAGTTCACATCAACGTATTTCCGCAGTCTGAAATAAGATCACTGTATTTGATCATGGCAATGCTTTCAATTACTCTTTTAGTAGTCTTTTATAAAAAAATTACAATTTCAAATAATCAAAAACAAATGTTCTCTGTAATTTTGATTACTTTAATTGCAGTAACAGGTGTATTTTCTGTAATTCTGCTTAAGGGAACAGGAATGGCTAGAAATATTTTATTTGTCATGCCCGAAGTACTGATCTTAATATCATTTAGTTTTTTTCTTGCATCCAAAACGCTCAAAACAAAATCATGGTTATTGCCAACATCAGTTATAATAATATATGTGACTGCATTTTTGTTTTCTACTTTTTCTTATGCAGATTTGATTGAAAAAGCAAAATTTGAAGATGAACTAAAAACAAATGATCCACTCAAAAACATGATACTAATTTGGAAATCACGTACCGATCTACCAAAAACATTTCCAGAAGTCACAGATGGAGACTATAAGAGATTCAATAACTGGATTCTAACTAATGGATTAAGGCAGTATCCTGTATTGCTTGGAACTGATAAGGAATTCTTCCAGTTACTAAATCAATACTATGTCAATGATAATATACAAGAAAAATTTCCTGAGGCAAAGACTGGTAATTTTGTCAAATTAATTAATTATTATGAAATTCAAAAACAAAATATACTTGTATCTGATATCAATACAATCAGATCTGGACTTGGAAGTATAGATAGTATTGATGGTAAATTGGTTCGTAATACCCCACACATCACTACATCTTTAGGCTCTAATGTTGTTATGCAAGGATGGATGCTTTCTAATGAAAAAGGACCACTAGACCTTACATATCTATTCATTGATGACAAACCGATATCACAAATATCATATGGTTTTTCAAGACCTGATGTAGCCAAGTCATTTGGGGAACAAACTTTTAGATATTCTGGATGGACAGTAAGCTTTTCTACTGCTGACTTGGATCTTGGTTGTTATGATATGAATATAGTGGGAGTTGTGCAAAATTCATCTACAAAGCTTACTGGCAGTGAAAAACTTTGCATAGTGGAATGATCAAGTCTAAATTATAAAAATAACAATTCATTAAGGGAGTCTATATGGTGTTTACAGGTTGAATGTTCTACCAATTTTCAATATCTGGAATGAGCGCTCCAAAATTGCATACTTTACATTAATGAATCTCAAAATAAGATACAAATCAACATATCTTGGATTCTCGTGGGCAGCTCTTGAACCGCTTTTCATGTTTGGCATTCTTTACATAGTATTTTCAAATCTAAATACTACCATAGGGCAAAATTTTCCTATTTACCTTATGATCGGAGTCATGTTCTATCATCTCTTTACGAGAGGAACTATGATGGGCTTGTCAAGCATAAAAGATAATTCATCTATAATAAAATCTCTAAAAATAGAAAAGGAAATTTTTCCAGTGATCTCTTCTGGATCAGTGTTTCTCATGATGCTAGTTGAGGTGGCAGTGCTGTTTTCACTGATGCCATTATTTGGCTTTGAACCATCTTGGACCGTGATCTATCTTCCAGTTTTGTTAGGCCTCTTTATGGTACTAATTCTTGGAATGTCGTATATCCTGTCTGTGTTATTTGTTTATGTAAGGGATCTGCAACCTGTATGGAGTGTGTTTGTTTATTCTTTGATTTTTGTATCTCCTGTATTTTGGTATGTAAAAGATACATCTGGTATACTGCAAAACATCCATGCCATAAACCCACTTGGACAGATAATTGAGCTCGGACATAAAATCGTCTTTGGGCAAATTCCAGATGCAAGTGATTGGTTGATTACATCTGTACTGGTGTTCTCTATTTTGTTTGTAGGATTTGGAATCTTTAAAAAATTTGAAAAAAATCTACTTGAGAGATTATGATCATGGATGACTTTTCAATAAAACTAGAAAATGTTTCCAAGTATTTTAGGATAAATGACAGTCTGCCCAAAAACAAATCTAAAAACATGCTTATTGCACTTGATAATGTATCCATATCTGTAAAAAAAGGAAAAATACTTGGAATCATTGGAAGAAACGGTAGTGGAAAAACTACCTTGCTTCGAATAATTGCCGAAATTTACTCTCCTGACTCTGGTTCTGTTAATGTACAAGGCAAGATTGCACCTCTGCTACAGCTTGGAACAGGATTTCATAACGAGCTAAATGCAGTTGAAAACATTATGATGAATGGTATTTTACTTGGATTGGACAAAAAGACAATAAAACAAAAAACTAGTGAAATAATCTCATTTGCAGATCTCGAAAAATTTGCTGAAATGAAGCTAAAGCACTATTCAGCTGGAATGAGGGTAAGGCTGGCATTTAGCATAGCGTTGCAAGTAGATCCTGACATTTTGATGATTGACGAGGTCATCTCTGTTGGTGATATTGAGTTTAGAAAGAAAAGTTTTGATGCATTTTTATCGTTTAGAGAAAAAGGAAAAACGATAATCTTTACCACTCATAACCTAAAGATGGCCTCTGATATTGCCGATGAATTATTGCTATTAGATAAGGGTAAAGTTTTGTCTATTGGAAACCCGTCTGATGTTATAGAACAGTATCAAAAATTGTCTTTGGATCATCAATAGCCTAGCTTCTTCATCATATCTTCTGCTATTTCCATTACTTGGTCTGTCTGTTCCTGATTTAGGCTATCCTTGTACAGTCCAACTGATTTATTGTCTGTGTTTCGTGTTGTCTTATCCAAGTTGCTGTCAACTCCAACTGATTTCAAACCTGGATGTGGCATCTTATAAAATTCTAGCATTGTTTCCTCATAGGGAATTTTTAGGAATTCTGTCATACGCTTTAGCTCTGTGCTGGTATCCTTTGATAAATTTTCATATCTTACATCTAAAACTGGATAATTGCGTTCCTTGTAAGCAAATAACGCAAAATTCTTTACTTTCCAATCCAAAGCCTCATAGGCAAAAATTGGTTTTTTAAATTTTTTAATCTTGACAATTTCATCTGCAAAGTTTCTCTGAATAAATGGATTCTTCTCTATCCATTTCTCAAATGTTTTTGCTAGGCCATCCAAATTAACTCCTGTTCGTTTACCTAGATTTATCATTGATGAAACTCTATCTCTTACATCACGGTACAAAAAGATTATTGGTTGATTCGAATAATACTTTCTGAATCTTTCTCCAACATTATCTGCAAATCCTGGTATGGGAAATTGTATGAAATCATCACTTAGTAGGCAATCAGTTATTGCAGGACCTTTTAACGCAACCAATTTTTTGTCAGACGAAAACATTTTTTCCATTCTTAACAAAAATGGATTGCTTATTCCTTGGTATGTTCTTCCCTCTTCCACACCTGCAGTTTGGGAATGACAGTTGAAAATTCTTTTTAGCAATGTTGTTCCACTTCTTCCTGCCCCAAGAATGAAAAATTCTTTTGGTAAATCTGAAATATTATTATGCGGTAAGAAATTATCGTATTTGCTTGCATGATAAAAAAACTCTGCATTTTCTTTGAGAAATTCAAATGCATTCTTATCATTATACAGATTCTGAGATGCAAAAGATGCCCAAATCAAAAGTCGCTTTAGTTGTCCGTCTTTGACTTCTGGGAAAGTGATTTGCAGATCAGGTCTCATTGTGTAATATATGAGTAATCTCCATAGTGCCCTAAACATCTGTATATCTACTATTCGTGTTTTTTAACTACCTTTTGTGTTTTTGCAATTTCATCCAAACTTTTAATCAAATTCTCAAAATTTCCTTCAAACACTTCTGGAAATTTCTTTTGTAGACTAGAGTCAGTTAAAAATTTCCTTATTTTTTTAGCTAGTGGCCTTGCCTGCTCTGAACAATTCTCATAATAATAATCATAAAATTTCTGTAGTGTATCGCGTTCGCTGTCTACCACACTTCCATGAGTTGATACCCAATCTACCAAACCTCTAAAATTATTCTGATAATCATTTGGAAACATTTTTCTAAGATCCTCTCTTCTTTCATACATGTCTGATAGTATTTTCAGCGGTTTGTTGATATTTTGCCCAATCTTAAATGGAGTTGTTAATGATAAGTTTGGGTTGTAAAAAGGATCTCCTTCTAAAATAAAATCTAAATGTTTCTCTCTAAATATTCTCCTAGCTGTAAGCTCTTCTTCTGAAGAATCTCTATTTCCTCTAGTTTTTCCTTCAAAATGATACAAAAGTGAATATGGTGTAAATACAATATTCTTTCCCCTTTCTATGGCTCTGATGCACAAATCTACATCCTGCCATGATTTTGCAAGATTTTTATCATATCCGCCAAGCTCATCAAAAATATTTTTTCTCATCATCATGCATGCTGCAGTTACTGCACTGCAGTTTCTGATCACTTTTGCAAATGAAAAGTACCCCCCATCATTTTTTTGCATTCCTCCATAATTTCCTGCATGACGCTTAATGCCTATCACGGTACCCGCATGTTGAACATGATTGTTTTGATACAGTAGCTTTGCTCCTGCAATTGCAATCTCAGGCCTCTGTGCATGTTCTAATAAAGATTCAATCCAATCACTACTGATTACACTGGTATCGTCATTTAGAAACAGCAAATATTCACCCTTACTCTTAACTACCCCCATATTGTTTACTTTTGAAAAATTAAAATTCTCATTTTCTACTTGAAGTCTAATAATTTTTTTAGCATTACACAACTCATTTATTTTTTTGTCTTTTGAGCTATCTAGCACAATTATCTCATAGTTTTTGTATGTAGATTTTTCAAATATGCTATCAACGCAAACCCTTAGATTATCATGTGAACGGGATGGAATAATTATACTTACCATGGGATTTCCTTTGATTTTGTATTTCACATGATATGTGCCACGTTGTAGTCCGTCAATACATTCTGCCTGAATTCCTTTTCTTGTGATGTATTCTTGTAATGCCTTTTTTCCAGCCTCATAAGCATATCCTTTCTCTTGCAAACTCAGTGACGTTGAACCCGGATTCTTTCTCCAACTATACAACACCTTTGGAATGTGAGCGATCTTTCTCACAGATTCCAAATACCGTAAAATTAGATCATAGTCTTGAGCTCCATCATACCCTGTTCTAAATCCCCCAATGTTTGTCAAAATTTCTTTTTTAAAAACTGACACATGTATGGGGTAGTTATATGATAAGAAAAGATCTGGTGACCAATCTGGCTTAAAAAATGGCTCTACATGCCTTCCTTCCAGATCAATTTTATCTTCATCCGAATAAATGTAATCTGCATCTGAATTTTGATTAATCTCTCTGACAATTTCTAATAAGCAATTATTTGACAGTTCATCGTCATGATCCAGTAAAATCACGTATTCTCCAGAAGCCATTTTAAGACACTCATTGCTTGCACCACCGATGCCGAGATTCTTATTTAGTAATTTTATCTTGATTTTGGAATTTTTTTTTTGCTCTAAAATCTCTTTAACATTTTCTCTCTCAGAACAATCATCGACTATGCATAGCTCCCAGTTGCCATAATATTGCCGTTCAACAGATTTTATTGCTTTTCTCAGAAATGTGGTTTCTGAATTAAAAGTTGGCATAAGTATGCTAATCTTTGGGTTTTTCTTAAAACTAGAAATCATTTCTTGTCTAGTTTCTTCCTGTATATGGTCATCAAATGAATATTCATATACAAATTCTGTGGCCATGTTAGTTGCATATCGGTTGGCAATTTTTTTGCGAAGCCATTTTCCAAAAAATGAATTTACTGGAAGTCTTTTGTCTAACGATGCAGTGATATTTTTCGTTATCTGATACATTGGAGCTGATTTTATTGCTAATAATTCCTCTTGAAGAAACGAATTTTGTTTTACTAACTCATCTAATTGAATGTAAATATTTGTTATCTCTTTTTCACGAGATACAATACTCTTTCTCATCTTTTCTATCTTATCTTGATTAAACCTTCTTTCATTTTCAAATTCAATTTGTTTTTGGGAAAAATTGCTCTTTAGATGATTTATTTCGGCTTGTAATTTTTCCATCTTATCTTGATTAAACCTTCTTTCATTTTCAAATTCAATTTGTTTTTGGGAAAAATTGCTCTTTAGATGATTTATTTCGGCTTGTAATTTTTCCATGTTTTTTATTGCATCATGATCATTTTGATACTTGTCATACCATTTACTATATTTTTCTAGACTTTTTTTTGTCTCATCTTCGCCATTAACATCATTATGTATAATGTAAATTGCCCATGAAACTAATCTCAAATAATCCCCATCATCAGCTTCTGGAAACATTTTACGCAGATCAGGCCTTGTACTATATATAGAAATTAAAGTAGAAAGTGGTTCTACTTTATTTTTCAAGTTGTTTACAAGATTGATATTTTTTTCGTTGATTTTTGAAAAAAATTCAGCCTGTTTTTTGTTTTGTATTAATGCAAATTTTATTGCATCTTTAAGATCTGTATCTGAAAAGTTTTTTCTATACTTGACTGTATTACATGTTTCAGATTTTTGCTGGAGTCTGTGATATATCGCATTTATGTCATTTGTGATATGATATTTTTGATCAAATGTCTTGTCACTTCGTTTTAATTCATCTGCAAACCATTGATCTAATTCAAGTGGTACTAATCCAATGTTTTCACATATTTGTTTTATCTCTGCAAGCAGTCTTTTTTTATCCCAATCAAAATCTAATAGAAATCCATTCTCTCTTTCAATAATGTTTAAGAGTCTTTCATTGTACTCTTTCCATAATGATAAGGATTTTTCATATGAAAAATCATTTCTATTTTTTAATGATTCACAAACTTTGAGTGGATGACGGAAGATTCCAACTACTATTGTATTTTTTGGCAAATATTTCTTCCAACTCTCGAAATACAGAATTGCATTTGGATCCTTGAACCCTGTTGCTAATGATAACTCGTTGTAAATATTTATAATTTCATTTTTTATATTACTTCCAAATGACTCGTCTATGGAAAATTGATTAGGTATGTTGTCCCAAGAACCACTATTATTTTCTAGAAACGTTTTTCCTAGATTGACAAATTCATTGTTCTCCCAGTGCCCTTTTGGATTCGATTTGTGAGCCATCCATTCTGTTGTAGTCAAAGACTCAATGTCCCCGATATTCATTCCACACAGGTTTAATGCCCTTACAAGAAATGAAGTCCCACTTCGATGCATTCCAGTTATAATCACGAAAGGTTTCATAGTTTCACTTCACTAATGTCACTCATACATATTTTTATGTATCAATAACTTAATTATTACCGTTTTCACCTGTTTGCATGAATAGTCAAAACATCAAATTTTCTATCATTGTTTTAGTTGCCGTTTCACTTGTTCTAGGAATAATTTATGTAAGAATTAGCTCATTAGAGTATGAAAAAAATTCTTCATTTGACTATATAGTAAATATAAATAAAAACGAATTTTTCAAATTGATGTCCAATCCTGAAATTTATCCAACAGTTCTCCCAGAAAATTACAAATCAATCAAAATTGTAGAAAATCAAACTAACGTCATAATTTCAGAAGAAGTTGTTCAGGAGCGAGGTATTACTACAAAACTTTTAGTTAAACATATACTGACTCCTAACCAAATTCACCAAATTGAAATACTTGATGGAGATGCAAAGGGCTCAATCGTAACAACAAAATTCATTGATATAGGCGACAATACTACAAAAATCTCAGTTATTATGGAAATAAAACTAAAAGGTATTCTTGGGGTATTTTCAGATATGACTCATGCTAACTATAATAGCGCATTTAATAACATAATTTTGAATTTTGAACGATATTATTTACTGCATAATTAATTTCCAAATTATCTCAGTGTTGATTTTAACATAATGTAAAAATAACCTTGTAATTGGATTTAATTTTTCAAATTCAATTACTAAATTAAGTAAACCAGTACCGATTAAGATATTTATCCCATTATGCCCCACATAATTTATTGTCTTTTACTTTCACAAAATTGAATATATCATCTGTAATACTTGTCGAAGCAAAATCCTTCCAAGATCATAGAGGATACTTCATGGAAAGCTTCAAAGAATCTACTTTTGTAACAAATGAAATTAATTCAAAGTTCGTGCAAGATAACTTCTCACATTCCATTAAAGGAGTTTTAAGGGGACTACATTATCAAAAAAATCCAAATGCTCAGGCCAAACTTGTTACTTGTTTACGAGGTGAAATCTTTGATGTGGCAGTTGACATTAGACAAAATTCCCAAACATATAGCAAATGGGTAAGTGAAATCCTCTCAGAGCAAAATCATAAAATGCTATACATTCCTGAAGGATTTGCACATGGTTTCTGTGTATTAAGTGAAGAAGCTGACGTGCTTTACAAAGTAACACAAGAATATTCGCCTGAACATGAAAAGGGAATATTGTGGAATGATCCTGAGATTAATATTAGATGGCCAATTACCAATCCAATTTTGACACAAAAAGATCTTCAGTTACCTACATTAAAAAACGCAGACAATGACTTTATGCTCTAATTATCATACAAATTAAATAAGAATCTCTCGATTCAAAAACATGAAATTACTAGTATGCGGCGGTGCAGGCTTTATTGGCAGCGCATTTATCCGAAACTATCTAAAAAACAATCCGACTCATACCATTACCAATCTGGATAATCTTACAATCGGCTCCAATTTACAAAATCTAAAATCAATTAAAACTAATCCCAACTATTCATTTATCAAAGAAGATATCAGAAATGAAAAAAGAATCCAAGAGATTGCAAAAGACTATGATGTTATAGTTAATTTTGCAGCCGAATCCCATGTAGATAGAAGCATTGCAAACCCAAGACCATTTATAGATACTAACATACTTGGCACATATTCTATACTGGAAGCCATCAGAAAACATGACAAGCAATTCATCCACGTATCTACTGACGAAGTTTATGGTGATGCACACGGTAAATCCTCTTTTACTGAAAACTCTCAGATTAATCCAAGCAATCCATATGCAGCTACAAAGGCAGCAGCTGATAATCTGGTATCATCATATCACAGAACATACGGGATAAACTGCATCACCACACGATGCACAAACAACTTTGGGCCATGCCAGTTCCCAGAAAAGCTAATCCCAAAGACGATAATCAGAGTCCTAAAAAACCTCAAGGTCCCCCTGTACAGCGACGGTTCACAAATTAGAAGCTGGATCTATGTAGATGATCACGTAAATGCAATAGGGTCGCTAATCTCAAAGGGCAAGCCAGGAGGCGTATACAACATTACTGCATATGAGGAGATCACAAACAAAACTATAGTTGAAAAAATTCTAAATCTCCTAGGTAAATCTTCTGATGTAATAGAATATGTTGGGGACAGACCTGGACATGACAAGCGATATTCCATTAATTGTTCAAAGATAGAAAATGAAATTGGATGGAAACCACAATACAACTTTGATGACGCGCTATCCAAGACAGTAAAATGGTATCTGGATAACCAAAGCTGGTGGAAACCATTAATAGATGAGAATACACTGCATCCTCAGCCGTGGACCATAAAATGACATCCCCGTCTGCAATAATCTCCTTTGATTTCTCCATGCCTGATACTCTTGAATCTGGGAATGTACATTGGCGTGCCAGCTGCGATAATCATGTCTCTTAGAAAATCTGTAATCTGATGAAGATTACGATCATGCTTTTATAATTTATTCC
>Ga0214472_10001816_pt1 | contig 23242 bp, 21 predicted proteins | sample RVTome_6_FD_207662 | JGI IMG/M metagenome (GOLD analysis project Ga0214472, IMG submission 207662) | Soil microbial communities from uranium-contaminated site in the Upper Colorado River Basin, Wyoming, United States - RVT140D175 | ecosystem: Environmental > Terrestrial > Soil > Contaminated >...
CGGGTCAGAGCTGCATCGCGATCGCTCAGCCAGGGGTCCGAACGATGGGTCGCCGATTGGACGGCGTTCAGAAGTCCGGACGCGGCCACGACCAGCAGTGCCGCGACGATCGGCAGTTCGAAATCGAACCCGAAATAGATAATCGCCAGCGCGCCCAGCTGCCCGAACAGGGCGATCCAGCGGATCACCACCAGGGTCCGGAGTCGCACCTTGCCGCTGAGTCCGCTCTCGGTGGAGGGGAACAGCGAGAATAACAGCCTTCTCATGCCGACATTTGACGACGTGCGCCCTGCCAAGACAAGCGCGCAGCTTTGATCAGAACCATCACGGCGATCCGGTGACCATCAGGCCGGACCGCTGACCCCGGCTTCGTCGAAAGTGGCCATGCCGCTGTGACAGGCGCAGGCTGCCTTCATCACCAGGATTGCCAGCGAGGCGCCGGAGCCTTCGCCCAGACGCATACCAAAATCGACAAGGGCGCGCTGGCCGATGGTATCGAGCAGCCGCTTATGGCCAGGCTCGACCGAAAGATGGGCGACCATGCAATGATCGAGCGCCCGTGAATCGATGGCATAGAGCACAGCCGCAGCCGCAGTGCAGGCAAATCCATCCAGCAGCACCGGCGTGCGCGCCAGGCGTGCGGCGAGAACGGCGCCGGCAATTGCCGCCAGTTCCAGTCCGCCGAGGCATCGCAGAATTTCCAGCGGATCGGTCATGATCTCCCGATGGCGCGCCACCGAAACATCGATCAATTCGACTTTGCGGGCCAGGGTGGGATCGTCGATACCGGTTCCACGTCCGGTCCAGTCGGCCGCCGTCTCCCCGAACAGCGCCGTGCAGAGCGCCGCCGCGCTGGTGGTATTGCCGATGCCCATCTCGCCCAGGGCCAGAACATCAATGCCCTCCTCCACCGCCATCATTCCATAGGCCATGGCGCGAACGCAGTCCTCTTCGGACATGGCAGGGGTCTCGCTGAAGTCGGCGGTCGGCTCATCCAGCGCCATTTCATAGACCCGAAGATCGGCATCACCGAGGGCGCAGAGCTGGTTGACCGCAGCGCCGCCGTGGATGAAATTCGCAACCATCTGTTTTGTCACTTCGGCGGGGTACGCCGATACGCCACGGGCGGCGATACCGTGATTGGCAGCGAAGACCGCCGTGTAGGGACGCTCGACCGCGGCGGGGTGACGGCCCTGCCATGTCGCCAGCCACCCGGCGATCTCTTCAAGCCGCCCAAGAGAGCCGGCAGGCTTGGTCAATTGCGCCTGACGTGCAGTCGCCTGGGCACCAGCCTTAATGTCCGGCCCCGGCAATTCCTTCATCAGAGCGCGGATTTCGTCGAACGTCGCCACAACAGCCTTTTCGCTCATGGGTCTTCCCCGTGAATAAATGCAGAAAGCGGCTTATAGCCCCTATGCCCCTAGAAGTAACCGCCTTATAACGGCAAATATGGATTTCGTGCTGACCAAAGGCAGAACCCCGGCATTCGGGATGCACGCGACACCTGCGCTGGAAAGCAGGACGAAACCGTAACCGGACAATGGCATGAAGGTATGGCTGCAGAGAATGCAGTTTGGGAGAAACATGGTCAAAAACAGAGAAGCTACGCTCCGCTGGAACGATCTGAAGCTCTGCCTGGTGTTCTTGACGCGGCTTCCGCTTCACCTTGATACCGCCACGCAGAACCGCAGTCTTGCTCAGGCTGCCACGTTGTTTCCGGTGGTGGGGATCTTTGTTGGACTGGTTGGTGCGTTCATGCTTTTCATGGCACGTACAGTCGGAATACCAGAGCTTGCCGCAGCCGCACTTTGCCTTACCGCGACGATCCTGCTGACCGGAGCACTGCATGAGGATGGTCTTGCGGATGTTGCCGACGGTTTCGGCGGCGGCCTTGGAAAAGCCCGCAAGCTCGAAATCATGCGCGACAGCCGCATCGGCAGTTACGGTGTCCTTGCCATTGGACTGTCGCTTATATTGCGGGTCACCCTGATCGCCGGTATTACCGGTCATCTGGAGAGTTTCTGGGAACTCGCGGGCGTGCTGGTGACCATGCATGCGATCGGGCGGGGACTTCTGCCCGCAGTCATGGCTGTTCTGCCGCTGGCCCGCAGCAATGGCCTGGCCGTGCATGCCGACCGGCCGAGCGGCCGCAAGGCCGCTTTCGCCTTTATCATCAGCCTGCTGATTGCCGTCATTTGTCTCGGACCGGCTGCCGGCATTTCCGGCATTTTCACGGCAGCGATCGCGGTCGCGGCGATGGCCTGGCTTGCACGGCGGTTGATCGGCGGCTATACGGGCGACGTCCTGGGCGCTTCCGAACAGATAGGAGAGATCGTCGCTCTAGCGGTGATCGCGGTAATGCTATGAGCACAACAACACGCTGGTGGTGGGTACGGCATGCGCCGGTCACCGAAAACAACGGAAAAATCTACGGTCAGAACGATCTGAACTGTGACTGTTCCGACAGCGAGACCTTTGCGCGGCTCGGCAGCCTGATGCCCAGAGACGCCGTCTGGGTAACCAGCAATCTCAAACGCACGCATCAGACCGCTGCCGCCATTGTCAAAAACATCCGTGACCATGAAGTCCCGGATCCCCTGATCGAGCATGACTTCGCCGAACAGCACTTCGGGGACTGGCAAGGCATGACCAACGGGGAGCTGGCGGCGTTGAAGTCAGGCGAGTGGCATCGCTTCTGGCTGGCGCCAGCCTCTGAATCGCCACCGGGCGGTGAAAGCTTTGCCAAGCTCTACGAACGGACCAGCCGAACCATTAACCGGCTGTCGGCAGAACACGCCGGCCGCGATATTGTTGCCGTCACCCACGGCGGCACGATTCGCGCGGCGATCGCGATGGCCCTGGGGTTGGAACCCGAACGCGCCCTCAGCTTTTCCGTCGACAACTGCGCGCTGACCCGTCTGGATCACATCACCGGGACCGCGGGCACCCATGCGCCGGAAACCGATGTGGTCTGGCGCATCGGTCATATCAACCTGGTTCCCAAAACCCTGCTTTAGACGGGGCCAGTCTTAAACAAACTGCGTCTTAAACAAACTGCGCCTTAGACCGGTTGCGGGATGCAGACGCGGCGACGCGTTCGGGTCAGGTTTCCTGCCTTGGGTAGCGTGCGTGCGCCTCGAGCACGTTGAGGTCCATGTGATTGCGCATATAGCGTTCCGAAGCCCTTTGCACCGGCTGAAAATCCCACGGAAAATAAGCCCCGTTGCGCAATGAATCGTAGACGACCAGACGGCGGGCCTGACTGCACAGAACCTCCGCGCGAAAAGCCCCGATATCCCATCGCGCACGCACCTGATCGAGGAAGTGCTTCAGGGTCTGTGCGTGAGCCGGATCGGTGGCCAGATTGGTCAGCTCCAGCGGGTCAGCCTCCATATCGAAAAGCTGCGGTGGATCCACCTCGCAGAAATTGAACTTCCAGCGCCCCTCCCGGATCATGACCATCGGATCGATCGAGGACTCGGCGGCATACTCGGCAAGGATCGGTCGATTGGGGCTGCCCTCGCCCCGGGCCAGGCCAAGTAGGCTGCGGCCGTCACTTCCGCTCGAGAGCCTGTCCGAATCACCACCGGCCAGATCCACCAGAGTGGCCAGCACATCCAGGGTTGAGGTCGGTGCCGTCACATTGCGCGGGGCGAAACGGCCGGGCGCGGAGAGGAACATCGGTACTCGGTTCGCACCATCGAAAAAGCTCATCTTGAACCACAAACCACGCTCGCCCAGCATATCGCCATGATCAGCGCAGAACAGCACGACAGTGTCGTCTTCCAGATCACAGGCCTTCAGCGTTTCCATGATCTCGCCGATCTTGTCGTCCAGATAGCTGATGTTGGCGAAATAGGCGCGCCGGGAGTCGAGGACGTTCTGCTCGGTAATGCTGAAGTTCTCGTAATCGTTGGCCCGATAGATGCGCTGACTGTGCGGATCCTGATCGTCGTAGGGAATGGCCGGCACGGCAATCGGGGGAAGCGCGTCTTCGGGATAGAGATCCCAGTACTTCCTGCGTGTGACGTAAGGGTCATGCGGATGGGTGAAGCTGACCGTCAGGCAGAAGGGCTGCGTGCGGCCGGTCCGCGCGAACTGCTGCAGGCGCAGCTTGGCGTGGTACGCCACCTCGTCGTCGAATTCCAGCTGGTTGGAGGTTTCCGCAACCCCGGCGCCGGTGACCGATCCCATATTGTGATACCACCAGTCGATCCGCTGTGAGGGCTTGCTCCAGTCGGGGGTCCAACCAAAATCCGACGGATAGATATCGGTGGTCAGGCGTTCCTCAAACCCGTGCAGCTGGTCGGCGCCGACGAAATGCATCTTACCCGCCAGTACGGTCTTGTAGCCCTCGTTGCGCAGATAGTGCGCGAAAGTCGGCAAGGTCGAGGGAAGTTCCGCCGCGTTGTCGAAAACGCCTGTGCGCGAAGGCAGGAGCCCCGTCATGAAAGAGGCTCGCGACGGCGAACAGAGCGGGCTGGGACAGTAGGTCCGGGAGAAGTTCACTGCGCCGGCGGAGAGTTTCCGCAGGTGCGGGACATGAAGAAACGCGGCCGGCCCATCGGGGAACAGCGTTCCGCTGAGCTGGTCGACCATGATGATCAGAATGTTCGGACGTATGCTCATGCGGAACTCCCTGTAAACAGTTCATTTGGCGGTGATCTGTCAGACATCGGGCACAAATAATCCGATCTGACCGTAACAACTATAAATAATATGATATAATGTGTAGAGTGACCGCTCGATACTCCGCTGTAAATATGGATATGTATAATGGATGCAGGCGATATTATTTATGGCAAGGTCCACGCTCATATCGCTGAACTCCATGCCTTTCATGTTGCGGCCAGTTGCAGCAGCTTTACGCATGCCGCCAGAAATCTGCATCTGACACAGCCGGCCCTCAGCCAGAAAATCAGACGGCTCGAAGATCTGCTGGGCGCACGTCTTTTTATCCGCAGGCATCGCGGGGTCAGCCTGACCGAAACCGGTCAGCAGTTGTCCGAGGCCTGCGGCACCGCCTTTGACCTGATCGAGCGGAACTTCCGTCTCACCCTTGAAGGTCAGGGGCGAAAGAGAGTCCGGCTCTCGACGGACTTCGCGTTCGCGTCTCACTGGCTGATGGCGCGGTTGCCTCAACTCAGAGACGATCTCGATGGACTGGACATCCAGGTTCTGACATCCCAGAAACCCGACGAAACGGATGGCGTGGCCATCGACCTGTCAATCTCGCTGCAGGCGGCTCCCAATCCAGACACTGCCAAAGCGGCATCAAGTCGCGAAGTTTTGTTCAACGAACGGGTCATCGCGGTTTGCAGTCCGGAGGTGGCGCGGCAATACGGTCCGTTCGAGCATCCGGGTCAGCTGCTGGCCGCTCCTTTGCTGAGCCTGTCGTCACCACCGAATGCAGCCTGGCACAACTGGCGGAGCTGGTTCAGCGAACTGGGCATTGAGGACCTTTCCAAGGCGCACACCCAGACCAGTCTGAGCAATTATACGCTTGTGCTTCAGGGGGCAATCCAGGGTCAGGGGATTGCCCTGGGTTGGCTCGGGCTTGTCGACGACTTCCTGTCCAGCGGCCAACTGATTGAGGCCGGCCCTCACCTGGTTTCCAGCAAACGGGCCTATGTCATCGAGTGCGCGCCGGAGGCGCCAATTCACGTCCGCAGGGTATTCGACTGGATCAGTACCAAGTGCTCAGCGGCGCCCGGACACAGACCAGCGTATAGCCCAAGACACAGATAGAACACAGGACGTCACCTTGTAACCCGAATCAGCTTGCCCAGATACAATAACGGCGGGAATAAATCTTGTTGTACGATGGTACAGGCACCGGAAAAAATGCTCCGGGACAACCCTTTCAAACCCTCACCGGTGAAGCTATTGCACTGAAAGCACGATGGAACTATCGAGCGTTGCACCTACGCGTTTTCCCGAACAACGACAAGACGACAAACAAAAGAAAACGCTTTCCGGCCGAGTCCTGCTCCATGATAATCTTCCAGCCAGTATCTAACCGAATTCGCGCAGCCAACCGATCACAAGGAATGGAGATCAATCGATGAACGCTTTTGCTGTTTCCCGCACACAGGCAGCTGTCCTGTCATGGGACTTACCGCGGCAAATCCTTGCGGCTGCCGCTCTTTGTGCCGTTGCTCTTGGAATGACGGTCGTCAAGCCGGCGCAGGCCGCGAGTCCTTCCGAGGAACTGGTCGCAAAATCAACCTTTTCCATCGAACGCCTTCTGTCGGATCCGGATTTTTTCGATCTTAAGCGTTACATTGATCAGTCCAGGGGCGTCCTGATCGTTCCCGAACTGGTCAAAGGCGGCTTCATCGTCGGTGGCGAAGGCGGTTCGGGCGTGCTGATGGTGCGCGGCAGCGATGGCAGCTGGAGTTCGCCTGCCTTCTATACGCTCGCGGCCGGCAGCATCGGTTTGCAGATCGGCGGTCAGGTTTCCGAGGTCGTATTCACCCTGATGAATGATGGCGCCGTCAATTCAATGCTGGACAGCGAAATCAAGCTCGGCGCGGATGTCAGTGTCGCAGTCGGACCGATCGGGGCGGGCCTGGAGGCTTCGACCACCACAAACCTGAACCAGGATGTTTACGCCTTCTCGAAGGCTGTCGGCCTGTTCGGTGGTGGCGCTCTTGAAGGTGCGAAGATTTTCGAACGCACCGACTGGAACGAATCCTACTACGGCAAGGGTGCAACCCCCAGAGCCATCGTCGTCGATCGCCGTTTTACCAATCCTGATTCAGACAAGCTGCGGGCCAGTCTGACGACGGCGCCCACGGTTGCCCCGATGTCGGCCCCTACGTCAACCGCCCCAACCTCGATCACTCCGACTGAAATCGCCCCTGCAACGCAATAAGCCTGAGCCGGTACGGCAGGGTTTGAAAAGCCGGGCGCGGGCGCAGCTTACAAAAGCGCGCGCGCCCAGGCCAGGGCGGCAACCAGACCGCCATTGATCAGGCAGCCGACGGCAACAACGGCAACCGCACGTTCGATATGATTCCGGGTGATCTGAAACTCGGGCGCGGCAGACGTCATATCCGCGACCTCCGGCTCCAACACAAGCACACCCCCCATGGTCGCAGTGACATTTCCCCGGCTTGCCCACGCACGGGCCATCGCGCCGCGTGGGCTGCAACCGGGAATGAAAGCCGCCGCGGCAATCAGAAGAATGGCGGCAACGAGCATCGGTAAAAAGCAGAGCGCGGTGTCCAGGCGCAAGGCGGTCATCGCAAACTCGGCCTGTCCCAGAGCTACCGGCGCCGGAACCGCCACACGATCTCCCGCCGTGCTCCGCAGTGCCCGCGCAGAGAGATAGGCCGCTGCGGTCCGCACAGCCTGCTGCAGAAAGACACCCGACAAGCCCAGAAGCGCGAACCAGAAGACCGGCGCAACCACCTGAAGGGCAAAAGCCCGCACAAGACCGTCAATGGTCGCGGCAACAATGCCACGACGATCCAGCCGGTCGAGAATGTCGCTGGCGACCCGACCCGCAACAAGAGGCCGCAGCGCCTCCTGCGCGGCAATCACGCTGCCACCTGCGAGTGCCGACGATACCGCCGCCGCCTGAACACAGGGCGTCCGCTGCGCAACGATCAGGGCCAGCAGGAAAACCTCGAACACCCAGGCAAAAGGGTAGTGCAGCAGCGCCCACTCCACCAACCAACCCAGTACGCAAGCCGCCAGCGACAGGCCGGTCGCAAAGACCGCGCCTCTCAACAGCAGGTCCAGACCACTTCGGTCCGGGCGGTTCAGGCGCCGCTCCAGTTCGGTCACCAGATTGACCACCGGTCGGCGCGGCTGCAGATACCGCCGCTCACCTATCCAGGGCCCACCCAGATAAGCCTCCAGCGCCAGGGCCGCGAGCAGCAGGAACAAGGGGTCGGTCGCACCATAGGCACCGGGATTCGAAGTCCATGTCATTCTGCGATCCTGCGGCTTGTCACGAGAGCCGTCAAATAAAGGCCGTCGGCTTCGGAAAAGAACCGAATCGGGAAAGGATAGCCGGGTCGGCTGTTGCCGTCATCGCCGCGGCGCCGGCACGCCGCTGACTGCGGCATTGCAACACCTTTTCAGTTGAAGGACGCTGCTGTAAAACGCACATAGTCTTTCACGCGTAAATCTTCGGCATCCGGCATTTCAATTCTGAAATCATTACATGAGGAAAAGGCCTGACCATGCCACAAAGCTCCATTGCACGGGCGATCATGATATTCGGGATCGGCCTCATTCTGATGCTTGGCGGTGCCGCCGTCTGGATGTTGCTGCGCACGCCATCTCAAACCAATGAAGTAAAATCGACAGGCGAGGCCCTGATCGGCGGCCCCTTCGAACTGGTCGACCAGTTCGGTCAGGCCCGCAGTGACGCTGATTTTCTCGGCGGCTACATGCTGATCTACTTCGGTTACACCTATTGTCCCGATGTCTGCCCGACGTCACTGGGCATCATGAGCCAGGCGATCGATCAGCTTGAAGAGTCGGATCCCGCCAAGGCCAAAAGGATTACGCCGGTTTTCATCACAGTTGACCCGGAACGCGATGATGTGGAAATCATGAAAGGCTACGCGGAGCACTTCCGGCCTGGCATGATTGCCTTGACCGGAACCAGCGAACAGGTCGCAAAAGCCGCCAAGGCCTACCGGGTTTATTTCAGAAAGGCCGAAGACGCGAATTCTTCCGAATACCTTATGGACCACTCGTCGATTTTCTATCTCATGGGCCCGGATGGAAAGTATGTGAAACACTTCACCCACAGTGACGACGCAACGACCATCGCCACCGCCCTGGCGACATTGATTCAGCCCGAATAAAACCCTTATGGTCGAAGCGGTGGCGTCGATCCGGTCCTGAACATCAGATCAAGCGCTCGCCGTTGTCCTGACGAAAAACCATGGCTCGGTCGGTTTGGAAGTCCAGCTTGAGCCGCTCTCCCGGTACATGGCGGGTCGCTTCGCCGGCACGGAAGCAGAGCTCAATGGGCTCCTCGCCGCTGAAAGCGGACACCGCACCGTAGATCATGCTGTCGGCGCCGAGCTGCTCAACCAGATCGATCGACATCTCGAAGGTTCCGTCGGCACTGAGCGACAGATGTTCGGGACGAATGCCCAGCATCAGGGGAACGCCTTCAGGCAGGTCAGCGAAACCCGTCAGCGTCGTATCGCCGACCAGCAGCTGTCCCTGATCGAATCGGGCGGGCAGAAGGTTGATGTGCGGTGAGCCGATGAAGGACGCGACAAACAGCGTCCTTGGGTCGCTATAGAGCTCCATGGGCGAGCCCATCTGTTCGATCCTGCCTTCGTTGATAACCGCCAGACGATCCGCCAGGGTCATGGCTTCGGTCTGGTCGTGAGTCACATAGATAGCGGTCACGCCAAGTTCACGTTGCAGGCGTTTGATCTCGATGCGCATCTGCACCCGCAGTTTGGCGTCCAGATTACTCAGCGGTTCGTCGAACAGAAACAGCTTCGGACTGCGCACGATGGCCCGGCCCATGGCGACGCGTTGCCGCTGACCACCGGAAAGCTGCGCCGGTCTGCGTTCGAGAAACTCCCCGATCCGCAGCATCTTCGCGGTCTCGCGGACCTTTGCCTCGATTTCCACCTTAGCCATGCCGCGGTTTGCCAAGCCATAGGCCATGTTGCGGAACACCGTCATATGCGGGTAGAGGGCATAGTTCTGAAACACCATGGCCACGTCGCGGTCCGCCGGTGAAATTTCGTTGATGCGCCTGCCATCAATTGCCACTTCGCCTTCGGTGATCGATTCCAGGCCGGCGACCATGCGCAGCAGGGTCGACTTTCCACAGCCGCTGGGGCCAACGAAGACCACCAGCTCACCATCCGCAATCGACATATCGACGCCGCGAACCGCATGTGCCCCATTATCGTAACGCTTGTTTACACCCGATAGGGTCAGAGTTGACATAGTCTATTTCTCGCTTTCCACCAGGCCTTTGACGAACCAGTTTTGAAACACCAGCACTACGGCAACCGGCGGCAGAGTCGCCAGAACGGTCAGCGCGAAGGCTTTCTGGAATTGGGGCAGTTCGCCCCCTTCGGACAGAACCTGATAGATCTGTTTGATGCCGATGACGATAGTGTAGTTCTCTTCCTGCGTGGTCATGAGCAGCGGCCAGAGATACTGGTTCCAGCCCACCACAAACATGATGATGAGGATGGCTGCGATCATGGTCTTGGACAGAGGCACCAGAATGTCGATGAGGAAGCGTACAGGTCCGGCATTATCCAGCCGCGCGGCTTCCAGAAGTTCTTCCGGCACCGATTTGAAATACTGGCGGAAGTAGAAGGTTCCGGTCGCCGAAGCGATCAGGGGAACAATCAAGCCGAAGTGTGTGTCTAGCAGCCCGAGATTTGCAACCACCCCGTACGACGGCACGATGCGGACCTCGAGTGGCAGCAGGAGGGTCATGAAGATGACCCAGAACAAGGGCGTCGCCAGTCGGAAGCGGAAGTAAACGATGGCATAGGCCGCCGACATGGAAACGATAACCTTGCCCACAGCAAACCCGACACCGAGGATCATGCTGTTATAGAGCATGCGCGAGGCCGTGACCTTCTTCATCACGCCGCCCTCGACGAACAGTACCTCGTTATAGGTCTCTAATAAGTGCCCGCCGAACCAGTACTGCATCCCGTCCCGGATCAGTGTGTCGGCCGGATGGGTCGAAGACATGAAGGCGATCCACACCGGCGCGCCCATAAAGATCGTGCCGAGGATCAGGATGCCGTGGGTCGAAAGGCTGCGCCAAAGCGAATGCGTCATGATTCGAAAGCTCTCCCGCGCCTAGTAGTGTACTTTTCGCTCGATGAAGCGAAACTGAAACACGGTCAGAATCAGGACCATGATCATCAGAATGACCGACTGAGCGGAACTGCCGCCCAGATCGGCGCCGAGAAAGCCGTCCGTATAGACCTTGTAGACCAGGGTCATGGTGGCACCGCCGGGGGAACCGCGTGTTGTGGTGTCGATGATGCCGAAGGTCTCGAAAAAGGCATAGGTAATGTTGATCACCATCAGGAAGAAGGTGGTCGGTGCCAGAAGCGGAAAGGTGATGCTCCAGAAACGCCTGGTGGGTGAACGGCAATCCAGCGTCGCGGCTTCCAGAACCGACTTGGGAATGCCCTGCAGCCCCGACAGGAAGAAGATGAAGTTAACGCTGACCTGTTTCCAGACCGCGATCAGGATCACCACGAAGCTGGCGTCGAAGGCATCCAGCTTGTGATTGAAGTCCCACCCAAGAGCATTCATTCCCTTGTAGAGGTCGCCGACAAAAGGATTGAACATCAGGTTGCCCATCAGTCCGGCAACCGGCGCCGCGACCGCATAGGCCCACATCAGCAGCGTCTTGTAACTGTTGGAACCGTGCAGCACTTCATTGGCCCGAACCGCAAGCAGCAGCGCAATCGCGAGCGACAGAAAGGTCACCACTGCGGAAAAGATAATGGTAAAGCCGGCTGAACCCAGCCACTCGTAGTTCAGGATCGTATCTTCGTAGTTTCGGAACCACACGAACTGCGAGGATATCCCGAAAGCGTCTTCAAGCAGAAAAGACTGGTAGATCGCCTGACCTGCGGGCAGAAGAAAAAAGATAGCGATAATCAGGATCTGCGGGGCAACGAAAAGGTATGGCACCACGCTGCGTTCGAATTGCACCCGTTTCATGGCGAAAACCTTATAGAGGTCCGGACAGGCAAACAGGCGGCGGGCAGAAGCCCGCCGCCTGAACGATAGCCTGGATCAGTTATATGTGTCGTGAAAACGGGAAAGAAGCGCGTTGCTTTCTTTCTCCATAGTGACGAATGCATCCCCGACCGAGCTGTCATCGGTCAGGATTTTTTCGAACTCCTTATACATCACTTCGCGAATCTGGACGTAGTAGCCAAGACGATAACCCTTGGTCCACTCTGCACCTGGCTGATTGAGCTGCAGGATACCGACTTCAGCGTCCGGCGTGGTTTTGTAGTAACCGTCGGACTTGGCCAGATCATAGGCCTTGTTGGTGACCGGAACGTATCCGGTTTCCTTGTGCCAGAAATACTGCTGCTCAGGGCTGGTCAAAAACTCGAAGAAGTTCGCAACACCCTTGTACTCTTCATCCGAATGACCGGCGAAAGAGAACAGCGCGGCGCCACCGATGAAAGTGCTCTTCGGTTCCGCGATGATGCTTTTCCAGTAAGGCAGGTAGGAGGTGCCGAACGCGAATTCCTTGCCTTCCTCTTTCATCTTCTCTGCGCTTTTCTGCAGACCGCCGAAGGAACCGGACGATCCGAGCCACATGGCGACCTTACCCTGAACGAAGGCGTCCTGGTTGTCGCCCCAGGCCCGGCCGTAATAACCGTACCAGCCTTTGTCGAGCCACTCTTTGAGCTTGGTCCAGTGGGCGATCATGTGCTTGTTGTTGTACAGAATCTTGGTATCGGTGCTGTCGTAGCCGTTGTTGGCTGTCGCCATCTGAAGGTTATGCCGGCTGTGGAAGTTCTCTGCAAAAATCCAGGGGCTGTGGCTCTGAGCCAGAGCAACGTAGCCGGCTTCCTTCAATTTGGGCGCTATGGCCTCAAGCTCTTCCCAGGTCTCGGGCGGTTCGACACCGGCCTTCTCGAACGCGATCTTGTTGTAGTAGAGCAGCGGCGTGGAGGCGTTGAATGGCAGGCCGATCATCTTGTCGTCGGAATCGGCATAAAAGTAGCGGACACCGGAGATGTAGTCTTCGATGTTGAAGCCCTTGCCGTATTTTGCGAGCAGGTCGGCAACAGGATAGACCGCACCCTTGGCGTTGATGATCGTGGCAGCGCCGGCGTCGAAGACCTGAATGATCTCAGGTGCGTTCTTGGCACGGAACGCGGCGATGCCGGCCGTCATGGTGTCCTCGTACCCTCCCTTGTAGGTCGGTATCAGATTGTAGTCCGACTGGCTGGCGTTGTACTTATCGGCGATCTCGTTAACGACTTCTCCCAGACGGCCGCCCATACCGTGCCACCACTGAATATCAGTTGCGGCAAAACTGGTGCTTGCGGAGCCACCGACCAGGGCCAGGGTTGCAAGCGCGATGACGTGTTGCTTCAGTTTCATTTAGCGTCTCCCATGAAAAATGCACCTTGACGCCCGGCTTTGGACGGACCTCTCGGACCGCGCGAACCTAGCGATGGCTCATGTTTATTTTGTTACGAGCTTGTTAACGTTTTCATTTCGGAATGTTAACTCTTTCGTTACGTAATTATTACACTTTTTTTACCGTCCGGAAGGATTTCTCCACCGCATTCCCGCTTCCTGAAACGTTCGATCGGTTTGTCGTTGCTCTCACATCCCCGGCGGGCAAATAAAAACTTCATCGAAAACGAAAGGAAATGCTCCGATTCCAAAGAGATACGAACGAACGGGGGTTCCCGATGAAGTGCGCAAACTTCGGATAGAGGTACAGTGCTGCGGCAACGTAGAACACAAGCCTGATTTAATGTGTTAGAGGTCTCCGCATGGTACCAGCCCCCAGCAACGCCCAGATAGCCCTGGTCAAGAACGCCTGCGCTTACATTGCAGCGCGGGACGGCGAGCGCATTACGCTGGACGAACTTTCCCGCGAAGTGAGACTCAGCCCCTGGCATTTACAGCGCCTGTTCAAGCGAATCATGGGCGTGAGCCCGCGGGATTATGCGGCTGCCCGGCGAAGCAAGCGGTTTCGCGATGAACTGAAAAGCGGTGAATCCATTGCCGGAGCCACATACGGTGCGGGTTATGGTTCCTCAAGCCGGGTTTACGAGTCGGCGCAGCGACAGCTTGGCATGACGCCCGCGTCCTACGCCAAGGGCGGTGAGGGCGCCAGGATCGCCTTTAGCATCATCCCTTCGATGCACGGGCATCTGCTGGTCGCGGCGACCCGGAAAGGCGTCTGCTTTCTGTGCCTGGGCGACAGCGAAAGGGAGCTCGAAGAGCAGCTCCGCAAGGAGTTTCCCCGCGCTGACAAAATCTTCCGCGATGACGACGCCATCGGCCCGGCCGTCGAGTCCGTCGCGCATTATCTCGCGGGAGAACTGCCGCATATCGAGCTTCCGCTCGATGTTCGCGCCACGGCCTTTCAGCGCCGGGTGTGGCAGGAGCTTCTGGCTATTCCAATCGGCGAAACCCGAAGCTACTCCGAGGTTGCGGCGGCCATGGGCCTGAACCGCAGTCAGCGCGCCGTCGCGAACGCCTGCGCCTGCAATCCCGTTGCCCTTCTGGTGCCCTGCCATCGGGTCATCCGCGAAGACGGTACGTTGGGCGGATACCGCTGGGGCATGGATCGAAAAACGGCATTACTGGCCCAGGAAGCCGCAATGGCCGAAGTGCAATGACCGGGATGCACTAACCGGCGCGGGCCGGTAACGGCCCGCTTCTTCCCCGCCAACAGTGTTTCCCCAGACCCTGATTTCGCTGACCGGACCCCTGCCTCCAGCCGACAATCATTCCCAGGCCACGCTGGTCTCTTGTCCTGACAAAAGACAGACTATATACAAGATGGATGGCACAGAATGTCATCGCCCCCCAGATGTTGCGGTTTGACGAGCGGGAAATTCCGCTTGAGATCCGCCGTCACTCGCGCGCGCAACGCCTGACCTTGCGGATGACGCCGGACGGCGCGGGCGTCAGGCTGGTTCTGCCGGCACGGGTTGCCGTCAAAGAGGGAATGGCCTTTGTCGAACGGAATCGCGGCTGGATCCTGCAGCGGCTGTCCGATCAGCCAGCCCGGGTGATCTTCCGTGACGGCGCGACAATTCCATTTCTCGGACAGAATCAGACCGTGCGTCACGACCCCAACGCCCGCAGGGGGGTCTGGCGCGAAGACGACATCATCTGGGTTTCCGGCTTCGCCGAGCACCTGCCACGGCGCCTCACCGACTATCTGAAAGCCGAAGCACGGAACGAAATCACCACGCGGGCCAGAACCAAGGCGGAGTCTCAGGGCCTGCGCATCGCGCGCATCAGCCTGCGGGACACGACCAGCCGCTGGGGCAGTTGCAGTTCACGCGGCAATCTGAATTTTTCCTGGCGTCTGATCTTTGCGCCGGAACTGGTACTCGACTATGTCGTCGCCCACGAAGTGGCGCACTTGCGCGAAATGAATCACAGCCCCGATTTCTGGCATCTGACACGTCAGATGACCAATGACGTCGGCCAGGCCAAAGCCTGGCTCAGCCGGAATGGAACCGCACTACTCCGCTATGGATGAAAACCTTTTCATCAAGATGGAAAGCCGCTCCGGCCGACCGACAGACTCCCATTCCTCACGCCATGAAGCGGTTCCTGACCGCACACCGCCTGAACCGCCTTCCCCGGAACCCAGACATAGCCGGCAGGGTCGGCAAGGTAGCACTCACGCAATCCATGCGGTTTGTCTCCGGACGTCGCCAGAACGCTGTCACCGCGTCGTTTGGCCCGCTGTTCAGCGCAGTCCGGATCAATTCCTTAGACCCTGAATTCAAGTCCGACCTCACGCAACGCGCCATCACCCGTCATCGAATACAAAGGGCTGGCATGGTAGGCATGGTCCGCGTGAAGCATCCATTCATGGCCCTGATATCCCAGAACGGCAAAGTCGGCATCGCTGTAGAGAATCTCCAGCAGCAGAACTTCGGACAGGAAGCGCGCAACCGGCTCAATCTTCGGAACCAGCAGATCTACGCCCAGGCCGGTCAGTGAGCGACCGTCGATATCGGCAGGCATCCATGGCGCCGTCATATCGCTTCCTCGTCGAAACACCCGCGGAAGAAAAAAGCCAGTTTCCCCATAGCGAGCAAACCGCTCCCTTCAGTTGCAAAAAATTTACTTTCTTTCTCGCAACGCTTTCGCTTACGAACTCCAGTGACTATAACAAAACAATCGAGCACGCCATAAAGGTCCACTTTTCCGAGTCTTGAGGTTTATGTCCATCGCGTCGCAGCATCATCGTGCGGAGCAGCTCTCCGTCATTGCATTCCTCACGATGGTCGTTGCCCTCGGCCCGATCTCGACCGATCTTTACCTGCCGTCTCTTCCGGCAATTGGCATGGCCTTCGGTACAACGGCATCCGAAGTCCAATTGACTCTCTCCGTATTCCTCATCGGTTTCGCCGTAAGCCAGCTCCTGTATGGCCCCCTGTCGGATCGCTTCGGCCGCCGCCCGGTCCTGATAGTGGCACTCATGATCTATCTTGTGGCCACCGTCGCCTGCGGTCTGGCGGACTCTATCGAGTGGCTCATCGCCGCACGCTTTGCACAAGCTCTGGGCGCCTGTGCCGGACCGGTGATCGGCCGCGCCGTGGTACGGGACGTGTTCGGCCGTGACCGTTCTGCAAAAGTGCTGTCCTATATGGCCATGGCCATGGCATTGGCGCCGGCAATCGGACCCGTGATCGGCGGCTATCTGGAAACCGGTTTCGGCTGGCGCGCGAACTTCGTCGCATTGGGGTTCTTCGGTGTTGTCGCCCTCGCCGGCATCTGGTTCCTGCTTCCCGAGACAAACAGCTACACCGATCCAACAGCGACACGCCCGGGCAAGCTTATTTCCAACTACCTGACCCTGGCCAGGAATCCGCTGTATCTCGGCTATGTCCTGCTCTGCACTTTTTCCTACGCGGGTATCTTCTCGTTCATCTCCGGCTCATCCTTCATCCTGATAGACAAGCTTGGCCTGACACCCAGCGCATACGGGCTCTGCTTCTCCGCCATCGTCGTCGGCTATATGGCCGGTACCTTCGCATCAGGCCGCTTTACCCAGCGCGTCGGTATCAATCGTATGATCCTGATTGGCACGGTGATCGAATGCGCCGGCGGCCTGCTGGGGCTGATCCTCGCGGTCAACGGCCAGCTCTCCGTCGTTTCGGTCGTCGTTCCAACGGCCATATTTCTGATCGGGACCGGCTTGACCATGCCCAATGCCCTGGCCGGAGCCGTTGGCCCTTTTCCCCGAATGGCCGGCGCCGCGTCGGCATTGCTGGGATTCACCCAGATGACGGTTTCGGCGGCCGTCGGCATCGCTGTAGGACACAGCAGCGGCAACGACGCACTGGGTATGATGACCGCACTGGCACTCGTGTCCGTCGCGGCTCTTTTGAGTTACATGCTGCTGGTGTACCCGCTTTCCGGGACTGCCGGGGACAGCGGCGAAATAGCACGCGAGGAAGCTACTGGTCCTGGTCGTTCTTGAACGGCTCCCAGTCTTTCTGAGCACGCCCCTTATCCGCGCCGGAGACACCAAGCTTTCTCAGAATTGAAGCAATGAACCCGCCGTCCGGATCCTGGGCGCTCCGGTCATCGGCAGCTTCCCTTGCCACATCCACGGCGGCAATTGCGTCGGACGGCGCCGTGGAGGGTACGGTTCCAGGCAGCGACTGTGGCGCGACCCCCTCGAGCGCACGGGTCATGATACGCTGCCACAGCTGCGCCGGCAGCCCGCTGCCGGTCACCTTTTCCATCGGCGTTCCGTCATCGTTACCGAACCAGACCCCGGCAACCATCTCACCCGTATAACCAATAAACCAGGCATCGCGGAAATCCTGGCTGGTACCGGTCTTTCCGGCAGCCGGACGATCAATCTGCGCGGCCTTGCCGGTTCCCCAGGACACCACCGACGACAGCATGTCGTTCATCATGAGAAGGCGATCGCGCGAGATCACCCGTCCGGTGCCGCCGCCGTCACGCCGAAAGAGCAGTTTCCCGCCCCGGCCCCGGATCTCCTCGATGCCGAACGGCCAGACACCGCGGCCGCCGTTGGCGAACGCCGCGTAGGCCCCGGTCAGATCCAGCAGCGTCACCTCGGACGCACCCAGAGCGATACTTGCGGAGGTGTCGAGCGATGAGGAGATCCCCAGACGTCTGGCGACTTCGGCCACGTTCTCCCGCCCGCTTCGCTCGGATACCTGCACCGCCACCGAATTCATCGAACGGGCCATCGCCTCGCGCAGAGTCACGTCACCATAATAGCGGTTGCCATAATTTTTTGGCGCCCAGCCTTTGATTCGAAGCGGCGCATCGGTCACGCGGCTGTCAGGGGTCAGACCGCTTTCGAGACCGGCCAGAAAAACGAACGGCTTGAACGCGGAACCGGGTTGCCTTAAAGCCTGTGTCGAGCGGTTGAACTGGCTTTCAACATAGCTGCGGCCGCCGACCATCGCACGGACGGCGCCGGACGGCGACAGCACGATCACCGAACCCTGTTCGACCTGGCTCTTGTTCTCATCCCGCTCCAGCAGCGCCTCCAGTTCCCCTTCGGCAACCGTCTGCGTATGCGCGTTGAGCGTTGTGATCACGGTCAGATCGTCGTCGACCGTGCCAACATAACCCTCAATCTGGCGCATGACCCAGTCGGCAAAATACCGGGCCTGCCGTCCGGCGCGGGGACGGCCGCGCGCTTTTGTCTTCAGCGCCCACTTGGCTTCAGCGTCGTCAACATAGCCGGCATCGACCATGGCGCGCAGCACGAGCGCGGTGCGGCTGTCTGCCCGCTCGGCGTCGCGGGCCGGATTGTAACGTGAGGGCGCCTTCAGAAGTCCGGCAAGAAGCGCGGCCTCGTAAAGCGTCACATCACGGGCGGGCTTGCCAAAATACTGTCGCGCAGCTGCATCAAATCCATAACTGCCCGTGCCGAGAAAAACGCGATTCATGTAAAGCGCAAGAATCTGGTCCTTGGAAAAGCGTCGCTCGAGCCGCAGGGCAAGCAGCGCCTCCTGGACCTTTCTCTTCAGTGTGCGGTCGGGTGACAGAAACAGGTTCTTCGCGAGCTGTTGCGTAATGGTGGAGCCGCCCTGCACGAAACGCCCCACACGGATGTTCGTCACCATCGCGCGGGCGATTCCCCAGACATCCACTCCGAAATGCTCATAGAACCGGCGGTCTTCGATGGCCAGAATCGCCTGGGGAAGATGCGGCGGCAGCTTGTCCAGAGTGATCGGTTCACCGTAAAAGTCGCCATAAGAAGCGAGTTGAACGCCATCGGCGGAAACCAGGCGGATCGACGGTTGGCGGGTTATCTGCTCGATGCGGTTAACATCGGGCAGGTCGTAGGCATACCAGGCGACGACGCCCGTGAGGACGACGCCGCCCCATATTGCCAGAACCAGACCCCACGACAGCAGGCGCCAGCCCCAGTGCCGGGAGGCCTTGCGGCGCGTCCGGTCCTGATGACCTGTTCCGCGCCCACGTGCAGTCTTTGTCCCACCCGCAGCACCATCTGCACCGGATGACCTTGACCGTCCGGGTCTGCTGCCGGATTTGCTTTTTGTCACGCTTTTCTTACTGCCTCGCGTCATTCCGCCGCTTTTACAGCATTGCCGCCTCTGCCGCCAGCGCTGCTGTACCACGCCCTGACTTCCTGCCTGCCGTTGAAACCCGGAACTGTGGCGGTTTTAAGATCAAAACCCAAAAACATTCGCAGGAACATGAATTATCAATCGGGTTAAACCCATATTTTTTGAGCGGCTTAAAAATACACGCTCAAGTAACAGCGATAATTTTAAAAGTATTTGATGCGTATTTGTTCATTAACAAGATTTTATTCCAACCAAACGACGATTATCTATCAATGAAGAAACTATCTTAAATAGAAGAGGACATGAAAATGGTCGCAGAAACCGTCGATCACTTACAGGTTGCGCGTTACATCGCAGATATCGATTCCAATGCAAGATCTAAAGGAATTCAGCTATCAATCCGCACAGACTTCGAGCAACTGTGGGATTTGTGTGGTCGGTTGCCAGGAAAACCGCTGCCAGCGGTCCTGTTCGACCCGAAAGCGACCTCAATTAATGCGGAAAACGCGCTTTGGGTGGAAGGCGTCAACGCACGCAATGAGGTGGTTCATGTCCAAGCTGTGCGTTTCGACGACCTAACCGGCACAACGCTTGCCAGTGAAATCGACTCGCTTTCAAAACATTTTGCAACTCCAGACCAACAGGAAGCCGTTGAACGGACAAAGTTCTGCCATGCACCTTCGGCGTCCGAAATAACGGGAAGAGTCTGTTACCACGGAGAAATCTGGTTGAAAGGCGGGTCCAGTGGTTACAGAGGGCAAGGCCTCTCTACCAGCCTGCCACGTCTAGTGCTCGCACTGGCACTCGCCAAATGGATGCCAGACTACATCTGGGGTCTCGGCCATAGCTGGCTCATCGAACGCGGTATCCCCCAAAAATACGGATACCGCCATTTAGAACCAAGAGGCGCATACATGGAAAACAGCCGCTTCAGCAGACCCGTGGATTCCTGGATCATGTGGATGACCCAATCCGATCTTATTGACCTGACACATCACGAACAGAAACGAGATCTGGCCGCAGGAATGGGATACTGACATCCTGAGTAATGTCGGATAGGCAAACCACAACGGGAGTGCCGTCAGAGAGGGTGCTGGGGAATAACAGGCGTTGATAAGGCGCCCAAATAGGTTCACCCCCCTCTCGTCCGAACAGGGCACGTACGTGGTGCAGACGAGGTTCGCCTTTGTCTAACACCCCTGTATATGCGGCTGATACGGTTTTTCCGTATCGATCCGACGGTCGGCCGGTTACACGAGAATTGAAAAACATCTTGTTGATCTGCCGCGCATTAGATGCTTGCGCGTATGCAGAATCCCGTCCGACATGAAGCCTCAAAAATACGTCGGCAATATCGCTTGCCGTGTACACCAGAGACTTCAGAAAGAGCGAACTGAACACCTGCCCACCCTCGGTGTCAAAGAAGCATCTGGAGTTAGTCATGTACTCGAAACCGCGCTTGATCAAGTCGCTGCTACTGTCAATTGCGTCCATGCTCTGTTCTCGAATAAAGATCGTGTCAATCAATTCGACAGAGCGATACAACGCCGCCTGTCTTATGCGGTCGATCGCATCGCTCGAAGCATGGAATGTTTCGGTGTTCCACCCGCCGTAAAAGAAGTCCAGATCGATCTGACGGGACAGTTTATCGATTTCGAGGAACTCGATCATCGACTCGATGGCTTCGGGCGCGGCATACCAAACGTCCCACCGGAAGGTGATTGTTGTCGATGTAATCGAGGCTTTCACCATACCAAGCTGGCGATAAGCTGTCTGTTGCTCGCTCAAGGCAGCCCCGATGGGAAAGGAAGAATCACTTCCAGTGCCAGACAGCTCAGCTGTCCGCCACTTTCCCATGTCATCTATCCACCAGTCTCCAAACATAACGCTATCCTGTGCTCATCCGCCATAGATCACGGCGAACCGACTCAGAGCGAAGACCGCGTCACACTTTTCCGCTGGTTGCCTTTAGCAATCGCAAGAATGAGGACTTTACGTTGTTGTCTTCGATGGCGCCAAACGCCCGTGCCACCTCGACCATGCTGTGCGTCACCCTGGTGTCCGCCAGCTCGGAAGCCGATGTCGCCGTCTTGCCTTTATCTGCCAGACCTTCAAAAAAATACACGATCGGAACACGCAACGCCACGCTGATATCCCAGAGACGGCCGCTGCCGATCCGGTTCAGTCCCTTTTCGTATTTCTGAATCTGTTGAAAACTCACCCCCACCATGGAGCCCAGGTCATCCTGACTTAAGCCTTGCGAAACGCGCGCCTGCAAGAGTCGCCGGCCTATATGTGCATCCTTTTCACTCGCCATCGTTCTTCGCCGTCCCCTTCACTTTCCGTATATCCAATCTGGCAATACAGATTAAAAATAACTTAGCGATACATTCGTCTACGTTAAGTTGAAACAAGCGGTAAAAACAACCTGTTTATGCTCAATCCGACAACTATTCGTAAGTTATCTTTCACTGCAGCTACACCCTGCCGATGTCAGACCCCCAACATCAGACATCCAGATTAGACACCTCCAAGGCGTGAGATTGAATGAATTCCCGCCGCGGTTCAACCACATCGCCCATAAGAGTCGAAAAAATATCGGACGCGTCGTCACTGTGCGCGATCTTGACCTGCAGCAGCGCCCGGACATTGGGATCCAGCGTCGTCTCCCACAACTGTTCGGGGTTCATTTCCCCCAATCCTTTGTATCGCGAAAACTTGACGCCCTTACGGCCGATTTCAAAAATCGCATCGACCAGGCTCAAGGGGCCGGCGATCGGATACTCGCGGTCTTTGCTCTTGAGAACCCCCAGGGTCTGATAGACCTCGCGAAGCTCCGTTGCCATTTCATCCAGATGCCGCGCCTCGATCGAGCGCAATACAGGAACGTCGATCACTCTGCGTTCGGTCAGGCCACGCAGCAGACGGATAAAGGCCAGGCCGCCATCCTCAGCAGCGGTCCCCTGCCAGCCGCGTTCCAGATCGAGCGCGAGCATGTCCATGCGCCCGGCAACCGTTGTGGCAGCTGCAGCGGCGGCATCGGCATCCTCGGCCATCTGTGCCCCCAGAGCACCGGCAATCGCCGCCTGCTCCACAATCAACCGGTTGCCGACCTTGCGGATCAAAGGCTCCATCAGGTTTTTGGCTCTCACCGCCCGTTTTACCAGCTCTTCCAGATCGGCGCCGGCAATCTGCGCACCGTTGCCTGAAACAAGTGTACAACCGCGGGAACCACTCTCGATCAGGTGGATTTCCAGTTCGCGGTCGTCCTTGAGATATCGAAGCGAGTCGCCCTTTTTGGCGCCGTATAGAGGCGGTTGCGCGATATAAAGATGCCCGCGCTCGATAATTTCGTTCATCTGACGATAAAAGAACGTAAGCAGCAGCGTACGGATATGACTTCCGTCAACGTCGGCGTCGGTCATGATGATGATCTTGTGATAGCGCAGCTTTTCGATGTTGAATTCGTCGCGCCCGATCCCGGTCCCAAGGGCGGTGATCAGGGTTCCGATTTCCTGAGATGACAGCATCTTGTCGAAACGCGCACGCTCAACGTTCAGGATCTTGCCACGCAGAGGCAGGATCGCCTGAAACTTGCGGTCGCGTCCCTGCTTGGCCGAGCCGCCGGCCGAATCACCCTCGACAATGAAGATTTCTGACAGCGCAGGATCCCGTTCCTGACAATCCGCCAGCTTGCCGGGAAGCGACGCAATGTCCAACGCGCCCTTTCGCCGGGTCAGTTCCCGCGCCTTGCGCGCCGCTTCGCGGGCGGCGGCGGCCTCGACAACCTTCATGACGATCCGTTTCGCCTCGGCCGGATGTTCTTCAAAAAACTGGCCGAGACGATCATTCACCGCGCTTTCGACGATCGGGCGAACTTCGGAAGACACCAGCTTGTCTTTGGTCTGACTTGAGAACTTCGGATCCGGAACCTTCACCGACAGCAC
>Ga0214472_10001817_pt1 | contig 23233 bp, 21 predicted proteins | sample RVTome_6_FD_207662 | JGI IMG/M metagenome (GOLD analysis project Ga0214472, IMG submission 207662) | Soil microbial communities from uranium-contaminated site in the Upper Colorado River Basin, Wyoming, United States - RVT140D175 | ecosystem: Environmental > Terrestrial > Soil > Contaminated >...
ACGAGCCGCCCCGGCCCGTGCGCGTCAAGCGCTGGGCCGCGGCGACCATCGGCGCTCATCTGCCCGAGACCTCGGCGGCGCTCCTGGCGGGGCTCATCCTCGGCGAGAAGACCGGGCTGCCGCGCGAGGCCGACGAGGCCTTCCGCCGCGCCGGCGTCTACCACATTCTCGCGGTCTCGGGCTTCAACGTGGCGCTCCTGGCGTCTTCCGTCTTCTTCGTGTCGGCAGCGCTCGGCGCCCCGCGGCGCACCACGGCGGTGGCGGCAGGGGTGGCGCTGGTGGGCTTCGCCCTCGTCGTGGGCGGCCAGGCCTCCGTGCTCCGCGCCACGGTCATGGGTCTCCTGCTGCTGGCGGCCACGCTCCTGGACCGGAAGTCCCAGCTCATGAACGCCCTGGCGCTGGCGGCGCTGCTGCTCCTCGCCTGGCGCCCCGGCGACCTTTGGGACCCGGGCTTTCAGCTCTCCTTCGCCGCCACCGCCGGGATCATCTACCTCACGCCCGTCATCACGGGCTGGCTTGAAGGATGGGGCTGGCCGGGCTGGCTCGCGACGGCGGTGGCGGTGAGCGTGGCCGCCCAGGCGGCCGTGACGCCCGTCATGCTGGCCCACTTCAACCAGCTTTCGCTGGTCGGCATCGCGGCAAACCTTGTCGTGGTTCCACTCGCGGCGGCGGGCACGACGCTCGGCATGCTCGCGCTCCTGGTTGCCCTCGCGAGCACGGTCGCGGCCGACGTGTTTTTCCAGGCCCTGTGGTTGGCGCTCCTGGCCCTGCGCACGGCAGTCTGGGGCGCAGCAGCCGTACCCGCGGCCATGGTTCACCTGCCCGCGCCCGGCTGGGCGGCGACCCTCGCCTGGTGCGGGGCGTTGGTACTCGTGCCGGCCCTCGGCGCGCGGCGGTGGGTACGCGCTGGGGCCGCGGCCTGCCTCGCGGCGGCGCTCGCGCTGTGCATCTGGCCCTGGGTACGTCCGGGCGACGGGCGGCTTCGAGTCACCTTCCTCGACGTGGGCCAGGGCGACGCGGTGCTCGTGGAACTGCCCGAGGGCCCGCGGCTCCTCGTGGACGGCGGCCCCGCTGGAGCCCGGCGCCTCGACGTGGGCGAGCGCGTGCTGGCGCCGTTCCTCTGGAACCGCCCCGCGGCCCGGGTGGACGTCGTTGCGGTCTCCCATTCCGACCCCGACCACTCGGGCGGGCTCCGCGCGGTGCTCACGCGCTTTCGCGTGGGGGAGCTGTGGGAGAACGGGCGGTGGAGCCCGGGCAGCGAGGATACGCTGCGGGCCGCGGAGCGCTCGGGCGCCTGCCGGCGCACGCTCGTCGCGGGGCAACGGATGTGGTTGGGCTCGGCCGTCGTCACCGTGCTCAACCCGGACGGCACGCAATCGCTGGACGAGCCTCCGCCGATGGGAGAGAACGAGGAGTCGCTTGTGCTGCGGCTCGACTGGCGGGGATTCTCGCTGCTCCTCACGGGTGACCTCGGCCGCTCCGGCGAGGAGCGCGTCCTCGCCTCGCGCGCTCCCGTGCGCGCGCTCGCCCTCAAGACCGGCCACCACGGCAGCCGGTTCTCGTCCACCGACGAGTTCCTCGCAGCCGCGCGGGCGGCAGTGGCCGTGATCTCCGTCGGGGCGCGCAACCCGTTCCGCCATCCGGCGCCCGAGGCGCTCGCCCGGCTCGAGGCGGCCGGAGCGCGCATCTACCGGACGGACAGGGACGGCGCCGTCATCCTCGAGACCGACGGCGCCACGCTGTGGATCACCCGCTGGGCCTCGGGCGCGGTCGAGCGCCTCGACCTCGACCCGGAGCGGGCTTAGACGCACCGCGGCCCCCGAGAGGTCTCTCGGGGGCCGCGGCGGGACGCGCAGGAAGCGGGAGGAGGCTTAGCTCTCGAAGCTGCGCTCGTACTGCGTGCGCAGCCGCTCCAGCTCCTCGGGATCGAGACGCATGCCGAGGGAGAGCCCCATCTCTCCCAGGATGGTCTTGATCTCGTTCAACGACTTCTTGCCAAAGTTCTTGGTCTTGAGCAGCTCCGACTCGGTCTTCTGCACCAGGTCGGCGATGGTCCTGATGCTGGCGGTCTTGAGGCAGTTGGACGCGCGAACGGACAGCTCGAGCTCGTCCACGTTGCGAAAGAGGTGCTCGTTGAGCTCGACCCGGGGCGCGGTCTCGACGTCGGTCTCACCGGCTTCGGTCTCGGGCGGCGCGCTCTGCGGGAAGTCCGTCAGCAGGTCGAACTGGTCCTGGAGGATTCGCGCAGCCTCGCCGACCGCAGCCTCCGGGGTGACGCTGCCATCGGTCCACACTTCAAGCACCAGACGCTCGAGCGCCGGCTCCTGTTTCGACGGCTCGACATGGAAGTTCACCCGCTTGACGGGGGAGAAATTCGAATCGATGAGAATGGCGTTGATCGGCAGGGCCTCGGGCTCGCGCCGCTCGGCGGCCTGGTAGCCCCGGCCGCGCTCGACACACAGCTCCATCTCGAGGGCGCCGTCCTTGTCTAGGCTGGCCAGCACGATGTCAGGGGTCAGGATCTCGACGTCGGCGTCGGGCTCGAAATCGCGCGCGGTGACCGTGCGCGGGCCCTGGACCTTGAGCCGCAGCAGCTTGGGCCGGTTCACGCTCACGGCGAAGACCAGCTTGCGCAGGTTCATGATGATGTCGAGCGTGTCCTCGTTGACGCCCTGCAGGTGCGAGAACTCGTGGAGCACGCCCTCGATCTTGGCCCACGTGGGCACGGCTCCCGGGATCGAGGACAAGAGCACTCGCCGGTAGGCATTGCCCACCGTGAGGGCAAAGCCCGGCTCGAAGGGCTCGACGACGATCTGGCCGTGGTCACGCTCGCGCGCGAGCCACTCGTGACGGACAGGAAGTACCAGTTGCTCCATCAAAATCCTCCTGGGGAAATTGGCGGGCGGCTGAGCCCGAAGGCCGCCATTATACCAGAAACCGGGGCGCGGCCAAGCCTGACGGTCGAACGTTTGACTGCCCGGGAAAGCCCGGGCAAGATAGGAAAAAATATGACTGAGCGGCCACGGGTTCTCAAGTCCTCGACCGACGCGCCGGCCGGCCCGGGGCGGCCGGTTCGCGGGTTTCTGTACTCGACGCTGGGCCTGCTCGGGGTCTTCGCGTGCCTCCAGATATGGTGGGTGACGACGACGGCCCCAGGCGTGGCCAAGGGCCCCCGCGTCGTGGAGATCTCACCCCACGACGGTCTGCTCAACATCGCGCGGCGGCTCGACGAGGCCGGCGTCATCAGGAGCCCCTTCGGCTTCGCTCTCCTGGCTCTCGTGCAAGGAAGCGCGCGAAGCCTCAAGGCCGGCGAGTACGAAATACCCCAAGGCTCCAACACCTTCGCCGTGCTGAGCCTCCTCGAAGGCGGCAAGGTCCTCAAGCACACTGTCCTCCTGCGCGAGGGCTTCTCGCTGGCCGAGCTGGCCCACGTCATCGCGGCCGAGGGGCTCGCGCGTGCCGACGACGTGCTCCGCGTGGGCCACGACCCCCTCTTCCTCCGCACGCTCGAGATCCCGGGCACCACCGTCGAGGGCTACCTTTTCCCTGACTCCTACCAGTTCGTCAAGGGCGTGACGCCCGAGGAGATGCTCGCGCGCATGGTGGCGCGAATGCGGGGCCAGCTCGCCCCGGATCTCCTCAAGGCGGCCGAAGCGCGGGGGCTGAACGCCCACCAGCTGCTGACGCTCGCCTCCATCATCGAGAGGGAGGGCGTCGAGCGGAGCGAGCTGCCGCTGATCTCCGCGGTCTTCTGGAACCGGCTCAAGCGGGACATGCCGCTCCAGGCCGATCCGACAGTGCAGTACGCCGTGGGCAAGGGCCGCCAGGCCTTGACGCGCGCCGATCTGCAGGTGGACCACCCGTTCAACACCTACCGGCGTCCCGGCCTTCCCCCGGGGCCCATCGCCAACCCCGGGCTGCCGGCCATACAGGCCGCCGCCCACCCGGCGCGCGCCAACTATCTCTACTTCGTCGCGCTGGACGACCGGCGCCATCAGTTCTCGGAAAACCTGGCCGCCCACAACGACGCGGTGGCTCGGTATCGGCTCGCGAGACCTCGCTGACGCCGCTTCACCGGCGCACGAGAGGGCTCGCGCCTTGTCAGTCACCGGTCTCGGTGCTATAAACAGGCGAGCCATGGCGCCGGGCGACGAGTCGAGCACTCTCGGGATCCTGCCTGGAGCGGCGGGACTACCCGCCGCCCAGCCGGGCGCGCAGCGCTTCCCTCCCCTCTACCGGTTCCTGCGCGGCGCCTGCGCGCCCATGCTGCGCACCAAGTTCGGTCTCCAGGTGACGGGGCTCGAGCACGTGCCCGCCGAGGGGCCCTTCATCCTCGCGTCCAACCACCATAACTACCTCGACGCCGTAGTGCTGGACATCACAGTGCCGCGGCACATCCACTTCCTCGTCATGCCGCGCGTCTTCCACGCGAGCCCGCTGCACCCGCCGTTTCACCGCTGGCTGGGTTCCATCCCCGTCAACCTCGAGCGCCCAGACTCGGGCGCCATCAAGCGTGCTCTCCGCGTCCTCGAGGACGGCGGCGTGGTCGGAATCTTTCCCGAGGGGCCGTTCAGCCGCGAGGGGCGGCTCGTGCCGGGGCAGCCGGGCGTCGCCATGATGGCGCTGCGCACAGAGGTACCCGTCGTGCCCGCGGCGATCACCGGCACTTACGAGGCGCTGGCCGGGCGCCGCTTTTACATTCCCCGCAGCCACCCGCTCGCCGTCCGCTTCGGCCAGCCGCTGCACGTCCACCAGGCGCGTCGCCGCCGCGCGACCCACGCCAACCGCGAGGAGATCACGCGGCGGATCATGAGCCACATCGCCGCGCTGCTCGACGCCGACGGGCCCCCGGCGGCCCGGCGCGGCGAAGCCGGCGCTTCGTGACCGACGCGGGCAGCCCACCGGGCTCGGGCAAGCCTTGGGGCGGCCGCTTCGCAGCAGGCGCCGATCCCGAAGCCGAAGCCTTCACCTCCTCGCTGTCCTTCGACCGGCGGCTGTGGCCATACGACATCCGCGGGAGCGCCGCGTGGGCGCGCGCGCTCGAGCGCGCGGGTCTCATCGACTTCGCCGAGCGAGCGGCCATCGACAAGGGCCTCGAGGCCGTGCGCGTGGAGCTCGAGAGCGGCCGCTTCACCTTCCGCAGCGAGCTCGAAGACATCCACATGAACGTCGAGCGACGCCTCATCGAGATCGCGGGCGCCGTGGGCGGGAAGCTGCACACCGGGCGCTCGCGCAACGACCAGATCGCCCTCGACGAGCGCCTCTACCTCCGGGATGTGCTCGGCGACCTCGACGCGGCGCTTGCGGCCGTGCAGTCGGCGCTCCTGGACCAGGCCGAACGGCACCGCGAGGCCGCCATGCCGGGCTACACGCACCTCCAGCGCGCCCAGCCGGTCCTGCTCGCCCATCACCTCCTTGCCTACGTCTGCATGCTCGACCGGGACCGCGAGCGCTTCGCCGACTGCGGCCGGCGCGTGAATGTCCTGCCGCTGGGTTCCGCCGCGCTTGCCGGTGCGGCCTTCGCCATCGACCGCGAGGCCCTCGCGCGCGACCTGGGCTTCGTCGCGCCCAGCGCCAACAGTATGGACGCCGTGGCCGACCGGGACTACGTCCTCGAGTTCCTGGCGGCCACGGCCGTGCTTGGCATGCACTGCTCGCGGCTTGCCGCTGACCTGACGCTCTGGGCCAGCGCCGAGTTCGGCTTCGTCGAGTTCTCGGACGCCTTCGCGACGGGCTCGTCGATCATGCCGCAGAAGAAGAACCCGGACGTGGCCGAGCTGATCCGGGGCAAGACGGGCCGCCTCTACGGCAACCTGATGGCCGTGCTGACGACGATGAAAGGGCTGCCGCTGACCTACAACTCCGACATGCAGGAGGATAAGGAGCCCCTCTTCGACACGGTGGACACGCTCGAGGCGGTGCTGCGGGTCCTGCCCCCCATGCTCGGGAGCCTGACGTTCCGGATCGAGCGCATGCGGGAAGCCGCCGGGGCCTTCTACTCTACGGCTACCGACCTCGCCGACTACCTCGTGCGCAAGGGCCTGCCGTTCCGCGAGGCCCACGAGATCGTGGGGCGCACCGTCCGTTACGGCATCGCCGAGGGCAAGGAGCTCGGCAAGCTCTCCCTCGAGGAGCTGCGGCCGTTTTCGCCGCTGATCGAGAAGGACGTCCACGCGGCGCTGACCGTCGAGGCATCGCTCCGAGCCCGCTCGGTCACTGGAGGCACGGCGCCCGACGCCGTCGCCCGCGCGCTCGCCCAGGCGCGGGCGCGAATCGCGAGAGGACCCCTCCGGTGATCCGCCCATCACGACGGGCGGTCGTAGCAGCCGCCGTCGCGGTCGCAGCCCTTGCCCTCGGCGGCTGCGGCAAGAGGGGCCCGATCGTGGCGCCGGAGCGGCGCCTGCCCATCCCGCCCACCGCCATGCGCGCCGCCGTCGAGGAACGCGTCATCGTGGTCAGCTGGCGCAACCCGCGCGAGCGCGTCGATGGCGCACGGCTGCGAGACCTGGCTGTCGTGCGCCTTTTCAAGCGCGAAGAGGCGCCGGGTGCCGCGCCCAAGCCCGCGATGCTCTCGGGCGATCGCGTGGTCGGCTACGAAGAGATCGCGCGCATCGCCCTCGACGCCGCTCCCCCCGCCGGAGTCCAGGTCCAGGGCGGGACGGTGAGCGTCACCGACAGGGCCGGGCTCACCTTCGGGCACCGCTACGTCTACGTGACCACGGCCGAGGACGCCACCGGACGCTCGAGCGCGCCGTCGGAGCGGCTCGTCGTCACCTTCCTCGCGGGACCGGCGGCGCCTTCGGGACTGGCCGCGCAGGCCGGAGACAAGGAGGTGCGGCTCAAGTGGGACGCGCCGAAATCCCTCCTCGACGGGGCCCCGGCCCCGGGCGAGCTTCGCTACGTCGTGCTCCGGGCGGCGGGCGACGGCGCCCTCGCGGCGGTCACGCCCGCGCCCGTCGCGGGCACCACCTTTACGGACACGGGCCTCGAGAACGACACCGCCTACCGCTACGCCGTCCAGGCCGTACGGGTGGATCCGGCCGGGACGGCGCGGGGCCCCGCGTCGGCGGCGGTCGGCGCGACCCCGGTGGACACGACGCCGCCCTCGCCGCCCACGCGGCTGATCGCTATCCCCGCGTCGGGAAGCGTGAGGCTCGCGTGGAATCCGAGCCAAGAGGAGGACGTGACGCTCTACGCGGTGTATCGCGCCGAAGGTACCGGCGCGTTCCTCCGAATCGCCACGACCCAGGCGATCACGGCGCTGTACACCGACCGGGACGTGCAGCCCGGCCGGACCTACCGCTACGCCGTCACCGCGCTGGACCGCGCCAAGAAAGCGAACGAGAGCGCCCGCTCCAACGAAGTCTCCGTCACCGTTCCCTAGAGTGAGTTGATCCGTAGGGGACTGCGCGCGAGGCGGGCCGGGCCTGCCATCAAGGGCGCCCGCGCCCGAGCGAGAAAACCGAGATCGGGCGGGTGGCGTCGGGGGCGGGGGCTGCGCATCGGGCGGAGTGGGCCCTTCGCAAGTGTCCGCAGCCCGCAGGGCTGCGATTCACGCCGGCGTAGGGTGGCGTAGCCGGATGCGCAGCCCCCGCCCCCGACGACAGGACCCGCCCGCCGCGCGCGTACATCTGGTGTACGGCTACACCTCGTTGGCCCAGATTTGGTCGGGGGCTTGTCGCCGGCGGAGAAGCGTCAGCGAACCGTCGGGCTCGAGCATGACCTCGGGGGCCTGCGGGTAGGAGTTGTAGTTAATGGTGGCCATGGCGGCGCAGTAGGCGCCGGCGCCGCCGATGAGGACGAGGTCGCCGATCCGGGGGCGCGGCACCCAACGCGGCGCCAAGGCCTCGGGGTCGCCCGGCGCGGGCGTGAGGATGTCGCCGGACTCGCAGCAGGGCCCAACGAACACTACCGCCGCCTGCTCCCGCCCTTCCGCCAGGACGTCGATCGGGTGCTGCGCGCCGTAGAGCGACGGGCGCGTCACCTCCGGCATGCCCGCGTCGAGCTTCGCGAAGAGGTAGCCGTCGCGGCCCGTGTCCACGACGTCGATGCAGGAGGCGACGACCGTGCCGGCATTCGCCACGAGGAGCGTGCCCGGCTCGAGCTCGAGGCCGAGCGCTCGCCCGTCGCGCCGGCGAAATTCTTCGAGCTCCCTGCGGACGTGCGCCCCGACGTCGCCCAGTTCCACGCTCGGCTCCTCGGGCATGCGCCCGACCTTGAAGCCACCGCCCAGGTTGACGATTCCGACGTCAGCGAGCTGCTCCGCGATCTCGAGCGTCATCCGCGCGGCTCGCTTCCAGACTTCCGGGTCCGTCCCCGATCCGATGTGGGTGTGCAGGCGCGTGATCCTGAGGCGGAAGCGCTCGGCCAGCGCCTTGACCTCGCCCAGGTACTCGTGCCAGATGCCGAAGCTTGAGGCCGGCCCGCCCGTGTTGGTGCGCTTGGTGGAGCCGGAGCCCAGGCCGGGGTTCATTCTGACCGACAGCTCCCCGCCCGGAGCGATGCGCCCGAACTCCTCGAGCTGGTGGAGCGAGCAGGCGTTGAAGAGGATCCCGCGACGCAGGTGCTCCGCGAGCCGCCGCGAGGGCACCTGGGAGGTCAGCTGGACGCGCTCCGGTTGGAACCCGGCCCTCAGCGCCCGCTCGACCTCGAAGTCGCTCGAGGCATCCACGTGCAGGCCCAGGTCGCGGAAGAGCGCCAGGATGCCGTGGCTCGGATTGGCCTTCATGGCGTAGCGCAGCGTGAAGCCGTAGGGCGCGGGGAACGCCAGCGCCCGGTGGGCCGCCGCCTCGAGCGCGGCCCGGTCGTAGACGTAGCATGGTGTGCCGAAGCTCTCGCGCACCTCAGCCGCCACGCGGGCGGCGATCGGCGCGGGCCGGCTGGGCGCCTCCGACGGACTCATGCGGGTCCCTCCTTGGGGGATGGCCGCGATCCGGGGCAGGTACCCGCGGGCGGCTGAGCGGCCATATTACCGCATCCGTCCACGCGCTTGAAGCAGGCGCTTGAAGTGGTTCGGGCTGGGGTGCTAGAGTGAAATGACTTTTTCCTCCCGATAGGACCGAGCAACGGAGGGTTTAGCTATGCGCGCCATGTTCCAGGGTTCGATCGTCGCCCTCGTCACGCCCTTCCGCGGCGGCAAGGTGGACGAGGCCAAGTTGAGAGACCTCGTCGAGATGCACGTGGCGAAGGGCACGGACGGCATTGTGCCGTGCGGCACCACGGGCGAGTCGCCGACGCTCAGCCACGACGAGCACAAGCGCGTGGTGGAGATCGTCATCGAGGCGGCTCGCGGCCGGCTCAGCGTCATCGCGGGCACCGGCTCCAATGCCACCGCCGAGGCGATCGACCTGACCGCGCACGCCAAGAAGGCCGGTGCCACGGGGGCGCTCGTCGTCAACCCGTACTACAACCGGCCGACCCAGGAGGGGCTCTACCGCCACTTCCGCGCGGTCGCCGAGGCCGTGGACATCCCGATCCTCGTCTATAACATCGCCGGCCGCACCGCGGTCAACGTCGAGACCGACACGATGGTGCGCCTGGCCAAGGACTGCCCCAACATCGTCGGCGTGAAGGAAGCCTCGGGCTCGCTCGACCAGATGACCCAGGTCATCCTCGCCTGCGGCCCGGACTTCAGCGTGCTCTCGGGAGACGACAACATCACGCTGCCCCTCATGTCGGTCGGCGGCCGCGGCGTCATCTCGGTCATCGCCAACATCGTGCCGCGGGAGACCGCGGAGATGACCCATGCCGCCCTGGCCGGCGACTGGAAGCTCGCGCGCGAACTGCACCTCAAGCTGTTCCCGCTCTCGCGCGCAGTGTTCATCGAGACCAACCCCATTCCCGTGAAGGAAGCCATGGGCATGATGGGGATGCTAGAGCCGGAGTTCCGCCTGCCCATGTGCCCCATGGGGGCGGCCAACCGGGAGCGGCTCCGCGCCGTCCTGGTCCAGCACGGCCTCATCAAGGGCTGATTCCCCGCGATGGCCGATGTCGTGATCGCCGGCGCCGCCGGCCGGATGGGTTGTCGTCTCGTCGCGCTGGTCCACGAGGAGAAAGACCTCCGCCTGGTGGGCGCCCTCGAGGCTCCGGGTCACCCTGCGCTCCTCAAGGACGCCGGCGAAGTGGCGGGCGTGGGCAAGGTCGGCGTGCCCATCACCGCTGATCCCGAGGGCGTGCTCGGCCGCGACCGCATCCTCATCGAGTTCTCGGTCCCCGACGCGAGCCTCGGACACCTGCGCATGGCCGCGCGTGGGGGCGGCCGCGCCGTCATCGGCACGACGGGCTTCGCCGCCGCCCAGCGCGAGGAGATCGAGCGGCTCGCGCGCGAGATCCCCATCCTGCTCTCGCCCAACATGAGCGTGGCCGTCAACGTCGCCTTCCGCGTGCTGGCCGACATAGCCCGCCTGCTGGGCGAGGACTACGACGTCGAGGTCACCGAGGTCCACCACCGCTTCAAGAAGGACGCTCCCAGCGGCACGGCCGCCCGCATGGCGGAGATCGTGGCCCAGGCGCTCGGCCGCGACCTGACCAAGGTGGGCGTGTACGGCCGCCACGGCCTGCCGGGCGAGCGCACGCAGCAGGAGATCGGCATCCACTCGATCCGCTCGGGCGATGTGGTCGGCGAGCACACCGTGAGCTTCGGCAGCCTTGGCGAACGCCTGGAGCTGACCCACCGCTCGCAGAGCCGCGACACCTTCGTCCGCGGCGCCCTCCGCGCGGCCCGGTTCATTGCCCAGGCCAAGCCCGGACTCTACTCCATGCAGGACGTCCTGAAGCTCTCATGACTGCCGGAGGCCGCACATCACATCCCGCTTCGCCCTGCGGGGAGGAGGGTCGGAAAGCATCGCCATGAAGATCGCCCGGTTCAAGGCGGCGGGCAAGACACGCTACGGGGTCCTCGATGGCACCCACATCGTGGAGTATTCGGGCACGCCGTACGGCACCTTCAAGAAGGCGCGGAAGCGCTACTCCGTCAAGCAGGTGGTCCTGCTGGCGCCCGCGGTGCCTTCCAAGATCGTGGCGGTCGGCCTCAACTACCGCGACCACGCCGAGGAGATGCGCCTCGCTGTGCCCGAGGAGCCCACGATCTTCCTCAAGCCGCTGTCGGCGCTCTGCGGGCCGGACGACCCGATCATCTACCCGTCCCAGTCGAGCCGGGTGGAGTACGAGGGTGAGCTGGCAATCGTGATCCGCAAGCGCTGCCGCCACGTTCCGGCCGAGCGGGCGCGCGAGTACGTGCTCGGCTATACCTGTCTCAACGACGTCACGGCGCGGGACCTCCAGCGCCGTGACGGCCAGCCGACGCGGGCGAAAGCCTTCGACAGCTTCTGCCCCGTCGGGCCCTGCATCGCGACCGACATAGAGCCCAACGCCGTCGAGATCGAGACCTGGGTCAACGGCGAGCGCCGCCAGGCCGGCAGCACCAAGGCTTTCATCTTCCCCGTCGAGGACGTCATCGCCCGCGTCTCTGCGGTCATGACACTCCTGCCCGGCGACGTCATCGCCACCGGGACGCCCGCCGGCGTCGGCCCGCTCGAGCCGGGCGATCACGTCGAGGTGCGCATCGAGGGCATCGGCGGCCTCAAGAACCCCGTCATCAAACTCTAGGAGACCCGCGCGTGGCCGAGTCCCCCAAGACCTTCGAGATGGCCGAGCGGCTGCGGAAGCTGCCGCCCTATCTCTTCGCCGAGATCGACAAGAAGAAGCGCGAGGCGCGCGCCCGCGGGGCGGACCTCATCGACATGGGCATCGGCGATCCCGACCTGCCGACGCCGCCGCACATCATCGAGGCGCTCAAGCGCGCCGCCGACAACGCAGCGAACCACCGCTACCCGGACTACGAAGGACTGCTGACCTTCCGCGCGGCCGTCGCGCAGTGGTACAAGAATCGCTTCGGGGTGACGCTTGATCCAGAGACCGAGGCGCTGACACTGATCGGCTCCAAGGAAGGCACGGCGCACATGCCGCTCGCCTGGGTCAATCCGGGCGACGTCGTACTGGTGCCGGACCCCGGCTACCCGGTCTACGCGGCGGGGACGTGGTTCGCCGGCGGCGAAGTGCATTTCATGCCGCTCAGACGGCAGAACGGCTTCCTGCCCGACCTCGACGCCATCCCCGAGGACGTGGCACGGCGGGCGAAGCTCATGTACCTCAACTACCCGAACAATCCCACCGCGGCGGTGGCGAGCCCCGAATTCTTCGCCAAGGTGGTCGCGTTCGCGCGCAGGCACGGCATCATCGTCTGTCACGACGCCATGTATTCGGAGCTCCGATTCGACGGCTACAAGCCGCCTTCCTTCCTCGAGACGCCGGGTGCCAAGGAGGTCGGCGTCGAATTCCACTCGCTCTCCAAGACATATTCGATGACCGGGTGGCGGATCGGCTTCTGCGTCGGCAACGCGCGCTACCTGGCCGGCCTCGGCAAGATCAAGACCAACGTGGACTCGGGCGTCTTCCAGGCGGTCCAGGAAGCCGGCATCGCCGCGCTCACAGGATCGCAGGACATCCCGGAGCAGTATCGGCGGACCTACCAGGAGCGGCGCGACGTGGTGGTCGCGGGGCTCAAGGCCCTCGGCTGGGAGGTGGACCTGCCCAAGGCGGCCTTCTTCGTCTGGGCGCCAGTGCCCAAGGGTCTCGACTCGCGGACATTCGCAGCGCGTCTCCTCGATGAGGTCGGCTGCGTCGTCACCCCGGGTGTGGGCTTCGGCCCTTCCGGCGAAGGCTTCTACCGTGTCGCGCTGACGATCGACGCCAAGCGCCTCGGCGAGGCCATGGAGCGGCTCAAGGGGCTCAAGCTCTGAGCGCCGACAAGGTCTTTCTCGAAGACGTGCGTTTCTACGGTCACCACGGGGTGACCAAGGCCCAGCAGACGGTCGGCGCCTGGTTCTCGGTGGACGCCGAGCTCCACGTCGACCTGGCGCCGGCCGCGGCCTCGGACGATCTCAGGACGACCGTTGACTACGGGCTCGTGGCGGCGCGCATCGTGGAAGAGTCGACCAAGGAGCGCGTGAATCTCCTCGAGCGGCTGGCTGGGCGGCTCGCGGCCATGCTGCTGGGCGAATTCCCCTGCTCCGAGGTGCGCGTCCGGGTGCGAAAGCTGACCCCTCCGATGGAGGGGCTCCAGGGCATCCCGGGCGTGGAGCTCACCCGCCGGCGCTGAGCGCGGACGAGGCCAAGGCATGGCGAAGGTGTTTCTCTCCGTCGGGTCTAATCTGGGCGACCGCGCCGCCCTGCTGCGGCAGGCGGTGGCGCGCCTGCGGACGCTGCCCGAGGTGGAGTTTCTCGACGCCTCACCCGTGTACTGGACCGAGCCGTGGGAGCGGCAGCCGGGCAAGAGCGCCCGGAACCGGGAGACCTGGTACTTCAACTGCGTGGTCTCGATCGAGACCACGCTCGAGCCCGCGGCGCTCCTCGAGCAGGTCCAGGACGTGGAGCGCGTTATGGGGCGCACCCGGGGTCCGGGCAGGCCCGAGGACCAGCGCTACGAGCCGCGTCCGCTCGACATCGACATCCTCCTCTACGACGACCAGGTAATCAGCGGCTCCGACCAGCTGCACATCCCGCATCTCCTGATGCACGAGCGCGCCTTCGTCCTTCGGCCGCTGGCCGATCTCGCTCCCGGGCTCGAGCACCCGGTGCTCTACCAGACCATCCGTGAGCTCCTCGAGGCCCTGGCGGACGAGCACGAGGTGCGCCCGTTCGACCTGCCGGCCCGGTGGTTCGAGTAGCCGGCCCTCGGAGCCAGCCGTGGCCGACGACGAATTCAGGCAGCAGGCGCTCCAGCACCTCGACGCGCTCTACAACCTCGCCGTCTACCTGACCCGCAACGGCTCCGAAGCCGAGGACCTGGTCCAGGAGACCTACGCCCGGGCGCTTCGCTTTTCGCACCGCTTCGAGCCGGGAACCTACATGCGCGCCTGGATGTTTCAAATTCTGAGGAACACCTTCCTGACTTTTTACCGCCTCCGCGAGCGCGAGCCCGCGATCAGCGAGGCGGGTGTGCCGGACGGTGAGGCCCCGATGTTCCAGCATGCCCCGGCGGAGGACAGTGAGAGCGCGGGCGCCCACATGGATCTCGAACGAGCGCTGGGCCTTTTGCCGGAGGAGTTCCGGACGCCGCTCCTGCTGGCCGAGGTCGAGGGGCTGTCGCTCGAGGAGGTGGCCCGCGTCATGGACTGCCCGGTCGGCACGGTGAAATCGCGGATCTACCGGGCCAAGGAGCGGATGCGGGGGCTTCTCAAGGACTACGGCGGACCGGGCAGGACCTGAGGGGACATGACGGCCAACCTCGACACCCACGGCGGAGAACCGGACGAGATCGCGCGGCTTCTGCGCGGGCGCCTGACACGACATAAGGCGCCCGCGCACCTGCGCGTGTCCGTTGTCGAGGCGCTGAGCCCACCCAAAAGCCGCCGCCGGCCGTCGCTCTGGTTGGCGCCCGCCCTCTCGGCACTGGCCACCGCCATGATCATGCTGCTCTGGCTGGTACCCGCGCTGCCGCGCTCGGGCGGCGACCCGCTCCAGCAGCTCTCGCGCGCCGTCATGACCGAGCACGCGCGCGCGGTGCTCTGGGGCGAGGCGCGTCCGGACGCGGTGCCGGGCGCCCTGCCCCGCGTGATGGACGAGAGCGGCGTGCTGCTCAATTGGGTCTTCACCGGCGACCAGGACATCCGGCTTGTCAATGCCCAGCCGACCTTCCTCGAAGGGCGCCGCGCGCTCGCCCTGACCTACCAGGACCGTGACGGCCACTCGGTCAGCTACATCATCGCGCGCGGCCCCAATGTCGCCATCCCGGAGCGCGGCAGAATCCAGATCGCGAAGTGGCGCCCGCTGGTGACGAAGGACAACGGCTTCGCGCTGATCGTCTGGAAGCAGGCAGGGCTCGTCTGCGTGATGGTGGCGGATCTCGTCTCCGAGGATGATCTCGGCCGCTTCAAGGAGTACTTCGTCAAGGTCCGCTCGGCCACGGAGATGTCGCAAAGCTACTAGGCGGGCCCAGGTTGAGGTAGCCTGGGATTCGTGCACAGCAAATTGGCTGCCGTCCCCTGCCCCACCGACAAGACCGCGACGGCGGTCACGGACGCCGCCCGCCGCCCGGTCTCGGATACCGCGATACGCCCCCGGCTCCCGATTTGACCTCTGCTCCCCGCTCTGACAGGATCGGCGCGAGATGCCACGCTTCATCCGCACTGTGACAAGGGCCGCTGCGTCCGAGAACGGGTCTTAGGTTATCGTGCTCCGCGCGGCGCGTGGAAGATCGACCGTGACCAAACGAACCGTCATCACCAGCGCCACGGTGGTGCTGGCCGCCGGATTCTGCGTGCTGTTCATCGGCGGCGGCGCCCGCTTCGCCCTCGGGCTCACGCTGAGATCGGTGGTCGAGGAATTCGGCTGGGGGCGCAGCGAGCTCGGCATCGCAGTGGCGCTGTTCCAGATCGTCTCGGCCGCCTGCATGTATGTCGCCGGGCGCCTGTCCGACCGCATGAGCCCGCGCCTGGTGCTGGGCGGCGGGCTCGCCATCGCCGGGGCCGGCATCGGCCTGATGAGCCTGATGGCAGCGCCCTGGCACGCGCTCATCCTCTACGGCGTGGTGTTCGCCATCGGCAACGGCGCCGCCTCGCTCATCCCGGTGGGCGTGATGGTGACGCTGGCGTTTCCCCGCCGCACCGGACTCGCCAATGCCGTCGTTAGCTCGGGCATGAGCGTCGGTCAGCTCGTCGTGATCTCCGCGCTGGCGGCGGTGCTGGTCGCGATCGGTTGGCGTTCGGTGTTCTTCTGGCTCGGCATCGCCCATCTGGTGCTGGTACCGCTGCTGATGCTGGCGATCCCCGCACCGGGTGGCAGCCGCGGCGCGAAGGCCGCCACCTCGCCCCCCGGCCCCGGCACCCGGCAGGCAGCGAGGACGCGCCAATTCTGGCTCCTACTCGGCGTCTACGCTCTGTGCGGCCTCGATGATTTCTTCGTCAGCACCCACGTGGTTGCCTTCGCCCAGGACCGCGGGCTCGATGCCTTTCTCGCCGGCAACCTGCTGGCGTTGATGGGACTGACCGCGCTGGCCGGCGTGGTGGTGTCGGGAGCGTGGAGCGACCGATCAGGACCGGTGTGGCCGACGGCGATCTCGTTCGTCGCCCGACTCGCCATATTCGTGCTCATCCTCGTCGATCAGTCGACCGTCTCGGTGGTGATCTTCGCCCTGGTGTTCGGCGCCACCTTCCTGGTCACCGCGCCGCTCACCGTCATCTTCGTGAGGCAGAGCTTCGGCACGAAAAACCTCGGCGCCCTCACCGGGCTGATCATCATGGTGCACCACACGTTCGGCGGCATCGGCGCCTATTTCGGCGCCGCCGCCTTCGATCACCTGGGCGGCTACGACCTGGTGTTCGCGGTAATGATGTTCTCCAACGTGCTGGCGCTGGTGCTCACGCTCGGGCTGCGGCGAACCGCGAGTCGATCACCCGCCCACAGCGTCGACCTAGTGAGCGGCGGATAGCTCCATCGGCTGCGCCTCGAAGGGGGCGCCGGACGGGAACCCGACCAGCCTGATCTCGGGGTGGAGTGTGATGCCCAGCCGCGTTTCGACGCGCTCCCGAGCCATCTCCATCAGCTTGAGGATATCGTGATGGGTGGCCCCGCCGCGGTTGATGATCAGGTTGGCAGACTTCGAGGAGATCTCGGCGCCGTTCACGCGCTTGCCGCGGAGGCCAACCATCTCGACGAGTCGGGCGGCGCGATCGCCGGGCGGATTCTTCCAGATGTAGCCCGCGGTCGCGAGAGTGAAGGGCTGTGATTCCTTCCACGTTTTCAGCCGGTACTGCAGTGCCTTCTGGACGGCCTGGGCCGGACGACGCTCGAGCTGCAGCCGGCAGCCCACGACGATGCTGCCCGTCGGCAGATCGAAGGTCCGCCAGCCGGCAGGCCCTCCCGCGCGGTGCTCGCCCAGCGTCCCGTCTGGCAGCATGAAGTAGACGGCCGAACAGTGGTCGATGAGCGCGCCTTCGGCTGTCCGTGCGTTGGTGGCCAGCTCGCCGCCGACGGTGGCCGGGATCCCCGCCAGGTACTCGAGGCCGCCCAGACCCTGCGCCGCGGCTTCCCGTAGGAGGGCAGAGAGTAGCATGCCGGCTCCCACCGCGATCTCGTCGCCGGCGAACTCGGCTCGACTGAGAGTGCCCTCCAGCTTCACGACGACGGCCTGCAGGTCTCGGTCGGAGACGAGCAGATTGTTGCCCCCGCCGATCGCGATGAGGGGCAGGTCCTCCTGCTCGGCGAAGGCGAGAGCGTAGCGGAGATCGTCAAGGTCCTGCGGCATGATGAAGAACTCCGCGGGGCCCCCGATCCGCAACGAGGTGTGAAAGCTGAGGGGTTCCCTGAACCTGACAGCGCCCGTGATTCGACCTAACATCTGAGTCTCCCATCCCCCGGCCCATCGGCCGCGCGGCGTGAAGTTGCGTTCGCGCGCTTCTCATGCATGGCCGGTGCCAAGGCCCGACGTCCAAGCTTATCCGTCAGTTCGCTGACACTGGCCGACGAGGGCGCGACAAGGGGTGTCAGTAATTGTGACGGCGAATGACAGTCAAGTAGGCGGACTCGCGGACAAAACCGGTCTGCTCCCCGAGATCCTAGACAGATTGGTCGTTCATGCCACGATTCTATCCGGTTCCTCGAGCGCGTACACGGCGAGAGTCACGCCGTCGGCGCCCGGGACCTCGAAGGCCGGATCCAGAAGCCGGAACCGCCCGGCTAGCTCCGGCGCCTCGCTCTCGAGCGCCGCGATCACCTCGGCGCCCGCCGCAATACCGCCCGGCGGTACCACCTTCAGCAGCCGCGCCCCCAGGTTCACACTGGGCCCGACCGCTCCGACCGCCACCTCGCCAAGCGTGAGACTCATGCGCACAGTGGCGTCCGGGCCGCCGCCGCATCCTGCCACGCAGCGCTCGCGGTCGAGCGCCGCGTGGATGGCCAGGGCGGCCTCGGCGGCGTCCACGGTGGACTCGAAGTAGAGCAGCACCCCGTCGCCCTCGAAGTCCTTCACCCGGCCCCGGTGCCGGAGCGCGATGCCGGTGACCAGCTCGGCGAAGCACTGGACGACGCCCAGCATCGTTTCGGGCGGGTGCCGCACCACCAAGCGGGTCGAGCCGGCGATGTCCACGAAGAGCGTGGTCAGGCGACGTCGCATGTGCCCCTCCTCACCTGCGTAGACGGCGGGCGGCCATGGAGGGATACACCCGGCCGAGGCTCCTGTCCGCCGCCCACGGCAGGGCCATGACGGCCCAGGCGACCATCGCCACCTCGGAGTCGCCGAAGTTGTATTCGGACAGCCCCGCCACGAGGAAACCCGTCACCGCCGCCACGCTGCCCGCCACGAGCGCCCTCTCCCGCGTCCGACTCGCATCGAGAGCGCGCAGGAGGCCGATGGCGCGCCAGTAGAAGACGATCCAGATCGCGAGCCACGCCGCGAGCCCCAGCACGCCTCGCTCGACCAGGATCTGCAGCGGCGTGTTGTGCACGTGCGAGGTGCGCTGCTTGGAGGCCTCGGGCAGTGCGTAGCGGGAATACTCACGCTTGACGCCGCCGGGGCCCCAGCCGAGCAGTGGGCGCTCGCGCCACATGGCCGTGCCGCTCCGCCACATGTAGACGCGCTCCTTGATCCCCGCCTCGTCGGGATCGAACATGCTGCGGAAGCGGTGGCTGAGCTCGCGCGGCCCGGCGAGGAAGATCACCGGAAGGAGCACGAGGCCCGCCAGCAGGGCGAGGCGCCCGCGCCGGCTCATGGGCAGGAGCGCGGCCGCGCCGGCAACGAGCCCCAGCCACGCCCCGCGCGTGTACGTCATGGCGAGACCGATGACGGTCAGGAGCCACACGGGCGCGCTCCAGGCGCGGAAGCCGCCTGGGAGCACACGCGGCAGTGTGGCGAGCAGGACGAGGTTGAGCACGCCTGCCAGCGTCATGTAGATGCTGAAGAACGCCCGGGCGCGATTGCAGCGGTGGAAGAACCAGCGGGCGAGCCCGTCGGCCGGCTGCTGGGAAGGGCACGCGCCGAACTGGACGAGACCCGCCAGCGCGGCGCCGGCAGCGGCCACGGCAAGCCACGAAAGGACGCGATCGCCATCCCGCTCGTCCTCGATGGCGTCGGCCGTGACGTAGAGGGCGGCCGTGAGCAGGAGCCCCTTGGAGGCAGCGAGGCTCACGGCGGCGTGACCCGAGACGAGGGCCGAGACGATGGTGACCCCAGCGAAGGCCAGCACGGGCTGCCAGAGCGGCCACGACTGCCCGCGGCGGACCTCGGGATCCCGGAGCCGCCAGAGCCACAGGAAGGTCAGGCCGAGGAGCGCGCCTTCCGCCAGCGTGATCGAGAAGCCGAGACCCACGACGAACGCCGCGAGGAGGCCGCGACGGAGGGCGGTCACCTCAGTAGGCGTTCCGGTCGAACAGCACGCGGGCGACCGTCAGGCCGATGATCTTGAGGTCGAGCCAGAACGACCAGCGCTCGATGTATTCGATGTCGTACTCGATGCGCTTCTCGAGCGAGGTATTGCCGCGCAGGCCGTGGACCTGCGCCCAGCCGGTGACGCCGGACTTGACCTTGTGCCGCAACATGTAGCCGGGCACCGTCCGCCTGAACCGCTCCACGAAGACCGGCCGCTCGGGCCGCGGCCCGACCACGCTCATCTCGCCGCGGAGGACGTTGATGAACTGCGGCAGCTCGTCGAGGCTGAAGCGCCGGAGAAAGGCGCCGATCGGCGTGCGCCGGTCGTCGCCCGCCGCGGCCCACACCGGCCCCGTCTCGCGCTCGGCGTCCACGCGCATGGTGCGGAGCTTCAACATGCGGAAGCGCTGGCCGTCGAGCCCCATCCGCTCCTGCCCGTACAGGATGGGCCCGCGCGACGTCAGCTTGACGGCGGCGGCGAGCGCCACGAGGACGGGCGACAGGAGCGCCAGCAGGGCCAACGAGAAGGCCACGTCGAAGGCGCGCTTCGCGACCCGGCTCCACCCGTACAGCGGCGACTCGCGCAGGTGGACGAAAGGCAGCCCCTCGAACTCCTCGACGCCCCCGCGGAGCGACGTGAAGCGGCCGAGGTCGGGCACCACGTGGATGGTCACCGGCTCGTCGCCGATAGCCTCGAGCAGCCCGCCCAAGCGGCCGTACTCCTCGTGGGCCAGCGCCAGGATGACGTGGTCCACCTCGTGGGCGTCGAGCACCGCGCGAAGGTCCGCGAAGCCTCCGAGCGACTGGACCCCCGCCGCCGCCCGCTTATCGTCTCCCACCAGGCCGAGGATCTGGATGCCGGTGTCCGGCCGCGCCTTGAGCCTCCGGACAACGCCGGCCGCCAGCTCGCCCCCGCCCACGACGAGGGCGTAGCGGAGGTTGTAGCCGCGCCGGCGGGCGACGCGCAGGGCCTCGCGGAAGGCGTAGCGCGCGAAGGATACGGATGCAATCGAGAAGACCCAGAAGTACACGATGACCACGCGCGAGTAGTCGTACTCGCGGAAGAAGAACGTCATCACGCTCACGAGCACGAGGGCGCCCACGGTCGAGGCCTTCGCGATGCCGGCCACCTCCGACAGCCGCGAGCCGATGCGCCGCGGATGGTAGAGATCGAAGGCGCGGAAGGCGATGCCCCACACGATCAGGATGGGCAGGAGCATCAGGAGATAGGGCTCGAGCGGCGGGATGCCGTGGCGCGACGGCGGGCCCACGACGTAGAAGCGCGCGAAATAGGCGAGCAGCCAGGAGCCGGCGACCAGCAGGAGATCGCCCGCGAGCATCACCTGCTCGAGGAGCCGGGAGTACGCCCTCAGCACGGCGCGTGCTCCTGCCAGCGCGAGGCCAGGTAGCGCTCCACCCGCTCCATGAAGAGCGGCCGGTCGAAGGCCTCGGCCCGGCGGCGCAGGGCCTTGGGCTCGAAGCGGACCGATCCGGATTCGAAGTGCCGGATGGCGGCGGCGAGGTCCTCGGCGGTCTGGTGCTCGAAGAAGAGACCCGTCGCGGGCTCGCTGCCACCCGCCGGCACCACGGTCTCGAGCGCGCCCCCCTGCCCCAGCGCGATCACCGGACGCCCCGCGGCCATGGCCTCGAGCGGCGTGATGCCGAAGTCCTCGAGCGTCGGGAAGATCAGCGCGCGGCAGCGCGCGTAGAGCTCCGCCGTCACTGCGTCGTCACGCCACCCGAGGAATTCGACCGTGCGGCCCGCCATGGCGCGAAGCCTCCCCTCCTCCGTTCCGGTGCCGACGATGACGAGGCGCCGCCCGAGCCGGTTGGCGGCCTCTACCGCGAGATCCACGCGCTTGTAGGGCGTGAGCGCGGAGACCACGAGGTAGAAGTCGCCCGGGGACTCCTCGACGCGGAACCGGGAGACATCCACGGGCGGGTAGATCACGTCGGCCTGGCGGCCGTAGGCGCGGCGGATGCGGTCGGCCACGAAGCGCGAGATGGCGACGAAATGGTGCACCCCCGCGGCCGTGCGCCGGTCCCAGCGGCGCAGGGCCGCCGCCACCGGCGGCATGAGCAGCCGGGTGGCGAGCCCAGCCCGCGGGCCGAAGTACTCGTCGTAGAGGTCCCAGACGTAGCGCATCGGCGTGAAACAGTAGCAGACGTGGAGTGCCCCGGGGGGCACGCGCGCGCCCTTGGCAACCGCGTGGCTCGAGGAGAGGACCAGGTCGTGGCCGCTGAGATCCAGCCGGCGTATGGCGGCCGGGAAGAGCGGCAGGTAGTGGCGGTAGCGCCGCCGGGCGTCCGGCATCCGCTGGATGAAGGACGTCACGATGCGCCGCACCTCGATCACGGGCGACACCGAGCCCGGCACGTGCAGCAGCGTGAACAGGTCCGCCTCGGGAAAGAGCTCGCAGAAGACCTCGAGGCAGCGCTCGCCGCCCCGCATGCCGGTGAGCCAGTCGTGGACCAGCGCGACTCGTGGACCCGAGCCCGAGGGGCGAAGTCCGGGCGTCCGGCCGGTAGCCATTCCGCCTCGCGGGGCGGCGCTCAGCGGGGCGCGCGGATCCGCTGCCGCCAGTAGTCCAGGAGCTCCGTGAGCGTGCGCTCGAAGGGAATCTCCACCTTCCAGCCGGTGGCCTTGTGCATCTTGGTCGGGTCCCCCTCGAGGATCATGACGTCGGAGGGACGCAGCCGCGCCGGGTCGGTCTTGACCGTGATCCCCTTGACCGCGGAGAGCTTCAGCAAGAAGTCGAGCACCTGCTGGATGGACCACGAGCGCCCCGAACAGAGGTTGTAGACCTCGCCGGCCTCCCCGCGCTCGAGCAGGAGCCAGTAGCCGCGCACGATGTCGCGCACGTCGGAGTAGTCGCGGCGCGGGGTGAGATCGCCGACATAGACCACCGGCTCGCGCAGCCCGGCCTCGATCTCGGCCACCTGCCGGGCGAAGTTCGACGTGACGAAGACATCCCCACGCCGGGGCCCTTCGTGGTTGAAGGCCCGCGTGCGGACGATGGGCAGACCGTAGCTCTTGAAGTACTGGTAGGCCATCATGTCCTGCGTGACCTTGCTGACGGCGTAGGGCGACAGCGGCCGGAGCTGGTTGGTCTCCTTGATGGGCAGCTCGTCCTCGAAGACCAGCCCGTACTCCTCGCTCGAGCCCACCGCCAGGATTCGCGGCGACATCTTGAGGCCGCGGAGGGCCTCCAGCAGATTGACCTGGGAGATGATGTTGGTCGTCAGCGTCTCCGCCGGCGCGTGCCACGACACACCCACGAAGCTCTGGGCCGCCAGGTGCACGACGTAGTCGGGGACCGAGATCTCGAGCAGCGCCCGGACCGAGGACACGTCCCTGAGGTCGGACTCGATGAAGGTCACCTGCGAGCGCAGGTGGTCGATGTTCTCCGATTTGCTCCGCCACCGGTTCGAGCCGAAGACATGGGCGCCCTTGGCCAGGGCATACTCGGCCATGTGGCTCCCGACGAACCCGGTGATGCCGGTGATCAGCACTCGCATCCGCGACGCTCCTGGAGAAGGTTCGCGCTTTCGCGCAGTTCGCTTGATTATACGCCAGGGGTCGAGGCCCGTCCCCCAGCAAAACACCTGGTCGCGGCCCGGGCCAGGCCGGCCGTCCAGACGGCCATGTCATCGGCTGCCGAGGCGGCGGAGGAAGCGGCGGGTGCCGTCAGGGACAGCCTGCGCGAGCAGCGGGCGGAGGACGAACAGCGCGCACCAGGCCGGGTAGTCCCCGCTCCGCACCGCCCGCCACCTGACTCTCGCCTCCGCCCTGAGGCGCTCGGCGTCGCG
>Ga0214472_10001818_pt1 | contig 23233 bp, 10 predicted proteins | sample RVTome_6_FD_207662 | JGI IMG/M metagenome (GOLD analysis project Ga0214472, IMG submission 207662) | Soil microbial communities from uranium-contaminated site in the Upper Colorado River Basin, Wyoming, United States - RVT140D175 | ecosystem: Environmental > Terrestrial > Soil > Contaminated >...
CGGCTCTGTTGGAGGTAGACCATGTATCCGAGGAAGCGGTGCGCTGCACCCGAGATCATCCGCAACATCCTGCTCGTCCTGACCCTGCCTCTGGCAGTGATGGTGCGGGCGGATGCGCTCAGCTTGGCTGAGGCCGAGCGCCTGGCGCTGTCGCAGGATCCGATGGCGCTCGCCTATGGCCAGCGTCACGACGCCTACGCGTACCGGGCCGATGCCGCCGACGCCTGGCCCGACCCGCAGCTGCGCTTCGGCGTCGTGAACCTGCCGATCGACGGCCTGAGCATCTCGCAGCAGCCGATGACGCAGTCCGTCATCGGTCTGCGCCAGATGATGCCGCGTGGCGGCGAGGTCGCTGCGCAACGCGATGCCAACCTCGGCATGGGTGATGCCGTGCTCGCGGAGGCCGCCGATCGACGCGCGATGCTGCGCCGGCAGGTACGCGACCTCTGGGCCGAGCTCGCGTACCAGGCATCCACGCGACGGGTGCTGGAAGAGAGCCGCGACCTGTTCGTCGGTCTGGTGGAGATCAGCCGCGCCAATTACGCCGTCGGTGGGCGAGGACGGCAGGCTGTGCTGCGCGCCGAGTTGGAACTCGAGCGCCTGGCTGAGCGTGAGATGCGGGTGGATCAGCGCGACGACGAGTTGCGGGCAGCCCTTGCTGGCTTGATCGGCGAGGCCGCGGGCGGCGAGTTGGCGCTGGACATGCCCGAGCGGACCCGCACGGACTCCGGCAGCCTGGATGCGCACCCCAGGGTGCGCATGCTCGACGCCCGCTTGCGTGCGGCGAGCGCGGATGTCGCGGCGGCCGATGCGCGCGGTGGTCCGCGCTGGTCATTCGACGTGGCCTACGGGATGCGCGCCGGATCGGATGTGGCGGGCGGCTCCCGCTCGGACTTCCTGTCCGCGATGGTGAGCATGGACATGCCCCTGTTCAGTGATCGTCGTCAGCGGGGCGACCTCGATGCCGCTGGCGCGCAGCAGCAGGCGCTGGTCGCTGAGCGCGCCGAGCTGATGCGACGCCTGCTCGCGGAGGTGCGCTCGCAGGAGAGCACGCTGGGTCGTATCGGTGAACGCGAGACCCAGTTCGAGACCCTGATCCGTATCGGCACGCAGCGCGCGGAAGCGACGCTGGATGCCTACCGCCGCGATACCGCGGATTTCGACGAAGTGATGCGCGCACACATCGCGCTGCTGGAGCTGCGTATCGAACGCGAACGCCTGCGCGCAGATCGCGCGCTGGCGACTGATGCGCTGGCTTACCTGATGGACCCGACTGGAGGCGACGACGATGTCTGAGCGCAACACACGATGGGTGACGATCGCGATCATCGCGATCACCGCAGTCCTGGCTGGTTCCATCGGGATCCTGATCGGTCTCCAGAGCAGTGGTGGAGCGGCCATGGAGGACGGCGCGACCGGTGAGCGTCAGCCGCTCTACTGGGTCGCACCGATGGATTCCAACTACCGTCGCGACGAGCCGGGGCTGTCGCCCATGGGCATGGAACTGGTGCCGGTCTACGCCGAAGACGCCAGCGGGGACGGCAGCGTGCGCATCTCGCCCGCCGTGGTGCAGGAGCTCGGCGTGCGCACCGGCATGGTGATGCGTGGCGACCTGATACCCACCGTGGATGCGGTCGCCTACGCGGCCTACGACGAGGATCACCTGGTGATGGTCCACACCCGCGTCGCGGGTTGGGTGGAATCGCTGGCGGTGCGTGCGGAGGGTGACCCGGTCACCGCCGGGCAGGTGCTGTTCCAGCTCTACTCGCCGGAGCTGGTCACAGCCCAAGGTGAGTTCATCGCGGCGTTGACGAGCGGCAACCGCGGTTTGATCGACGCCTCGCGCCAGCGCCTCGCCGCGCTGGGTCTGGGCAGCGATGCGCTGGCGCGGGTCGAGCGCGAGCGCCGCGTGCTGCAACGGATCCCGGTGATCGCAGCCCGAGCTGGCGTGGTCACCGACCTCGCGGCGCGCGAGGGCAGTTACCTCCAGCCGATGACGCGCGCGATGACCATCGCCGATCCCGCTGCCCTCTGGTTCGTCGCGGAGGTGCTGGAGCGGCAGAGCGCAGGCATCGTGGCCGATCAGCGCGTGATGTTGGACCTGCCTGCGCTGCCCGGCGAGATGTTGATGGCGCGGGTGGACTACGTGTACCCGACCCTGGATGCGCGCACGCGCAGCCTGCGGGTCCGCATCCGCACCGACGCGGCTGATGCACGCGTGCGACCGAACAGCTATGCGCGGGCGCGCATCCAGACTGCGACCCTGAGCGGGGTGCTGCACCTGCCGCGCGAGGCGGTGATCCGCACCGGCGATGGTGCGCGCGTGGTGCTCGCAGATGGCGATGGTTGGTTCCACGCTGTGCCGGTGCGCTTGGGTGCCGAGGTCGGCGACCGGGTGGTGATCCAGTCCGGGCTGCAGGAGGGCCAGGCCGTGGTCATCTCCGGGCAGTTCCTGATCGACTCGGAGTCGAACATCGATGCTGAGCTGCTGCGCGCCGGTGCCGAGGATGTCCCGGTCGAGCCCCAGGTTCCGGCTGAGCGCACTGCGACCGGCCGCGGTGTCTTCCTGGGCTGGCACAGCGACGGCGAGCGCGTGCGCATCCGCCACCAGGCCATCCCCGAGCTTGAGATGATGGCGATGAGCATGCCGTTCCGGCTGGCGTCACCCGAGGTGGCCGCCGGGGTGCCCGACGGTGCTGAGATGGAGTTCGACCTGGTCCAGCGCGACGGCCGCACCCGGGTCACGGCGATCCGGGTGCTGGAAGCTGCGATGCCCGAGCACCAGCAGGGCGGTGACCAGCCATGATCGCGCGCATCATCGAATGGTCGCTGCGCGAGCGACTGCTGGTGCTGCTGCTCAGCGCCGGCCTCGGTCTGTGGGGCCTGCACGCGCTGAACGAGACACCGGTGGATGCGATCCCCGACCTCTCCGACGTGCAGGTGATCGTGAAGACCAGCTACCCCGGACAGGCGCCGCGGGTGGTGGAGGACCAGGTCACCTACCCGCTGACCACCGCGCTGCTGGCGGTGCCGGGTGCGACGACGGTGCGCGGCTACTCCTTCTTCGGCGACTCCTACGTGTACGTGATCTTCGAGGATGGCACCGATCTGTACTGGGCGCGCTCGCGCGTGCTCGAGTACCTGAACCAGGTCGCCGGCCAGCTCCCGCCGGAGGTCCGACCTGCGCTGGGACCGGATGCGACCGGCGTCGGTTGGGTATACGAGTACGCGCTGGTGGACCGCAGTGGTGGGCACGACCTCAGCCAGATGCGCTCCTTGCAGGATTGGTTCCTGCGATTCGAGCTGCAGTCGCTGCCAGGTGTCGCCGAGGTCGCGACCATCGGCGGCATGGTGCGCCAGTACCAGGTGGTGATCGACCCCGAGCGGCTGAGCGCCTACGGCCTGACGCTGGCGCGCGTGCGCGATGCCATCCAGCGTAGCAACCAGGAGGCGGGCGGCTCGGTGATCGAGATGGCCGAAGCCGAGTACATGGTGCGCGCCACCGGTTACCTCACGGGCGCGGACGATCTGCGTGAGGTCCTGCTGATGGTGACCGATGTCGGGACCCCGGTGCTGCTGGGTGACGTCGCTGACGTCAGCGTGGGCCCGCAGCTGCGCCGTGGCGTGGCTGACCTCGACGGTGAAGGCGAGGTGGTCGGTGGCATCGTGGTGATGCGTCAGGGTGGTAACGCCCGCGATGTGATCCGCTCGGTGCGCGATCGCCTGGCGATCCTGGCTGAGAGCCTGCCGCCAGGCGTCGAGGTGGTCACCACCTACGACCGCTCGGCGTTGATCGAGCGCGCGGTGGGCAACCTGCGCGGCAAACTGATCGAGGAGTTCCTCATCGTCGCGCTGGTGTGCGCGGTGTTCCTGTTCCACCTGCGTTCATCGTTGGTGATCGTGCTGTCGCTACCGCTGGGTATCCTCGGCGCCTTCGCGATCATGCGCATGCAAGGGATGTCCGCGAACATCATGTCGCTGGGCGGCATCGCGATCGCGATCGGCACGATGGTGGATGCGGCGATCGTGATGATCGAGAACCTGCACAAGCACCTGGAACGAGATCCCGCTGAGGGTGAGGCCCGCTGGCGGGTGATCGGTCGTGCCGCCAGCGAGGTGGGTCCGGCGCTGTTCGGCTCGTTGCTGATCATCACCCTGTCCTTCCTGCCGGTGTTCACGCTGGAGGCGCAGGAAGGTCGCCTGTTCGCGCCGCTGGCCTACACCAAGACCTTCGCGATGGCGGTGGCCGCCGGCCTGTCGATCACCCTGGTGCCGGTGCTGATGGGCTACCTGATCCGCGGCCGCATCCGCCCGGAGCACGAGAACCCCGTCAACCGGGTACTGCTGGCCGGCTACCGGCCGTTGCTGGATGCGGCCCTGCGCTGGCCGCGCAGCATGCTGGTCGGCGCGGCGATGCTGGTGCTGGTGAGCGCGTGGCCGCTGAGCCAGTTGGGTTCGGAGTTCATGCCGCCCCTGGATGAGGGCGACCTGCTGTACATGCCGACCACCGACCCCGGCATCTCGATCGGCAAGGCGCGGCAGTTGCTGCAGCAGACCGATCGCCTGATCGCCAGCGTGCCCGAGGTGCTGCGTGTGTTCGGCAAGGTCGGCCGCGCCGACACCGCCACCGACCCCGCACCGCTGACCATGATCGAGACCACCATCACGCTCCGGCCGCACGAAGAGTGGCGGCCCGGCATGACCACGGAGGACTTGATCGCGGAGCTCGACCGGGTGGTGGATGTGCCAGGTGTCACCAACGCTTGGGTGATGCCCATCCGCACGCGCATCGACATGCTGGCGACTGGCATCCGCACGCCGGTGGGCATCAAGGTCGCGGGCGCTGACCTCGCGGTGATCCAGAGCATCGGCGCCGAGATCGAGCGCATCCTGCCGCAGGTGCGCGGCACCGCCTCGGTGTACGCGGAGCGTTCCGCCGGCGGGCGCTACCTGACCGTGGATCTGGATCGGGCGCGCGCTGCGCGCTACGGCATCGCGATCGCGGATGCGCAGGATGTGATCCGCGGCGCGGTCGGCGGGATGACGGTGACGCGCACCGTCGAGGGCCTGGAGCGGTACCCGGTGAACCTGCGTTACCCGCAGGCGCTGCGTGATTCGCTGGCGCAGCTCTCGCTGCTGCCGATCGTCACCCCGAGCGGTGCGCGCGTGGCGCTGGCCGACATCGCGGACCTGCGCATCGAGGACGGCCCGCCGATGATCCGCAGTGAAGCAGCGCGTCCCAGCGGCTGGATCTTCGTGGACATCCGCGACCGCGACCTCGGTACCTACGTGGCCGCGGCGCAGGATGCACTTGCGCAGGAGCTCGAACTACCGCCGGGTTACTCCCTGAGCTGGTCCGGACAGTACGAGTACCTGGCTCGCGCCGAGGCGCGGCTGGCGGTGGTCGCCCCGCTGACCCTGGCGGTCATCGTGCTGCTGCTGTTCCTGATCTTCAGGCAGCTCCCGCACGTGCTGATGATCCTCGGCACCTTGCCGCTGGCTGCGGTCGGCAGCGTCTGGCTGCTGCGCCTGCTGGACTACGACCTCAGCGTGGCGGTGGGCGTGGGCTTCATCGCGCTGGCGGGTGTCGCGGTGGAGATCGGTGTGGTGATGCTGCTGTACCTGGATCAGTCGGCGGCGCGCCATCCCGACGCCAGTGGTGAAAGCCTGGTCGATGCGGTCCGCGAGGGTGCGCTGCTGCGCATGCGGCCGGTGATGATGACGGTCGCGACCATCATCGCGGGGCTGCTGCCGATCATGCTGGGCTCGGGCACGGGCTCGGAGGTGATGCGACGCATCGCGGCGCCCATGGTGGGCGGCATGGTCAGCGCGACGCTGCTGACGCTGCTGGTCGTGCCCGCGGCCTACCTGCTGTGGTGGCGCTCAGTTCGGCGCTGAGCGCTGCTCCGCGGTGCGGTGGATGACCTCGCGCAGGGTCTTCTCCTGGTCGAGCAGGGTCTGGAAGTCCTTGCGGTAGAGCACCAGCAGGTCGGTGAAGCCGAGGGCGCGTACATCCGCCACGCGCGGCTGGCCCTTGATCAGCGCGAGCTCGCCGAAGAACTCCCCGCTGCCCAGGGTGACGGGGCTGTCCTTATCCAGCATGACCTCGGCGGCACCCGATGAGATGAAGTACATGCTGTCGCCAGCATCACCGGCGCGCACGATCAGCTCGCCGGGCAGGGCGAGCTGCGGACGCAGCAGCTGGGTGATCTCCTTGATCGTCGCTGCATCCAGGTCCTTGAACAGCGACACCTTACCTACCAGACGTTCCGGATCCAGACCCAGGTCCAGCGGCGGATGGGTGCTGGCGGCATCGCGCCGCTTCACCAAAACGCGCTGCAGGTCGTGGAAGATCTCGTGACCGATGATGCCATCGTCCAGCATGCGCTGGTAACGGTCCTGCTCGTGGCGTAAGGCGATCAGCTCCAGCAGGTCGCGACGCAACGCGCGGGCGTACTCCGGGTACTGTGCTTCCAGCGCGTCCAGCGCTTTGCGCACATCGGCGAGGCGCGCCTCGTAGACCTTGCGCATCGGTGGCAGCGCTTCGTCGGGCACCAGCTCGGTGAGGCCGCTCACCTGACGTTCCAGAATGTCCTCCAGAACGCTGCGCGAAGCTTGCAGCGTCTCGAAGCGGCGCCCCAGCGCACGCCCCAGCGCGCCGCTCCATCCCAGCCTGCGTTGCAGCCAGACGCCACGGCGGATGTCTGCCGGGTAGCCGGTCGCGCTGTGCTGTGCCTGTTGCAGCGCGACCCCACCGCCGGTGCGCGCCGCGTCGCGGAAGCGGTCGTTCTGGGACAGCAGGGCGCGGGTGACATCCTGATCCACCAGGCCCTGGTCCATGCGTTCCTCGAACAGATGGCGCTCCAGGCGCAGCAGGATCTGCAGACCGACCCTCACCCAGGTCTCGGGGTCCAGATCACCCTCGTCCTTCCCCAGGTGGCGGGCGCGCGATGCGTACTCGCGCTCCAGGTCAGCGACCAGCTCCGGTTCGATCGCGTGGTGCTGGACTGCGACGTGGATCGAACGCTGCACGTCGGTCATCGCGTCGGCGAGCACGCGCCGCCGTAGCGCCTCGTCGGCTGGCGGCAACTTGTTCAGACCGAACAGCGCCAACAGCGGACGGATGGTGGTCGCGTTCACGAACAGGGTGAACAGCACCAGGCTGACCACCAGCGTGGCGACGAACACCTTGGCTTCCTCGCTGATCCCCGGTGTCTCCAGCACGATCAGCGCAAGTGCCAGGGACACCGCGCCGCGCAGGCCACCCCAGAACATCACGGCCCTGAATCCCGCGCTGACCTTCGCTCCCGCGTCCAGCACACCGAAAGCGGGCAGCAGGCCGAACAGGATCAGGAAGCGCGCGACGGCGGCCGAGGCGATCAGCACGAAGGCCGGCAGCATCAGATCGAAGGACGCTGATAACAGGATGACGGGCACCACCATGCCCGCGAGCACGAAGATCAGCGAGTTGGCCCAGAAACCCAGTTGACCCCAGAGCGACTCCAACAGCTCCCAACCGGCCTTGGAGAACACCGTGCGGCCACGCGCACCGATGAGCAGCGCGGAGACCACCACCGCCATCACACCGGACACATGCAGGTAGTGCTCGGCGGTGATGAAGGACAGGTAGGCCAAGGCCAGGGTCAGGGTGTTCTCCACCAGCGGCAGGTCCTCGACCTCGGCCAGCACCAGCAACACGATCTGCCCCATCACGAAGCCGAGCAGCGCGCCGCCGACGAACACCGTCAGGAAGCTCATCGAGCCGCTGAGCAGGCTGGGTTCGGAGACCCCGGTCAGCATGCCTCCCAGCAGGGTGAACATGACGATGGCGGTGGCATCGTTGAGCAGCGATTCACCTTCGACCAGCAGCGCCAAGCGGTGCGGGGCACCGAGGTCGCGGAAGATGGCGACCACCGCCACCGGGTCGGTCGCTGAGACGATCGCGCCGACCAGCAGGCAGGTCACCAGCGGCTGGTCTGAGACCAGCGCGACGGAGTAACCGACGAAGAAGGTGGAGACCAGCAGACCGATCACCGCCAGGAACAGGATGGGCGACAGCTCGCGCACCAGCGCGCGCGCATCGATGGATAGCGCCGACTCGAACACCAGGGTCGGCAGGAACAGGAACAGGATGGTCTCGGAGGTCAGGCGGAAGCTGCTGAAGGTGTGCAGCAGATCGCCGATGGGTCCGGGGATCTCGGCAGCGTGTAGCAGCTGCACCACCAGACCCATCAGGATGCCGATCGCAGCCAGCAGCACGGTGAAGGGGAGGTTGCCGCGGTTCGCGACCGGCAGCATCAGCGCGGTCAGCGCCAGGAGCACCGACAGACCGAACACGACGGGTACCAGCTCGTGCACCGAAAGGACCCTCCCAGGGACGCGACCCATGGAAGCATAGAAGGCCCCGCGAATCACGGTCTGATCGGGGTCATCCGCGGCGGCTTGGGCCCCAGTCACGCCCCGGGATGCCGTCGCTGCATCGGGTCTGCGCAGTCGCGACGGGCCTCTGGGGCGGGGGCTGGACGAGGACGATCAGGCGCGTATCCTGAGCGTCCGCGGGGGTGGGGGATCGATGGCGGAGCGCAGGGATCTCGACGATTGGCTGGTGGACGCACTGAGGTCGCTCGGTGGTCGCGCCCGGCCCATCGAGGTCGCCCGCTTCATCTGGCGCCAGCATCAGACCCAGCTGCGCGCCTCCGGCGACCTCTTCTACACCTGGCAACGAGAACTGCAGTCGTCCGCAGCCCGTCTGCGCAGGCGCAAGCTGCTGCGCTCACCGCGTCGCGGCTACTGGGAGATCGATCGCGAGATGCTCCTCGCCTGCAGCTCTCGACGAGAGCCGACCCCCCCGCGCCTCGCGCTGGTGGTGTCCGAGGATGAGTCGCAAGTCGACGAGACCATCCCGGACGGTGCCAGCTCGATCGCCTGAGCCCTAGCGCCTCCTCCATCCCGCAAGTAATCGTTGTGGCTAGCGCCGCGACATCGTGCGCCTTCGTGCATCTAACGCACTGTCACCGGCGTTCCGTTCGGGCGACCGTCGCATGCCGAGCAGGGACGCTGGGGTCGCAGAGGATCCGTCGTGCGTCTGACCTTCTACAACTATGTGGATGAGCCGCTGCAAGTGCAGCGCGCGCCCTCGCGTCGTGGTTGGATGGATGACTCATCCGGGCGCTACTCCCTGCGCTGCCTGCCGCTGCAGATCGCCAACAGCTACGGCTGGCAGTTCCTCTGCGATCAGGGTTTCGAGGCAACCTACACCGGCGGTCGCGGCCCGGAAGCGCTGCGGATCCGCGCACTGGATCCTGGGATCACCCCGCCCGACTACGCGAGTTCGCACTTCGGCGATGGCGTGCTGACCTTCCACACGGGGTACTTGATCCGCACCGAGGCAGGGTGGGACACCCTCGCCACCGGGCCGACCAACGCCCACAAGCACGGCATCGCACCACTGTCCGGCGTGGTGGAGACGCACTGGCTGCCGTACCCGTTCACCTTCAACTGGCGCTTCACGCGCCCGGGCACGGTGCGCTTCGAAGCCGGCGAGCCGATCGGACAGGTCGCGCCCGTGCTCAAGCACAGCCTGGAGTGGATCCAGCCCGAGATCCGACCGCTGTCGGAGGATCCCCGACTGGAGCAGGAGTTCCGGGACTGGTGGGAGCGGCGCGAGGAGTACCGGCGGGGTGCACATGGCGAGGGCGAGTGGCAGCGCGACTACTTGCTGGGCCGCACGCCGACCGGTACGGAGGCGGCTGATCATCAGACCAAGCTGCGGCTGCGTGAGCCGGCGGTCTGTCCGGTGACCGGGGCTTTGGCGCAGGGATCGGTTCAGCGTTCCCGCTGAGGGCGCTTGCGCAGCGCCAGCACCGCGCGTTCCACCGCATCCAGACCGGCGGACACCTCGTCGCGGAGCGCAGTGCCGGCATCGGTCAGGGCGACGCCGCGGGGTTCCCGATCGAAGAGCTTGAGCTCGAGGTAGGCCTCGAGCTTGCGGATCTGTCCACTGACTGCAGCGGCGGTGACGTGCAGTTCCTCCGCGGCAGCCGCGAAGCTGCCCAACCGGGCGACGGCGGCGAAGGTGTGCAACGCGTTCAGCGGCGGCCTGGACATCCCTTTCCCCCCAGCGATCGCGACTCCCTGTCGAAGATCCGGCGGTCGTCATAAGGCAGACAACCGGTGGCGAAGGGAGTTCATCTCAGGTCGCACCCCCTAAACGATGAAGGCCCGGGTCCAGAGGACCCGAGCCTTCATCGTTTGGCACGCCCGGAGGGATTCGAACCCCCGACCTCTTCCTCCGGAGGGTAACGCCGTTAGCGCTCTAGGATGGGCGTGCCGTTGCTGCCATCGCTAGAGCGTTCCCAATCAACAGGTTAGATGCGCGATCTCGGCTGGTCGATTACTGCCACTAGCAGCCGAAGTGGTCGATCGCCTAGCGGAGCCGTCACAACACAGTGAAGGCCCCAGCGGGGCCTTCAAGTCGGAGTTGTGGGTGATGAGATGGACGCCTCCCCCTCATCCGGCGTCGGTGCGCCACACTCGTGGTGTAGACGAGTCACAGAAAGAGGAGGCGTCCACATGCAACAGCTTAGTCTGGTCGGTATCGACCTCGCAAAGAACGTGTTCCAGGTCTGCGCGCTGAACCGCGCCGGCCAGGTGGTCAGTAACCGCAGCGTGCGGCGGGCCGGGCTCTTGGACCGGATCCGTCAGCTGGCCCCGCCGCTGATTGCAATGGAGGCCTGCGGCAGCGCGCACCACTGGGGCCGGGTGCTCGAGGCCGAGGGCATCCCGGTGCGACTGATCCCACCGCAGCACTGCAAACCGTTCGTACGCGGTGGCAAATCGGATGCACGGGATGCGCTGGCGATCTGCGAGGCTGCCTCGCGGCCCGAGCTGCATCCGGTGCCGGTCAAGTGCATCGCCCAGCAGGACCTGCAGTTGCTCGGACGGGTGCGCACCCGCCAGGTGCGCGAGCTGACCGCGCTGTGTAACCAGGTCCGTGCCATCGCGGCCGAGTACGGGGTGGTGTTCCCGGTTGGCCGCAAGGCATTGATGAAAGCCCTGCCTGAGGCGCTGGAGGATGCCGACAACGGCCTCTCGCCGGAGGCGCGCGAGCTGATCGCGGCGCTCTATGCCGAGCTCGCTGAGGTGCGCCGGCGCGTCGATAGCCTCGCGCTCGCGCTCGAGACGCTGGCGAAGATCCAGCCGGCCTACGCTCGGCTGCAGGCGATCCCAGGCGTCGGACCGATCGTGGCGGCTGCCCTGTTGGCTGCAGTCGGTGACGGGCGTCAGTTCCGGAACGGTCGTCAGATGGCGGCCTGGCTCGGCCTCGTCCCACGCCAGCATGGCAGCGGTGGTCACACCCGCCTGCTCGGCATCACCAAGCAGGGTGATCGCGAGCTCCGCACCTTGATCATCCATGGTGCGCGTGCCGCCATTCGTTGGCAGCGCGGCAAGGACACGCCACTCGGCCGTTGGATCGATCCCTTGATCGCGCGCCGCGGTCTCAACAAGGCCTGCGTCGCGCTGGCCAACAAGACCGCCCGCATCGCCTGGTCGGTGCTTGCCGAGGAACAGGACTACGACGAGCGGCGTGCCTGCGGTACCGCCTGAACCGATCCCACCTGGGAACCCAGAGCATCCGATGAAGTGAACCGGTCAACGGCCCTGCGCGAACCTGCCTCAGGACTCAGGTGCGAAGCCGAATGGCTGTTTAGGTCGCAGGGCGCCTGATCTCATCGAGGGTCGAGGCCACAAGCGTGCCTCATCATGAACCCGGACATATGTCCGCGGACCAACCTTCAACGGATGGCAAAAAGAGGAGAGGCCCTGCATCACAGGGAGGACCGCGCTCGTCAGTGAGAGCCAACCAAGCGCCGATCAGCCCCTTGCGTCGGGGGTGGCGTCCATATATGTCCTCTTTCTCCCTATGCTAAACCCGACAACTCCTTCAGCGGTTCAAGGTCTCTGCTCTTGATGCCCTCTATGGAGACTGATCTTAGTGATCGACATTCTGTCAACTGGGCAACGAGCGCACCGTCCCATGGCATGGAGACGGATTCGACGTTCGGAAAAGCTGGAAGATCCATGCCACTCTCAGGCGGACTTGCATCGATGATTAGATGCCTTAGCTGATCGAACTGCTCAAGTCCGGTCACCACACCAGGAGTTCGACAGAATAGTCGTTCGACGCGGTGTGCGACTTCGCCGAGCTCCGGAATCCGCATGTCTTGCTTTTCGCCGGCCCAGAGCTCGAGTTGGTCGAACTCAGCATTCCGCAGGGCTTCTGTTGCCTCGTCCGACCAACCGAAACGGACCCATTGGCGGCGCTGTGTGTCGCCGTATCCAGCCAGGAGCTGGACATCTGTATCAACCACGACAGATTCCTCCAATGTCCTCTTTCTTCCCGTCCTATCTCTCGCAGTTTGACCCCAAGTTCACTAGTGCTTCTTTTCTTGCTGCTCCCGAAGCCGATCAAGCCGATCTAGAAGCCACACGAGGAAAAAGTCGTTAGTAGCATCAACGGAGTCATAGGTGAGATCGAGCCGCGCCAATAACAGTCGCACAGGTGCAAACTCTCGCAGTTTGATGCTACGGCCGTCCCTGCAGATCAGTGCAACCACGTATGGCCAACTTGGTACCACGGATAGTGACATGGACGAATCCGGTAGAGTGAATCGCTCATCATCAATGTGCAGAACCAGGCGACCCGACAACATGTAGGCGATGACTTGCGTACGGCCGAGCTGCGAGATGAAACCAGCGGTCTCCCGAAGATCGCCCGGGTCATCACTAAGAAACGTAACCAACCCAACGGCAATGTCCAGCCGAACAATGCGGTCATTGTTGTCCCAGTCTCTGAGTAGTACGGAATGGTTCATAGCTGTCAAACTCACAGAGTTAGCAGATCGATGAATGCGTTCACGCGCTCACTCACACGCTGTGCACTATTGATGACCTCTTCCCACGACCCCTTCCTTTTCAACATTTGTTCGGCTGTAGGACCAATTGGATTGCCGTAGAAAATACGATTGCGTAGCGCGGCCAACTTGGAAAGCGCACGCCCAACAACACCATCTGCCTCCATGAGTGCGCGCGCTTCACTCTTTGCCTGATTCCTGAGTACAACCAGTCTCCTCGCTATCTCCTCACTGGAGTAGCCGAGTGACCGCAGCCGCGCAATCTCTTGGGGGAAGCCTTCGGTAACGATGGCCCGATAGACCAAACGGATAGGCTTTCCTGCCCGCGCCATGAACTGCACGGTCTTCAGTGTAATTGCTCCAGTTCCCAAGATGCCAAGTGCAACGTCCGTTGCTGCACCGACATAGTTGCCTTGGGAGATATTTGAAATGGCCGAATACGTCGAGTAGATCGTTCCAGCGACAGTTAGAGCACCGGCCGTGTCGCTCAGCCCAAACTGGCCGCTTGGATCGACCATCTGAATCGGTGATGCAGATACATATGAATAGCGGTGTAGTGACAATGGCTGCGTAGCTATTCCGGCGAAGGTATCCATCTGCGTAAACCGCCCCACGCTGGGATCCATGTACCTCGCCCTGAGGTAGTACTGGCCGAGGCCGGCGTCGTACTGCTCACCGGTGAACAGATACGCGTTCGCGGTGGTCCCTGAGCTCGCCTCCAGCTCCCCGAAGGCCCCGTACACGTAGTCGTCCGAGACCTGACCGCTGCCATCGGTCAGCAGGCGGGTGGTGCCGAGCGCGTCGTAGTGGAAGGTGTGGGTCGCCGCCCCCTGGGTCTGGCTGAGGAGGTCCAGGCCGTAGGTGTAGGCGGTCCGGACCTGACCACTCCCATCCATCTCCGCCAGCACCTGGGCGTAGGGGCGGTTCGGGTCCACCACGAAGCGGGTGGTGACCCCATCCGTGGTGCGGCTCTGGCGGATGCCCAGGGCGTCGTAGCTGAAGCCGAGTTGGCTGGCCGGGGTGCTGGCCGCCACCAGGCGATCCTGCCGGTCGTAGCTGTAGGTGGTGGTGCCGGCAGGGCCTGAGCTCTGGAGGGTGTTGCCGTTGGCATCCCAGCTGGTGGTGGTGACGCTGCCGCCTTGGGTCTCGCTCAGCAGGCGGTCGTTGGCATCGTAGCTGTAGGTGGTCAGCGTCTCCGTGCCACCGGCGCCACAGCGCGGGGTGCACGCGGTCTGGGTGCTGCGGTTACCGACCGCATCGTAGCTCCAGAGGGTCTCGCGGTCCCCGCGCACCGCATCGGTCACGGTCTCCCGCGTCAGGCGGTAGAGCGGGTCGTAGCCGTATGAGACCGTGCGGCCGTCCAGGTCCTCGATGGCCAGGCGATGCCCGGTTGCTCCTAAGGTGTAGCGCTCGCGCCCGATCAGCGCGCCGCCGGCGGCCAGGTGCCGCACCTCGATGACCCGGTCCATGTCATCGAAGAGGTACGCGGTGCGGCTGCCGTCGGCGTGATCCACGGCCTCGGTCCGACCCACCGCGTCGTAGTGGTAGGTGGTGGTGCCCTGGGCGTCGGTGACGGTCGCCAGGCGGTTCAGGGCGTCGTAGCTGTAGTCCACTTGCCCGGCGGCCGAGATCACCTGGGTGCGGTTGCCGGCCGCATCGTACGCGTACGAGACGACCTGACCGCTCGGGTACTCGATGCGGGTCAGGCGGTCACGCGCGTCGTAGCTGTTGCGGGTGACACCCTGCGCATCGGTGACGGTCGCGACCATGCCGCTGGCGGTGTAGGTGGTGAGCACCTCGGTGCCATCGGCGTAGGTCTCGCGGGTGCTCCGACCCATCGCGTCGTACTCGAAGCTCGAGGCGGCGGCGTTGAAGTCGGTGCGACCCGTGCGCTGGCCGACAGCGTCGTAGCCGAAGGACTCGGACTGGCCCAGCGGTAGCGTGTGCGAGAGCGGACGGCCGAGGTCGTCGTAGGCCCAGGTCGTGCTGCGGCCGGCGGCATCCCGCTGGCTCACCCGGTTCGACTGCTCGTCGTAGCCGTACTCGGTGCGCTGGCCCATCGCGTCGATCACCGCGGTGAGGTCGCCCTCGGGGCCGTACTCGAAGGTGGTCTGGCGGCTGGCGGCATCCAGCTCGATGACACTGCGGCCGAGGCCGTCCCGGTAGGTGTAGGTGCTGGTGCCATCCGGGTGGCGGGTCTCGAACAGGCGATCGGCCGCGTCGTAACGGTACTCGCTGCGACGGCTGAGCGCGTCCACCATCGCGGTGCGGTTGCCGCGCGCGTCGTACTCGAAGCGGGTGATGTTACCGAGGGCATCGGTCACCGAGGTCCGCTGGCCCGCCGCATCGTAGCCGTAGGTCGTGCGGTTGCCGCGCTCGTCCACGCTGGCCGTCATGCGGCCGGCCGCATCGTACTCGGTGCGGATGCGTGGGTTATCGCCGTCGTAGCCCGGGGTGTCATCCGGGTAGATGGTGTCGGTCAGGCGATCAGCGGCGTCGTAGACCATGCGCGTGGTGCGCCCAGCGCGATCGCTGAGGGCCACCTCGTTGCCGTTGGCATCGTACTCGACCGACTCGGTGCTGCCGTCCGGGTAGCGGGTCAACGAGCGCTGGCCGCGCTCGTCGTACTCGTACTCGGTGCGACGACCCAGCGCATCCACCTCGGCGGTCACCTGGCCGTTGCCGTCGTACTCGGTGTGCGAGACCTCACCATCCGGACCGGTGGTGCTGATCAGGCGCCCGGCGTCGTCGTAGGCGTACACGGTGGTCTGGGCCTGGCCGTCCCGGTAGGTGGTCGAGCGCAGCACCCGACCGTTGGTGTCGAACACCGAGTCCGTGACCCGACCGTTCGGGGCCACCTCGTGGGTGCGGTCGCCGCGGATGTTGTACGAGAACTGCGACGCATTGCCCTCGGCGTCGGTCAGCGCGCCGACGTTGCCGGCGCCGTCGTAGCCGAAGGTCGTGGTGTTGCCGAGCGCATCGGCGATGCTGCTGAGGCGACCGGGTTCACCCACGCGGGCCTCGTAGGTGCTGGTCGATACGACGGTGCCATCCGGCGCCGTCTGCGTCAGCGGCTGGTTGAAGGGGTCGTAGCTGAAGCTCGTCATCCGACCGAGGGCGTCGGTCTCGCTCAGCCTGTTGCCGACGCTGTCGTAGGACCAGGAGGTCGTGTGACCCAGCGCGTCGGTGCGGCTGGTCTCGTTGCCGTACCCGTCGTAGTCGTGCAGCGTGGTCTCGCCCAGCGCGTTGGTCTCGCTGACGATGTCGCCACGGTCGTTGTACGCGTAGATCGTCGCGTTGCCGCGCCGGTCCCGGATGGTCTCGGTACCGCCGATGAGATCGTGCGTGTACTCGATCCGGTTGCCGAGCGCGTCTACGTGCGCGATCACGCGACCGTCCTGGTCGTACTCGTTGCGCGCGATCGGGTGTCCCTCGGGGTCCACGATCTGCTCGACGAAGTGATCCGCCAGGTACGAGAACTGGGTGACGTAGCCGAGCTGGTCGGTGACGGAAACGAGGTCACCCGCAGCGTCGTAGCCGTAGGAGAGCGCGGTGCCATCCGGCGCCACCACCTGGGTGATGCGCCCAGTGGCGTCGCGCACGAAGTCCACGCGCACGCCGCTGGAGTGCTCGATGCCGCTGTCCGAGAAGGTCAGCGTGTTGCCGTCGGTGTCGGTGAGCTCGGTCAGGGTGTAGCCCTGGTCGAGGGCGAACACCAGACCGTCCGGCGTGGTCAGGCGGTAGCGGTGCGGGTCCACCGGCACGCCCGGCTGGTCCGGGTCCACCAGGTTGCCGTCGATGACGGTCAGCAGGCCGTAGTCGCGCTGCTCTAGGCGTGCGTCGGTGTCGCCCAGCGGCTCGTAGATCAACTGCACATACGGCTCGGCACCGTACTGCACGCACTCGGGTTCAGCCTTGGCGCGGAAGCGTTCCATGCTGCCATCCGGCATGCGCACGGAGACCACGCGGTCGCCCAGCGGCTGCGAGCAGGTGGGCGCGAAGGCCCCGCCGCCCTGCTGCACGAACTGCCAGCCGGCACCCGGGGTGCGCGACTCGGACACGCGCAGGGTCTGGAAGCCGACGCTCCAGCCGTAGCCGAAATCCAGGTCGTCGTGACGCGTGCGGCTGTCGTAGCTGCGGGTGACGGTGATCGGGATGCCAGCCAGCGGGATGGACAGGTCCTCGAAGGCCATCGCGAAGAAGCCGACCTTCATCTCACCCAGCACCTGCACGGCGACGTCGGTGGCGGCGCCGTTGCCGGACCCGTCGAAGGCGCGCAGCTGGAGCCGATAGTTGCCGTTGAGCAGCAGCGTCGGGTCGAAGCTCGCGAACGCGGTGCCGTCGAAGGCGCTGTCGCCCTCGGCGATGAGGAAGGGCTCGGCGCCGGGCTCGCCGCCGATCACGAAGAGCTGCCAGTAGGCCAGGTCATCCGCGATGACGCTGCCGGTCACCAGCGTGGGCGCAGTGATCTCCTGGCCCTCGGTGATGCCGGAGATCGTGACCTCGGGCGGCGTGACATCGGAGGGATCGCGCACCAACAGGCGCAACTCATCGTTGGCGCTGCCGGAGTCGTCGGTCACCTGCCCTGACACGATGTGGGTGCCGGGCTGATCGAAGCTGACCCGGTACTCACCGGCTGCATCGAAGCTGATCGGTTGGCCATCCAGCGTCTCGGTCTCACTGTACGGCCCGGTGGCGCCGGTCACCGCACGGGTGATGACGAAGGTCTCACCGGGGTCTGCGACCGCAGGTACTGCGACCAGCTCGATCGCCAGCGGCACAGAACCTGATGCGACATCGATCGGGTATCCGAGTTCGCTGTACAGGCTCCCGTCGTCCACGCGCACGACGACATCGAACAGCCCGGTACTGCTCGGCGTCCAGGTGATCAGCCCCTGCGCGTCGATGCTCATGCCGGCGGGGGCCTGCGCGAGGCTGTAGTTCAGTGCGTCACCCTCGGCGTCCACGGCCGATGGGAGCTGTTGGTACAGGTGGCCGACCTTGGCGTTGTGCGCCGGCGCGTAGGTGAAGGTCGGTGCGGTGTTCACACGCGGCGAGATGGTCAGGGTGTAGCGGTGCAACACCGAGGCACCGCGGGTGTCCTCGAGCACGACCCAGATGTCGTAGACGCCCACGACAGGGGCATCCCAGGTCACGAGGCCGCTGGCGCTGTCCACGACCATGCCCACGGGGTAGCGGAACAGGCTATAGCTGATGACATCGCCGACGTTGTCGTCCACCGCGATGATCGGGTACGCGTACGGCACGCCCTCCTCACCGACCGTGACCGGCGTCGAGGTCACGCGTGGCGCGACATTGGGCTCGGTGACGGTGATCGTGATCTCGATGTCGGTGCTCACGCCCCAGCGATCCGTCGCACGCAGCACCAAGGGATGCTCCCCGAGGCTGAGACCCGGATTGATCAACTCCAGGTATTGATCCTGGCCGACGCCGTCCGTCTGGCCGGGGTTGATGTCGAAGTCGTCCGCGCCCTGCACGATCTCGACGAACACCGGGGTGATGGCGTCCGCGTCGTCATCGCGGACCTCGAAGTTGCGGCGGTAGGTGCTGCCGATGTTGAAGGAGCGCGGGCTGGGCTGGAAACCGAGGCGCGGTGCGCGGTCCACCGTCAGGGCGAAGGTCTGCACGCCAGCGACGCCGGAAGCACCGTGCGCGAGTAGCGTGATCTCGCTCTGGTACGGCGAGCCAGAACTCGTGCTCCAGGTGACCAGGCCGCTGGCCGGATCGACGCTGAGACCGGACTGGGTGGTGGCCAAGGAATAGCTGACCGCTGCCCCGTAGGGATCCACGGCCTGCGCGGCATACTGGAACACCTCGCCGCGCTCGACGACCCGCGCTGGCGCGCTGATGAACACCGGCGCGAGGTCCTGCGCCGTCTGCCCGCCGGCCGACCAGCTGAGCGCCGCGCTGGCCGACGCGTTGCCGGCCGTGATCGCCACGGCTCGGGTCCCGGCGGAAGGCTGCTCGAAGCAGAGTTGCGCCTCGCCGATCGGTGAGGTGTAGCCGACGACGGTCTGCGCCGGCGAGCCTTCGAGTCGCGCGATGACGGGCGCCTGGAAGACCGGTGTGCCGTCCGTGCTGCTCGCTCGGACCCCGATGCAGGCGGCCTCGCCGCCGGCCACATCGCGAGTACCGAGGATCTGCAAGTCAGCGATCGGCAGCGCCGACGGCAGACGCATCCCGACCGTGTGGGCGTAGGACTCCGCGTCGTTGTATCCGTAAGCGTAAGCACCGAACGGCGCATCCGCGGTCAACTCGACCACGCCGGTGCCGACCTCGATGGTGGCGATGTGCAGCGTGAGGTCGCCGATAGCGACCGTCTGCGTGGCGGGCGCGATGCCATCCACGCGCAGCGACGCCAGGGCCTCGTCCGGCACCACCAGGTTGAGGTAGGACACACTGCGGGCCGCGTCGGGCCCGATGGTGAAGCCCTCGTGGACGCGGTAATCACGCCGGAAAGTTGCCGCGGACTGCAGCATCACTAGAGCGGGGTCCGTGAGATCATCATCCAGCCCCGCCGCGCGACGCTCGGATGCATCCCACTCCGTGCCAGGCATGAACTGCGCGACCGAGATCGGGGCGGAGGCCATGAACCGGCTCACGCCTGCGAAGTGATCGTCGATGACCTCACCACGGTCCAGCTCGCCGATGAACACACCGTTGCGCTCGACGCGCGTGCCATCGGTCGCGGCGACGATGCGGTAGCGGTCCGCGCGCAAGCGCTGGGCGAAGGGCACGGCGTAGTATTCCGTACCCCAGGTCGGGACCGGCTGCATCTGGTCCATCAGCAGATCGCAGTGCCCCACATTCAATGGCACGGTGGCGCAGTTGTGGCCCCCGAGCACGGCTACAGGATTGGAACTGAGGACCTCGGTGCCGGTGTAGTCCTGACGGCGCCGCGAATCGCCGACCAACACGAACACCTCACCTTGATCCAGCGTGAACACGATCGGCGTCCCGGCAGGGTCGGTCAGGTTCGAGCCGGCAGTCTCGCCGTCGCGGATGATGTCGTCCGATGGGATCAGCGTGACCTGGGTGCCGTCCTCGACCGCGATCACCTCCATCAGCGATCCGTTGCTCATGAAGCTCGTCGCTAGGTACTCGGTGCCGAGCTGCGGCGTCGGGAGCGCTAGGTACGAATCGGTGCGCTTGTCGCTCTGATCGAGCACCACGACCGTCGCCGGCGACGCGGTCGTGATGTGGATGGCGCTGGCGACGATGCGCTGGGAGATGTTGGTCGGTGTTAACGCAGCACGGGGTAGCACGACGGTCGCGAGGCCATCGCTATCGGTCACGAACGAGAGCGTCGTCGCACCGAAGGTCGCGCTGCCGCCCGTCCCTGGGGCCGCACTCACCAGCAATGTCGGGTGAGTCGTGCTCAGCGAGATGTTAGAGACCGTGACCCAGAAGTCCGTGCCCTGATGGGAGGGTTCCGGGACGTACGGGTACAGGGTGAGGGCGTAGTCCTGGGTGACCACGGCGCCACGATCGTCCGCGACCGCGAGGCTCACCGCGTAACTGCCGGCTGGGGTCGCGGCGTCGGGGAGCCAGCTCACCGCGCCGGTGCCGGCATCGATGGTCATGCCGGCAGGCGCCTGCGGGAGCGAGAAGCTGAAGCCGGTCGTGCCGTCGGGATCGCTGACGCTGGGTGTGTAGCTGTAGGCGTAGCCCGCGCGCGCCTCGGTGGTCGGCAGCGAGGTGAACTCGGGCGGCAGGTTGCTGATGACCACCGTGACGGTGAACGTCTGCGTGACGGCATCGCCGTTGCGGTCCACCACCGACACCGAGAAGGTGTGCTCGCCGACGTCGGCATCAGCGGTCTGCCAGCTGATCAGGCCCTCGGGGCTCAGCGCAGCGCCGTCCGGCGCACCCACCAGCACGAAGGTCAGGACGTCGTCCGGGTCTGGATCGGTGGCGGAGAGCTGGTAGCTGAAGCTGTCGCCAGCTTCGACGTCGTCATCGGACGGGGTCGAGGTGATGATCGGGATCGAGTGCGGGCGCTGCACCGTCACCGAGCCGCTCGCCGTGTTGCCGGCCGTATCGGCCGCGGTGAACGGGATCGTGTTGTCGCCGAAGCTGAGCGCGACCGAGGTCTGGAAGCTGAGGTCGGGCGCGACCGTGACGGGCTGACCGGCGATGATCAGCGTCGCGGCTTCATCGAGGACGCCCGCGACGGTGATGGAACCGGCGAAGGTCTGGGTGCCATCCCCGGGCGCGGTGAGCGAGATCACCGGCGGCACGGTGTCAATGAGCACGGAGATGGTGACTTCGTCCGAGCGGTTCCCGGCTGCGTCTGAGACCTGCACGCTGATGATGTCGCTGCCCTGCGGCAGCGGTGACTGGAACGCGCACCCGATGCGGTCCCCGCTCACATTGCAGTCCACGACCACGGCATCGCCGTCCACGCTGACCGTGATCGAGTCCGCATCCACACCGGAACCGGCGTCGCTGGCTTCGAGCACCAGCGTCGGTTGGGTGTCGGCCAGGACCGAGCCGTCCGTCGGGCTGACGATCGCGAGCGTCGGCGGCGTGAGATCCAGGCTGAGATCCAGATCCCAGTACGTGCCGGAGTTGCCGCGACCACGGTTGCCACTGTGGCTGGCGAGCATCCAGCCCGTGCTGTCGTAGTGATCCACCGACTGCTGGGTCAGCACCCAGATCGAACCGTCGCGTGGGTCCGCGCTGAGCGCGACGACGTTGCCGGTCGAAGGACGGAACGCTGAGCTGGGCGCGTCTCCCGGTGCTGCCACCCGCGATACGGTCTGGCCATCGGTGATCCACGCCGCATCGTCGGCGCTGACGGCGATCGCCCGTCCGCTCGCCTGACCCAGGATGGTGCCGTCGGCGCCCACCAGGGCGACGCCCTTCTGGCCTGCGACCCAGACGCTGCCGTCGGTGGCGATGGAGATGTCCGAGATCGTGCGGACCTGCGGAACCTGGAGTTCGGTGATGACGCCCGCGCCCGCATCGAGCCCGTAGAGCATGTCGCCGATCGCGACCCAGCGGCCGCTGGTGGTGATCGCGAGCGCGGCGATGTCGCCAGACAGGGCGCTCTCACCGATCCCAGCGCCGCTTGCATCGAAGCGCTGCAGCGTGTTCCCGGCCGCGACCCACACCGCGCCGGTCGTGGGGTCGACCGCGATGGGCCCATCGCCACTACGGGCGATCTCGACCTGCGACAGTGCGGTGCCGTCCTCCGACCACCGCGTCAGCACGCCGGACCCGTAGGTCCAGACCACACCGCGCGCCGCGTCGGTCGCGACGCTGCGGAGCTGGCTGTCGGTGCCCACCGACGCGAGCGTGGTCGCGCTGGTGAGATCCAGCTGCTCCAGGCTGCGGTTCCCGACCACCCAGACGGACTCGGCGGCGGTGAAAGAGGGCAGGCAGAGGATGAGGGCTGCGATCGCAGCGCCGCGGGTCGTCGAGTTCACAGGTCAGTGCTCCGGTTCCGGTCCAGGGGGTCCTGTCGCTCACTGACAGCTCGTCCCGGACCGAGAGGCGCACGACGCCGCGCCGCCAAGCGCGGCAAAGGCAACTCGCAGGGGTATCCGATGCAACTCCACAGAGCGGCAGCCCCGCCGATCGGTCGGTCAGACCCCGCCGCGCAGGAGCGCATCGGGACACCATCAGAGAGCGATGGGCTGGCGGGGCACTTCGCTAGTCACATCGCGGGCGGGATTATAGGGACCGATGACTGCGGCCGATACCCTAAACGGGTGTAATCCTCAGCCTTACAACAAGCCGACACCATGTTGCCAGGTGATCGGCCCTGCAGATCTGTGGCAGGCGCGGGGGTCTGTCGTGGAGATGGCGCGCCCGGAGGGATTGATCTGCTCGCTCCGCGAGCAGCCCCTTCGGGCGGCTTCGCACTGCGTGCTCGCCGTCCCGCGCGCGAACACCGCGCGCGGTCGAACCGGGGTTCGAACCAAGTCCCCCGGTCGTACCCCCGAAACGCCGAAAGCCCAGACCGATGGCCTGGGCTTTCAGCGTTTGGCACGCCCGGAGGGATTCGAACCCCCGACCTCTTCCTCCGGAGGGAAGCGCTCTATCCAGCTGAGCTACGGGCGCAAACTTCCAATCTGTCTCTAACCGATCTCGCTACTCACACCAGCGGCCCTCGCTTCGCTCGGACCGCCGAAGCGCTCGTCCTCGAGCTTCGCTCTCGGCCCCCGGCCCTCGCGTGCAGCACGCTCGGGCGTTCGCCGGGCTGCGACAGTCCCCCGGACTGTCGGTCCCTGCTCACCCAGCTGAGCTACGGGCGCAAACTTCCAATCTGTCTCTAACCGATCTCGCTACTC
>Ga0214472_10001819_pt1 | contig 23226 bp, 10 predicted proteins | sample RVTome_6_FD_207662 | JGI IMG/M metagenome (GOLD analysis project Ga0214472, IMG submission 207662) | Soil microbial communities from uranium-contaminated site in the Upper Colorado River Basin, Wyoming, United States - RVT140D175 | ecosystem: Environmental > Terrestrial > Soil > Contaminated >...
CGGCGGGTCGGTGTTGACCAGTTGGATCGCCGCGCCACCGAGCAGCCGGTCCACGTGCTCAGGATCGCCGCTGTCGCCGCAGAGCAGTCGATGGTCCCCCAACAACCAAAGGTCGCCCGGCTGTGTCGTCGCCTCGTCCGGCGGTTCGGGCACCTCGTCTGGGTCGGTCAGGCCTTCCTTCAAGTCCGGGTCGAGCAGCCTGGCCAGTTCGTCCTCGCCGAACCCCAGCAGGCTCAGATCAAAATCCATCGACTGCCGGTCCGACAGTTCCAGCGGCAGCAGGTCGTAATCCCATTCGGCAAGCGAAGCCGTCTGGTTGTCGGCGATCCGGTACGCCTTGATCTGTTCCGGCGTCAGATCCTTGGCAATATGGACAGGCACGGTCTTAAACTTCAACTTGATCGCCGCCTTCCAGCGCGTGTGCCCGCAGATGATCACACCGTCTTCATCGACGACGATCGGTTGGCGGAACCCGAACTGCTGGATCGATCGCGCGACCGCGTCCACCGCCGCGTCATTCACCCGCGGGTTGTTCTCGTACGGCTTGATCCGGTCCAGCGGCCAGTGGACAATCTTCATCGGAGCGCACCTCCACGCAGACAAGACCTGCTGGTGGCTCCGAGTCCCGGAGTGCGGCCCCGGCAATCCAGGGCGGCGGGCAGCCGAACCAGAAAACCGGCTACCGCTGCTTACTGCTACCCATCCATTGTATTCGAACACGCAAGATTCGGTAATCCGGTAATCCTTGGTACAGCATTCAGCGTGAGCGTGTCGTCGCATGGCCCCAGTTGGCCGCCCCGCCGGGGTTTTTCTTTGCACGCGGGGGACGGGGGCGGTAGTTTGATGGGGGCAACACTACGCCAATAAACGGGGGCATGAAATGCGTTGGGCACTGCTGGTGGTCTGCTGTTGCGCTGCGCAAGTCGGTCGCGCGGCGACATTCAACGGCGTTGAGTTTCCTTTCGGCGAGCGAAGCTTCGCCGATGAAGTGCTTCGTTACGATCCCCTGTATTCCGGCGGACCGGCACCCGCACCAGCCCAATTGGTCCCGGAACGCGCCCTCGGACCGCCGGACGATCCGCTGAATGTTGGCACTTCCTATATCGCGTTGGGCAATGGCGGCATTATCGAATTGGCATTCACCGACAACGTGTTGACCAATAGTGGTGATATCGAATCAGACCTGTATGTTGGCGAAGTGATTGGTACTCCAGAACACGTATTTGTTGCCATCCGTCCAACGGCGAGCACATTGGCTTTGCTTGATCCGGCACGTGATGTCAACGGCGACGGCTATTTTGAGATCGGGGACGTGGTGGGCAGTTCCCGCTTCGGGAGCGAAGGCTTTGTTGCGTTGTTGAATATTGATGGTTTCTTTCCTGGCTTCGCGGAGGGTCAACTACGATTTGATGCCATTCAATTGATGGACGACCCAAATCGTGGCAGCACATCCGGCGTTACCGTCGGCATGGATTTGGAATCGGTCGGCACGATCAGCATACCATCGGGTATTCCCGGCGATACGAACGGCGATTTGGTAGTGGATACCGACGACTTGAACGATGTGCGAAACAACTTCGGCGGCAGAGGCCCTGTGGGCGACGCCTTCCCGTTCGATGGTCGCGTCAACATCGACGATTTGAACGCCGTTTTGAACAACTTTGGAACCGGCGATCTGACGACTGTACCGGAACCGTCGAGTATGAGTTGGTTCGGAATTCTTTTATTCGCATTTCACTGTTTTTCACGTGGAACTCGGCAAGACCATCAATAGCGGGCGAACCGACATTTGGCGGAAGAACGTCATTTACGACGACTTGCAATGAATTCTGGCATTCATATTCGGACGCACCTGCGCTGCCGCTGCTCCCACACCGCTCTGAGCGAATACCGGCGGCCGCCTCTCGATCTGGCCGTCGGCATCGTCGCCCCCGGTAACTCGACGCCCTGAATCGAAGCCGCGACGGCGCAGCCGACGAGACAATCGAACCAGTGGTTGTCGGGACGTTCGGGACGCAGTTTCCATTCGTCGACCGTACGTCCGCGGCCCTGCGTGGGGACGCGGTACTCGGCGGTGACGTGCTCGGCGAACAGGCGGTGATGATTGGCGTCGGCGCCAAACAGGCTCAGACAGCCGGGGTCGGCCATCGCTACCGACAGCCGGGCGTGGACGAACGACTTCCAGTAGTTGGCGTCGAACACGACGTGCCGCACGGCGCGCCGGCCGGCGACGCCGGGGATGCGCCAGTTGTGGCCCAACTGATCGCCCCGCTTGCGGCGGTACTCGGAGAAGGGGACGCTCGAGGCGCCCACGAACCGGCCGTGGCTGGGCAAGAGCACGGCCGAATGGGCGCTTTGCCGGCAGAACTGGTAGACGACGTCGGTGGAGTTGCCCCAATTGGCATCCACCAGCGAGCGCCCGATCCGCATCGCCGCCCCGTCGTCGCGACGCCACTCGCGGCCCAGGTAGCTCATCGTGAGCGCCTTCAGGCCGGCGTAGATCGAAGCTTCCAGTCCCGTGCCGGGCGCGGCCTCGGCCAGCGTGCGCCGCGCGTCCCGCAACGTGAAGTAAGGGCGCTGCTGATCGGGATACTCGCCGTAGTCTACACAATAGCCGGTGAAATCGGCCTCCCAGGCCGCGACCACCCAGAACAGCAGGTTCTGCTGCACGTCGATGAACATCGTCAGGTGATGACAATTCACCGGCACGGCGCCGCGCTCCAGCCCGTTGGTCTTGCCGGCCACCTGGTCGGCGGTCAGCTCGTTCTGGCCCACCTGCGCGTCCGGCAACGGCTCATTCTGATACTCGGCGAAGAAGGCCGCCTCGTCCTGCAGCTTGAGATTCATGGCGTGTTGGACGGCCGACAGCTCGGAGTGGTTATAGCGCGCCGGCCAGGCCACCTCGGCGCCGGCGTCCATCGCCTCCTGATTGGCTTGATAAAACTCCGTCGCCAACCGGATGGCGCCGTGCATACGGAGGCTTTCGCCGCGCAGCTCGGCGTAGCGCTGCCACAGTTTCTCGTCCACCGGAAACCGCCAGGTGCTCCGACGGTGGCGCCTGAAACAGCGTCATCGCGCCCGGCTGTTCCCGCGGCGTGGAGAGCCGTTGGCTGAGCCAGGTTTTCCAATAGTCGGCGTCGACTTCGGCGACCCCCATGCGTTCATGCTCGATTTCGCACACGCAGTAGCCCTCGCCGATCTGTTTGACCTTTGATCCCGAACGCGCGGATCGGTTCTGAATCGACCGCGGCTGCTGCGAGGCGCCCCGGCCCAGCGCCGGACTGAACGGCGGCTGGCGCGCAGGATCAGCGCAGTCGGACATGGGGATCGCTCCCAAAGAAGAACGGTCGCACGCGCGACCGCAGGCGCGAACGGCGTCGGAAGGAAGATGGAACGCGCGACCGTATGCTGTTAACCTACCGGACGCGGGTTCGAGTTGTCCCAAGAAATGTTGGGCTTGCACCGTGTCCCCGGAGGAAACCACCTACTCATCAACCTCCGCCGCGAAGAGTTGCCGGTGTTGTGTTTTGCGAGATGACTTCTTCGGAACGTGATCTTCGCGAGATCGAGTGAGAGATGGTGCAGCAAGGAGACGTGGCGAGAACCGAACCAATTCCGAGACGGATCCAGTCGGGTTCCTACGAGGGCACGGTAGCGGGAATTACGAGACAGTCAGAGCCAAGTTTTTGGCGTTGCAGACGATCGCGCTCGCCTACAACAATAACGCCGTGCCCACGGACCGGTGGCGCCGAATCCAGTGCGCGACAGCGGCGCCAGTTAGGAGCAAACCCAGGGAAAGCGCTGCTCCCAACCGCACAACCTGGCTCCGTGCGAGATTGACAACTGGGGGGATCGCCTCATCATAGCTTTGCTGGACCACCACGCGGAACTCCGTATTCTGCACCGGAGCGAACGCGGCGAGCCATCGACCGTCGAAGATTGGGTCTACATGGAAGTCGTCGGATTCGGGCGGAGATGCGAACCACAGTCGTTCGTTTGGGAATTCGACGGGATCTTGACCATGCTCGTAGGCGGAGTGGATCAAGATAGGATACTGATATGGCAGGACGGGAGCTCCCGGCCGAGCCGGCTCAATATCGCCGCGGCCAATGACGACGACCATTTGCCGGTCATCACTCACTCGATGGCGACCGAGCGTCGAACCCGTATCAATCGACGCCGCAACCACACCGTCAAACGAGCCGCGGTCATCAAACATCGCTGCGGAAATCGCATATTTGAAGAGCTTGTCGTTTTCTGACTGAAATACACGCGACACGTGCGCAACATCGCTTTGTGAGTTTTTGGCGTGGTACTGGAAGTATTCCCTGCCTTTGTAGCTTCTTCCGATTGTCTCCTCATCTTTCGGCGGCCAAAGCGCTATGATGATTCCTTTGCTGTTGAAGACATACCAACTATTGAATACTCCCGGAAACCGGCGCGTGGCATCACCGTACCACGTTCGGCAAAAGCTCTGAAGTTGCTCTGCATGATTACTGTTTTTTAAGCGAGTTCGCATCTCGCCTTCTTCGAGCTCATCTTGCTGGATGTCTTGCGACAAAAGGCCTCGGCTTTCGAGATCCCTTGTGGAGTCGAGTACGATCGCGCCCCATTCGCTCAAGCGGAGCTGGACGGTGTTTGCTGCATGTTGCGCAGCAAACCGGTTGCTCCTTTGAAACTCTTTGACCAACGCATCTTCCCCGTGCCGGGCCGCGGTAACGGCCGCAACTGTCACAAACACCAGCAGGACCACAGCGGTCACCGTCAGGCTTATCGCGGCAGGATGACGAAGACAAAGGGACCGCAACCGGTTCATGGGCCGGACGGGGACGCCGAGCGGTGGCTTGTGGTCCAGCCAGTGCTGCAGGTCAACGGCCAATGCATCGGCGGATGGGTAGCGCTGGTCGGGACCCTTCGCCAGACACTTCAGGCAGATCATCTCCAGGTAGCGGTTTTGCCAGTGGTTCAGTTGCGGGTTCCGCGCGTGCGGCGGCTCGGGCTTTACTTCCCGGACCTTGCGAAGGGTTTGCTGAAGAGTCTCAGCTTCGAAAGGCCGCTGTCCCGTCAACATCCAGTACAGGATCGTGCCAAGCCCGTATACGTCGGACAGCACGGTCGATTGGCCGTCGATCTGCTCAGGTGGGACGAAAGCCGGCGCCCCCACGATGTAGTCGGAATCGGTCCGTTCGTCGTCGGCAATCAGCTTCGAGAGACCGAAGTCGGCTACGTGCGGTTCCCCCTCGGAATCAAGCAAAACATTCGAGGGCTTCAAGTCGCGATGCAGAACGCGTCGCTGGTGCGCGTGGTGCACTGCACGCGCAATCTTCTGCAGGATGCTCGCAATTTCCCGCATCGGCCTGGGCCCGCTGCTCATGCTTTTGGACAGGTCGCCTCCGTCGATCAGCTTCATGGTAAAGTACAGGCGACCCTCGTATTCGCCGCCACCGGTGACGGACACAATGTTCGGATGATTCAGCTTCGCCTGGTTCTCGACTTCGGCGAAGAACCGCCGCCGTTGGTCCTCCGTCGGCCGAGGGCCTGCTGAAATCATTTTGAGCGCAACGACCATGTTGAACTCACGATTGCGGGCCTTGTACACGATCCCCATTCCCCCACGGCCGATGACTTCCAGCACTTCGTAATCACCGATGACCGTGCCCGCCGGCAATGCCTCGGTTTCGTCGGGCTCGCAGTCTACGGTCGTGGCGAGTCCGCGCAGGGGTACAACCAGGCGGCCGAGGCGTTCATGGGCGGCCAAAGCACCAGCCAGATCGAGATGTCGGGCCGCGAACTCCCGGCTATCAATCAGCTCGCCACGCTGCGCCGCTTCGAGATATTCAGCGAATAGTCCATCGAGGCGCTCCTCGGCTTCAGAAGAGCGAGGTCGTTTCTCCGGCATCTCTCAGGCCTCCCCAAGGCATTCGCGCAATCGAGGGTTTTGTCGTAGTCGATCCAGCCCCCGGCGGATGAGACCGGCTACCGAGGTCGGTGTGCGGCCGAGTTCCTCAGCGATTTGGCCCACCTTTAAGCCGCAGAGATAATGAAGCGCAAGCACATCCTGCCAATCCTCAGGCAACTCGGCCAGTGCCTTGGCCAAAAGTTCCAGCAGCTCCTCTTTCCCAATTCGGCTGCCGGCCGATGCGTCGTTAGCGGCCAGGTTCTTTTCCGTCCAACGTGACCCGTCTTCGACTTGTCTGACCGACTGCTCGGGAAGGTCCCGTCTCTTCAATTCGTCGATCAATGCGTTTCGCAAGATTTGTCGCAGCCACGCTTTGTATTGCTGATCGGTTTCGCCTTCGAACTGGTCCCGCTTCGCATGGGCCTTCAGCAGCGCCTCCTGGACCAGGTCCGATGCGCCCAGTTTGCGGTTCAGACGCCGGGGGAGCCACAGGCGGGCCAACAGCCGCAGGTAATCCCTGTGCGGCTCCGCGGCGAAGCCTTGCTTGTCTTCGTGCTCACGCATGACAGCACCGGTATGCTCGTGCAGCGCTCATGTCAACACGGCCGATCGTCCATTATGCGATGCCCGCCGCCCGAAAATCGACTGCCGCAAAGGAAATTTTCCACCCAGTGCGCCCTTTGAGCGGGGAATCGCCTCCGGAGTCTCATCCGGCATCAGCCGGTGCCCATTCGAGCGCCGCACGACCGGCACGATGCTCGGCCCCTTGTTGCCCCGACACCTTGGTGCAGCGACCTACTTCGCCTTCCGCCACACATCGCGGAGGTCTTTGGAAACCTGTTCCCTAATGCCGTTATCGACGAGAATCTCTGCCGTGGCCGCCTGGGCTTCATTCCGGTTGAAGATGAGCGTCTCCACGTACTTGTCTGCGAACTCAAATTCAACGAAGCGGTCGTTCGAATCGCGGAGGGTCTCCACCAGATGGTGGAGATTTCGAATCGGGACGCCGTTCACATGACTGACCACCTGGCCCGTTGCATTGGTGTAGCCATCGCTGATGCGGTGTGGGAACATCGACGTGACCACTACCAGCTCCTCACCCTCGAAGGCCAAGAAGTCGTTTCTGCGGGTGATCAGCGGGCTGCTGCGAAGCGCCCACACGGCCGAGAGGTACGGTGCGAGTGTCTCCAGCGAGTCGATCAATTCCCCCGTGGCTGAAGAAAAGGCGAGCGGCCCCCAAATAAAGTAGGACGGCTTCCCCTCCTTGAGGTAGCGCAGCAGCGGCATGTGTGTTTGCCTTGCTGGGTAGTCGACCGTAATCGACTTGCATTGTCGAATGATGTTGAGAGAGACCTTGTCCTGCCGAGCCAGCTTGGGTAACAGGTACGGGAATGCCAGGCGCAGATTATCATCGACGCGGACCATGCCGACGTTGTCAATCTGGTGCTCGCCGACGGCCGTGATGACGTCGCCTTTCTTCAGAGGGTAGTCGGCATCGGAGGAATAGGGATCCCGCACGAGAACTCCCGTCGTGCTCTTTGGGAGCCCGAGGCTGGCGCGGAGGGAGTGGTTTCGCAGCAACTGAACGTCCTCCCAAAACCGTGGCTTGCCATCGTATCGGCCGTCACGAATATCCTCGAGGAACAAGCGGATCTCTTCGGCGGGGATGAGATATGCGGTGTTCTGGGCGGGCACAGCAACACCGAAGACTAACCCGACCATCTGGTCGTTGACAATCGCTGGGCCACCGCTATTTCCGGGATTCACCGCGGCGCTGATCTCAATCCGCAGACCGGTTTCGCCGTAGGCATAGGTACCGAACTCGATACGCGAGACTGTTCCTCTGGTAATCGAGAGGCCGACGCCGCCGATCGGGTATCCATAGGCGCTGACCGTTTCTCTGATGCTCGGCAGGTCACCTGCCATGGTCAATGTCGGGCGAGCCTCGAAGAACGCTTCGTCGTCGACCGCCAATACCGCCAAGTCCATCTCGGGCGCCAGACCGACCACCTTGGCCGGCAGCGTGTCCGCCGCCTGCAACGGCTGAACGTCGACCTGAGTGGCGTACATCACGAGATGAGCGTTGGTAAGGATTCGATTTCCCTCGATCACCGCTCCGGTCCCAAACACGCGCTCCGGACCTTGGCTTTGCCACGGATGCAGCCAGTTCGGCAGCCGCTGGGTGGCGACAATTCTTACCACGCTTTGGCGGATGTTGCTGTCGTCTTTGAGCTGGGCTTGAGAGGCGCCGGCACTCATCAGGAGCAGAACGAGCGTGTGTAAGCATCCCATTCGTGTCATGTCGGAACTCCTGTGTCATAAGGTTTATCAGGTTCCCAGAGGCTGGCGGACGCCCCAGTGTTAATCAGCCGCCACAACCGCCGCAGCCACCGCCACAACCGCCACCCCCACCGCCACAACCGCCACCCCCACCGCCTGAATCTTCCCGCGGTTTTAGGGCGGTATGCAATCCTGCAAGTGGTCCGCCTTCGAGCACGCCGACGCCAAACAGCCCCAAGGCCAGCGCAAGGGCCGGCCCAACCAGCTCGATTCGACTGGCTTCTGCGTCCTCCCAGAGACGAGCTTTTTCTGCCTTCATTCGTTCCAGGAGCCGGTCGCCCTCCCATGTCTGGAGCAGCCGGCGTCCAAAAGCGGCAAACGCGACGATCGCTGCGACGATGCAGCCGATCACCAAGTACCCAACCGGTTTGTCCCGCGAGAGGCCGACGAGTATCTTAATCACTCCGAACAACGGGACGGTGAGGACGACGAGCACCGGGAGAACTGTTCCGAGTGAATTACGTTCGTCAGGAACGATCAAGCCAAGGGATTTCAGACGATCCGCAATCTCGACGAGGGGCGGCCAATCTCGATGCAACTCATCAATGCTCGCTCCCAAGTCAGGGTGGACGGCATCGAAGACGGCTTCTTCAAGCGGATGCAGCGGACCTGGCACGTAACTGTTCTGCCGCGAAAGCCGGCGTTCGTTGCCATCGACTATGAGCATGTGACGGCTGGCCAGGCTGGCCAGGGCGGCGTTGACAGCGACCTCGTCCCCGCCGGCCAGATAGGCCACCTCGTAGGGATCCAGGTGGAGCGGTTCCGGAAAAGGTTCTTCAACGCTCCGACGCATGTACCAGCGAATTACCGCAGCGATGCAAACGGCGACGAGTAAGGCGACAGCAAAAAAGCCGAGGAACTGGGGACCGTGCGCGTCGAACAAATTGGGAAGTCTCGCTGCCGCAAGGGGCGGCGAAGCGACCGCAGTGACCCCGACATTCCCTGAAACGCAGCCAGCAACGGCAAAGAGACCAGGGATGAGCCACGCTGCACTGGCGGCCAGCCAGTTCAGCGGCCCCTTGGGAACGATCCAGTGCCGCTTGGTGTTGACCCGACGGTAATTGACGTCCTCGCCGAATCGCTTCCCAGAGTCAGGCCAAATGTCCGCTGGCGGCCCATGCCCGAACAGCCGCCGGTAGCTCGCCAGGGTCTCAGTGTACCAGCCGACAAGCTTCTCCCGCTCGACCAACCCGCCCTTGCTCGGCTCGTGGTGCAAACGGATGCCTAACACTTCGGGGCAGAAGTGATCCCAGTAAGAGCGCGAATACGTCAGATGCAGATGCCAGGCCTGATCGACGTCCTCCGATGGGCTCACCGGATGTCCAGCCGCCACGGCCAGGAACGCGAACTTCTTATACTCGTCGATGACCCGCTTCGCGTAACCGCGCGACCAGCCGTTTTCCTTGACCAGCCGGTTCATGAAAGTAAGTCTCGTACCCGGCTCGTCGATGTTGAAAGCATTAATCCGTCCATAAAGTTCCACATGCTCGGTATTCATCGTCTGCTCCCGCAATCGGAGTGCATAAGCCCTTCTGTAGGACTAGACGACGGTTTGGCGAAAACAGACCGCAGCCAGCTCGCGTTTCTTGGAAAATCGGCTCTTCCGGCAAATCGGGGGTAGGGAACTGCATAGGGAAGCCAACGCTGATCGCTGACGGAAGTGATGGGTTTATATGGTCTTGTGGCAAACCGGGTGGTGAGCCCCGTTCGTCTCGCCGTCGCCTCGGCCTTTCACCCTGTGCCTGAAGGCCGAGGTGACGGCAAGACGGGCGGGGCGGCCCCCGTTTGTTGAGCCTGAGCTGAGGTCAAGCGATGCCGACTCGTGACTTATCGACTCCTTTTGATTCAAGCCAGATGATCGACTACCCCCCGTGCACAACCCTCTTCATAACCTTTCTCTGTTTTGCGAATCACGGAAGTCGAATCCGCACAGAGGTTTGGCGATTTGAAGTTGCTTTCGGTGGGGTGGCAGCGGAAGCAACGCTTTACTGAATTCTTCAGGGGTTGCGAGCGGACCCCGAAAGCAACGCTTTCAAAACTGAGAGCGCTGCGATGCGAGCGGAAGAGCGCCGCTACTCTCTGCCCAGTCAATAGCAGCCGCTTTGAGTTCACGGGTTGCGTGAGCTGTCACTGAGCGCCCAAAACCGGCCAGCGGGAGGCGCTTGAAAACCGGCCACTTTTGAGTGAGCCATGATGGGTTCTTTTGCTTTTTAAGAAGCGAAGGAGCCCGACGCATGGTGAACCAGTTGAAGGTGGCTAAGGTGTTGTCGATTCAGGCGTTACACGCGCAAGGCTGGTCGCAGCGGCGGATTGCTCGGGAACTGGGCATCCACCGCGAGACGGTGGCCCGGCATCTGGGCCAAGCTTCAAAACCGGCCAAAGCGCCCATCGGGTCTGCGGATGGAGAAGTTGATTCAAAACCGGCCAAAGCGCCTCCCGGGTCTGGCGACGGCGAGGCCCTCTCAAAACCGGCCACGGCTTCATCGTGCCGGCCGATGGCGTTCTGTCCGGCCCAAAACTGCCGCCCGGCGGCGGCCAACTGCGTGTACACCACCGACGCGTCGGTCATCGACCGGTTCCGCCCCCCGCGCGCCTGCACCTGCGCAAGGCGGTACTTGTTCCGCAGCGCCCGGGCCTGCTGCTGGTAGGTGTTTTCGGCGGCGTCGATCGATGTCATCTTTTGATTCGATCAGGATTTACCAGCGCCCTTTGGATGATTCGTAGTTTTTTGTTGAGCCGTTCTAATTCTGCTTCGTTAAATCCTTCGCCGATAACGAATGGCCGCCATTGAAACTCCTTACTCTCAAGGTCATTCAATCGACGCAATACGGCTTCTTTCAATTTATTGGGGAGAAGATCAAACAACGGTGAAAGGTCTTGCTCCTCGTCCAAATTGGCGAACGTCAGAAGTAATTCGTTGACAACTTCTGCCTCTGTCGCCAGCCCTCCCGAGAACTGACCAACGAGTTTTTCGATTTTGGCCGTTACTGTTTCCATGATTTTACTCACCCCATATTGCCGGAAAACCGAGATTGTCCGGATCGCGGACTACTCGCTGTTCAAGAAACCAATCCAATCGCTCAAGATATGACCCGATCGCGGGATCGCGAACAATCACATGTCGAACACCATTGATGTCACGGACGCCGTCAACGACGACCGCGTGACCATCGTCTACGATCGCAATGAAGCGACTTCCACTTGCTATTGCCTCTTCAACGCTGCCACGGGATATCCGTAAGCCTGCTGCAGATAAGTTATCGTAAATGAATGCAACCATGGCCGCCGGAGTAACGCCACGGGGCCGGAGGTCATGACTTTCAATGATTGTAGACCTTCGACCCGGCAACAGCATATCAAGACAAGCACCGACGCAAGTATTTTTTGATGGTTGGAGGGTTACGGGAAGATCGAGCATCCGGCGGCCCGGGCCGAAGGAATCTTCGGCTGTGCCAATCAGCCTGTTCGCCGGTCCGCTAAGCCGACTCCCTGTTCGCCCATTGGCCGCCGCGTCGAACAAGGCGTCGACTTTTTGGCGGAGGGGGCTGCCGTGTTTGAGGGCGGCGACGACGGGGGCGGTGAAGTCGCCCATCGATTCGAGCTTTTTGATCAACGTGAGGATCCGCGCGCCCAGCACCGGCGCAGTGCCGGCGCCTTCGGTGGCCACGGTCACCGCCGCGGTCAACACCGTGTCGACGATCGCTTCGTAGAGGAACAGGCCGAGGATGCGGCCCAGGTTTTCGCCGTTGATGGGACTGTCATCTTTGGCGAACAGTTCCAGCAGTTCGATGTTCACCTGGAGCATCAGATTGTTGACGCGCCAGAAGAGCTCCAACTGCCGCCGGTCCAGCCCGGAGGTGTTCTGGGAGAAGTACGCTTCGGCGATCGCCTCGGCGTCGGCCACCAGTTGGGCGGCGTCGATCGAACCGTACAGCGTGCCCAACTGCTCGGCCGCTGCGATGACCTGTTGGCGCAGTTGCACGAAGGCGTTGGCCGCCCGCTGGGCCAGCTTCTCGCCCACCGCGGCCTGATAGCCGCCGAAGGGAAACAGCTTCCAGGCGTTTTGCAGCGGGTTCGTTTTGACGTCGTCCAGAATCTCCTGGTTCACTTGCCAGGCGGTGGAGACGCCGAAGCTGGCGATGTCGTACGCAAACCACAGGTCGCCGCCGGCGCCGTCGATGAAGACGCCTTTCAAAATGCCCAGGCGAAGATCGATTTGAAATTTCACCTGCCCGGCGAAGCTGGCGGAATCCTTGAGCCTATCCAACAGCTTCGCGGCCGCTGCCTCGACCTGCCGCAGCAGTTCGACCGATTCGGCCTCCAATGCCGCGATCGTCGGCTCATCACCTGGCGTGACATCCGCAGTGACTTCCGAGTCTCCGGAATGCCCCGTGTGAACCGCGGGCAAATCATTGACGCCGTCGGCGACGTTGGCCAGGGAGAGGCCTTCGGCGGGTTCGGTGGGGGTTTGGTCCACCGCGTCGGCGATCGACTGCGCGCCGTCGGGCGGCAGGACGTCACCGGGCAATTGTGTGGGGTCGGGCTCTTCGAAGAGGAACGTGATCAGGCTCAGAATTTCTCGCAGCGCCCGCTCGCCCAGATACGTGCCGGTCAACTGGATCGGACCGCTGGTCGTGGGCGGCTGGGCGGTGAACTTGGCGTACTCCGGCTGCCGGGCAAACATCGCTCCTTCGATGTCGCTGTAAAACGCCGCGTCGATGATCTTCGGCGGGTCCGGCTCGCCGCCAGTGTCGGGCGTCAGGTCGCCGGCGAAGTCATAGTCGGCAAGCACGCCGTCGACCACGTCCACCGCGTACTGCGCGGCCACATCCGGCGGCGCGAGCGGCGCAGGCAGCTTGGCGCTGTTCAATAAGCCCGCGGCGAAGTGCTGCTGGCCCAGCCGCACCCGGTCCACGTCAAAAGCCGCCTGCTGGGCCGCCAGATCGCGGATCAGATCCGCGTCCAACTGCGACAACTCCGTGGCTTCCGCCAGCAGCGCGTCGATCTCCGCCGTCTGCCGGTCCCGCGCAAAGCCCGCCATCCCCGGCGGCGGCGAGCCGACCACAAAGTCCCGCAGGGCGGCCGCCTCGCGTCCATTGAGATTGGCCCACGGCGTGCCGTCGGCGTTGGCCAGCGCGTCCATCGCGCTGCTCCAGGCGTCGGCGGCGGCGGTGTCGTAGTCGTGGGCCAGATCGGCCTGCGCGTGGGCCTGAGCGGCCGAGGCTTGCACCTCGGCCACGGCTTCATCGTGCCGGCCGGTGGCGTTCTGCCCCGCCCAAAACTGTCGCCCGGCCGCGGCCAACTGCGTGTACACCACCGCCGCGTCGGTCATCGTCCGGTTCCGCCCCCCGCGCGCCTGCACCTGCGCAAGGCGGTACTTGTTCCGCAGCGCCCGGGCCTGCTGCTGATAGGTGCTTTCGGCGGCATCGATGGCCGGCTGGTCGACCGGGTTTTCTGCCTGGGCGTTGGCGATGGCGGTGTCGCGCTCGTGGGCGGCGTCCGCCAGTTTTTCCAGGTACTCTGCGGACGCACCCGCCATGCTGGCGCCGTAGTGGGCACTGGAGCCGGCTGTCTGCCGGTTCAATCGCGCCAGCGCCCCGGCCATCACGTTGCTGCGCACCTGATCGGCCGTGGAGAGGCGATTGACCATTGCCTCGCGCGCCGGCTGGATGCCGTCCAGCAGGTCGACGTGCGTGGCGTTGGTGTCGGTGACCAGCGTCTCGAGCCGTGCCCGCTGGCCGGGCGTCGCGCCGACGCCGTTGAACCAGTCGCGTCGCGCGGCGGCGAAGTTGACCTGGAACTGGGCCCAGTCGGACCCGACGTCGCCCAGGTCGGCGGCCAGCCCGGTTTTCAGTGACGTGGCGGCCGTGACCGTTTCTTCCAACTCGGCGGCGAGGAAGTTGTTGGCCTGTTCGAAATTGCCTACCCGCGCGGTGTTGGCCGCGTCGACCATTTGCGACTGCAACAGCGATTGATCGGCCGTTTGTTGGCGGACGTCGCTGGCCTGCTGCTTTGCCAACGCGGCGGCGTGGTCGCGATCGGCGGTGGAGAGACTGCTGGACAGCCCGGCCAGCACGGCGCTGACGGCGGTGGTCAAATTGGCATCGGCGCGGGCGACTTCGCGGCTCCATAGCCAAGCGGCCAGTGACTTAGAGACGCTGGAGAACCCGTCGGCGATGGCAATGGCGTCGGCGAGCGCGGAATCTGCGTTGAAGCGCGGAGTGCCCTGAGCCAGGCTGATGTGATAACCGCTGTGCGCTTTGGCCACATTCACGGCATGATTTCCGGCGATCTTTGCGTGGGCAATAGTGTGCCGGCCCTGGGTGGCGGTGATTTCGGCGGCGCGGGCGTTCTCGGCGGCGACCACGGCTATGTCGAAGTCGCCTTGTGCGGCGGCATAAGCGATCAGTAATTCGCCGTCTCGTTGGGCCGCCGCGACGGCCGATTGGCTGTTCAACGCGGCCAGCTTGGCGTTCATCGCCCCGACGTGCCCCGAAACGGTCAGTTGATACGTGTGGCTGACGTCGGCCAGGCCCTCGGCCAATGCGACGTACTTGGCTTTCATGCCGCCGTTGCCGCCGGCGCCGCCGATCCACTCTTTGTAGGCGGCGGCTAGGTGCTTTTGAAAGATGCGCTCGTCGGTCGGCGAGGACGTGGCCAGGGCGTCGGCAAGCTGATAGCGTATATCGGCCATGGCGTAGTGATAGTCGCCTTCCGCCGCGGCGACGTCGCCGGCCAGGTTGATATCGCTCTGCCGGCGATTGGCCAACAGTGATTGCTGCGCGGTGTGGACGGAGGCACCGTGCGTCTCAGAGGCTGCGCCCTGCGATTCCGCCCGCGTGACGTCGGCCTCGGCGACGGCCTCGGCCAGCGCCCCCAGCGCTACGTCGGCTCCTTCGACGAAGGTGGAGTCGGCCGTGTTGAGCGTGTCGGTGTAAAGCGTTTCGGCCGCCGCGACGGCCTCGGCGCGTTGGACGCCGGCCTTGGCCAACGATTCGGCGCGGCTGATCTGGCCTTCGGCCACGGCGCTGACGTATTCGACTCGGGCCTCGGAGAGCCGTTGTTGCCGGTTCGCGTCGGCCTGAGTGGTATCGGTACATGCGCTTCCCGGCGTTTGGCAGTCGACAACCACGGCGGCCACTTCGCCGACCCAGATGACGTTCGCCGTGGCGCTGGCGTTTTCGTAGTCGCGACGTGCATGGGCGGCGTCGACTTGATATTCCGCGTCGGTCACGATTTGCGCTGCTAGCCGCGCGGCGTCGGCCGTGGAGAGTTGGGCGATGCGATCCGCCACGGCGCCGGCGTAGGCGGTGAATTGGGTCTGAGAATACCCCGCCAGTGATTCGACGTAAGCAAGCTGCGCCGCGTCCAACGCTCCGGCGTGGGCTTGCTCTAAGGTGTTGATATCCGTGGTGAGCACGACTTCGGCATTTGCTAATGAATCGTACAGCGAGTCGAAAAACCCGCTGCCCCCGCCTGCGCCGTGGGCGTCGGTTGCCCAATCCAAATGGGCTTGTGCGGTGTCGCGGTGCAGTTGAGCGACCGCGGCGTCGGTGGCCGTCTGCGCGGCGTCCGCCCTGAATTGCATCTCATCGCGATATGTCGTCAGCCGCGCCACGTGGAAAGTTCCGCCGGCGTTGATCCGGTCCTTGTTGGCCGTCACCTCGGCTTGCGTGATATCCGTGCGGTACTTCGCATCGGCCGCGACGACGCCCGCGGAGAGTCCACCCGGGCCGTACGTCGCGGTCGCGTCCGATTGGTCCAAAGCATGGACCGCCGCGGCCAGCGCGCCATTGTATTGTTTGGTCGTGTCCGCGATTCCGGTGGCAAAGGCCTCCGCCGCAGCCAGCAGCGTGCCGGCCAAGCCGTTTTCGCCGCCGTCTTTATCCAACAACGTTTCGTAGTACGTGACTTCCGTGTCGGTGACATCCCTCGTCCACTGTTTGCGGGCATCGGCCACGAGCGTGGCACGTTTGACCTCGGCCTTGGCCCGCCGGTCCAGACGCGCGGCGTTCAGAGTGGCCTCCATCGCTGCCTGCGCGTCGGGATCGTCCAGTGTTCCGCCGCCGGTGAAACTCACGTTGTAGTAAAAGCCAAATGGCCGGTCAGGGTTTTCGTCGCTGGGCGCGACCGTTAGATCTACATAAACGCGTGTCAGATCGATCTTATCGCGCAGGTACTCCCACTCGGCGTCGTCGATCTCGCGTTGCAATTCACGGTCCTGGGCGGAAATCTCGACGTACAAGTCACGGGCGAATCCGGCGGCGGCCTTGTCGTGATCGGTCTTCGCCTGGGCGACGCCCCGATCCCGAATGAGGCGGGCGTTGGCCGTGTCCACGGCATGATTTGTGATGGCGGGTTTGAGTTTGTCCTGCACGGCTTGGACATAAGCGGCGGCTTCACCGGTGACGAAGTCCTTTTCGCCAGTGGCCAGAACGCCGATCCAAGTGGCATACGCGTTGGCCAGTCCGACCGTGCCGCCGGTGCCCGCCACTTGGGCCAGCTCAGCGTCGCCGCGGGCATCGACGAGCGTCGCTTGAATGTTCGCCAGTTCTGCCTGGTACGCGCTCCAGTCGGTTTGCCGGGCGTCGTGCCAGGCTTGAACCGCATCAACGTATTCCGTAGTGACTGTTTCCCGAAAGTCGTGCAAATCCGTGGCGTCATCAATCCACCAAGCGGCTCGGTGAATCGCTACCTGCGTGTCAAAAGTCTGAATCGCCGGCCCCGTACCATCGGCCCAAGTCTGATAGGCGGCAGCCGCTTCATCCGCGAATGTGGCCGCGGCGTTGCCCAGGGCGATGCGATAATCTTTTTCGACTTCGGCCAAACCAGCCGGCTGCCCCCCCGGCCCCGGGGTGCCTACGCCTGCCTCGTACTCGTACTGCAAGTCGGCAACCGCGGCGCGCCAGTCATATTCCGCGCCGTAAATGTCCGTTGCATACGTGGCGATCGCGTCGAACTCGGCATCCGTAAAACGGTCCATCGCCCGGACGATGTTGTGCTCGAATCTTTTCATGATGCCGTAAAGTTGGCGATCACGATTGTTGACCCAGGGCAGTTTCCAGTTGTTGTGGGCCTCAACGGTTTCCGACGTAGGGTTCGGGCAAGGTGAAGGAATTCCCATATGATCATCGGAATGTTCGTGAATTATCTTGGATATTGAGCTATCCCGATCCACCGCATGTCCTTGCACGTACACGATGTAGTTCGCCAGGGCCTCGGCAATTCCGAAACCCTCTGCGACAACGTATTTCACCGGGTTCGTACCCGGAATTCCCCGGGGCGCACCGATGTCCGGATCGTAGCTGTCATGCCTAGCTTGAGCGATAGCGAACTGTTGGCTGTAGTCAGCTTCCGCATTGGCTTCAGAACGGGATTGATCCAGCAAGATCAAACCCTGGTTGCGTGCGTGGAGTGCGGCGGAACTACCGAGGGCGCGATTGTGTTCGGCCAGGGCGAGGGCGTTCGCACGCGTCTGTTCGGCTTCAGCCAGTTTGAACGCCTCCGATTTCACGGCGTCGGCCAAATCCGTAGCCAACTTGACGAGCAATCCAGTGCCACTCACGGTGAGCGCATCGATAAATGCTTGCTCGTTTTTCACGAGCTCGTGTTGATGCGCCGCCCACGCGGAATTCGGAGTGTTGCTATTTGACGTCTCAAAGCGTGCGGCCGAATCGACCTTGGCGTCGATTTCGCTCGTCAGCCGCGTTGCCAGCGCATTTGCCAAGCCAACACTACGGACGAGTTCCGCGATCGCCCTTTGTTCTTGGCGGTAGAATTCCGCGGCAGCAATACTCTCCGCAAAGGTCTTTTCATGGCCAGCCAATGCGTCGCGATATACTTTCTCGGCGTCTGCACGCGCAGCGCCACGCGCCGCATAGTAAGCGGCAATTGTATGGTCGAAGGTTTTTGTGGCCTCTGCTTGGCGCACCTGAAGGTTGCGTTTCGCGTCGGCGATGCGTCGCCGGAACAGCAGCTTGGCGCCCTCGATCTCCGCCTGCGCGGTGAACTCGATTCTTTCCAGGTTGCCGTAATGTGTCGCGTTTTCTAGGTGGATTTGCGAGTCGTTCGTGGAATCGCAGAACTCTTCATGTGACTCTGCGAGGTGCGATCCAAGAATGAGGAGCACCTGCTCGGCACGAATCCTCTCCGCATCTGAGGCATCTAATTCAGCCTGCTTGGCGTCTGCGTATGTTTTCCCGTAGGCGATTGAATACCGGTCAACGGCGGAATCATAGTCGTACTGCGCGGCCCGCAATTGACGTTGATATTCCACTTGCGCCGCGTTGATATCCGGAATCCCGGACGGCATAACCAAGATGGCGGCGTTGAAGGCGTCTTTTGCCGCAGCCTCGCCAGCTTCGTGAGCAACCTTCGCGGCGTGGACCCGTTGCTGGTAACCTCCCATGGCCGGGTCAGCGCTGTTCTCTGCATCATCGATTTGGCGCAACTGGTCTTCATAGGCCGATTCGACGCTTTCGACCTGGGCAGCGTAATTCTGCCGAATGGTCTCGAGGGCTTGCCTGTAAATCGTGTCGGCCGAGAAATCGATGAGCGGGCCGGTCAACTGGCCCATAGAGGGCGGTGTGGCGCGATCGGTCAGCAGGCCGCCCGGCATCGCCGGCAGTGCATCTGCCGGCCAGGTGAAATCCAGCAGGCCGAAACTGGTCGTGTTCCCCAAAAAGGCCGCCAATTCCTGCTGGAAGAGTGCGCGCGCGGCACTCAAGTCGCTTTGCAAATCCCCTTGAGCGGTCGTCAACTGCGATTCGAATAAAGCCAGGGCGGCTTCGATCGTCGACCGGCGATTCGCTCTGGCGTCGGCCGCCGTGGTCTCGTAAAGGCTGATAGCATCACGCTTCATCAACCGGAAACCGTTTTCCAAAGTCGTGAGATCCGTCTGATAGGCTCCCTGGACTTGAGAGCTTTCGGAGAAAATCGCGTTCATCGCGGCGACTTCCGGGCTTTGAGCCAGCGCCCCTGGATCGTTGGGATCGGTCGCGTAAACAAAACCAATTCCCGCCCACGCGCCGGTCGAGTCGGTAGTGGCAGTCTCGCCGTCGGCGATGCGCACAAAGACGGTCGAGATTTCCCCCTCGAAAACAGTGCCGGGATTGAAGACGTAATAACCCGGTTGCAGCGGGTCCTCTGTCACCTGAACGTTGGTGATGACACCATCGACGTCGACTTCCAAATCCAGCGTTAATCCCAGATCTTCCGTCCCCGACACGTGCACACGTAATTGCGTATCGCTGGTAACGAAGTCGTCGGAATCTCCATCGTCATTGACCAGCACGAACTCTGTAATGCGGAGTACATCGGGCGGTGTGGGGGTAAGAGTGAAGGTGACTTCTGGAAGCGGCGCTTGCTGTAGTAGAGGTGTTCCGTCTCGATCGTATTCCTTGGCTCGCGCCCGGATCGTCACCGACGTGCCATTGGGCAGGCCGATAGGGGTGTAAGTAAACCCGCCTAATTCGTCGGTCACGGTCGTGCCATCGACGATGTCGTCGGCGTCGTGGAAGAATTCGATTTCGATTCCCCGCAATGGTCCGTCATTTGTAATTGTGCCGGTGACGGTGGGGTCAAGCGGCGGCAATGAAGTGTCGATGAGTTGCAAAAGCGTCACTTCGGCTGGAAGATTGGTGAGTTCTAAGAGTGTGAATTGCAGAGTCGCCGCGCTGGGACTGACAATTAGTTGGTTTGAGATCGGGTCGATTTCTTCCGCAGTCGCTTGTACGGTGATCGGATTGGTGGCGTCCGGCACGAGATCGAGCGGCTCGTACGAGAAACGGCCGAACGCGTCGGTGCGCGCGTAGTACGGGCCGCCAATCGGCGCGCCGTTGCGCTCGAATTCCAGTTTTACAAGCAATCCATCCAACCGGCCGTCGTTTTGTACCCGACCCGTGACCAGTGGGCGTATCGCGGTCAGCGGACTATCAGCGGTCTTCTCCGAAAGATCCAATTCGACGACCGTCGGCGCCCCATTCGCGCTCGGTACTTCGTATGTGAATTGGAGCACATCGCTCGGCGGACCGATGGACATCCGCTTGCCGGACGCGTCCCATTGGACGACGCGGGCTTTCGCCTGCACGGTAGTGGAGGACAGAAATTCCGGCCGGTAGATGAATGCGCCCGCGGCGTCGGTGAAGACAACGGCCTCCGGCAGGTCGTCGGGCGCAGTCCCGTCAATCGTGTAGCTGATTTCGACGGTCAGCCCGCTCACCTCGCCCGTGCGCTGCACGGTGCCGGTCATGGTTGGATTCTCGGTCGGACCGGACGTCGCCTGTCCCGTATCGCTCAGCAGCTCCAACGTGATGTCGTCACCAGGTTGCGCCGTGACGATGAGCGTCGGACGCTGCCACGGTGTTTGGTTTTCACGGCTGGCATATACGGCTGCGGCGTCCGCCCCGGGTATGTCAATCCGCAAAGACAACGCCGGAGTGTAATAAGGCCACGCTATAGACCCACTCAACGCCGACAAAAACGAAGAGTTGTTTGCGTCGAGCAATCCGTCCTGATCGATATCTCCGACTCGGTCCGCGTCAATGAGCGGAAACTGCTGTTCAAATGCCGGCCGGTCATTTATTGCAAGGCTCATGGCGATTTCGTCATTTAGGTCGCGAACGCCGTCGCCGTTCATATCTCCTGGCAGAATCAGGGCCGAGCGCACTAGGTCGGCGACATCGAGTTCGACGGTTTCTCCCGCCGAGGGCGACCATGTTTCACTTAGTGGTTGGCCGTACAGACCTGGCCCTGGCACGCTTGACTCCCAACTTTGCAACTCGTCCCAGGTGAGGGTTTGCTCTTGCCACGCGTTGACACGAAGGGGTGTGAGTCGGTGGGGTGCGGAAGTCGACACACTATCCACAAACAGGCGAATTGTCGCGTCGCTGACGTCGCCGTTGATGTTCGCCAAGTTGAAGCGAAGCAGGCCCAACCTGTCACTACTGGCGGCTTTCTGAACATCCCAAGTTACGGCCGAGCCGAAGTTCTGGGCCGGCACCGCTTCATCGACATACGTATCGGCCTCAGCGGTTATAGATGCAACATATTGTTCTTCCCCGCGAAACACGCGGGCGTGGATTCCGTAGTCGTCACCGACGCCATATCCCTCCCACACGAATACCATCCGATCGCCGGAAAGGGCTTCCAAATCGGGCATGAACTGACTGCCGGCAGAGATCTTGTTAATCAACACCTCGCCGGTCATCGGCACACCGAGGGGCGTGTATTGTCGGGCGAAAATCCCCGGTGAATCGCCCGCACCGTTTCCGTACCAGGCGACCGCAAAGCCGCCGTCCGCCGTACCGACCACGGCGGGCGAACGCTGTGTGCCGGTCGCGGTCACGTTCACCAAAAAGTCGCTTGTTCCCAGCGGCACGCCCGTAGCGTCCAGCAGCCGCCCACGTACGTCGAGGCTTCCTGTACTATCTTCGTGCCAAACCGCGACATATCGGCCGTCCGCGAGAGTGGCCACGCTAACGCCTGATTGATTTAGATTAGTCAACGTGTTGACCAACCGCTCAGAGCTGGCGGACGTACCGTCCGAGTTGAAACTCCGAGCGTAAATCCCAATAGCGTCCCCCGTACCATAACCGTGCCAGGCGCTCAGGAAACTGCCGTCGGCGGCCACCGCCAGCGACGGATTCCACTGCGAATTGGTCAACGTCTCGTTGGCGGTCGTTTGAGAATCTGTATACGCGGCCAGCGGATCGCCGTTGTTGTCGAACATCCGAAAATACACGTCCGAATTGACCGAGGTCGCACTGTGACCGTACCACGTTGCGATAAAACCGCCCGTGGGCAGGGCGGCCAAAACCGGCACGTACTGATCATTGTGCTGGCCGGCAACCGTGCTCAGCAGAGATTTTTGATGAATGAGATCGGCCGACCCGTCGGCGCCGAATATGCTGTAGAACACGTCATATTTAAGCGAGTTGAGCGGATCGGTGTTTTCGTGCCAGGCCACGACGATTTTTCCATTGCTTAGAACTGCCACGCCCGGAGGGTACTCGGACGACGAGCTGTCATACGGCCCATGCACGTCGATTTCGTTCCCCACCGGTGTCCCGAAACGGTCCAGTCGTTGCGCCCGAAGCTGAAACTGGCCATTGTTCGGACCGGAATTGATTTTCTCGATCCAGGCCGCCACGAATCCGCCGTCAGCGGTCGCGGCCAGTGACGGGCGACGCTGTAGGAATTCCGTCGAGGTGTTGACCAGCACCTGTTCCGCCAGTGAATTGGAACTGATCTGCAAACGGAACGTGTCGGCAGGTATCGCAGGCGCCGAGACAGCAAATACTCCCGAGGCCGCATACACGGGACCATGCAGTGCACTGGCAAAAAAGGGTGCCTCCGAACTCGTTTCGAAGTACGTCTCTCGGTGGCTGGCGACCAAGTTTACGTCGCCGGTAGCTAATCCCTCTGGACGATAGACGAAGCTACCGTTGGAGTCGGTATAAACCGTCGCCACAAGTGAAGAACTTAGAATTGTTTGGTCCGATTCCTCCGCCCTTCCATGCCGCATCTCGATCGGCTGAAATGCCACCGGACCGTCCGGGTTCACCAATTGGCCTGTCAACACGGGCTCCGATAGCGGCCCCTCATTTGCATTGGACACTCCGAATCCAATGATCGAGGCCGGTTGATCGTCAGGCGTCACAGTCGCCATCGCACCGACCCCTGAAAGCGGGGCGCCGTTGAGCCGGAAGGGGCCGCGCAGCTTTGTGGACGCCGTGACTTCGGTTTCGATCCCCGGCGGGAGCCAATTCAACTCATAAGAAAACGCGCCCGTTTCATCGTGGTCCACCGTAACCGTGGTCACGTCCTCGTCATCATTTCCGTAGTCGATCTGTAGTTCGACGTACAGTGCCGACATATCGGGGCCGGTATTATAGTTTTCAATGTTCCCGAGGATGGTGGGAACGGACGAGGAGGTATCGATCTGTAGGCCAGGGCGATTGCACCAAAAGTTATTTGCCGAGGAGGAC